>Ga0308160_10000383_pt1 | contig 89037 bp, 73 predicted proteins | sample PhyFR1_FD_201036 | JGI IMG/M metagenome (GOLD analysis project Ga0308160, IMG submission 201036) | Phyllosphere microbial communities from UC Gill Tract Community Farm, Albany, California, United States - DLSLF.R1 | ecosystem: Host-associated > Plants > Phyllosphere > Unclassified | place: USA...
CCTCGAACTGACGGTTTTTGCCTCCAGCCGTGGCGCTGTGGAATTTGTCCACGCCGCCTAGACCTCGCAAGGCCTGTTGTTCAATCGCTCAATTAAACTTGGCGACCGCCCAGCGCCGGTGTACGGATCAGGCCATGATCAAGACGCGCTTCACCGAGACCTTCGGCATCGACCATCCCATCGTCCAGGGCGGGATGATGTGGGTCGGCACCGCGGATCTCGTCGCGCCCGTGGCCAATGCCGGGGCGCTCGGCATGCTGACCGCACTGACTCAACCGACGCCCGAGGCGCTGACCCGCGAGATCGCCCGCACGCGCGAGATGACCGACCGCCCCTTCGGCGTGAACCTGACCATCCTGCCCTCGATCAACCCGCCGCCCTACGCCGAATATCGCGCCGCGATCATCGAGGCGGGCATCGGCGTGGTTGAGACGGCGGGCCATCGCCCGCAGGAGCATGTCGAGCACTTCAAGGCGCACGGCATCAAGGTGATCCACAAGTGCACGGCGGTGCGCCACGCGCTCTCGGCCGAGCGGATGGGCGTGGATGCGATCTCGATCGACGGCTTCGAATGCGCCGGCCATCCTGGCGAGGACGACATCCCCGGCCTCGTGCTCATTCCCGCCGCGGCCGATGTGGTGAAGGTCCCGCTGATCGCCTCGGGCGGGTTCGGCGACGGCCGCGGCCTTGCCGCCGCGCTGGCGCTCGGGGCCGAGGGGATCAACATGGGCACGCGCTTCTGCGCCACGCAGGAAGCGCCGCTTCACGCCAACTTCAAGCAGGCCATGGTCGAGGCGGACGAACGCGCCACCGACATCATCTTCCGCACCTACCGCAACAGCGCCCGCGTGGCGCGCAACGCGGTCAGCCAGGAAGTGCTGCGTCTCGAGGCCGAGGGCCGCCCGTTTGCCGACGTTGCGCACCTGGTGAAGGGCGCGCGCGGCCACGAGGGGCTGGTCAGCGGCGACATCGACCATGGGATCTGGACGGCCGGCACGGTGGTCGGCCTGATCCACGACGTCCCCACCGTGAAGGACCTGGTGGAGCGCATCGTGGCCGAGGCCGAAGCCGTCATCCGTGACCGGCTCGGCCGGATGCTCGACGCCCGGTCGTAACGGGTCGGGCGCGGCGTCTCAACCGCGCACGAAGCCGAAGCCTGAATCCTCCTCGCGAATGTCGTAGGAAAACCACTGCGCTGCGGCGTGGTCGTAGATCTGAACGAGACCGTCGCGCAGTTCGACGGTGAAGTCGGTGCCGCTGGCCTCGTCACGGCCCCAAGTGCGGCCGCCTTCGTGCGCCAGAGTAAAGCCCGACCCGCTGCCGACATCGTGGATCGCGGGCAGCGTCCCGCCGAACGCGCTCTGCCGATCCCCGTCAAAACCGCGCAGCGATGGTGCCCGACATTCGGCGGCGATCGCGCGCTCGCGCTTTTCCGCATGATCGTAGAGGCCGGCCACCTTGCGGCCAGTGACGAGAGCATGGGCGGAGGCGGCGGCAAGCGCGCGGATCTGACTGTTCATGGCCACACCTGGCATCGGCGCGCACGAGAAATCAAGTCGCGCGATCCACGTCGCCGGATGGGCCGGACTGCGATCACAACCCCGTGATTCGGGCCTCCGGTATGAACGAGGGCGGGTCGCGGCGAAGGAGCAAACCCCGAAAATCTGCGGTTTTTCTGCACAGCAGTATGAAGAATCGCTGCAGTGCAATATGTTATGGACGAAGCAAGTCAACCGTATTACGCTGCAATTGATTAGTATTACTGAGCATAGTGGCCAAGTATTACGAAGGTCACGACTTGTGAGGGCAGGTGATATGCAAGGCGTGCGCGTTGGCAAGCGAATGATCGGCACTCAGGCTCCGGTGACCATCGGCTGGGAAAATGTCCCGCGGGTCGAGGGCGGACCGGTCAAGCGCGCATTTTTCTCCTGGTTCCAGCCGACCGTGCTCTTCGCGCTGATCCTGTTCTGGTACTATGCGCCGAACTCTATCGCCAAGGCCTCGACTGCCATCGGCATCGGTATCGGCTTTCGAGTACTTCTCCTGACGCTCGAATTCTTCTTCCCCAAGCACCAGAGTTGGATGATTACGTGGAAGGAGTTCACCGTCGACCTGTTCTACGTGGGCCTGGGCTATACCATCCTGCGCCTGGTCGACACCTTCATCGGCGACGACGTGATGGTCGGCGCGATCCAGGGTGCATTCCATTGGGAAAAGTTCGCCTGGTTCACCGGCCTGCCGATCCTGCTGCAGGCCTTCATTATCTCGTTCATCTTCGATTTCGGGCAGTACTGGATGCATCGCGGGATGCACAACTGGTACCCGCTGTGGCTGCCTCACTCGGTGCATCACTACATCACCCAGTTGAACGTCCACAAGGGCGCGGTCGGCAACCCGGTGGAACTGTTCCTCATCGGCCTGGGCATCGGCGGCTTCTTCGATTTCGTGCCGCGCGCCTTCCTGCTGGCCGGCGCCATCGGCATGTCGATCTCGATCTACCAGCACATCAACGTGCGCTTCGACAGCCCGCGCTGGTGGCGCTTCCTGTTCAACACGACCGGGCATCACAGTTTGCACCACTCGCAGGATTTCGAGGCGACGCGCAGCAACTATTCGAACACCTACATCTTCATCGACCGCATCTTCGGCACCTGCCTCGACGGTGAGGCGGAACTGCTGGGCATGGAGGGCGGCCGCCGCATGTCGATCCGCGAACAGATGACCTTCCCGTTCACCGAGGGCTGGAAGTCGATCAAGGAACGCCTCGCTCGCCCGGCCTCGATCGACGCGGTGCCCGCAGAGTGATCGCAGCCGCCGCCAGCCACCGCACCCCCGCTTCCTCCACCGGAGCCGCCATGCAGCCCTCGTTCCTCGCCCGGATCTGGACCATCGAAGGGCGCCTGCCGCTGCCCGAGGGGCAGACCGCGCAGGAGACCTTCGACCGGCTGCGCCCGATGCTGCGCACCAGCGGCACCGCGCATCACCAGGACGGCGACACGGTCCAGTTCCGCAAGACCGATCCGGAGGCGCAGGACCCGCTCTCGGTGTTCGACCACGGCACGCTGCGCGTCGAAACCGCCGGCGATGCGGGGGGCCGGGTGCTGCACTATCGCATGGTTAGCCGCATCCTGCTGCTCTGTTTCCTGGCGCCGCTGCTGTTCCTCGGCTTCTCGCAACTGACGGTCTTCGTCGGGCGGATGAATGCACCCACCGCCGAGGACATCGCCAAGGCCGAAAAGGAGCAGCAGGCCAAGGAGAAGAAGATGGTCACGCCGGTGCAGAACCCGGTTGACAAGTTCCTCGGCGCACCCGCCCCGGAAAAGCCCGGCAAGGACAAGCCCAAGCCCAAGGCCGGGCAGCCCGACAGCAAGAAGTATTCGCCGACCCCGGCTTACGTCTTCGCCTGCTTCTTCGCGATCCTCTATGTCTTCGGCCGCTGGCTGGAGGCGCGGCTGGTCCGCCGCCGCATGGCCCGCCTGCTCGGTACCGATCCTGCCGGCACGAGCGAGGAACTGACCGCGCTGGCGGTGTCGCACTGACACGCCGGCGGGACGGCATCCGAAGCGCCTGAACCAGGGCAGATTTCCAGGGCCGATTGCAGCCCCCGGCATTGCAGGATATGCCCTGCGGCGAAACGCGACACGCCGGAGGCCTGCCATCGTGAAACAGGATCGCCCGCTCGACGCGATCGACCGCAGAATCGTATCCCTGCTCCAGCACGATGCGACCCTCAGCCACGCCGATCTGGCCGAGCGCGTCGGCGCCTCGTCGGCCTCGTGCTGGCGGCGGGTCAAGGCGCTTGAGGCGGCCGGCGTGCTGACCCGCACCGTCCGGCTGGTCGATGCAGCCACGGTTGGGCGCGGGGTCAATGTGCTGTGCAGCATCCGCATGCGCAGCCATGCGCGCGAGGCGCGGCAGGCTTTCGAAAGTTTCATCGACGATCGCCCCGAAGTGGTCGAATGCTTCTCGATGTCGGGCGAATGGGATTACCTGATCCGCGTCGTCGTCGCCGATGTCGCCGACTACAATGCCTTCCTGATGCAGACCCTGCTGGGCCATGCCTCTGTTGCAGGTGCGTCCTCGCATTTTGCCCTGTCGATGACCAAGTACACGACCGCAATCCCGGTATAGATCGCTGAGATCGCAGGACAAGCGGTGCGTGCGGTGGCAACGGCTGTGGCCATACCGGGAGCCAGGTAGGCTTCCCTTTCGGGACCGGGCAGAAAACTGCGGGTTTTACGACAACCAAATGCCGCCTCGCGCGTTCGGGGCATTACGGGATCGCCTGCTGGTGCAGGTCGACCCAGGAAGGACCGCATTTTCATGACCCCCAATCCCGAGACCCCCTCGCCCTGGGCCATGTCCCGGCGTGGCGTGATGGCGTCGAGCGCGGCCACTGCCGCCGTCGCCAGCACCCCCATCGCCGCCGCCGCGCCGCGTACCGACGCGGCCAAGGGCTCCGTCCCGACCGCATCCACCAAGCTGACCGTCAACGGGAAGCAACACAGCCTGACGCTCGACACGCGCACCACGCTGCTGGATACGCTGCGTGAGCACTTGCACCTGACCGGCACCAAGAAGGGTTGCGACCATGGCCAGTGCGGCGCCTGCACCGTCATCGTCAATGGCGAGCGGATCAACAGCTGCCTGAGCCTTGCCGTCCAGCACGACGGGGACGAGGTCACCACGATCGAGGGCCTCGGCATGCCCGATCACCTGCACCCGATGCAGGCCGCCTTCGTCAAGCATGACGGTTTCCAGTGCGGCTACTGCACGCCGGGCCAGATCTGCTCGGCCGTGTCGGTGCTCGAGGAAATCAAGCGCGGCATTCCCAGCCATGTCCAGGGTGACGTGGCGGCACAGCCCGCGATCAGCGATGCCGAGATCCGCGAGCGGATGAGCGGCAACATCTGCCGCTGCGGCGCCTATGCCAACATCCTCGAAGCGATCAACGAAGTCGCTGGCCGTTCGGGAGACAAGGCATGAGGGCCTTCACGTATGAACGCGCCAAGGACCCCGTGGCCGCGGCGCGCGCCGTGGCCGCCAATCCCGGTGCGCGGTTCCTCGCCGGGGGCACCAACCTCGTCGACCTGATGAAGATCCAGGTCGAGACGCCGACGCACCTCGTCGACGTGCAGGACCTGGGCTTCGACAAGATCGAGGCGACGCCCGAGGGCGGGCTGCGCATCGGTGCGCTGGTCAGCAACACCGCGCTCGCCGCCGACGAGCGCATCCGCCGCGACTATGGCCTGGTGACCCGCGCCACCGTCGCCGGGGCGAGCGGCCAGTTGCGCAACAAGGCGACCACCGCCGGCAACCTGCTGCAGCGCACGCGCTGCCCCTATTTCTACGACACCAACCTGCCGTGCAACAAGCGCCGCCCCGGCTCTGGGTGCAGCGCCATCGGCGGCTATTCGCGCCAGTTGGCGGTCGTGGGCACGAGCGATGCCTGCATCGCGACGCACCCGTCCGACATGGCCATCGCCATGCGCGCGCTCGATGCGGTGGTGGAGACCGTCAATGCCGAGGGGCAGACCCGCGCGATCCCGATCGCCGACTTCCATCGCCTGCCCGGCGATACCCCGCATATCGAGACGGCGTTGGCGACCGGTGAACTGATCACCGCGGTCACGCTGCCCAAGCCGATCGGCGGTACGCATGTCTATGAAAAGGTACGCGACCGTTCGTCCTACGCCTTCGCCGTGGTGTCCGTCGCGGCCGTGATCCAGCCCGACGGCAGCGGCCGCGTCGCCGTGGGCGGCGTCGCACCCAAGCCCTGGCGCATGGCCGAGGCCGAAGCGGCGCTGCCGCAGGGGGCCAAGGCCGTGACGACGCGTCTCTTCGCCGAGGCGCGCCCCACCGAACACAACCGCTTCAAGCTGGCCCTGGTCGAACGGACCCTCGCCGGCGTGCTGCACGAGACGAGGACGGCATGAAGTTCGACCAACCCGCAGGGACCAACCCGATCGACCGCCTCCAGGTGGTCGGCAAGCCCCACACCCGCGTCGACGGCCCGCTCAAGACCACCGGCCAGGCCCACTATGCCTTCGAGCGCGGGGCCGAAATGCCCAACGCCGCCTATGGCTGGATCGTGCCCGCAGCCATCGCACGCGGCACCATCGCCTCGATGGATACCGACGCCGCGCGCAAGGCGCCCGGAGTCCTCGCCGTGGTGACGGCCAAGGAAGCCGGCAAGCTGGGCCTTGGCAAATACAACACCGCGCCGCTGCTCGGCGGGCCGCAGATCGACCACTACCACCAGGCGATCGCCGTCGTGGTGGCCGAAACGCTCGAGCAGGCGCGCGCTGCCGCCGCGCTGGTGCGGGTCGACTACAACCGCAGCGAGGGCAAGTTCGACCTGGCTCAGGCACTCAAGACCGCGCCGCTGCACCCGGAAAAGAAGGGCGGCCCCGAGGAAAACCGCGTCGGCAATTTCGAGCAGGCCTTTGCCGCCGCGCCGGTCACGCTCGACGCACATTACTCGGTGCCCGACCAGTCGCACTCGATGATCGAGCCGCATGCCTCGATCGCGGCCTGGGACGGGGACAAGGTAACGGTGCTGACCTCGAACCAGATGATCGCCTGGGGCCATGGTGATCTCGCCACGACGCTCAACCTGCCCAAGGAGAAGGTGCGGATCGATTCGCCGTTCATCGGCGGCGGGTTCGGCGGCAAGCTGTTCTTGCGCACCGACGCGGTTCTTGCCGCGCTGGGTGCCAAGGCGGCGGGCCGTCCGGTCAAGGTCGCGCTGCCGCGCCCGGTGGTCCCCAACAACACCACGCACCGCCCCGCCACGCACCAGCACATCCGCATCGGCTGCGAGCGTGACGGCACGATCACCGCGATCGCGCACGAGAGCGGTTCGGGCAACCTGCCCGACGGCGACCCCGAGACCGCGGTCAACCAGACCGAACTGCTCTATGCCGGCGCCAACCGCCTGACCTCGATGCGTCTGGCAGAACTGCACCTGCCCGAAGGCAACTCGATGCGCGCGCCGGGCGAGGCGCCGGGCATGATGGCGCTGGAAATCGCCATGGACGAGATGGCCGAAAAGCTGGGGATGGACCCGGTGGCGTTCCGCATCAAGAACGACACCCAGGTCGATCCCGCCAAGCCCGAGCGCAAGTTCTCGCAGCGCCAGTTGGTCGAGTGCCTGCGCCAGGGCGCGGATCGCTTCGGCTGGGCCAAGCGCAACGCCAAGCCCGGCCAGGTGCGCGACGGCCGCTGGCTGGTGGGCATGGGCATGGCTGCGGCGTCCCGCAACCACCTCGCGCTGCCCTCGGGCGCCCGCGTGCGGCTGGAGAAGAACGGCACCGTGACGGTCGAGACCGACATGACCGACATCGGCACCGGCAGCTACACCATCCTCGGGCAGACTGCCGCAGAAATGCTCGGCCTGCCGCTCGAGAAGGTGAAGGTCACGCTCGGCGATTCGGCGCATCCGGTCTCGTCCGGTTCGGGCGGACAGTTCGGCGCGGGCAGCTCGACCTCGGGCGTCTATGCCGCCTGCGTCAAGCTGCGCGAGGCCGTGGCGCAGAAGCTCGGCTACAATGCCGCGACGGTGGTGTTCGAGGACGGCCGCGTGCGTGATGGCAACCGCTCGGTGCCGCTGACCGAAGTGGCGCAGGGCGGCCCGATCGAGGCCGAGGACACGATGCAGTGGGGCGATCTGAACAAGACGTTCCAGCAGTCGACCTTCGGCGCGCACTTCGTCGAGGTGGGCGTCGATGCCTATACCGGCGTCACGCGCGTGCGCCGCATGCTGGCGGTTTGCGCCGCCGGCCGCATCCTCAACCCGGTCACCGCACGCAGCCAGGTGATCGGTGCGATGACGATGGGCGTGGGCGGTGCATTGATGGAAGAGCTGGCGGTCGACACCCGCTTCGGTCTCTTCGCCAACCATGACCTCGCTGGCTACGAAGTGCCGGTCCATGCCGACATCCCGCACCAGGAGGTCGTGTTCCTCGACGAAGTCGACGACAAGGCCAACCCGCTGAAGGCCAAAGGCGTGGGCGAGCTGGGCCTGTGCGGCGTCGGCGCGGCCGTGGCCAATGCCATGTACAACGCGACCGGCGTGCGCCTGCGCGACTATCCGATGACGATGGACAAGCACCTCGATCGCCTGCCCGCGATCGCCTGATCCATCGCCCTGGAAAGCGGTCAGTCCCGGGCGCGCCTGGTCCTGAAACTCAGGGCTTGAGCGCGTCGGGATTGCCCAGCACGATCCGGCGCATGACGGTGCGCAAGGCATCGTCGAGCTGGGTGCGATCCTCGACACCCAGGTCTTCGAGCCAGTCCTCGTACATGTGCGTGCGCTCCTCGCGCACGGTGCCGTAGATCGAGCGGCCCTCACCCGTCAGCGAGATCAGGCTGCTCTTGCGGTTGCGCGGGTTGGGATCGCGCTGGATCAGTTGGCGCTGTTCGAGGGCGGCCACCGCACGGCTCACTTCCGACCGATCAACAAAGGCCGCCTCGGCGATTTCGGCCGCACTGCACTGGCCCATCAGCGCGACGTGCGAGATCACGCGCCATTCTGCCAGCGACATCGCCGCGCGGTCGCGCACGTGCTGCGTGGTGACGCGGTCGATCATCTTGGCCAGCAGCAGGATGCGATAGGGCAGATGCGTCGGCCCGAACAATTGCCAGCGCCGCTCCGATGCCTCGAGCATCGATTGCGCAGGGCTGGGTTCGCCGTCCGGCGACTGCATCGTTTCCATCGCCCCGACATAGCCAAATAATTCCCCCTTGTCATGTCTGACTTGTGGATATATCAACATATCAGATAGTGAGAAATCAACAACTCGCACGACACAGGAGAGGACCGCGTTGGACCAGATCCATCCCTTTGCGCCGCAATGCGAATATGCCTTCACCATCTCGATCGAGCTGACCGGCCTGCGCTGGGTCGAGCCGTCGGTGGTCGGCGCATCGCGCGCCGCGATCTATGCGGCCAGCGGCACGATCGAGGGTCCGCGACTCAATGGCCGGGTGATTCCCATGTCCGGCGGCGATTTTCCGCTGCAACGCCCCAACGGGGTGATCGACTTCGATGCCCGCTACATGCTCGAGGCCGATGACGGTGCGGTGATCTACATGCAGAACCGCGGCTATCGCTGGGCGCGTAGCCCCGAGATCGCCGCGCGCATGTCGCGCAACGAGGAAGTCGGCTCCGACGATTACTACATGCGCGTCGCCCCCCGGTTCGAGGCCCCCGAAGGCCCGCACGCCTGGATGAGCCAGCACATGTTCCTCGGCGTGGCGGAAAAGATCCCCAACGCCAACCGCATACACTACTTCGTGGTGCTGTGATGGGCCCGGCGCTCCTCATGCGCGCCGGGGTCGACCCGCACGGCGCACGGGGCAAGCCGCCCCTGCCCCCGCTGGACTATGCGCAGGAGCATGACGCCGGGCTGCTGATCGAGCGCAACGTCGCGATCCCCTTGCGCGACGGGGTTCGCATCTATGCCGACATCTATCGCCCCGATGGCGTGGCCGGCACGGTCAACCTGCCCTGCCTGCTGTCGTGGAGCCCCTATGGCAAACATGCGCGCAGCAACCAGGTGTTCTGGCCGCACTCGGGCGTCGATCCCACGTGGCTTTCGCCGCAGACCCCGTTCGAGGGCGCCGATCCGGTAGCCTGGTGCCCGCGCGGCTATGCACTGGCGGTGGTCGACCCGCGCGGGGCCTGGCTGTCGGAGGGCGATTTTCACCACAATGGCGCGGTCGAGGCGCAGGACTGCGCCGACACGATCGCCTGGCTTGCCGACCAGCCATGGTCCAACGGCAAGGTCGGGATGACCGGTGTGTCGTATCTTGCCGCGATCCAGTTCTGGGTGGCCGCGCTGGCCCCGCCCGCGCTGGCCGCGATCAACCCGTGGGAAGGCTTCACCGACTGGTACCGCGAATTCGCGCGCCACGGCGGGATCCTCGAAACCGGCTTTCTGCCGCGCGCCTCGGACAACATCGCCCATTCGCTGGGCCAGGCCGAAGACACCTGGGCCAATGCCCAGGCGCATCCGCTGATGGATGACTATTGGCGCAGCAAGGAGATCGACCTAGCCGCGATCCGCACGCCCGCCTGGGTGGTCGCGAGCTGGTCGGACCATGGCCTGCACACGCGCGGCACGCTCGAGGCATTCAAGGCCATGGCCAGTGACCAGAAGTGGCTGACCGTCCACGGCCAGAAGAAGTGGGCGCATTACTACCAGCCCGCCAACCAGCGCCGCCGCGAAGTGTTCTTCGACCACTTCCTGCAAGGCCGTGCGACCAGCCCGCCCGCCTGGCCGCGGGTGGAGATCGAGGTGCGCGAGGCCCACGGCATCGGGCAGTGGCGCGCGGAAGACGAATGGCCGCTCGCCCGCACCGTGGCGACGCCGCTGTGGCTGGGGGCGGACGGCGCGCTGCAGGCCGCGGCTGCGGCCGACGATGCGACCGTCGCCTATGATGCGACGACAGGCCGCGCCGTGTTCGACCACCGCTTCGCCGAGGACACCGAACTGACCGGCCATGCCAGCCTCAGGCTGTGGATCGAGGCGGACGGCTCAGACGACATCGACCTGTTCGTCGCGCTGCAGAAGCTCGATGCCTCGGGCGCACCGGTCGGCCAGACGTTCTACGCCTTCTTCGAGGATGGCCCCGTCGCGCTCGGCTGGCTGCGCGCCAGCCACCGCGCAACCGACCCGGCGCGCAGCACGCCGCTCCAGCCGTTTCACCATCACGAGACCGAGGAGCGTCTCGCACCCGGCGCGATCGTCCCGCTCGATGTCGAGTTCTGGCCCGCATCCACCCGCTTTGCGGCGGGGGAGACGCTGCGGCTGGTGATCCAGGGCCACGACGTGATGACCGAGGGCCTGCCCAATCTGCCCTTCGCGCGGCACGAGGAGACCCGCAATGCCGGGCGCCACATCCTGCACGTCGGCGGGGCGCATCCCTCCCACCTCCTGCTGCCGGTGATCCCGGCGCGAAAGGACTGAGCGATGACGACGCAGGACCCCGATGCCGACCTGGCGCTGCTGACCGAGCACGCCTTCGACATCCGCATCAATTTCGACAAGCGCTGGGTCTGGCCGGTCTCGGGCGGGATGTCGGTCGGCTACACCTCGGTCGGCGCCGATTGCACGATCACCGGCCCGCGGCTCAACGGCAAGCTGGTCGACTTCAGCGGTGCAGACTGGCCGATCGTGCGCGCCGACGGCGTGGTCGAGCTGAATGCGCACTACATGATCGAGGCCGACGACGGCGCGCACATCTACATCCACAACCGCGGCTATGTGCATGGCCCGCTGCGCCCGCCGGGCCTGCCAGACGACGCCGACCCGATCCCGCGGTATTTCCGCTGCACCCCGACCTTTCGTGCCCCGGTCGGCCCCCACGACTGGCTCAACCGCACCGTCCTGATCGGCGTCGGCGCGCGCCGCCCGCATCTCGATCCCGGCGATCCGCCGGATCACTCGCTGTTTCGCTACTACATCGTGCGATGACGCGCGGCGCCGCCCGGCGCCCGCTCCCGCACCTCTGCCAGACCATAACCAGGCACCGGACCAAACCGGGCCGATGAGAGAGGACACCCGTCATGAAGGGATACACCAAGCTCGGTACCGCGCGCCTGCTCGGCGGCGTCGCACTCGGCCTGTTCGCCTTGCCGGCGATCGCCCAGGCGCAGGAGGCGCCGCCCGCCGCCCTGCCCGAAAGCCCCGCGCCCGCAGAGCGCGCCGAACAGCAGGCGATTATCGTCACCGGTTCGCGCCTCGCCAATTCCTCGTTCAACGCGCCGACGCCGGTGACCACGCTGGGCACCGACCGCTTGCAGAAGATGGGCTCGACCAACATCGGCGAGGCGCTGGCCACGCTGCCCTCGTTCCGCGCCTCGTCCTCGCCTTCGAACTCGGTCGTGGGCTCCAACATCAACCCGTCGAACGCCGGCGCGCGCATCGCCGACTTGCGCGGCCTGGGGCAGAGCCGCACGCTGGTGCTGGTCGACAGCCGCCGCTTCGCTCCCAGCACGTCGAGCGGGACGGTCGATCTCAACCTCATTCCCACGCTGCTGATCGAACGCGCCGACGTCGTCACCGGCGGCGCCTCGGCGGCCTATGGCTCGGACGCGGTGTCGGGCGTCATCAACATCATCCTCAACAAGCATCTCGAAGGGGTGCGCAGTAACTTCCAGTACGGCGTCACCGATCGCGGCGATGGCAACAACTACGTCGCGCAGATCGCCGCGGGCACCAGCTTTGCCGGCGGGCGCGGTCATGCCGTGTTCGGCGCCGAGTACGACAAGGACGAGGGCGTGGGCGGCTGCTACACCCGCACCAATTGCTCCAACGAAGTCGGCAACCTGACCCAGGCCGCGGGCGTCAACGGCCGCCCTGCCAACAACATCGCCTACAACGTCCACACCGCGACACTGACGCCGGGCGGCCTCATCACCGGCACCGTCAACGCCGCCGGGGTGCGCGCGGCCGCACGCGGCGGCGTGCTCGGCGGGTTGCAGTTCGACGCCAACGGCAACCCGGTGGCGTTCAACTATGGCCAGAACGCCGGCGCATTGTTCATGGAGGGTGGCACCGGCGCCGGGCTCAACGCCTTCTTCGGCGATCCGGCGCTGTCGATCCCGGTCACGCGCTACAACGCCTTCGGCCACTTCGAATACGAAGCCTCGGATGCCTTCACCGGCTTTGCCGACATGAGCTACGGCCATGTCGCGGGCTACACCAGCGGCCCTGAAGTGCGCGACGGCGGCTTCCCCGGCAATGGCAGCCTGATCCGCATCGACAATCCGTTCCTGCCCGTATCGATCAGGCAGACGATGCAGGCCAACGGCTATACCGGCCTCGTCATCGGCAAGCTCGGCACCAACTTCGGCCAGATCGACAGCGTCAACACGCGCGACACCTTCCGCTTCGTAACCGGCGCCAGCGGCAAGCTCGGCGGCAGCTGGGGCTACGATGCCTATGTCCAGTACGGCGTGACCGATGCACACCAGTCGACCATCAACGACCGCATCACCGCCAACTATGCCCGCGCGATCGACGCCGTCGCCGATCCCGTCACCGGCGCGCCGATCTGCCGCGTCGCGCTGACCGATCCGACCACCGCCTGCCGCCCGCTCAACATCCTCGGCAGCCAGTTCTCGCCCGAGGCCAAGGCCTATGCCTTCGGCACGACGCACCAGCGCACCGAATTCCGCCAGTGGGCGGGCGCGGCCAACGTCCACGGCACGCTGCTCGAAGGCTGGGCCGGCCCGATCACCGTGGCGACCGGCGCCGAGGCCCGGCGCGACCGCCTGTCGATCACCGTCGACCCGATCTCGGCGACCAACGGCTTCTACGTCTTCAACGCCACGCCGACGCGCGGCCATGTCGACGTGATCGAAGGCTATGTCGAGGCCGGCGTACCGCTGCTCAAGGACAGCGCGATCGGTCGCAGTCTCGATCTCAATGGCGCGATTCGCCGCACGCACTACAACACCGCGAACCTCTCGGTCTCCAACAGCTTCAACGCCACGACCTGGAAGATCGGCGGGACTTACGTGCCGGTCGAGGGCGTGCTGCTGCGCGTGACCGAATCGCAGGACATCCGCGCGCCCAACACCTCGGAACTGTTCACCACGCCTGTCACCGGCGTCGGCGCGATTTCCGACACCCGCACCGGATCGCAGGTCTTCGCCAACATCTACACCGGCGGCAACATCAACCTGACGCCCGAAAAAGCCCGCACCTTCACCGCGGGCGTGACGCTGCAGCCGCGCGGGGCGCTGACGGGCCTGCGGCTTTCGGCGGACTTCTACAAGATCCGCATCCGCGATGCGATCGCGACGCTGGGCGCGCAGGTCATCGTCAACACCTGCAACACCACGGGCGCCGCCGATATCTGCGGGCTGGTGACGCGCAATGGCGCGGGCATCCTCCAGTCGGTCTCGGTGCTCTACCTCAACCTCAACCGCCAGGATCTCAAGGGCCTGGACTTCGAGGCGAGCTATCGCATGCCGCTGGGCGATGGCCGTTCGCTCGACCTGCGCGGGCTGGCGACGCACACCATCAAGCTGACCAACAGCGCGGTGCTGCTGCCCGGCACGACCACCCCGGTCGACCGCGCCGGCGACAATGGCCTCAGCGGCGTACCCTCGTGGGTGGTCGACGGGTTCGCCTCGCTCACGCTCAAGCGCCTGACGGTGAACCTGCAGGGCCACTTCATCTCGGCCGGCAAGTACGATGCCTCGCTGATCGGGCCGGACGATCCGGCCTACAACGTCAACCTCGTCAACAGCATCAACATCAACAAGGTGCCTTCGCGCTTCTACACCAACCTCGGCGCGAGCTTCGACCTCATCAAGTCGGGCGGGCGCACGCTGCAGGTCTTCGGCAACGTCACCAACCTGTTCGACGTGATGCCCCCGCCGCTGTGGAACGGTAACAACAACTCGGTCTATTACGACGTGATCGGCCGGCGTTACCGCATGGGCATCCGCTTCGACTTCTGAACGGCATACCCGTCCCCCCGGGGCCTGCCGCCCCTCCCATCCCATCGCGGCAGGCCCCACCCCCATTCCCTGATCGAGCCGGAGCGAAGCCGATGCACCAGCCGCCCTTTCGCCTTCCTGCCGGCGCGCTCGACCGTCGGCGCTTGCTGGCCGGGGCAGCCGCGGGCGGCGGGCTGATCCTGGGCGCGCCCCTCCTCCGCGCTGCCCCTGTCACCGAACCCGGCGTGGTGCGCACGCAGGGCGGCCTGGTGCGCGGCGCCATGGACGGCGGCGTGCACGTCTTTCGCGGCATCCCCTATGGCGCGGACACCGGCAGCGCGCGGCGCTTCCTGCCACCGGCTCCGGCGCCGCGCTGGCGGGGTGTCCGACCCGCGCTGGCCTTCGGATCACGCGCGCCGCAACTGGCCCCGCCCGGCGCCCCGGCCACGTCCCGTGGCCCGGTGCAGGGCGAGGATTGCCTCGTCCTCAACATATGGACCCCCGGCCTGCCATCCTCGCGGCCGACCGGGGCCATGGCGCGGCGGCCGGTCATGGTGTGGTTCCATGGCGGCGGCTTCGCGCTCGGCGGCGGGGACGAGCCCGTCAACGATGGCGTGCGCCTGTGCCGGCGGCGTGATGTCGTGCTGGTGACGATCAATCACCGCCTCAACGCCTTCGGCTATCTCCATTTCGGCAGCCTCGCCAAGGCGGGCGAGGCGATCTCCAACGCGGGCCAGCTCGACGGCGTCGCGGCGCTGCGCTGGGTGCGCGACAACATCGCCGCGTTCGGTGGCGATCCGGGCAACGTCACGGTGTTCGGTCAGTCGGGCGGCGGCTCCAAGGTGGCGGCGCTGCTCGCCATGCCGGCGGCACGCGGGCTGTTCCACCGCGCGATCCTCGAGAGCGGCTTCGGGACCTATACCATCGCGCCCGCAGATGCCGAGGCGCAGACCGCCGCGATCATCCGCAAGCTCGGCCTCGAGCCGGGCGCCCCCGGCACGATCGCGGCCCTGCGCGCGGTGCCGGCCGCGCGCCTGCTCGAGGCGCTCCAGGCCGTGACCGGCGGCGATCCCACCAAGGGGCCGGGCGTGGTTGCCGATGGCGTGGTCGTGCCCAACACCCCCTTCGGACCCGGCGCGCCGCCGCCCTCGCCCGATGTGCCCCTGCTGGTCTGCCACACCGCGACCGAGACCACCGGCCTCTTTGCACCGCCGGGCGCCTTCGATCTCGACTGGGCGCAGCTGCCCGCCATGCTCGCGGGCAAGGTGCGCGATCCCGCACCGCTGATCGCGGGCTGGCGGGCGCTGCGCCCGGCGGCCAGCGCCAGCGACGTCTATTTCCAGGTCACCACCGAACTCGGCATGGGCCGCAACGCGCGCATCGCTGCCGACCTGCGCGCAGGCCAGGGCGCCCCGGTCTTCGCCGCGCTGCTCGACTGGCGCGCACCGGGCCAGGGCGGGCGGATGCGCAGCCCGCACGGGCTCGAGTTGCCGCTGGTGTTCGACACGGTCGGCTCTGCCTCTGGCCTGCTCGGCCCCGATCCTGCCGGCGCGCAGGCCTTGGCCGACGTGATGAGCGCCGCCTGGACTAATTTCGCCCGCACCGGCAATCCGAACGGCAGTGCCGTCCCGCATTGGCCGGCCTATGACTTGCCCCGGCGCGCAACCATGGTGTTCGACAGCGCCAGCGCGGCACGCCCCGATCCACTGGGCGCGGAGCAGGCGCTGATCGAGCAGGCACTGGCATGATGGTGCGCCGTATCGCGCTGGCGCTGTGCCTGCTGCTTTTCGCGGGCCTCGCCCATGCGGCCGGCGACGCGCAGCTCGTGGCCCTGCCGCCGCGGACGGCAATCGCCCCGGTCATGGCCTGCACCGCGCTGGTCACGCCCACCACATCGCAGGCCGGCGACATCGCCTATCGCGTGATTGCCGCGCACGAGGGCGCCGGCGGTGCGGGCCGTCCGCCAGCCTGCGTGGTCGATGCCTATGCCGCGCCGCAAACGCGCTTCACGCTGCGCCTGCCGTTGACCGGCTATCAGGGCCGCTTTTTGCAAGGCGGGTGCGGCGGGATGTGCGGCGTGATCGGCGACACCATCACGCCCACCTGCAGCAATGGACACCTGGCGGGCGGCAGCTTTGCCACGGCCTTCGATAATGGCGGCCATTTCGGCGCCGGGATCGGCGATGCCACCTGGGCCAGCGACCCCGAATTGCGCGCCCAGTTCGCGCACAAGGCAACGCATGCCACCGCCGTCGCCGCCAAGGCGATCGTCGCGCGCTTCTATGGAGTTGCGCCAAGGGCCAGCTATTTCGTCGGCTGCTCGGGCGGCGGGCGCGAGGCGCTGATGGAGGCGCAGCGCTACCCGCAGGACTTCGACGGCATCGTCGCCGGCTCGTCGGTCTCGATGCCCGCGGCGATGCAGCTGTTCCTGTGGGAGGCGCAGGCCGGGCTGGACGCAGCCGGCAATCCAGTCTTCACGCCGGGCGCGGTCGCCATGCTTCACCGTGCCGTGATCGCCGCCTGCGACCGGCTCGACGGCATACCCGACGGGCAGATAGACGATCCCCGCCGCTGCGCCTTCGATCCCGCCAAACTGCGCTGCCCGGAAATGGCAGGGACGCCCGATTGCCTGACGCCCGCCCAGGTCGCCGCCGCGCAGGCCTATTACCGCGGGCCGCACGATGCCGATGGCACCGCGCTCTTTCCCGGTGGCGCGCCCTATGGCTCCGAGCTTGGCTGGGTCGGCCCCGGCGCGGCGACGGGGGGTAGCAAGTTCGCGGCCGAATCGTTCATTACCCGCCTGCTGATGCCGGGGGTGCTGCCTGCCACGTTCGGCTGGCGCGACTGGCGCTTCACGCGCGCCAGCCTGGCGCAATTGCTGGCGGCCGGCGCGGCGTTCGATGCGACGGACCCCGACATTTCCGCCTTCGCCGCGCGCGGGGGCAAGCTGATCCTGTGGCAGGGCATGGCCGACAACGCCGCCGGCGCCCGCGGGATGCTCGACTACTACCAGGCCGTGCGCGACCACGCCGGCGGGCTTGGCCCGGCCCGCGCCTTCGCGCGCATGTTCCCGGTGCCCGGCGGCTATCACTGCCAGGGCGGCTACATTCCCTATGACGAGGATTTCCTCGGCGCGGTCGTGCAATGGGTGGAACAGGGCCGCGCGCCCGATGCCGTGCTGGCCGTGGCGCGCCTCGAGGATGGCACGCTGCGCCGCCGCCCGCTCTACGCCTACCCGACGGCGACGCGCTACAACGGTGGCGACGTCAACGATGCCGCCTCGTTCAGCCCGCACACTCCGAAGGTCGAGCCGAACGATGCCTTTGCCTGGCCGGGGCGGCGGTAAGACAACCACCCCAAACCCGCTCCTTTGAAAAGAAGGGGCCTCTCTGTCAGGCGGCAGGGGTGAAGGTGCGGTGCATCACGGCAGCGCGGATGCGGGTGTAGTGCTCGCCTGCGAAATCGTAGAGCACCACGCTCGAATGCCCGCGCCGGTCGCCTCGGCGCATCGGGCCGGACAGGAAATCGGGCAGATCGGTCAGCGCGAGGAATTCGGACTCAAGCTCGGCCGCCAGCACGCAGCCTTCGTGGAAGCACTGGCGGATCACTATGGTCCGCGCGGTCACCGCCTTGACCGGCTTGTAGAACGCGACGATCGCCTCGCGCCCGACCAGTTCGGTGCCGTTGCCGATCACCAGGCGCACGTCGGGCGCATAGAACTCGCACAGCGCGGCATAGTCGCTGCGGTTGAACGCGTCGATATAGGCGGCGAAGCGCGCCTCGGGGCTCATGCGCCGGCCCTCGGGCCGAAGCGGGCCGAGCGAACGCGGGTAAAGCGCGCATCGGCGATGTCATAAAGAATGAAGTTCACGCTCTCGCGCCGGTCGCCCGCGCGCATCGCCCCGGTCGGCATGTCGGGCCAGTCCTCGCGCGCGACGAGGCGGGTGCGCACTTCGGCCGCGATCCGGGTGCCGTCGGCCGCGCCCACGAAGGTCAGGAGTTCCAGCGTCTCGTCGAGCCGTGCCTTGACCGTGCGATAGAACGCCAGAACCGCCTCGCGCCCGGTCACTTGCGCCGCTTGGCCCACGAAGACCACGTCGGGCGCGTAATAGGCACCGAAGCCTGCGAAGTCGTTGCGGTTGAACGCGTCGAGATAGGCCTCGAACCAGGGGCGCAGGCTCATGCCGGGGCGTCCGCGACGTAATAGTCCTGGCGCAGCGTGCGCGCGGCGACGAGGAACAGCGTGCCGGCGATGAAGAACACGCAGACCGCCGCCATCAGCGCGCTGCGCAGGCCGCTGGCCGCAGCCATCGCGCAGGCGTGGTGCAGCGCGTCGGTCGCACCCGCTGCCAGCGCCGCGCCGGGCTTGGCCGCCGGGCAGCGCGTCAGATAGTCGGCCGAGCCGAATGCGGTCGTGGCGAAGCGGTCACTCATCCAGCCCACGAACGTCGGCCCGCCGCCATAGCCGACGAGGGTATAGAACATGCCGAACACCGCCGCGCCGGTGGCGCGCATGCGCGGCTCGAGCAGGTTCTGGATCATGCCGGTGGTCGGGCCATAGTACAGCAGCAGGAAGCAGCCTGCGATGATGAGCAGCACCGTGCCCGTCAGCGGCGTCGCGGCATTGAGCGCGATCCAATAGGCGAAGGGGGCGATGAACAGGCCGATCGCCGCGCCCCAGGCCGGCCAGCGCCCGTCACCGCGCCGTGCCAGCCAGTCGGTACCGAACGAGCCGATCAGCAGACCACTGCCCAGCGCCAGGGCCGAGATCGTGCCGTAGAGCGTGCCTGCCGTGCGTGCCGGCAAGTCATAGGCGCGGGCGAGATAGACCGCGAGGAATTGCGAGATCGAGCTCATCCCGAAGCCGGCGAGCGCGCCGCCGGCAATCACGCAGACCAGCGCCGGCTTGGTGCGCATGACCTTCAGGAACGCGCGGAAATCGGGTGCGGGGCGCGGTTCGGCGCCAAGCCCGTCGGCCAGCCCGCGGCGCGGTTCGCGCAGCAGCAGCAGTACGAGCACGCCGATCAGCAAACCCGGCAGGCCCATCGCCACGAAGGCGGCGCGCCAGCCCCATTGCCCGGCGACCCAGCCACCGACCGATGCGCCGACGAACGTCCCGATCGGCGAGCCGAGCAGGATCAGCCCCATGACCGAGGCGCGGCGATTGCGGGCGAAGAGGTCGCCTACCAGCGAGGAGGTCGCCGGCTGCGATCCCGCCTCGCCCATGCCGACGCCGATGCGGCACAGCATCATCTGCGCGAAGCTGCCGGCTGCCGCGCAGGCCATGGTCATGCCCGACCAGAACACGATTGAGGCGGTGATGATCTTCACGCGCGAGACGCGTTCCGCCAGCCGGCCGATCGGCACGCCGAGCAACGCGTAAAGCACCGCAAACGCCAGCCCCTGCAGGATGCCGAGCTGGAAGTCGGTCAAGGCGAGGTCGCTCTTGATCGCCTGCGCGGAGACCGCGAACACCGACCGATCCGCGAAGTTGAACGTCGCGACGAGGAAACTCATGATGATGAAGCGGCGCCCATATGCGGGCGCCAGCAACCGCTCGTCGGCTTGGTCGCGCATCGCTCTCCTTCCGGCGGCATGATGCCGCTCCGTGCCCTTGGCCGCCCGACTTTCGCAGGCGCATTTGGGTTGTGCGGGAGAGTTGGTGATTAATCAATACATTTATCGTATCGGCTCAACAGACGCCGGTGCGACCCAGCCGCCACCGAGCCCGCGGGTCAGCGCCACCAGCGCCGCCAGCCGGGCCTCGGCCACCGTCACCGCGCGCAACTGCGCATCGAGCAGCGTGCGCTGCGCATCGAGCTGTTCGAGATAGGCGGCATAGCCCTCGCGATAGCGGCTGCGCGCCAGGTCATAGGCCTGCTGCGCCGACGCGACCTGCCGCGCGCTGATCGCCGCCTGTTCGTCGTAGCGGGCAAGACCGGCTTGTGCGTCCTCGACTTCCTGCAACCCGGTCAGCACCGTCTTGCGATAGGCGAAGGCGGCGATGTCGCGCTGGCCGGCGGCAACATCGGCATTGGCGCGCAGTTCGCCGCGCTGGAAGATCGGCGCGAGGATCGAGCCCCCGGCCGAGAACAGCGTGATCGGATCGGCCAGCGCGGTCGAGGCCGCAGCGCCGAGCGAACCGCGCAGCGTCAGCCGCGGCATAAACGCGGCGCGCGCGGAGTCGAGCGTGCGATCCGCCGCGACGATGCGCTGCTCCGCCTCGCGCACGTCGGGGCGCTGGCGCAGCAGGTCCCCGGGCAGCGCCGAGGGCACGGCAAGCCCCGCCATGCGGCCCAGCGGCAGACCGCGCGCGATCGGACCGGGCGCGCGCCCGACCAGCACCGAGAGCGCGTTTTCCTGCCGCGTCACCGCCAGTTCGCTTTCGCTCACCAGCCGCGCGGTGGCCTCGCGCGCGGTCTCGGCCTGGGCGAGCTCGAGCCGGGCCGAATAGCCCGCTGCCGTGCGCCGGCGGATCACCGCCAGCTCCGCATCGCGGGCCGCAAGGGTCGCCTTCGCGATGTCCAACTGCGCATCGCGCGAACGCAGGCCGACGTAGCCGGTGACGATCGTCGCCGCGAGCGCCACGGACACGCCGTCGCGGGCATAGACGCTGGCAGAAAGAGCCGCACGGCCGGCGTCGCTGGCTGCGCGGATGCGGCCGAACAGGTCCGCCTCCCACGAGACGACGAGTTCGCCATTGGCCTGCGTCTGGTCGAGGCCCTGGCCGAAGGCGTTGATCGTCCGGCTCGTCGCGCCGCCGCCATCGGCGCTGACCGCAACCCGCCCCGGCGCGCCGGCCAGGCGGAACTGCGCACGGGCTACCTCGATCCGCGCGGTGGCGGCGAGGAGATCAGGGCTTGCGGCAAGCCCCTCCTCCACCAGCGCATCGAGAGCCGGATCGCCCAGTGCCCGCCACCATTGCGCCGCGATCGGTGCCGAAGCCTGGGGCGCCTCACCCGACCGCCAGTGATCGGGCACGACCAGTGCCGCCCCTGCGGGAAGCGGCGGACGCGGCCCGGCGCATGCCGGCAATGCCAGTGCCAGCGCCAGCAGGGCGGCCGCCGGATGCCCCCGTCTCATCGCGGGCCGCCCGCGGTATCGACGCTGACCACCACCGACATGCCGGGGCGCAGCCGGGCGGCCGCCGGCTGGCCGCGATCGAGCGTGATGAGCACGCCCAGCCGCTGCGGCACCTTGACGAAGTTGCCTGTCGCATTGTCGGGCTTGAGCACCGCGAATTCCCAGCCGGTCGCGGGCGCGATGCGCGTGATGTGCCCGGCGAAGCGGCGATCGGCCAGGCCATCGACGGTGAAGCTGGCGGGCTGCCCCACCGCCATCGCGCTGGTCTGCGCTTCCTTGAACAGCGCGATGACGTAGCGATCGGGGGGCACCAGTTCCATCAGCGCCGTGCCGTTGGTGACGAACTGGCCCAGCCGCACATGGATCTCGCCGAGCTGCCCGCCCGCCGGCGCGCGGATGATGGTATGCAGCAAGTCGATCGCCGCCAGCCGCACTTGCGCGCGCGCCGCCGCGACCTGGGCGTCCAGCCCCGCCCGGTTCACCGAGACCGAAGCGAGGTCCTCGCGCGCCACCTGGCTGCCAGCCCCGGCGCGGCGCAGGTTCGCTTCGGCCTGCACCAGCGTGGCTGCGGTCTGGTCGCGCTCGCGCACCGAGATCGCGCCGCCTTTGACGAGGTCCGCCGCGCGCGCCATGTCGGCGCGTGCGCGTTGCAGCTGTGCCGCCGCATCGGCGATCGCCGCATCCTGCGCGGAGAGAGCCGCAGCCCGCGCCTCGCGGGTATGGGCGCTGTTGTCGAGGTTGGCCTTGGCAAGGGCAAGGTTCGCCTCCGCCTGCGCCAGCCGTGCCCGATAGATGTCGTCGTCGATCAGCGCGACCAGCTGTCTGGGACCGACCCGGTCGTAATCGCGCACCAGCACGTGTTCGACATAGCCGCTGACCTGCGGGGCGAGCACCACGGTCCGCCCACGCACCAGCGCATTGTCGGTCCGCTGGATGCTGCCGGCAAACGGCCCGATGCGCCACACGAAAAGGACCAGCAGGATCGACAGCGCCAGTGCGGCGACGAACACCACCGTCATCCACCACGGCCGCTCGGGCGGCGTCCATACCGGCGCGACCGGCGGCAAGGCGGGCGCAGGCGTGGGCGTGGGCGTGGCTTGTGCGGGGGCCGGGGACGATGCTGGCGGCGGGGTGTCGGTCATGCTGGCACGCTTTCGCTGGAGCGCTGGAGCCGGTCGCGCTGGACCTTTTCACGAAGGGCATAGGCGGCGGTGAGGATCCCGGCGGTCAGCGCCACGAGGGTCACCACCCAGAAGGTGTCGTTGAAAGCCAGGACGCTGGCCTGCGCATTGAGCGCCTGCGACAGCTGGCCCAGCGCCTGCCGGTCGCGCAGCGCCGGATCGACCAGTTGCGGTGCCAGGCGCCCGGCATACTGCGCGAGGCGCTGCGTCACCAGCGGATCGCCGAGCGATACGGCATCGGCGAGGTATTGCGCATGGGTGCGCGCGCGCATCGTCTGGAACGTGCCCAGCGCGGCCGAGCCCGCCAGCCCGCCAAGATTCTGCGTGGTGCTGAACAGCACGATGAAGCTGACGAGATGGGTCGGCCCGCGCTTGATGATCTGGCCGATGCCGAACATCAGCGCGGGGCCGAGAAACAGGATCGTGCCGAAGCCGAGCAGCGACTGGCTGAGCAGGAGCTCGGGCGCGCGGGTCAGGCTGGTCGAATGGGTATCGAGCCAGGCCCCGAAGGCGATGACGAAGGCGGCGATCGACATCAGCGGCACGACCTGGTGCGGCTTGCTGAAGATGCACACCACCACGATCCCGGCGATTTCCGCCAGCAGCACGCCAAGGAACAGGCCATGCAGCTGGTCGCTGGTCAGCCCGCCGAGCGACAGCAGGCCCACTGCTGCATAGGTCTGTTCGGCAAGGGCGAGGCGGATGATGACGGCAACGGCGATGAAGAACAGCACGTCGCGCGTGGCGAACCAGCGCACCCACAGCAGCGGCGACTGGCGCCGGTCCTCGATCATCAGCGCCGCGCCGATCAGGGGCAGCGCGGCGGCCAGCGCCCAGCCGAGCCAGGGCGTGTCGGTCCACCAGCCGTATCGCCCCACGGCCATGACCGTGCAGACCAGCAGCATCGCCACGATGATCAGCGCGACCGTCACCACATCGAGCGGCTCGAAGGCGCGGGCGGGAGAATTGGGCGGCAGGGGCATGAGGTTGAGCATGCCCCATGCGCCGATGGCGAGCGCCAGCTCGATCAGGTGCAGGCCCTGCCATTCGTGCATCGAGATGATCGACAGCGGTACCATGCGCGCCAGTGGAATGGCCAGCTGGGGCAGGCAGAAGCCGAGAATCGCGGCCACGGGGCGCATCCGCAGCGGGAAGACCTGGAACATGTTGTAGAGCGACAGCGTGCTGAGCCCGCCGGCCGCCACCCCGCTGACGGCGCGCGCGACGATCGCGGTGGCAAAGCACGGCACCGCGATCTGCACCAGTTGCGCCGCGATCAGAGCGCCGAGCACGACGTGCATCGTCGCAGGGATACCGAACTGCACGCGCGCCTTGACCAGCGTGAGATTGGCGGTGGCGTTGAACGCCACGTAGACCGCCAGGAGCAGGCTGCCCTCCGCCACGGTCAGCCCGATGTCACCGGCGGTGAACGCGAGATTGGCGGTGATCAGTCCGTTGCCGAAGCCGCTCGCCATCGCCATCACGAAAGCACTGAGCGCATAGATGGCGCGATTGAGGGGGGTGTGCCGCGGCGACCAGGGGGCGCCGGGAAACAGCGGCGCTTCCTCGCGCGAGAACGGATAGGCGGCTTGCGTGCTCATCGGTCTGCCCGCCGAGGGATCGGATGCAGACTTAACGCTGCAATGCAGCACGGGTCAAGATCCCGCCCGCCATGCGCAGCACGGCCGGCACTCCCTGGGGAGCACCGGCCGTAGACAGGCGCCGAGAGGAAGGCGCCAGTGCCCATCAAGCCTTGATGAAGGCGAGCAGGTCCGGGTTGAGCACATCGGCGTGCGTGGTCAGCATGCCGTGCGGAAAGCCGGGATAGGTCTTGAGCGTGCCGTGCTTGAGCAGCTTGATCGCCAGTTGGGCCGAGTCCGCGATCGGCACGACCTGGTCGTCCTCGCCGTGCAGCACGAGCGTGGGCACCGTGATCGCCTTGAGGTCTTCGGTGAAATCGGTTTCCGAGAAAACCGCGATGCAGTCGTAGTGCGCCTTGGCGCCGCCGATCATGCCCTGGCGCCACCAGTTCTGGATCGTGCCGGGATAGACCTTCGCGCCGGGGCGATTGAAGCCATAGAACGGGCCGCTGGCGACATCGAGGTAGAACTGCGCACGGTTGGCGGCGAGCGCGCTGCGGAAGCCGTCGAACACGTCCTTGGGCAGGCCGCCGGGGTTGCGCGCCGACTTGATCATGATCGGCGGCACCGCGCCGACCAGCACGGCCTTGGCGATGCGGCCCGGGCGGGCGCGGGCGGCATAGCGCGCGGCTTCGCCACCGCCGGTCGAGTGGCCGATGTGCACGGCGTTGCGCAGGTCGAGGTGCTCCGCCAGCTGCAACACGTCGGAGACGTAGGTGTCCATGTCGTTGCCGGTGTCGGTCTGGGTCGAACGGCCGTGACCGCGGCGGTCATGAGCGATCACGCGGAAGCCCTTGTCGAGGAAGTAGAGCATCTGCGCGTCCCAGTCGTCCGCGCTGAGCGGCCAGCCGTGGTGGAACACGATCGGCTGGGCGCTCTTGCTGCCCCAGTCCTTGTAGAAGATCTCGGTGCCGTCGGTGGTGGTGAAGAACGCCATGGTATGGTCTCCGGTGCGGGGGGAGGCAGGAGCGGCAAGCGCCGCAGTCACGTCGGCGGTGGCAGCCAGGACGGCGCCAGCGGCGATCCCGCCGAGCATCTGCCGGCGATCGAGCGCCAGCCAGCCCTCGAGCGGCGCGGGCCAGATCGGGCGGCTCATGATGCGGCCGCCGGTGTCCGCGCCCGGGCGGGCGACGGCAAGCGCAGTGTGCAGGGCATGACAGGCTCCGTGGGCAAGGTGGGGATGCGGCCGGCGCCGGAGCGCGCGGTGCATCGCCACCGTGTTGACCACAGTCCCGCCGGGCGGACGACCTATACGATGGTTGCGGAGCGCCCATATCCGCGTGTGCCCCGCCGTCGATCCGGCCGGGAGCAGCGCTTTCAGGCCCTAGGAATCAGCCTGGCGCAGCGTGAAGGCGAAGACCGCGCCGCCCTCGGGCCGGTTCCCAGCCTCCAGCGTGCTGCCCATGCCCTCGACCACGTTGCGGCAGACCTGTAGTCCCAAGCCCATGCCGGCCGCCTTGGTGGTGTAGAACGGCTCGAACAGACGGGCGAGCTGGGCGTCGGGAATGCCCGGCCCGGTGTCGCGCACCTCGACACGGACGCCGATGTCGCAGGCCATAAGCACAAGCGTGACGCGCCGCGGCGCCGGCTCACCTGCCATGGCCTCGACCGCGTTGGTCACGAGGTTGACCAGCACCTGCTGCAGCTCGATCGGGTCCGCCGTCACTTCTGGCAGACCGGGCGCGCAGACAAGGTCGATCGCGGCCCCCATGCGCCCCGCTGCCGGGCGCAACAGCTCGCAGGTCTCGGCCGCTAGCGCTCCCAGGTCGAACGGCTCGGGACGGCGGCGATGCGCGGTCAGGCTGTCGCGGGTGCGTGCCACGATGCCGCTGATGCGATCGACGGTGCGTGTCAGCCGCTCCACCACGCGCAATGCCGCGGCAATGTCGGGCGCGGGCGCGCGCAGCCAGCGCAGCGTGGTCTGCACATCCATCACCATCGAGGCGATCGGCTGGTTGAGTTCGTGCGCGAGCGTTGCCGAATAGGCGCCGATCGTCGCCACGCGGTTGGCCCGCGCCAGCTCGTCCTGCGCCGCGCGATGCAGTTCGGCGATGCGCGCCTGCTCGGTCATGTTCAGGATGCTGGAGACGTGCAGCCCGTCGGCCAACCGGTTGACGGTGTAGTACACGGGGATCCGCTGGCCATCCTTGCCGGTCAGCATGGTCTCGCCGTCGATGTGGTCCTTGCCGGTGAAGGCCATGTCGAGCTGGCGCAGCAGGACCGCCTCGCCATCCTCGGCATTGTTCGCCGGTGGGTTGGCGGCCAGTTCGGCGAGGTCGGCATAGCCCATCAGCCGGGCGAGCGCGCGGTTGACGCGCGTGGTCCGGATCAGGCCAAGGCATTCGCGGCAAAGGTCGGGGTGGTCGCGCAAGTGCGCGACAAGATCGGTCACGCCTTCCTCGCGCAGGCGGGCGAGGATCGGCAGCGTGCCCGAGAAATCCATCTCGGCGAAGCTGATGTTGCCGACATCGAACAGGCTGGCGTAGCGCGCCTCGGTGCTGAGCAGGGCCCGCGTGCGCTCATCCACGCGCTGCTCCATCGTCTCGAGCAGCTCGCGCACCTTCTGCTGGGCCAGCACTTCCTCGTGAATGTCGAAGGCGCCACCATAGAAGCGGATGATCTCGCCGGTCACGGGGGAGCGCACGGCGCGCCGCGCCATCGACATCCAGCGATAGCTGCCGTCCTGCATGCGCAGGCGAACCTGGCCCGAAACGTCCTCGCCGGTCACCTGCGACCGCTCCAGCCGCTCGCGCAAGGGGCCGATATCGTCGGGGTGGACGCATTGGCGCCAGGTCTGGCGCGCGATGCCTTCCTCGATAGGGACGCCGGTGATCTCGGTGAAGCGGCGATTGAGGAAGTCCCATTCGCCCTTGGCGGTCGACCGCCAGAGCATGTGCGGCACGGAGTCCGCGAACGTCACCATTTCCGCCTGGCTCTCCGCCAGCTGCGTCTGCACGGCATGGATCGCCTGCCGCTGCGCCAGCAGCGCCTGCGTCAGCCAGATCGCCAGCAGTTCGAAGCCGAGCCGGATCAGGCTGCCGGCATCGCGCCCGCCGACGTGGACGATCACCCAGGAGGCGATCGCCAGCATCCCGCACAGCGCGCCCCAGGCCCAGGTGCGCCGCGTGCTGCCCGATGCAAGGACGAGGACGCCGAGGTAGAGGATCGCAAAGCCGCCATCGATTGGCGCCAGCGTATCCATTGCGAAGATCCCGATCGCCAGCAGGGCTGCGAGCACGCTGCGGACAACGGCCCGCCGCGCGATCACGGCATCGGCCTCATGTCCGCTGGTCAACTCTTCCACCCAATTCCCCTGCGAAACCTGCATGGCCGCGCGTGGCCCCATATCGAGGCGCATCCTACCCCTACCAGAGTGGGTATCGAAAGCCGCCGTGCCCTGCGCCACCTTGGCATAACGCAGGAGAACCATCATGCACACCCACAACACGGCCCCTACCCAGCATGTGGTGGTGGGCGAGACCTCCTATGCCTACCGCAGGTTCGGTGCGGGCCAGGGCGTTCCGATCGTGCTGCTGCAGCATTTCACCGGTGGCCTCGACCATTGGGATCCGCTGCTGACCGACGGCCTCGCCCGCGACCGCGAAGTCATCCTGGTCGACAACGCCGGCGTCGGCGCCTCCACCGGCAAGACGCCCACCACGATCGAGGGCATGGCCGACTGCATCGCGGAATTCGTCGATGCCCTTGGCCTCGACCGTTTCGACCTGTTCGGCTTCTCGATGGGGGGCATGGTGGCGCAGGCCTATGCCATGCGCCATGTCGAGCGCATCCGGCGCCTCGTGCTGGTCGGCACCAGCCCGCGCGGCGGCGAGCCTTCGCCCTACCAGGCCGAAGTGTCGAAGCGCGCGACCGGCAGTGCCGGCGAGGAAGGCTTCGCCTGGCTGTTCTTCGGCCACTCCGACACCGGGCGCGCCGCGGCCCATGCCTTCTGGCAGCGCCGCCACGAACGCACCGAAGACGTCGATCCGCCGAGCGGCATGGAAACCGTCATGGCGCAAGTCGCCGCCGGGCGCGAATGGGCCGTGCCGCATGGCGAGCGCTTCGCCGACCTCGCCGCGATCACCGTGCCGACCTTCGTCGCCAACGGCACGCTCGACGTCATGCTGCCGACGATCAACTCGTTCCATCTGCAGCAGAACCTGCCGGACGCGCAGCTCATCATCTACCCCGATGCCGGCCACGCCCCGCACTTCCAGCATCCGGCGACGTTCCTTGCCCATCTGCGCCAGTTCCTCGACGGCTGATCCGGCCGCGACCCAGCCATGACCGGGAGACACCCCATGACAGATCTTGCCACCGCGATCATCGACGCGCACGGCGGCCTCGACCGCTGGCGCCAGTTTTCAACGCTCAGCGCCCACCTCGTCCAGGGCGGCGCGCTGTGGGGCCTCAAGGGCCAGGCCGGCCTGCTCGACGACACCACCGTCACCATCGACCTGACGCAGGAAAAGGCCTCGCACGCCCCCTTCGGCGCCGACCAGCGCCGCACGCTATTCACGCCCGGCCTTGTCGAACTGCATGCTGCCGACGGCACCGTGCTCGAGAGACTGCCCGACCCGCGCGCCTCGTTCGCCGGGCACACGCTGGAGACGCCGTGGAGCGAGGCGCAACTCGCCTACTTTGCAGGGCTGGCGATGTGGACCTATCTCACCATGCCGTTCCTGCTCGCCCATCCCGGGGTTGAGACCGAGGAGCTTGTCTTATGAGAATTCCCGGCTCCTGAGGCAAAAGGGAGCCACAACCCGGCACCGCAGCTGCGGTGCCGGGTTGTGGCGGAGGCGGCGCCGTGCGGAGCTTGGTCTTGCAGGACCGCGGTCGAGTTTGGCGAGCCTCCGTCTTTTCTTACGACCTGAACGGATACGTGGGCTCCGGGCCCGAACGACAAGCAAAGGTAGAAAGAAGAGATGGCCAAGGATACCATCGGGATCGACGTGTCGAAAGACCGCCTGGATGCGTTTTGGCATTCCCAAGACGCAGCACTCAGCCTGCCCAACACGGTTGAGGGTTTCGCCCAGCTATGCACATGGCTGGGTAAGAATAAGGGGGTGTTGGTCGTTTTCGAGGCGACCGGCGCATATCATCGTGGGCTTGAACGATACCTCAGCTTGGCGGGGCAGCCTTTCATCAAGGTCAATCCGAAGCAAGCGCGGCGCTTTGCTCAGGCTATCGGCCGTCTGGCCAAGACCGACAGCGTTGATGCCAGGATGTTGGCACGAATGGGCGTGGTCCTTGATCTGGCCCCACAAGGCATTGAAGGCGAAGATGTTCATGATCTCAGAGAGTTGCTGACAGCTAGGCGGGCCATGGTCAAAGATCAGATCACCGCAAAGACGCGTCTCGCCACAGCGAGCAACCCGCTTGTGAAGGACCAACTTTGCCGCCGGATCGATGACATCGACACGGACATCAAAGCCCTGGATCAAGTGATTGCGCAGATCGCTCAGCAGCGTGGCACCCTTGATGAGCGCATCAGACGCCTCATGACCATTCCCGGGATCGGCAGATTGACCGCGACCACGTTGGTGATCGACATGCCAGAGCTTGGACATCTCGACAGCAAAAAGATCGCCGCTCTGGCTGGGCTTGCGCCTATGACGCAACAGTCAGGCAAGTGGCAAGGCAAAGAGCGGATTATTGGTGGTAGGGCATTACTTCGACGGGCAATTTACATGCCTGCGTTGGTTGCCATTCGCTTCAATCATGATTTCCGTGACAAATATCAGCAGTTCGTAAATGCAGGGAAAGCAAAGAAGGTGGCTATCACCGCCGTCATGCGGCGCATCATCGTTCTGGCAAACACGTTGTTGCGTGAAGGACGCGATTGGCAACCTGTTCGCCCTTGACCAAGACGGATACTCGAGCCGTGGGACGCCGATGGCGAGACCTGGCGCCGGCTCAAGGTGACGTTCCCGGCGGACATCGCCACGCACAGCACGGTGCAGACGCTCTATGTCGGCGCCGACAACCTGCTGCGCCGCCACGACTACGACGTGGAAATCGCCGGCAACACGCCCGGCGCGCACCTGATCTCGGACTATGTGACCGTGCAGGGCATCGCCTTCCCCACGCGCCGCCGCATCTTCCCGCGCCAGCCCGATGGCCAGCCGATGGCCGAACCGCTGGTCGTCTCGATCGACCTCGACGCCATCACGCTCGCCTGAGCGCCGCAACCCTCCCTTTTCGAACAAAGGAAATCCGCCATGTCCAAGGCCCTTATTACCGGCGCATCGAGCGGCATCGGTGCGATCTACGCCGATCGCCTTGCCCGCCGTGGCCATGACCTCGTCCTCGTGGCGCGCACCGCCGACCGCCTCCAGGCGGTGGCCGACCGCATCACCGCCGAGACCGGTCGCAGCGTCGAGATCATCACCGCCGATCTCGGCCAGGCCGACGACCTCGCCCGCGTCGAGCAGGTGCTGCGCGAGGATGTCGCGATCGACACCCTCGTCAACAACGCCGGATTCGGCAGCGTCATGCCGCTGATCGCCTCGGACGTCGCGCGCATGGACGAGATGGTCGCGATCAACGTCACCGCGCTGATGCGCCTGACCTATGCTGCGGCACCGGGCTTTGCCGAACGCGGCCAGGGCACGATCATCAACATCTCCTCGATCGTGGCGATCGGGCCGGAAATCCTCAACGGCGTCTACGGCGGCACCAAGGCCTTCGTGCTGGCCTTCACCCAGTCGCTCCAGCACGAGCTGGCCGACAAGGGCGTGCGCGTCCAGGCCGTGCTGCCCGGCGGCACCGCCACCGAATTCTGGGGCATCGCCGGCTATGGCGACTATGCCAAGAGCCCGCAGACCATGCCGGCCGAGGCCATGGTCGACGCCGCGCTCGCCGGGCTGGACATGGGCGAGGTCGTGACCATCCCGCCGCTGCAGGACGGCGCGATGTGGGATGCCTACGAGGCGCAGCGCCGCACGATCGCGCGCAACCTGGCCCATGCCACGCCCGCCCCGCGCTACACCGCCGAGCCCGCGCCCGCGGCCTGAGCAGGTTCGTTCTTCAAGGAAAAAATTGTCATGCAATTGACTGAAAACACCGTCTTCATCACCGGCGCGACCTCGGGCATCGGGCGTGCGCTGGCCGAAGCCTTTCACGCCAGGGGCAACCAGGTCATCATCGCCGGGCGCCGCCAGGCGCTGCTCGACGAGGTGACCGCCGCCAACCCCGGCATGGCCGGCATCCGCCTCGACATCACCGACCCGGCAAGCATCGATGCGGCGGCGGCCGAACTGATTGCGCGCTTCCCCCGGCTCAACGTGCTGGTCAACAACGCGGGCATCATGCCCTTCGATGACCCGGCCGGCGTGATCGACGATGCAGTCAGCCAGCAGATCGTCACCACCAACCTGCTCGGCCCGATCCGCATGACCTCGGCGCTGATCGAGCAGTTGAAATCGCAGCCGCGCAGCACGATCATCAACAACACCTCGGTGCTGGCCTATGTGCCGCTGGCCGGCAACGCGGTCTATTGCGCCACCAAGGCCGCGCTGCACAGCTACACGATGTCGCAGCGCTTCGCCCTGCGCGACACCTCGGTTCGCGTGCAGGAAATCGCCCCGCCGTGGGTCGATACCGACCTGATCCACAAGGGCGGCGACCCGCGCGCCATGCCGCTCGACGCCTTCATCGCCGAAACCTTCGCCAAGCTGGCCGGGGATGACGAGGAAGTCATCGTCGATGCGATCGCGCAGTTCCGCGACAACCCTGGCGCGGGTGAACACGCGCTGGTCCATGGCTTCAATCTGGCGATGGTCGAGAACCCGATCCCGACCGGCGCCTGATCCGGCCTTCCGGGCGGCGTGGAACTGGTCCACGCCGTCCGGTAATTTCGAGGAACTCAGCCCAGCGCGCGATAGCGGAACTGGCGGAACTTCACCCGGCCCTTGCCGGCCGCGAACAGTGCGGGACGCAGGCTGAGAAGATCGTCCACGGTATTGGCATTATAGCCCGAGACTTCGCTGCGCACCCCATGGCGGGTCCAGGCCTTGCCATCGAGGCTGTAATAGAACGTTGCAATCTGGTCGATGCAGGTGATGCGCAGGATCATGCGCCTGGCCGGCGGGGCGGGCTCCTGCCAATAGGCGGTCTTGCCGCCGCGGTACGAGATCATGCGCGTGCCATCGATGCCCATGCCAAGATAGAGCCGGTCATCGAAGAACAGCAACAGCCCGCCCGTGGCACCGTCCTCGAGATCGACGTCCACCGTCACCTCGTATGCGCGGTCGCCCACTTGCTGCGTCAGCGGCGATGAGTCCGCCGGACTGGTGCCCTTGGCCTCGAGCACCAGCGCGCCATCGGCGACATGGACACGCCTGGCCTCGTCGGGGGTGCTGGCATAGAGTGACCACAGGGTGCCGAGGCGCAGCGTGGCGAAGTCGTCGGAATGCGGCATGCCGTGCGGGACCGCAGTGCCGGCGCGCGGCTTTGCCAGCGGGCGCGAAAGATCCCCGCCGGTCGCCTCGAACCAGCCGTCGTCGGTCCAGCGGATCGGTTCGAGCAGGGTCTGGCGGCCGAGCGTCACATAGCCGTTCTCGAACCCGTGGTAGACCAGATACCACTGCCCGCCCGGCCCCTCGACGCAGGTGGCGTGCCCCCGCGACCACCAGCGTTCGCTGCTCGACTTCGAGCGGACGATCGGATTGTGCGGGCAATGCTGCCACGGCCCGTTGATCGAGCGCGAGCGCGCGGCGACCACCATGTGCCCGGTCGCCGGGCCGCCGGTCCCGCCCACGGCGTTGACCAGGTAGAACCACTCGCCGCGGCGGAACAGCTTGGGGCCTTCGGGCGACCAGGCCTCGGTGATCCAGTCGTCGGGGTAGCGCCAGGCCTCGTAGGCGGTTTCGACCGGACCCGCAGTGGCGAGGCCATCGGCGGTCAGGCGCACGCGCTTGCCCTCGTTGAAGAACAGGTAGCGGTGCCCGTCCTCGCCGACCACGTGGCCGGGGTCGATCAGCCCGCCGATGCCCAGGTCGATCGGCTCGCTCCATGGGCCTTCCATCGAGGGGGCGTGGATCACGAAGATGTTGGCGAAGCTTTTCAGCGGTGGTGACCACGGCGCCTTCATGAACGGGATGTAGATGAAGTAGCGACCGTCGACCTTGGCGATGTCGACCGCGAATCCCGTGCCCAGCGGGCGGGCCAGCGCCGGGCCGAGCGGGCGCCAGTTCACCAGGTCGCGCGAGTGCCAGATCAGCAGGCCCGGCGCCCCGTCGAACGAGGAATGCGTCATGTAGTAGTCGTCGCCGTCCTTGAGCACTGACGGATCGGGGTAGTCGCCGGGCAGGATCGGGTTGAGGTACGTGCCGTTGCCGAGGTCGGCCTTGCGCTGGCCTTCGATGCCGCACGCCCAGTGCAGGTCCCCGGTTGCGGCGCACGTGCTGCCCGGCGGCGTGACGGGCGAGGCACCGGCGGACGGCCTCGCCGCCACAGCAGAGCCGGCACCCGGAAGCGCTGCGGCGCACGTGCCGAGCCCCAGAAACTTCATTGCATTGCGCCGGTCCGTCATCGCCACCTCCGATTTGCGAACGCGGTTCTAATTCAAATTGCCACACTGGCAAGAGACGCTATGCCGCACTGTATTGTAACCTTAATTCTATTTTGCTACGGCGAGGCCAGACAAAGAGGGGCCGCGTCCTGACAGGGGCAGCAGGTCCACGGGAGAAACCATGAACCGCCTGCGCGAATTCTATGCGTCGCTGACGCTCAAGCCCCAGGGCGCGACCATGGTCGTCGCCGGATTCCTGCCCATCTTCGCGATCATCGCCATGTTCCCGGTGGTCGCCTCGCTCATCGGTCATTTCCACGATGTGCCGAACGCCGCGATCCTCGTGCCTGCGATGGTGACGGCGCCGGGCTATGCCATTGCCCTCCTCGCGCCCTTCGCGGGCCTCGCGGTCGACCGCTTCGGGCGTCGGCGGCTGCTGCTGGCCTGCACGCTTGCCTATGGCGTGGTCGGCAGTGCGCCGTTCTTCCTCGAGGATCTCACCCCGATCATCGTCAGCCGCGTGCTCCTCGGCGTGTGCGAGGCGGGCATCCTGACCATCGTCAACACGCTCATCGCCGACTATTGGGACGATGCCGGCCGGCGTAACTGGCTGATGGCGCAGGGCGTGATCGGGCCGGCGCTGCAGGGCGCGGTACTGATCGGGGTCAGTGCGGTTGCCGCGATCCGCTGGAATGCGGGCTTCCTGGTCTATCTCGTCGCCTTGCCGATCTTCGTCGCGATGTACTTCACCACGTTCGAGCCGAAGAAGCCGGGCGTGGCCGAGCCCACGACCGCGTCGGTTCGCGCACCGACGAGCGCGTCCGATGGCCCCTTCCCGCTCGCGGCGGCGCTGGGCGTGGCGGCGCTGACGTTCGTCACCGGGCTGATCTACTACGTGTTCATCGTCAATGGCAGCCTGGCATGGGCGGAGATCGGCGTGCGCGATCCGATGGCGGTCAGCCGCGCCACGTTCTGGCCCTCGATGTTCGTCATGGCCGGCGCCGCGCTGTTCCGTGTCGTCTCGCGCTATTCGAGCGCGACGCAGATCGCGGTGTTCATGCTGCTGTTCGCGGTGGGCCTTGGCGGCATCGGCCTCGCGCGCGACGTGCTGCAGCTGCAGCTGGCGCTGATCGTGCAGCAGACCGCAGCCGGCATGGCCGTGCCCACGCTGATCGCCTGGGCGCAGTCGCAATTCGGCTTCGCGCATCGCGGGCGCGGCATGGGGCTATGGACGAGTGCGTTCTTCCTCGGCCAGGCGGTTTCGCCGATCGTGGTGGGGATGATCGCGGGCCGCACCGGCACGATGCAGGGCGCATTCTTCGTCGCCGGCGTTGTCGCGCTGACGCTGGCGATCGGGGCGGTGGCAGCATCTCTCCGCCGCCCGCACCCGCGGCCCGTTTCGCATACGCGGTAAATAGAATTGACGTTCCCGTTTTAGTGGCGTCTATTCTGGTCCATGCCCGCCAAAACTGCAGCCAAACCCAAGAAATCCGCATCGCTCGCGGTCGAAGACGTCAGCCGCAAGCCGCAACAGGGCCGCAGCAAGGCCTCGCTCGAACGCATGCTCGCCGCCGCGCGCGAACTCATGCTCGAGCGGGGCAACGAGGACTTCACCCTGCAGGACGTGAGCCAGCGCGGCAACGTCTCGATCGGGTCGATCTACCTGCGCTTCGAGAGCAAGGACAATCTGGTGCGCGCGGTCATCGCTGACGCGCTCGACGCGATCAGCGCCGAGGAAACCACCATGCTGGCCGCGTTGACGCCGCAATGCACGTCGCTCGGCGATTTCGTGCCGCGCTATGTCGAAAGCTATGCCGAAGTGCTGCGCATCAATGCCCCCTTGCTGCGCCTCAGCATGCAGCGGGCCGCCAGTGATCCGCTCGTCTCCGGCCCCGGCAAGGCCCACGCCATGCGCGCCGCGAGTCAGGGCACCGAGGCCATGATGGCCTTCCGCGACGAGATCGCGGGCGACGATCCGGAGCGCAAGGCGCTGTCATCCTACCACATCATCTTCGCGACGCTCGCGCGCCAGCTGAGCCTCGGCTCGACCGGGGAATCGGTCCACGACTACGACTGGCGCGACCTCAAGCGCGAACTGGGCCGCATGTGCCTGGCCTACTTGCGCGCGGCCTGAGATAGCGCGCTACCTCCTCGCTGCGGGGCGGGGAGGACCCTTGCGATCCTCCCCGCCAGCCCCTCACTTCTCACCCGCCACTGCTGCTGCGGCGCGCGCCGCGAGGATGTACGAGGCGGTCGTGCTCACGGTGTACTCGTTCTCGAACCACAGGAACGGCCAGTCGGCCTTGAGTTCGGGATAGTCGGGCTTGATGACGATCACGCCCGGCACCATGCCACCGGCGATGAAGCCGAAGTCGGCACGGTTGTGGCCATAGCCCATGAGCTTTGAGCGACCGCCGACCGCCGAGACCAGCGAGAGGTTGTTCGCCGGGTGACGACCCAGCATGTAGTCGAGCGCGCGCAGCGTCGGCTCGGCCCCGACCAGCTTGGGATAGGCCTGGTGCATCAGGTACATCGTGGTGCCGAAGCTGGCGACTTCGCCCGAGCCGGCCCACGAGCCCATCGCGATCGGCACGCCGAACGGATTGCCGCTGCCCATTGCCTCGAGCTTGGGCACGCTGGCGCGAACCATGGCCTCGACCTTCTTTTGCGTGGCGGCATCGAGATAGGGCAGTGCGCGCACGATCACCCCGCCGATGCGCTCGAACGCCGGGGCGGTGCCGGGCAGCAGCGCCTTCAGTCGCGCGATGTAAAGCGGATCGCCCTTGGTGGTGAGGATCATCTCCACGGTTGCCGCCGCCTTGGCCACGGTCAGGTATTGCGGCGCATAGCCACCGTCGTCGCGCCCGTCGCTGCCGTTCTTCGTCTCGCCCTGCGCCTTGGCCCAGAGCGCCTTGGCGATGGTCAGCGCCTCGGCCGAGAGCGCATCGTCGAACCCGGCCAGTGCACGGCTGGCGGCGGCGAGGCCACCGGCGACGGCAAGATCGTTGGCGGGATAATCGGTGGTGAAAGCCCAGCGATCGTCGGGCGTGCCCGAGCGATCCTGCACGGTCGTGCCCGCCGGCAGGGCGGGATCATAGACATGGCCGTCGGTCTGCGAGCCGGCATCGCCGAGATGCGCGTACTGGCGCACCTCGGGGTCGATGATGCCGACGATGCTGTGGCCAAAGACCTTGTATTGCGCGATCAGCTGCAAGGCGCCGTGGCGGATCTGCTGCAGCACATCCGGCGCGCCGTCCGGCTTGCGGATCTCGACCAGCCGCTGGCCCTCGTCCACGCTGGTCTGGTCCCAGTCCAGCCCGAACAGCTCACGCGCCCAGACGAGGTCGCGCACCACTTGCGCGTTCTGCGGGGTCTGGATGTCGTAGTCACCCGCGTCCTGGAAGCCGCCGACCGCGAGACCGGGGATGTGCTCGCCCGCCTTGAACGGTGAATCGAGATTGGCCCCCATGCGATAGCCATCGAAGTGCGTGATGTTGGGCGGCGCCTGGCGCGCATCGTCGCGGTGCGAATCGCGCTGCCACACGCGGTACTGCTCGCGCACCGTGACGTGGTCCATCTGCACCGGCAGGAACGTGTCGAGCGAGGGCTGCCAGATACGCGCATAGGCATCGGCCGCGATCGGGAACGGGTTGGTGGTCTGCCCGGCGTAGCGGATCGCGTAGAGGCCCGGCTCGCGCACGCTGGTGAAATCGAACGCGGCGTAATTGTAGCGCAGGAACTTGCCCTTGGGTTGGACGGCGCTGCGCAGGACTTCCTGCTCGCCCTGCGCGGTCAGCTTGACCAGCGTGGCCTCGGCGGGCGCGGCGAACGCTGGGTCGAGCTCGATCATCGCGACCTTGCTGCGCGACGGGGTGTAGCCGGCCTGGTTGAACGAGACGACGGGCGCACGCGTCCAGCCGGGGATCGTCGCGGGCTTCACGTGCCAGACCACCGCGTCCTTCTGCGCGCCGGCGGCGATCAGCGAGCGTACCACGAACCAGCCGTTCTGCGCCCGGTTGCGCGCGTCATACAGCGCGAGCGGTGCGTCCGAGGTGATCGTCACGCGCGTCAGCGGGTCTTCGGGCGAGAGCGTCACGCTGGTGGCGCCGGCCGCGATCGGCTCGGGATCGCCGCTCCCGTCGGCCTTCATCGGCCCGGCGGCGTTGCGCGGGAACAGGCCCGGCGTGTCGCCCATCAGCCAGGTCTTGCCGAAATAGGCGGTCGGCAGGAAATCGAGGTTGAACCCGGCCTTGCCGACCAGCTCGGCCGGCAGCGGCGCATCGAGATCGACCGATACCCGGAAGCCGCCCGGCTCGGGCGTCACCTTCATCGTGTAGGTGAGCTTCGCCTGCGGATAGCTCGAGGTGACGGCGATTGTCCCGCTGGCAGCATCCATCGTGCGCTTGCCGAAGGTCGGCACCGGGTCCCACTGCTCGGGCGTGGGGTTAAGACGCACCTGCCCGTCGGTGGCGATACGCTCGCCGTGCAGCACCATCTGGATGCCGGCGTTCTTCTCGTCGAAGAAGATCGGGCTGAACTGGTTGTGCTCGACGAAGACACTGAGGCCCGGCGCCTCGAGCGTCTGGGCGGGCGTGGCGACGGGCGTGGCAACCGGCGTTGCAACGGCCGGCGTGGCCGCCACACCAGGTGCCGCCTGTGCCGCAGCCAGCTGCGGGGTGGCGAGCGCAAGCGGCGAACAGGCCATGGCGAGCAGACGAGTGGTCAGAAACCTGCGCATTTGGATATCCTCTCGTGATAGCGGTATCACCCTTTTCCCGGGTGTTGGCCGCTTGCAAACTGCTTGCGCGGTCGGTGTTCGTGCGATCCCAGCCGAATGTCAGCCGGGATGGACCATCGCCGAATTTATAGCGCTACCATTGTTTGCCTCACGAGGACGCACTTGGCAAGCGGTCAGGCGATCACTGCCCGAGGGGGAGGTTCAAGGCTTTCACGCGGGTAACTTTGCGCCCCCGCGGTTTGTTAGCCGAGGGTCGGCATTCCCGGGAATTCGCTCGCGGGATCGTCGGCGCGCATGCTTGATGCGGGGCGCGTGACCAGCGAACCCCGTCCCGCCGCCTTGGCGGCATAGAGCGCCGCATCGGCGCTGGCGAACAGCGCTTCGGCATCGCAGCGCAACGGATCGTCGATGAAGGCAAGGCCCGCCGACGCGCCGAGCGGCACCCATGCCTCGCCGCGGGGCACAGGGCGGCACAAGTCGGCTACCAGCGCCTCGGCCCGCGCCCGGATCGAGGCCGGCGCCATTCCGGCGCGGACCAGGATGGCGAACTCGTCCCCGCCGATGCGGGCCATGAGCACGGCATCGGGGAACATGTGCGTCATCCGTTCAGCGGCCACGCGCAGACAGGCGTCTCCGGCCATGTGGCCGAGACGATCGTTGACCTGCTTGAAGTCGTCCAGGTCGATGAGGATCAACGCGGCGAGCGGCCCGAGGCGCGGATCGGCAGCGGGCGCGGCAAGGAACCGCGTCTCGAAGACACTGCGGTTGGCAAGCCCCGTCAGGGCATCATGCTCGGCCTGTCGGCGCAAGGTCTCGAGCCTGTGACGGTCCTCGGTAATGTCCTGCTTGATGCCATGCAGCCGCACGACCCGGCCGCCCTTGCGCACGACGTCGGTGGTCAAGCGCATCCAGCGCCGTTCGCCGTCATGGCGCACGATCTGCGCTTCCATGGCGAAGGGTTGCCCGGTCGCGATCGCGTGGGCCCGCAGGCGCTCCATCCGCAAACGCGATTCCTCGTCGTACAGCGCAACGACTTCGTGGCGATCGAGCCGTTCAGCGGGCGAGAGACCGAAGAGGTGGTAGACCCCCGGCGTCCACGAGAGAGTGCCGCTGGCGACATCGCAGGACCACGCGCCGATTCCCGCGCGGGCGACCGCGTCGGCGAAGAGCGGGTCCGTATCATACGGCAGCGGGGCGGCCTTGCGGCCCGACATCACCTCTCGACGCATTCCGTCAACCTTCAGCGTTATCGGCGACGGCGATAGCGAATCAGGGTTAACGGCCCGTAAGTATCGGAACGGGGCTTCGATTTTGGCGCGACAGGGGGCTGGGTCAGCTGCGCACGATGCGCGGAGGGCGCGCCATGCGGCGCTCGGCGCGCAGGTCCGCCGCGAGCCCGTCGCGGGTGAAGCGCGCGGGCAGGCCGAGCGCGGCGCCAAGCGGATCACCGATCAGCGAGGCCGCGAAGGCGGCATTGACGATGCGCGCGATCACCCCGGGCAATTCCGCCGCGCCGAGCACGGCGCGTCCGCGCGCCGGCGCTTCCAGGTCGACGAGCAGGCTGCGAAATTGCGCGAAGAGGCTGGCCAGGTGAGGATCGCGCTGCGCCGCCAGCCAGCCGAACAGCCGCCCCGCACCCGATTCCTCGAACCGGTCGAAGATCATGTCGATCAGGGCGACCTCGTCGATCAGGCCGCGGCGCAGATCCGACACGCCCGTGCGCACCGCGTCGAGGATCTCGGCGACCAGTCGATCGACCAGCATGGCCTGGAGATTGGCGATCGTGCCGAAGTGATGCGTGAGCGTGCCATGCGCGAGGTTCATCTCACCGGCGATGGCCTGGAGCGTGACCGCCGCAGGGCCGCCCTGCACCAGCACGCGGTGCGCGGCGTCGAGCGCTTCTTGGCGCAGAACATCGGGCGTTCGCCGCCGCCGACGCCCGGAGGCAGCCTCTATTGTCATCGTTGACAATATGTCGTAGGATGCGGCTTCCGTCAATGCAGGACGAGGTCAATGCAAGGCGAGTCTGGCGCGCAGCCCATTTCCGATACCGATACCACCCCCGGGCAGGGCACGCATACCCATGCCCACCCGATCCAGGTCGAGACCGACGAGATCGACCACATGGGCCACGTCAACAACGCGGTTTACCTCAAGTGGGTGCAGAACGCGGTGATCGCCCACTGGGAGCGGTTCGCCCCGGTCGAGGCGGTCCGCGAACACCTGTGGGTCGCGCTCAAGCACGAGATCACTTATCGCCGCCCGGCCTTCCTGGGGGATGGCATCGTGGCGGAAAGCATCGCCGAGCGGCTGGTCGGCGCGCGCGCCTTCTTCACCACGCTGATCCGCCGCGGCGACGACATCCTCGCCGAGGTCAAGAGCAGCTGGTGCTGCATCGATTCGATCACGCATCGCCCGGTGCGCCTGTCGCAGGAAATCGCCCAGCGCTTTTTCGCCGGCAAGCCCGCGACCTGAGACGCGGGCGTTCAGCCCGCCAGCACGATGTCCACGCCGTGGCGCTCGGCAAACGCGGCACGGCGGGCATCGGGCATGGTGTCGGTCACGAAGATATCGACATCCGACAGTGACCCGATCCGCGCCGGGGCCTGGCGCTCGAACTTGGTGGCGTCGGCCACCAGCATGACGCGGCGGGCCTGCGCGATGATCGTCTGGCTGACCTTGACCTCGTTGATGTCGAAATCGAGCAGGTCGCCCTCGTCATCGAGCGCGCTGGTGCCGATTACTGCGTAATCGACCTTGAAGCCCCGGATGAAGTCGACCGTCAGGGCGCCGACCACGGCGCGGTCGGCACTGCGCAGGCGCCCGCCCGCCACGATCACCTCGATCCCGCTCTTAGCGCCGAGGATGTCGGCCACGTTGAGATTGTTGGTCACCACCAGCAGGTGATCGTGATCGAGCAACGCGCGCGCCACCGCCTCGGTCGTGGTGCCGATGTTGAGGAACAGCGAGGCATTGTCGGGCACGAGCGCCGCCGCCCGGCGACCGATCGCGTCCTTGGCCGCCGCCGCCATCGCCCGGCGCGCGGCATGGCCGATGTTGTCGAGCCGCGATTCGAGCATGGCGCCGCCGCGCACGCGCGTCAGCTGCCGCTGCCCAGCGAGCAGGTCGAGATCCTTGCGGATCGTCTGCTGCGTCACGCCGAGCACGCTGGCGAGCTCCTCGACCCCGGCAAAGCGCACGCCCTTGAGGTATTCGATGAGGTTTATGTGCCGCATCGCGGCAAGGTCGGCCATCAGCGATCGCCCGCATGGTGCGCGGCCAGCCAGTCGTCGACCCGCGCCACGGCATCGGGCGACAGCCGCAGCAGCAGCTTGGTGCGCCGTGCGACGACGTCCTCGGCGCGCATGGCCCATTCCTCGCGCGCGAGGTAGGCCAGCTCCGCCGCATAGAGGTCTGCGCCGAAATACTCGCCCAGCTGTTCGATCGTGCGCGCGGTGCCGAACACGCTGCGCGCCCTGGTGCCATAGGCGCGCGCCCAGCGCGCCAGCAGGTCGCGCGGCAGTTCGGGGCGCTCGGCCGCCAGGGCATCGACCAGCGCATCGAACCCTTCGGCCGGAAAGTCGCCGCCGGGCAGCGTCGCGCCGCCGGTCCAGGCCCCGCTCGCCTGCGTGTAGAACGGCACCAGCTTTTCGAGGGCGTGCTCGGCGAGCTTGCGATAGGTGGTGATCTTGCCGCCGAACACACTGAGCAGCGGTGCCTGCCCCTCGCGCTGGTCGAGATCGAGGACGTAGTCGCGCGTCACCGCTGAAGCGTTTTCGGCCTTGTCGTCATAGAGCGGGCGGATGCCCGAATAGGTCCAGACGATGTCCGCCTCGGCAACCGGCCGAGCGAAATGCGCGCGGACCACGTCGAGCAGATAGGCGGTTTCCTTGGCGCTGATCTGCGCGCGGCCCGGCGGCTGGTCCCACACCTCGTCGGTGGTGCCGACCAGCGTGAAGTCCCGCTCGTAGGGGATGGCGAAGATCACCCGGCGATCGGCGTTCTGGAACAGGAAGGCATGGTCGCCTTCATAAAGCTTGGGCAGCACAATGTGGCTGCCCTGCACCAGCCGCATGGCACGGTCCTGTGGCGCCCCGGCGATGCGGCCAAGCACTTCGGCAACCCACGGGCCGGCGGTATTGACGAGACCGCGCGCACGCACCGCCCGCGTCTGGCCATGACGGTCGACGATCGTCGCGTGCCACAGCGCGCCGTCGCGATGGGCGTTGACCAGCCGCGTGCGGGTGTGCACCTGCGCCCCGCGCGCACGCGCGTCCATCGCGTTGAGCACCACCAGCCGGCTGTCCTCGACCCAGCAGTCGGAATAGACGAAGGCGCGGCCCTTGGCGCCGGGGGCGAGCCCATTGCCCGCCGCATGGCGGTCTAGGTCGATCCCGCGCGTCGCGGGCAGGCGCTTGCGGCCGCCGATGTGGTCGTAGAGGAACAGGCCGAGGCGCACCATCCATGCCGGGCGCGGACTGCCCGCCTGCGGCAGCACGAAGCGCAGCGGCCAGATGATGTGCGGCGCCATCGCCCAAAGCCGCTCGCGCTCCATCAGCGCCTCGCGCACCAGCCGGAACTCGCCATATTCGAGATAGCGCAGCCCGCCGTGAATGAGCTTGGTGCTGGCCGACGAAGTGTGCGCAGCCAGATCGTCCTGTTCGACCAGCAGCACCGACAGACCGCGCCCGGCCGCGTCGCGGGCGATGCCGGTGCCGTTGATCCCGCCGCCCACGATCAGCAGGTCGACGACGTCGCCTCGGCCGTCATCAGGCGCGTTCTGGACTGCGGAAACGGACGGATCGGTGGACATGGCAACCCCTGGGATACGGCTTCGACACGGCTACATATAGCGACGATTCGCAAATATACGAACCTTTTCGCGCTTCGGTTCTCCGCCCCAGGCTTAGCAATTCAGGAAATCTGGTCCAAACTGCCGCAGACACACCTGCGATCCGTTGCGCAAATCTTCGAAATCGCACTTTTTGTTTGACGGCGGCCCGGCAATGTCGGAACCCGGCGGCCAAGCCAGTCCACTTGGGAGAGGACCATGACCCAGCCCCGCCATATCCTCGCGATCGACCAGGGGACGACCTCGACGCGCAGCATCGTGTTTGATTCCGCCGCGAGGGCGGTCGCCAGCAGCCAGCGCGAATTCGCGCAGCACTATCCGCAGGCCGGCTGGGTCGAGCATGATCCCGAGGACATCTGGCGCGATTGCCTGGCAACCGCGCGCGAGGCGATCGCGCAAAGCGGGTTGGGCGCATCCGCGATCGCCGGGATCGGCATCACCAACCAGCGCGAGACCGTGGTGATCTGGAACCGCGAGACCGGCACCCCGATCCACAACGCGGTGGTCTGGCAGGACCGCCGCACCGCCGCGACCTGCCAGGCGCTCAAGGACGAGGGCCACGAGGACCTGGTTCGTGCGCGCACCGGCCTGCTGCTCGATCCCTATTTCTCGGGCACCAAGGCGGCGTGGATCCTCGACCACGTTCCCGGTGCCCGCGCCGATGCCGAAGCCGGTCGCCTCGCCATGGGGACGATCGACAGCTTCCTGCTGTGGCGGCTGACCGGCGGCGCGGTCCACGCCACCGACGCCACCAATGCGGGCCGTACCCTGCTGTTCGACATCCACCGCCAGCAGTGGGACGAGGATCTCTGCGCGCTGCTGCGCGTGCCGATGGCGATCCTGCCGCAGGTGACGGACAACAGCGGCGTCTTCGGTTACACCGCGCCCGGCCTGTTCGAGGTGTCGCTGCCGATCGCCGGGCTGGTCGGCGACCAGCAATCCGCGCTGTTCGGCCAGGCCTGCTTCGCGCCGGGCATGGCCAAGTCGACCTATGGCACCGGCTGCTTCATGCTGATGAACACCGGCACCAGCGCCGCGGTATCGCGCAGCCGCCTGCTGACAACACCCGCCTATCGCCTTAACGGCGTCACGACCTATGCGCTCGAAGGGTCGATCTTCGTGGCGGGCGCCGCGGTCAAGTGGCTGCGCGACGGGCTCGGCATCATCACCCATGCCAGCCAGACCAACGACATGGCGACGCGCATCGCCGACAACCACGGCGTCTACATGGTGCCCGCCTTCGTCGGCCTCGGCGCGCCGCACTGGCGGCCCGATGCGCGCGCGGCGATTTATGGCCTGACGCTCGACACCTCGCCCGCGCACTTGGCGCGCGCTGCGCTCGAGGCAGTCGCCTACCAGTCGTGGGACCTGCTGGAGGCGATGGCCAAGGACAGCGGCACCACGCCCGCCGCGATGCGCGTCGACGGCGGGATGACCGCCAACGACTGGCTGTGCCAGTTCCTGGCGGACATGCTGCAGATCCCGGTCGAGCGGCCGCAGAACCTCGAGACCACCGCAATGGGCGCCGCGTTCCACGCCGGCCTCGCCACCGGTGTGTGGAACGACCTCGACGATCTTGCCCGCACCTGGACCGGTCGCGAACCGCAGCAGCCGGCGATGGCCGCCGACCAGCGCGAGACGCTGCTGGCCGGCTGGCACGACGCGCTGCGGCGTACGCTGCCAGACTGAGCGCGCCGCGTTCCTGCTGCGATCGGCGCCTCAGTCGGCGATGAAGCCGACGCGCTCGTGGCTGTTGTCGCAGAACGGCTTGTCGGCGGACTGGCCGCAGCGGCACAGGCGGATCGAGGTGATCCGGTCGATCGTGCGGCCCGTGCCCGCGCAGATTTCCAGGTTGCCGTCGACCTGCAGCGGGCCGTTGCGCAGGGGCAGGATGTCCACCGGGCCATTGCGACGCACCAGCGGCGACGAGGGACGCGTGGCCGGTTCGCCCGAACCGATGAAGCCCGCCTCGGTATGGCTACCATCGCAGAACGGCTTATTGCGCGAGGCGCCGCAGCGGCACAGCGTGGCGCGCAGGGCGGGTGACTGCCCGGCGATGCGCAAGTCGCCGCGCAAGCCGATCGGCCCGTTCTCGCGCAGCTGCGCCAGATTGATCGGCGGCGCGACCTCGTTCGGCCCGCCATCCTTGCGGCGATAGCGGATCGCGCCCGAGGGGCACATGTGCGCGACCGTGACCAGCGCCTCGGTGCTCGCGCCGTCGGGATCGATCCACGCGCCTGGCTCGTTGGCCTTAAACACTCCGGGCTGGCCCAGCACGCAATGGCGCGCGTGAATGCAGCGCTCTCCGTTGTACAGCAGCGTCAGCCCCTCGCCCTCGATGGCGCTGAACCCGTCCTCGTCGGCCACGTCGGCATCGGGCAATGCCGGGGCCGGCGGCACGGTGACCGGTGCAGGGGAAACCGGCGCGGCGTCCTTGGCCGAGAGATCCGCCAGCGTTTCGCGCAAGTGCCGGGCGATGCGGTCGACCTGCGCGGCGACGGGGGCCAGCCGCGGCAGGGCCTCGCCGATCGCCGCACTGGCGCGGGCGATTTCGCCGAGCCGCTCCACGAGGATTGCGTCGGTGCCGGGCCCGGGCGGCAGCGTGGTCGTGGTGCGCAGCGTGGCAAAGCTCATGCCGGCGGTGCAGCTGTCGTCGCCATCGGCGGCGGGATGGCGCGTCAGCTCGCTCGCCAGCGGCGAGATCGCGTACATCAGGCTCGTCGCCGCATCGGCCAGCACGCGCTGTGCCGCGATGCCGCGCGTTTCGGCATAGGCCTGCAGCAGCAGGCGCAGCATCTGGTTGTAGGCCGCATTGGCGACATCGAGCAGTTCCGCCGCCGGCGAGGCGCAGACCCACACCCGATCCGCGCTGACCGAAACGGGCGGGCGCATCAGCGGGTTGTGCGCCGCCGGGCGCGCAGGGGTAAAGGCAGGGTTGGCGGCGAGCAGCGCCTCGTATTCGCCGCGAATGGCGCGGAAGCGGGCGAAGTGCGACGCCTCGCTGCTGTCCGGCGCGCCCTCGCCCTGTTCAATGATCGCCTCGATCGCCTCCTGCGCGGTGCGCAGGCAGCGGACGCGCGCGATGCCGCGCAAGTTCGAGACATCGCGGCCGAGCTGGCGCGCCGGATCGCCGACGAACAGCGCCGCCTCGCCGATGGTGTCGGCCATGCGCTCCAGCCCGTGGGCAATGGCTGCATAGAGCTGCCCTACCGTGTCGTAGTCCCACGCGCCGGGCATGATGCGGCCCGCCACGTGGCCACGCCGATAGGGCGCGGCAGGCTCGAACCCGGCGCCGTCGGCCAGCGCCACGCTTTCGGGGCGCTCGAGAAAGATGAAGTGGTCGAGCGTGTCGAGCGTGAACGGCGTCAGCCGCACCACGATGCCCGAGGGGTGATAGCCGGCGGGGATCGGAAAGTTGGCCCGCCCGAAATGCGGCGTGCCGCCCAGCGCGGCCATGATGTTGGCGACCATCGTGAGGTGCGCCATCTCCTCGACCGCCACGTCGATGATCGTGCGGCGCCAGCGGCGCACGGCGGCGAGTTCGTCGTCGGACAGGCCCTCGTCCGCGTCCTGCTTGAAGCTGAACGCGGCATAGAGGTAGCAGCACATCAGGTTGTGCTCGATCTCCGCCGCCTCGGCGAGGATGCCGAGCAGTTCCTCGCGTGTGTCGATCGCCGCGTCGAGCGCGGTGGGAATGTGGTCGATGGGCGAGGTGGACATGGCGCGGTCCCGTCAGTCGAGGAAAGGCCCGACGGCGAGCGAAACCATGCCAGGCTCAAGGCCGCGACCATGCCCGCGCACACGGCCTGCGCCCAGCCATACCCCCGTATGGTAGCCCACGTCGGCGGTGGGCGCCTCCGACTCACCTCAACTTGGCGTTGAGGATTCGCAGCTGGGTCATGTCCTCCATGCCCTCGGTGCCGTTCTGCAGGCCAATGCCCGATTGCTTGGCACCACCGAACGGCACGTCGAGCGGCAGGGCCATGTGCTGGTTGACCCAGATCGTGCCGGTGTCGATGCGCGAGGCCACCGCGATGCCACGCTGGACATCGCCGGTCCAGATCGTGCCACCCAGGCCATAGGGGCTGGCGTTGGCCTCGGCGATGGCGTGGTCGAGATCGTCATAGACCTGGATCGGCAGGATCGGGCCGAACTGCTCTTCCTGTACCAGTCGCGCGGTGCCGGGCAGGTCGGTGACGATCGCCGGGCGAATGAAATAGCCCGTACCGGTGGGATCGCCGCCGGTCAGGAAGGTGCCGCCCTCGGCGCGCGCGGAGGCGATGAATTCGAGCACCTTGTCGAACTGCATGCGATTCTGCAGCGGGCCCATCGTGGTGGCCGGTTCCATGCCGTCCCCCAGCACCGCCGAGGCCGCGCGCGCGGCGAGCGCATAGGCGAGCGGGCCTGCCAGTGCGCGCGGGGCATAGACGCGCTTGGTGGCATAGCAGACCTGGCCCGCATTGATGAACGCGGCGGCATAGATGCGGTCGGCCGTCCACTCGACGTCGGCATCGTCGAGCACGATCGCGGCATCGTTGCCGCCCAGCTCGAGCGTGAAGCGCTTGAGCGTGTCCGCCGCCGAGGCCAGGACCTTGCGCCCGGTCGGTGTCGAGCCGGTGAAGCTGACGTGCGCCACATCGGGATGGCCGGTCAGCACCGGGCCGAGATCGTTGGCGTCCACCAGCGTCTGGAACACGCCGGCGGGGAGGATGTCGGCGGCCAGCTCGCCCAGGATCAGCGTGGACAGCGGCGTCGAAGGTGCAGGCTTGGCGATGACCGTGTTGCCAGTGATCAGCGCCGGACCCAGCTTGAACGCCAGCAATGTCATCGGCCGGTTCCACGGCATGATCGCCACGACCACGCCTTGCGCATAGCGCTGTTCGACGATCAGCTCGGCATCGGTGTGGCGGATGACGCGATCCTCGAGGCGCTGGGTCGCGAAATGGGCGATGGCATCGCGGGCGCGGCCCACCTCGAACCGGCAGTCGGCGATCGGCCCGCCGCGCTCGCGGGTGAGCGTCTCGGCAATGCGATCGAGGTTGTCGGTGATCGCCTGGGCAAAGCGCTCCAGATAGGGGCGCCGCCCGTCATAGCCCAGCGCCGCCCAGGCCGCCTGCGCGCGCTTGGCCGCGGCGATGGCCTGCTCGGCCTGTGCACGATCGGCGCGCGGCGCCTGCGCAAACGGCGCGGCCGTGGTCGGGTCGATCACGTCCATGGCCTGCGCGCCATCGACCAGAGTGCCATCGATCAGGAGACGGTGTGTCATCGTGCAAGATCCTGCAGGATTGAGGAAAAAGTCAGGGATGGGGCGTCGGCAGGCTGACCATGCCCCGGCCCTCGGCGGCGACCGCGGCGCGGACCGAGGGGCGATCCGCCACCACCTCGAGCAGGCCGGCGATGTGTGGGAATGCGGTAAGCGGCAGCCCGAAGAATGCGGTCCAGCTGGCGATCACGAAAAAGTAGGCATCGGCGGCGGTAAAGGTCGCGCCGGTCAGGTAAGGCCCGGCCTCGCTCCGCCGCAACAGGCTTGTCTCGACCATGCCGAGGCGGCCCTCGATGCGCTTCACCACCAGCCGGCGCATCGCCTCGTTGATTGGCCAGTTGAGCGGGACGAAGCTCTTGTGCAGCTCGGCCGCGACGAAACTCTGCCACTCCATCACGCGCAGCCGTGCGAGTGATCCGGCCGCCGGCATGAGGTCGGTCCGCCCGGCGCGGTCGCACAGGTACTGCGCGATCACCATGTTCTCGGTCAGCGTGGTGCCGTCGTCGGTGACCAGTAGCGGCACCATGCCGCGTGGCGCAACCGCGCGGTATTCCGAGCCGTCGGCGCGCTGCTTGCGCGTGACGTTGACCACCTCGCAATCGAACGGTGCGCCGATCTCGTGAAGCAGGATGTGGACCGAGAGCGAGCTGGCCCCGGGATGGGTATAGAGCTTCATCGGCACTCCGGGGAGCAGGCGCCGCGGCGATGATGCAGCCGGGCGACGCGCTCGTGATGGCTGCGTTACGGCCGACAGATGACGCCGGGGCACGCGCCGGACCAGCACTACCGTGGTATGGGACGGCAGCGGCACGATGCGGGACGAGGCGCATTTTACGCTACCCTCGTCTGTATCGCGCGGCTGTGCCCCGGGTGCCATCACGCGCGGGTTCAAGGAGATCACGATGGCCAGCCCGCCCCCCTTCCCCACCCGAGTATCGACCGCCCCCCGGCCCGATCCGCTGGCCTGGCGCCTGCCGCCCGCATCCGGCGTGTTGCGAGCCGGGCCGTGGCAGATCGCGCGCCGGCTCGGCTGGCTGCTGGCCGTGCTGGTCGTGCTGGTGGTGATCCTGTCGCTCCAGTCGATCGCGCGCAGCGTGACCGACGACTCCAGCGTGCTCCTTGCCCTGGCCTTCGTGACCGTGTTGCTCGCCTATGGCGCCTATGCCCTGCTGGTGCGCGCGGGCGAGAACCGCGCGCCTTGCGAGCTGGGGTTGCGCCGCGCGCCGCGCGAACTGGTCGAAGGCATCGCGATCGGCAGTGCGATCATGGGGGCCACGGTCGGCGTACTGGCGCTGACCGGCCTGTACCAGGTGACCGGCGGCGACTGGACCGACTGGGCGCACGACATCCGCGAATGCCTCGGCACCGGCCTGCTCGAGGAACTGCTCGCCCGGCTGGTGATCTTTCGCATCCTTGCCAGCGCGCTCGGCGTACGCTGGTCGCTCGCGCTATCCGCCGCGCTGTTCGGCGGTGCGCACCTCGCCAATCCCGGCGCCACGCTCGGCTCGGCGCTTGCCATCGCCGTCGAGGCGGGCCTGACGCTGGCGGCGTTCTATCTCCTGACCGGCCGGATCTGGACCGCGGTGGGCGTCCACGCCGGCTGGAACTTCGTGCAGGGCGCCGTCTTCGGCGCGACGGTCTCTGGCATGCCGGCCAGCGGCAGCCTGCTGGTGAGTGTCCCGGCTGCCGGCGCGCCCGCCTGGCTCAGCGGCGGCAGCTTCGGCCCCGAAGCCTCGCCCGTGGCGGTGGCGATCGGCCTAGCCGTCTTCGTCCTCGTCATCCGCCGCGTGGCGCGCGCGGCAGGAGCGCTGGATCTTGCGCCTGCAAATTGATGGGGGCCTAGTCGAGTGGCAGCGTCGCGGTCAGTGCCGTGGCGTTGATCCGGGCCAGGTCCTGCTGCAGGCGCGGCATCGCGAAATCGAGGAAGCTGCGGGTCTTGAGCGGCATCGGCCCCGCGCCGGTATAGACGATCGACAGTGGCAGGGGATCGGGTTCGTAATCCGGCAGGAGCACCTGCAAGCGGCCAGCCGCCAGTGCGGGCGCGGCGTGGTAGAGCATCACGCGAGCAAAACCGACACCGTCTGCCGCCGCGTCGACTGCCCCCTCGCCCGAGTTGACGAGAAGACGCGGCCCTATGCGCACGGCAGCACCGTTGAAATGCCAGAGCGTACCGGGTTCGTTGGTGTCGATGCCAATGCAGGGCATGGCCGCCAGGTCGGCCGGCGCTCGTGGGACGCCCGTCGTCATGATGAGGCCCGGACTGCCGACGACCACCCAGCGCATCGGCCCGACCCGCCGTGCGATCAACTGGCTGTCGGCCAGGACGCCGATCCGCACGGCCAGGTCGATGCGCTCGCCCACCAGGTCGAGCTGCTGGTCGGTCAGGATCAGGCGGGCCGAGATCGCGTCGTGCCGGGCCAGGAATTCGCCGACCAGCGGCAGCACGTGACGGCGGCCGAACGAGGTGGGTGCGGTGACGACGAGCGCGCCGCGCGGCGTGCGATATTCGCCCGTCGCTTCGCGCTCCGCCTCGCCCACCTGCTCGAGAATGGCGCGCGCGGAAACGAGATACGCCGCGCCCGCGGCGGTCAGCTCGAGCCGGCGCGTTGAACGGTTGAGCAGGCGGACACCGAGGTGCGCTTCCAAGTCGGCAAGTTTGCGGCTGATCGTGGGCAGCGGCATGCCGCGCTTGCGCCCGGCGGCAGACATGCTGCCCGCATCCACCGTTTCGATCAGCAATGCCATGGCTTCGAGGCGGTCCATCACCCTCTCATATTCCGGAATGGTAACTTGCTCAATGCCTGGCTTATTGCATCGACATGAGAGGCATAGATCCGGCTGGCAAGCACGGCACACCACCATGTGCCCGTCAGGAGACCTCACATGGCACTGAAGATCTATCCGCTGAAGTACGGTCAGATGGAAATCGACTCGAGCATCATGGTGATGTTCCGCGACCCGGGCAAGACCGTCACGATCCCGGTTCTGGGCTACCTCATCCTCGGCGGCGAAGCGCCGGTGCTGGTCGATACCGGCCCGCGCAGCGAGGCAGACGTCAACGCGCTGGGCTATCCCTACCGCGTCGCTCCCGAGGACGAACTCGACTATCATCTGGCGCAGCACGGATTGAAGCGGTCGGACATCCGCCACATCGTGCACACCCATGCCCATCTCGATCATGCCGGTGGCAGCTTCAATTTCCCGATGAGCACGCAGGTCAGCCTCACGCGCCAGGAAATGCAGTTCATGGCCTCGGGCATCATGGGCCCGGGCATGTATACCGCCGACGATACCAAGCACTTCATCGACCGCCTGCACACCAAGGGCGCGCTGCGCCTGTTCGATGTCGACGGTACGTTCGAGGAAGAGATCATTCCCGGTGTCGCCGTCCAGATCTCGGGCGGGCACACCCCAGGCTCGATTTCAATCCTGGTCGAGACCGAGGAGGGCATCGCCAACATCTGCGGTGACATCGCCTACGATTTCACTGACCAGATCATCAATCCCGGGCTGGACATCGCGGCGCACGAGCCGACGATCACGGGCAACCACGCGATGAGCACGCTGGCCGAAAAACGTGCGATCAAGCGGGCTCTGGCGATCAGCCGCTTCCTGCTGCCCGGGCACGACCTCCCCGCCCTGGTGCAGGGCGGCAAGATCGTCGGCTTTGCGCACGACGCCATCTCCAACCCGCTTGCCGACGTGACGAAGGCCAGCAGCTATACCCCGCTGCTGCAGGCGTCCGGGTTCGGACTGTTGGCGTGAGCACACCGGTGCCGTGGGCCGATGCAAATACCGTGAAGGCGGGCGCACCGGTTGCGCCCGTCCTAACCGGCGGGGCCCTGGTCACGGTCGGCCTGGCCTGCGCGGTCTGCGTCGCGAATGCCTATTACGGGCAGCCGCTGCTCGCAGACATTGCACACGGGCTGGGTCTGTCCCCGCGCCTGGCGGGACTGGCGCCAACGATGACGCAGGCGGGGATCGCGCTGGGCATGGCGTTCCTGTTGCCGCTGGGGGACCGGATCGACAACCGGGTTTTGGTCACCACCCTGCTCAAGGTGCAGGCGCTGGCGCTCGTGCTCATGGCGCAAAGCACAGATGCGCCCGTCTATCTCGGGGCGGCGCTGCTGGCGGGGACGTGCGGCATCGTCACCTATCTGCTGCCTGCCTATGCCACCCGGCTCGTCAGCCCGGACAGACGCGGAAGCGTGACGGGCGCTTTGGGCGCCGGGATCATGCTCGGGATCACGCTGGGGCGATCGATGGCGGGTATCGCCGGACAGGCGCTGGGCTGGCGGGGGGTATATGCCGCTGCAGCCGTCGCAACGCTGCTCGTCGCGCTGGTGCTGCAGCGGGTCGTGCCGCGCACCCCGGCGCTGGTCGTGGCTTCTTATCGATCGTTGTTGGCGTCGCTGGCCACGCTTGCGCGCACCGTGCCGTTGCTGCGGCGGGCGACCGTGCTGCAGGCACTGAGCTTCGGGTTGTTTAACGCGCTGTGGATCGGCCTGGCACTGCGTCTGCAACAGCCGCCCTTCGGCCTCGACACACGGCGCATCGGATTGCTCGCGCTACTGGCAATCAGTTCGGTCGTGGCGGCGCCCCTTGTCGGGCGGTTGGCGGACCGCGGCGGCATGCGGCTTGCGCTGCGCGGGGCGACGGTCATCACGCTCGCCGGGTGGATCGCGCTAGTGGCGGGGGCAGAGACTTACACCGGCGTGGTGCTGGCCATGCTGCTGTGCGGCACGGGCGCTACGGCGAGCGACGTGGTGTTGCGTAGCGCGATCTACGGACACGCGCCGGAACAGCGGATGCGGATGAACGCCGTCTATTCGACCGGCACCTTCATCGGTGGCAGCGTTTTCTCACTCATCACGCCGCTCGGTCTGGGGCAGCTTGGCTGGTACGCGGTTGTGGTGGGCGGTATCGCGGTCGCATCGCTGTTGCTGGCACTGTCGTGGCGCGCCCTGCCCGGGCGGGACCGACCGGCGCCGAACAGCGAACTCAGGTCAGGATCGTCCTGATCGCGGCGATGAGTTCGCCCGGCGAGAACGGCTTGCGCAGCAACCGGCTGACACCGGCACTGCGGGCGCGGCGCTCGAGGTCGGGGCTCGGGAAGCCGGTGACGAGAATCACCGGGAGGGTCGGCGTCAGCCGCTCCGCCAGTTCGAGCCCCGATGTGCCCGGCATCTGCATGTCGGTGATGACGCATGAGGGGAGCGTCGCGGGCGGTTGATCGAGATAGGCATCGGCCGACGCAAAGGTCTGGCCGACACAGCCGATGCTGTCGATCAGCGCGGCAAGCGCGGCCCGCACGTCGTCGTCGTCTTCTACGATCGCGATCTGGGGTGGCTGATCGAGGCCGGCTTCAATCCAACGGTCGGGCACGCTCGAGCTTCCCCTCGTGTTACTTCCATCTGTTCCACGCCCCGCGGGGCTAGCGATCGGCCTTGCAATTCCCATGGTGGAATCGGCAGGCCCGCTTGTGCCGCAGCCCTGCGGATGCTTGCACCTCTATACGCACCAGAACCCGATTTGCTGCATCATCCCGGCCCATCCGACGGGAAACCCATACTCGAGTATGAGCCATCGGCGGGGCCGGTCGTCTGGTCAAGTCGCGGAACGCGCGGTAAAGTACTGAGAGCGGCTATCACGCCCCGAAGGTGCCCCATGACCCTTGCACGAATGACTGCCCCCACGGGAACACGTGCCCCTTCGGGCCAGAACGCCCCTTCCCCCATCAAACCTGCAAGCGGCGCGGTCGGTTCCGGCATGGCCGCAGAACCGCCCCTCGTGCTGGTCGTGGACGACGACCCCGACGTGCGCGAAAGCCTGGTCGACATGTTCGCCTCGGTGCGGATCGAGGCGCGCGCCTTCGAGTCGACCGCCGCGCTGCTCGCCCACGGTTTCCCCGAGCGTCCCAGCTGCCTCGTGCTCGACCTGCGCCTGCCCGGATCGGGCGGGCTTGAACTCCAGGCGCAGCTCGCGGCCCAGCATGTCGTGGTGCCGATTGTATTCATCACCGGCCATGCCGACGTGCCGACGTCGGTGCGCGCGATGAAGGCGGGGGCCGTCGACTTCCTGCCCAAGCCGTTCCGCGAGCAGGAATTGCTCGACACCGTCGCCGAGGCCCTGCGCAAGGACGGCGAGCGCCGGCTCGGCGATGGACAGCGCGAGGCGGTGCGCCGGCTCGGCGAAGGGCTGACCCCGCGCGAGACTGACGTCTTGCGCGGCGTGGCGCGTGGCCTGCTCAACAAGCAGATCGCCTACGAGATGGGCATCTCCGAAATCACCGTGAAGATGCACCGCTCGAGCGCGGGGCGTAAGCTCAAGTCGGTCTCGGTCGCCGACATGATTCGCAAGATCGAGTTGCTCGACATCTGAACAACCGCCTGCCGCGGCGGCAGGCTTACCCGATCCCATACCCACCGCAAGACACGGCTGCGAACGCGTGCCCGTCGTCCGTGCCACCCGGCCATCCGGCGCCATACGCATGTATGGCTGTTGGCCGCCGGGTCCGGACCATAAACCTTGCGCAGCCTGACAAGAGGAACGACCATGCCCGCCATCAGCATCAATGGAACTGCCCACGAGGTTTCCGTCGATCCCGACACGCCGCTGCTGTGGGTCCTGCGCGATGCGCTGGGCATGACCGGCACCAAGTTCGGCTGCGGCATCGCGCAGTGCGGCGCCTGCACCGTCCATGTCGACGGCCAGGCCGTGCGGTCGTGCCAAGTGCCGGTGGGAACGGTCGGCGACAGCAAGGTCGTGACGATCGAGGGCATCGGTGCCAGCGATCCCGGCGCCCGCGTGCAGAAGGCCTGGCTCGACCTCGACGTGATCCAGTGCGGCTATTGCCAGTCGGGCCAGATCATGTCGGCCACCGCGCTGCTGGCCAGCACGCCCAACCCCACCGATGCCGACATCGACGGCGCCATGGCCGGCAACATCTGCCGCTGCGGGACGTATGTTCGCATCCGTGAAGCGATCAAGGCCGCCGCTGCCCGCAAGACTGCCGCCAAGAAAACTGCCGACGCCGGCGAACAGGGAGCCCAGGCCCATGCATGACACCACGCTCACGCGCCGCAACCTGCTGCGCACCGGCGCCATCGGCGGCGCCACGTTGCTGGTCGGCGTCAACCTGCGCACCGCCGCCATCGCCGCAGCCGGTCCTGAGGCAGGTGCTATCTCCGGTGCCGCTTTCGCCCCCGATGCCTTCATCCGCATCGGCACCGACGGCAAGGCCACGCTCATCATGCCCCAGACCGAGATGGGCCAGGGCATCTACACCGCGCTGGCGATGATCATCGCCGAAGAGCTCGACCTGCCGCTCGATGGCGTGACGCTCGAGGCCGCGCCGGCGAGCGACAAGCTCTATGGCAACCCGATCTTCGTGGTCCAGGCGACCGGCGGCTCCACCTCTGTCCGTGGCTACTGGATGCCGCTGCGCAAGGTGGGCGCCAGCGCCCGCGCCATGCTGGTCCAGGCCGCCGCACGCCGCTGGGGCGTCGCGCCGTCGAGCTGCCGCACCGAGGCGGGCCGCGTGCTGCACGATGCCAGCCAGCGCCAGGCGACCTATGGCGAGCTGGCCGCCGCGGCCATGCGCGAAACGCCGCCGGCCAGTCCCGTGCTCAAGGACCCGGCACAGTTCCGCCTCGTCGGCCACTCGCGCCATCGCATGGACACGGCCGACAAGGTGAACGGCGCCCTCAAGTACGGCATCGACGCGATGCCGGCCGGCGTGCTCTATGCCTCGCTCATGTCGACCCCGGTGCTCGGCGGCAAGATCGCCAAGGTCGACGATACCAAGGCCAAGGCGCTCAAGGGCGTATCGCAGGTGATCGTGCTCGACGACATGGTCGCCGTGATCGGCGAGACCACCTGGGCCGCGATCCAGGGTCTCGCCGCGCTCGACGTGACGTGGAACGAGGGGCCGATGGCGGCCGTCTCCACCGCCACGATCCGCGACGCATTGCACAAGGCGGCGCAGCAGGACGGCCTCGTCGCGCTCGATCAGGGTGATGCGCTGGCCAAGCTGCGCGATGGCGCGGTGATCACCGAGACTTACGAACTGCCGATGCTCACGCACGCAGCGATGGAGCCGATGAATTGCACGGTCAGCCTCAAGGGCGGCAAGTGCGAGGTATGGATCGGCACGCAGGTCATGACCATGGCGCAGCGCGCCGCCGCCGAGGAAGCCGGTCTCGCCCCCGAACAGGTCACGGTGTACAATCACCTGATCGGCGGCGGTTTCGGTCGCCGGCTCGAAGTCGACATGGTGCGCCGCGCGGTGCGGATCGCCAAGCACGTCGACGGACCGGTCAAGGTCACCTGGTCGCGCGAGGAAGACGTGGCCAAAGCGCCGTATCGCTCGGTCTATGCCGCCGTGCTGCGCGCCAAGCTGGAGGGCGGCAAGCCCGCCGCCTGGGCGCACAAGGTGGTCGGCCCCGCCGTGATCGGTCGATGGCTACCCCCGGCGTTCGACGGCAAGATCGACATGGACGCCGTCGATGGCGCGACGGAAACGCCTTACGATTTCCCCGCCCAGCACGTCGATTTCGTGCGACATGAGCCGCAGGGCTTCGTCAACTGCTTCTGGCGCGGCGTAGGTCCGAACCTCAACGTCTTTGCCACCGAAAGCTTCATCGACCACATGGCGCACGAGGCGGGCACCGACCCGCTGGTGTTCCGGCGGTCGCTGATCGGCAAGCAGGCGCGCGCGCGCGCCGTGCTCGACCTGGCAGCCGACAAGGCGGGCTGGGGCAAGCCACTGCCCGCGCGCAGCGGCCGCGGCATCAGCCTGCAATATGCGTTCGGCACCTATCTGTGTACGGTGGCCGAAGTCAGCGTCGCCGATGACGGTGCGGTGCGCGTGACGCGCCTGACCACGGCGGTCGATTGCGGTACGCCGATCAATCCCGATGGCATCGTCGCGCAGATCCAGGGCGGCACGCTGTTCGGCCTGTCGGCCGCGCTCTATGGCGAAATCACCATGGCCAACGGCCGGGTCGAACAGAGCAACTTCAACGACTACCGCGTGGTCCGCATGGACGAGACGCCGCAGATCGAGGTCCATGTCGTGCCCAATGGCGAGGCACCGGGCGGCATCGGCGAGCCGGGCACGACCTCGGTGCAGGGTGCGGTAGCAAACGCCATTTATGCCGCCACCGGCGTTCACCTAACGCGCATGCCTATCGACCCGTCGCTGCTCGCCAAGGGCAAGGGCAAATCCGGGGCAACCAAGGCATGAAGCGCGCCGCGCTGGTCGTCACGGCCGGGGTTGTGGCCGTCGCCGGCGCGGTGATCGCGCGCATGGTGTTCCTGCCGGGCGCGCTCGACTTTGCCGGCGGCACCCAGGTCGACCTCGCCCGCTATGCGGGTGCCTCTCCCACGGGCGTGCCGGCCGAGATGGCCGGTGCCGACCCGGTGGCCAAGGGCAAGTACCTGACCGAAGCCGCCGATTGCGAGGCGTGCCACACTGCCAAGGGCGGCAAGCCCTTTGCCGGCGGGCGCGCCTTCAAGCTGCCGTTCGGGACGATCTACACGCCCAACATCACGCCCGATCGCGAAACCGGGATCGGCGCGTGGAGCGATGCCGAATTCCTGCGCGCGGTGCACAAGGGCGTCGGCCGCGATGGCGCGCGGCTCTACCCCGCCTTCCCTTACGCCTCGTACACGCAGCTGACCGACGCCGACGTGCTCTCGATCCGGGACTATCTGGCGACGCTTCCGGCGGTCAGGCAGGCCAATCTGCCCAACACCTTTGGCTTTCCGTTCAACCAGCGCTGGCTGATGACCGTCTGGGGCGCGTTCTTCAATCCCGACCAGCGCTTCCGTCCGGTCGCCGAACGCAGTGCGCAGTGGAACCGCGGTGCTTACCTCGTCGAGGCCGCAGGACATTGCGGCGAATGCCATACCCCGCGCAATCTGATGCAGGCGATGAACACGCGGGCCAAGTTCGCCGGGGGCCAGGCCGAGGGCTGGAATGCCTATAATATCACGAGCGATCGCCAGAGTGGCATCGGCGCGTGGAGCGATGCGGCGCTGGGCCAATATCTGGCGCAGGGCTTCGCACCGGGCCATGGCGCCGCATCGGGCCCGATGGACGAGGCGGTCCGCCTCAGCACCAGCCGCCTGACGCCGAGCGACACCGCGGCGATCGTCGCCTACATGCGCACGATCCCGGCCATCGCCAGCAATGCCTCCCCGGCCATGGCCGGCCCGGCCTCCGCCAGCCTGAGTGCAGGGCCGGCGGACAATCCGCACGGCAAGCTGATCTATGCCGGTGCCTGCGCGGGCTGCCATGGCTGGACCGGCAAGGGGGCGATGCCCACCCAGCAATTGACCGGCAACCGCGCGGTCAACGACCCCACCGGGGCCAACGCCGCGCTGATCGTGCTTCAGGGCATGGGACGCTACGGCACGCACGGCGCCTATATGCCCGCGTTCGGCAAGACCTATGGCGATGCCGATGTCGCGGCGGTGGCCAACTACGTCACCGGGCGTCTCGGGGCACGCGCGTCCAGGCTCGATGCGGCCGACGTGGCAAGGTTGCGCGAGCAGTAAGGATTTTGCGGGCATATATAATGCCCAAATAGATCTGCTACACTCCATCGTATAGTTCATCGCGTTCGAAATATCCAATACGCTGGCGGGGTGGAGCGATACAAGGCTCCGACCTATTCATCTCCCAGCACAGGATTTTGCCATGACGGAAGACCTTTCCGCGCTGTCGCACGCCACCGGCGCGCCGGTGAATGACAACCTCAACACCATGACTGCAGGCCCGCGTGGCCCGGCGCTGCTTCAGGATGTCTGGCTGATCGAGAAGCTGGCGCACTTCGATCGCGAAGTGATCCCCGAGCGCCGCATGCACGCCAAGGGCTGGGGCGCACACGGCACCTTTACCGTGACTCATGACATCACGCGCTACACCAAGGCCGCGATCTTCGCCGAGGTCGGCAAGCAGACCCCGATGTTCACTCGCATGTCCACCGTGGCGGGCGAACGCGGCGCCGCCGATGCCGAGCGCGACATCCGCGGCTTCGCGCTCAAGTTCTATACCGAGGAGGGCAACTGGGACATCGTGGGCAACAATACCCCGGTGTTCTTCTTCCGCGATCCTCTGCGCTTCCCCGACCTCAACCACGCGATCAAGCGCGACCCGCGCACCGGCCTGCGCTCGGCCGACAGCAACTGGGATTTCTGGACGCTGTTGCCCGAGGCGCTGCACCAGGTCACGATCGTCATGTCCGAACGCGGCATTCCCGCCTCGCTGCGCCACATGCATGGCTTTGGCAGCCATACCTACTCGATGGTCAACGCCGCGAACGAGCGCGTCTGGGTCAAGTTCCACTGGCGCAGCCAGCAGGGCATCGCCAACCTGACCGACGCCGAAGCCGCCGCGATCGTCGCGAACGACCGCGAGAACCATGGGCGCGACCTGCTTACCGCGATCGACGGGGGCGACTTCCCCAAGTGGACGCTGTTCATCCAGGTCATGACCGAGGACCAGGCGCGCAGCCATCGCCACAACCCGTTCGATGTGACCAAGGTCTGGCCCAAGGGCGAATACCCGCTGATCGAGGTGGGCGAGATCGAGCTCAACCGCTACCCCGACAACTACTTCGCCGAAGTCGAGCAGGCCGCGTTCTCGCCCGCCAATGTTGTGCCGGGCATCGGCTATTCGCCCGACCGCATGCTGCAGGCCCGGCTGTTCTCGTATGGGGACGCGCAGCGCTACCGGCTCGGCGTCAACTTCAACCATATCCCGGTCAACGCGCCCAAGTGCCCCTATCACAGCTATCACCGCGACGGGGCGATGCGTACCGACGGCAACCTTGGTTCAACAACCAGCTACTGGCCCAACAGCCGTGACACCTGGCGCGGCGCCGAGCCGGCGCTGGCCGAGCCGCTGCTGGGCCTGGACGGCGATGCCGGCCACTGGGACCACCGTGTCGACGAAGACCACTTCGAGCAGCCGGGCAACCTGTTCCGCCTGATGAACGACGCGCAGCGCGAGGTCCTGTTCGCCAACACCGCCCGCGCCATGGGCGATGCCCGCCGCGAGGTGAAGGAGCGTCACGTCGCCCACTGCCTGCGCGCCGATCCGCTTTATGGCGAGGGCGTCGCGCGCGCGCTGGGCATCGACCTGGCCATCGCCGCGGAATGAGCCGGCGATGAGGGCGGGGGCGGCCAAAGTCAGCCGCCCCCGCCTTCGTGCCACTGACTTCGACGGCTGCTTACTTCGTCGGATAATCCTTTGCCTCGTCCTCGACCGGCAGCGTCACCGCGCCGGTGGCGGCCCATTCGGTGCCGCGCAGGATCAGGGTCTGCAGCGGCTGGAAGTGCAGCGACACCTCGTCGTGGCCCAGCGTGATCGAGAACACGCGGCCCTTGCCGTAATCGGCGGTCCAGACTTGCGGATGGTCGGCGTCCATGCCCTTCATCTTGGCCAGCTTGTCGGGCGTATAGGCGGCGAAGGGATACTTCGGGCCGGTCAGGCGCGGGTCGTAGCTGGCCGAGGTTTCGTGCGCGGTCGCCAGCACGTGGATCTTCGCCTCCGGATCCATGCTCATGTTGGTGTACATGTCGTCGTTGTAGGTCCACACGAACTCGCGCATGCCCTTGGTGATCGGGTGGTCGCGGTCGATGATGTGCACCGGGAAGGCCCCCGGAGGTGCGCGACGGCTCTGGCCGGGCACCATGGCGGCGCCGATCAGGCGCTTGTATTCGGGGATGTCACGGCCCCAGGTGAAGGCCGAGTGATAGGCGACGAGCCCGCCGCCCTCGCGCACGTACTGGTAGAGCGCCTTGAACGCCGCATCGGACCACAGGTGCTGGTCGGGATCGGCATAGTTCCAGCGGCTCGAATAGTTGAGCAGCACCACGTCGTAGGCCTTGAGCATGGCGAGGTCGCCCTGATCGAAGTCCTCGGTCACGCGCACGTCGAAGCGCTTGGTGTCCTGCATCATCGTGCGCAGCATGTTGTTCACGCCGGTCCAGTCGTGCTCGTAGCTGTTCTGGCCGCTGATGATCAGCACCTTGAGGCGCTTTTCCGTGGGGTTGGCAGGGATCACCACGCGCTGCACGGTCTCGGGCGGGCGGTAGGGCACGGTGACGATGACCTGCGCCGAAGCGATGGACGGCAGGGCAGCGGCGGCCATCAGGCCGGCGGTGAGAAAGCGGCGCATCAGGTATCTCCCGGTTTGTTTATCGTTGGGGGCGAGCAAGTCAGGCCGCGCGCGCGGCGATGTCGGCGCGGATGGTCGCGTGGAGGCCGTCCATCGGCCAGGACCAGGCGACGCCGGCCTGGACAGCCAGCAATACGGCCGTGCCCGCGTAGTAGAACCAGCGGATCGCCGCGGCGGCGCCCGGCGTCACCGCCTCGGCGCGATAGGCGACCGCAGCGAGCAGGAAGGCGATGCTCGCCGAACCGATCGCCATCCCGACCTTGGTGGCAAGGCTCACGCCGGCCGACAGGATGCCCTCGTTGCGCGTGCCGAAGCGCCATTCGTGATAGTCGACCGCGTCGGCGACCATGTTGTAGGCCGCGGTAATCGTGATCGAGCTGGCCAGCATGGCGCCGAGGTAGCAGGCGATAAACGCGGGCGGGCTGGCCTCGAGCATCGGGAGCACCAGGAACAGCGCGGCCGCGAGCAGCAGCACGGTCACGCAGCCGCGGCGCAGGCCGAGACGGCGGAACACCGAGGGCGCGACGAACGAGGACAGCAGCAGCATCCCCGCCACCGCCGGCAGCATGATCGAGATCATCCAGGGCCGGTGCAGCACGTCGATCGCGAAATAGGGCGTGGTTGCCATCATCGCGCCGAAGCGGATGAAATAGACGAGGCAGAACGCGAACGAGACCAGCCAGGCCTTGTTGCGCACCATCGCGCGCACCACCGGGCCGATCGCGGCCTTGGGCGCGCCGACGAAGCTGACCCGCTCCTTGCAATTGCGGAACAGCGCGAAGACCGCGACCAGTGAAATGCCCGCAAACAGCACCGCCACCGCCTGGAAACCGCGTTGCTCGTTGCCGCCACCGAACAGGCCGACCAGCGGCATCGTCGCCGCGGTGCCGAGCACGACCGAGACCGACGTGCCGACCGAGCGCATGCCGCTGAGGCGGATACGGTCGTCGGGGCGCGGGGTCATCATCGGCATCAGCGCGGTATAGGGAATCGAGCCCAGCGACATGATGATGCCCAGTGCCTTGAAGGTCAGGAAGGCATAGGCGAGGCGGACGAACTCGCTGCCCGCCGGCACCATGAACAGGGCCACGAACAGCACGGCGTAGGGCACCGCGGTAAAGAGGAAGTAGGGCCGGGTCCGTCCCCAGCGCGTGTCGGTGCGGTCGATCGCCACGCCCACCAGGAGGTCGATCACCGCGTCGAGCAAGCGCGCGGTCAGGAAGATCGTGCCCACCCCGGCGGCCGGCAGATGCGCGACGTTGACGTAGTAATAGAGCAGGAAGGCGCTGGCCATGTTGTAGGGCAGGCTGAAGGCGACGTCGCCCATGCCATAGCTAAGCCGCTCGGTCAGGCGCAGGGGTTCGGCGGTCGTGGCAGTCATCGGCCTTCTCTCCCATGTATGCGCCCGGCTATTGCTGCACAGGTCGCCAAAGTGGGGTGCGCATGGAGAATCGACATTGCCAGTGCGCGCCCGCCCCTCTATTAGAACGGAAATTTCTATTACATATAAGAACGGTAAACGGGCTTTGGCAACGGGAATCTGACCCACGCCTCCAGCCCCGCGGGAGAGACTTGTATGCGCAGATCGACGAGGGTGCCGGGCACCGGCGGGACCATACCGTTCGCGGTTCTGGCACTGGCCGCAATGACGGTTCCATCCGTCATGCCGGGGTGTGCCATGGCCAAGGCCCGCCCGCCTGCATCAGCGCGGTCACCGGAATTGGCGCGAGCACGCGAGACCGCGCGCAACCGCGCGATCGTGACCGATTTTGCCCGCCTGTTCTACACCGAGCGCGACGTGCGCACCGCATTCGCGCGCTATGTTGCGCCGGATTACATCCAGCACAATGCAGGCATCGTCGACGGGCGCGATGCGGCGGTGGCGGCGCTGGCGCCGATGTTCGCCGCGCCCGGCTCGCGCTTCGCAATCAAGCGGATCCTCGTCGATGGCGACATGGCCGCGATCCATCTCCACGGGCGCGGTGGTGCGGAAGGGCGCGGCGCCACTGTGGTCGATCTCTATCGGCTCAGCCACGGCAAGATCGTCGAGCACTGGGACGTGCTGCAGCCGATCGATGCGCAAACGGTCAACCCGCACCCCTATTTCTGAACGCGATCCGGTCTGCCTCGGCGGCGCCAAATCCGCTGGCAGGGCCGTGGATGGACACGGTTTGGCACGACGTCGCGAAATTGGAATTAGCATTCTTGACAAGCTGCACAGAAATATAGAACATACATTCCAATAACCCCGCATCGATTCGATGCAGGCAAGAATCCGGCGCCCATGGCGCACGAGAACATGAGAGGGAGGAATCGCCGATGATGAACCAGGCTCTTCGCACCATCCTGCTTGGCACTGCCTGCAGCATGGCCGTTGCTGCACCCGCTTTCGCGCAGCAAGCGCCGGAAGACACCACCACAGCCGCACCCGAAATCATCGTTACCGCGCAGAACCGCCGGGAAAGCCTGCAGAACGTCCCCATCGCGATCTCGGTCGTCACGGGTGAAGCGCTGGCCTCCAGGGGCGTGACCGACTTTACCTCGGTCCAGAAGGTCTCGCCGGTGCTCAACGTCACCAGCGACACCAATAACACCCGCGTCTCGGTGCGCGGCGTCGGCTCGCTGACCAACAACGAGGCGCAGGACCAGTCGATCGCGGTCAACATAGACGGCGAATACATCAACCGCCCGACGATCCTGAACGCCGCCATCTTCGACCTCGACCGCGTCGAAGTGCTGCGTGGCCCGCAGGGCACGCTGTATGGCCGCAACTCGACCGGCGGCGCGGTGAACTTCATCACACGCAAGCCCGGCGACAAGTTCGCCGCCAACGGTTCGGCCACCTACGGCAACTACAATGCGGTGCTGGTCGACGGCGGTATCGACCTGCCGTTCGGTGACATCGGCGGCGTGCGCGTGTCGGGCTTCTACCGCCGCCATGACGGCTATACCCGTAACACCGGCACCGTGTTCAGCCCGACGCCGGCCTTCGTGCCCAATCGCGCGGCGCGCAGCGACGACGACAACACCGGCGGCGGCCGCATCAGCCTGCGTCTCAAGCCCACCACCGGCCTGACCATCGACGCGGCGGTCGAGCACATCGTGCAGGATCTTAAGATCTCCACGCAGGCGTGGCAGGACATGACGGCACCGGGCAACAACCCGGGTACCAACCCGGCTGCCTGCTCCAACGGCTGGACCTCGATCGGCACCGTGCCCGGCGGCATCCAGTGCCTGCCGACCAACACCAACGTGCTCTCGAAGATCGACCGCGAAGCCTATGCCTCGCCGTTCACCGGCACCGGCACGCTGCATCAGGAATCGACTGCGGTGCGCGGGCGCATCGCCTATGACCTGGGCGGCGCGACGCTGACTTACACCGGCGGCTATCGCTACACCCTGAACCGCGGCGGCAACGCCCTCTCGCCGGCGTTCTACTTCACCAACTTTGGCGCCAACGTCGCCACGCAAAGCCACGAGTTGCGCCTTAACGGCGTGACCAGCGGTGTGCAGTGGCAGTTCGGCGGGTTCTATTTCCGCGAGAAGCAGAACACCAACGGCGGTCTCTACTCGCCGTTCATCGCAGCCAACGGTTCCTACGTGAACTACTTCCGCCACCCGACCCTGTCGGACAGCGCCTCGCTGTTCGGCCAGGTCGAAGTGCCGGTGACCGAGCAGCTGACGGCCGTCGTCGGCGGCCGCTACACCTCGGACAAGCGCAACGCGCAGTTCCAGAACTACTTCTTCGCCTTCAACAGCGGCCCGATCGAGCTGACCAACCAGCCGAGCGCGACCACCCCGCTACACTACTCGGGCTCGAAGTTCACCTGGTCGGCGGGCCTCAACTACAAGCCCAACAGCGACGTCCTGGTCTATGGCAAGGTCTCGACCGGCTACAAGGCAGGCGGTTTCGACGGTGCGGGCACAAAGTTCAATCCCGAGAACAACACCGCGTACGAAGCCGGCACCAAGCTGACCTTCGGCCGCAACACGCTGAACCTCGCGGGCTTCTACTACGACTACAAGGACCTGCAGAACGACGTCCTGCTCAACCCGGTCGTCGGCGCGCAGACGTTCAACGCCGGCAAGGCGCGGATCTACGGCCTCGAGGCCGAAACCGTGCTGCGCCCGAGCAGCAACGACACGATCACCGCGTCCGCCAGCCTGCTGCACGCCAAGTACGTGACGTTCCTCGCCAGCGTGCAGTCGTACAACATCGGCAATGCGCCCACCGCGCCGCAGACGATCAACCTCGCGGGCTATCGCATGCCGCAGGCGCCCAACTTCGTCTTCACGCTGGGCTGGGACCACGTCTTCGACATGGGTTCGGCGGGCACGGTGACGGCCTCGGCCTTCACCCGCTACAAGGGCGACTACTTCCTCGATTTCTACAACTACAACGACTCGCACCAGAAGGAGCGGACGCAGACCGACTTCAGCCTCGAGTACAAGCCCGAGAACAAGCGCTTCAGCGTCCAGGCCTTCGTGCGCAACATCGAGAACTATCGCTCGATCGCCTATGCCGGCAACACCGTCGTGCCGGGCGTCGCCAACATCTACAACTGGCAGTTCAGCCCGCCGCGGACCTACGGCGTGCGCCTCGGCTTCGACTTCTAAGAGGTAGACGAATGCGCCGTCTCCCGCCTGCGGGGGCGAGTGGGAGACGGCGCAACCTTTTTTTGTCGATCGTTGTGCCAGTTCGGTTCCCACCGCCCCGGCATGAACGAACGACCTGACAAAATCGCTTTCTCGCGGGTCTTTTCATCAAACCCGTTCGCGCCGAGCCTGTCGACGCGCCGATCCAGAAGTTTGCTGAACTATCGATGCCCCCTGCGTTCCGCCCCCCGATCGAGGCCTTCCGCATGACCCATTTCCCGACCTGGTCCCGACGCGATGCCATCCGCATGGCCGCATGGCTTACCGCCGCTGCCGGAACCCCGGTGGCGGCGCGCAGCGTCGTGCGCAAGGCTGCGCGCGGCGGTCCCGCACTCAAGGGAGATGCCGCGTTCCTCGACGCCGTCAGCCAGACCATGATCCCACGCACCGCAACGCCGGGCGCGGGCGATGTCCATACCGGTGCCTTCGTCGCCATGGCCTTGGCGCACGGCCTGCACGGTGCGCGCCAGCCATTGGCGGCCGACACCACCTCCGCGTTTCGCGCCTATGCCCGCCCCGACGGCAGCCTCGATCACATCGCCTGGCTGCGCGGCGCGCTGGATCGGCGCGCGGCGCCGTCTTTCCTGGCCGCCACGCCGGCAAGACGCCACACCGCCTTGGCGGCACTCGATGCCGAGGCTTTCGCCGCCGGCGGCGACCATCATCCGTGGCACGTGGTCAAGGCTCTGATCCTGACCGGCTACTACACCAGCGAGGCTGGCGGCTCGCAGGAATTGCGCTACGAGGCGGTCCCCGGCCGCTACGATCCCGACCTGCCGGTCACCCCCCAGACCCGCGCGATCAGCAACGACTGGACCGCGGTCGATTTCGGCTGAGGAAGGCCATACCCCCATGGATTTCGATGCAATCGTCGTCGGCTCGGGCATCACCGGCGGCTGGGCCGCCAAGGAACTGACCGAGGCCGGCCTCAAGGTGCTGATGATCGAGCGCGGGCGCGAGATCGTGCACGGGCAGGACTATTCCACCGAGATGAAGGACCCGTGGGACATGCCGTTCCGCGGGGAGGGCGACAAGACCCTCTATGATCGCGAATACCAGGTGCAGAGCCGCAACCGGCATTTCACCGAATATACGCAGAACCACTTCGTCAACGATGCGCAGAACCCCTACGTGATGGGGGATGGCACCGACTTCACCTGGTTCCGTTCATACCAGCTCGGCGGCCGTTCACTGACCTGGGGGCGCCAGTCGTACCGCTGGTCGGACTACGACTTCGGCGCCAACAAGCGCGACGGGCACGGCACCGACTGGCCGATCCGCTATGCCGACCTCGCGCCATGGTACGACAAGGTGGAGCAGTTCATCGGCGTGTCGGGCGCCAAGGAGGGGCTCAAGCAGCTGCCCGACGGGCAATTCCAGCCGGGCATGGCGCTCAACGTCGTCGAACAGCATGCGCGTAGCGCCATCGCCCAGCGCTGGCCCGAACGCGTGCTGACGATCGGGCGTACCGCCAACATGACCGAGGCCAAGCCCGACGAAGGGCGTACCGCCTGCCAGAACCGCTCGATCTGTGCGCGCGGCTGCTCGTTCGGCGCGTACTTCTCCACGCAATCCTCGACGCTGCCCGCTGCGCAGAAGACCGGGCGCCTGACCGTGATCACCGATGCGGTGGTCGAGGCGCTCGACCATGATGCCGCCACCGGCCGCGTCACCGGCGTGCGCTACATCGACACCAAGACCGGGACCCGCCGCACCGCGACCGCCAAGATCGTGTTTCTCAATGCCGGCTCGTTCAACTCGGTGCAGATCCTGCTCAATTCGGGCGGCGAGGGCGGCCTCGCCAACGGCAGCGGCGTGCTCGGCACGCACATCATGGACCACGCCAACACGCTGTCGGCCATGGCCATGATGCCGGGCTTCGAGGGGCACACCACGTTCGGCAATCGCCCCACCGGCGTCATCATTCCGCGCTACCGCAACATGGATACGATGGACGGCGTCGGCCACACCCGCGGCTTCTCGTTCCAAGGCGGCGCGTTGCAAAGCACCTGGACGCAGGGCAATCGCCTGGCCGGCATCGGCGAGGACTACAAGGCCAAGCTGCGCCAGCCGGGGCCGTGGCGCATGGTGCTGGTCGGTTTCGCCGACTGCGTCCCGCGCGAGACCAACCGCCTGACGCTCGACCGCAGCCGCCGCGATCCCAATGGCCTGCCGTTGCTCAAGGTCGACTTTGCCTTCGGCAAGGAAGAGCTGGCGGCGCTGGCACAGGCCAAGGCCGAGGCGAGCGAGATGCTGACCGCCGCGGGCGGCAAGGTGATGATGGGCTTCGACCGGCCCGGCCCGGGCGGCACCGCGATCCACGAGATGGGCGGCGCACGCATGGGCCACGACCCCAAGACCAGCGTGCTCAACAAGTGGAGCCAGGCGCACGAGGTCCCCAACCTCTTCGTCACCGACGGCGCCCAGATGAGCTCGTCGGCCTGCCAGAACCCCTCGCTCACCTACATGGCGCTGACGGCCCGTGCGGCCAACACCGCGGTCGGCATGCTGCGCGAAGGCAAGATCTGAGGTGATCGCGCCCGAAACCATGACCGAGCGCCAGAAGACCCTGGCGCTGCTGACGCTGATCATCGCGTTGGTTCTGGAGATCATCGACACCACGATCGTCAACACCGCGCTGCCGCAGATCAAGGCCGGTCTGCACACCAATGGCGAGGAAGCGCAATGGATCGTGGCCGGCTATTCGCTGGCCTTCGCGCTGCTGCTGATGGCGGGTGGACGCCTCGGCGACAGCTACGGGTATCGCCGGATGTTCCTGATAGGCGTGACCGGGTTCTCGCTGGCATCGCTGGGCTGCGGCCTGGCGACGAGCGGCACGCACCTGGTGATCGCGCGCCTGCTGCAGGGCGCCACGGGCGCGATGATGGCCCCGCAGGCGATGGCGATGATGCAGGTGCTGTTCGCGCCGCTGGAGCGTGTGTCGAAGATGGCGCTGTTCGGGGTGATCGGCGGGCTCGCCGCGATCGCGGGACCGATCATCGGCGGTCTGCTGCTGCAGGCGGACGTGTTCGGGCTCGGCTGGCGCGTGCTGTTCCTCATCAACCTGCCCGTGGGTATTCTGGCCGTCATCGCCGGACGCGCGTTCCTGCCCAGCGCACGATCCAGCCATCCCGCCGGCAACGACTATGGCGGGATCGCGCTGTTCGGTGCGGCCATGGCGGGCCTGCTCTGGCCGCTGATGCGCGCCGAGACTCACGGCCTCAATGCCATGGCCTGGGCGAGCCTCGTGGCGGTGCCGCTGTTCGGCTGGGCCGGCTGGCGCCATGTCTCGGCCCGCGTCGCGACCGGGCGCCCTGCCCTGTTCGCGCCTGCGCTGTTCACGGTGCCGAGTTTCCGCCTCGGCCTGACGATGTCGATCTCGGCGTCCGCCGCAAACGGCGGCTTCCTCCTTGTCCTCGCCTTCGCCCTGCAGTCCGAACGCGGGCTGAGCGCGCTCGCCACCGGGCTCTACCACATGCCGTTCGGCCTCGGCGTCATGCTGGGCATCGGCTTCCTGGGTCGCAAGCTGTTGCCGCGCATCGGCCGCTGGATCCTCGTCATCGGCGCGGGGCTGATGGCGACAAGCGGCACGTTCGCGCTCGCCGGCGTCACGGCGATGGGTCTTTCCGACACCTGGCTGGCGCCATGGCTCGTACCGTGGCTGGTGCTGTGCGGTGCCGGCATGGGCATGACCGCAGGCTGCATTGGCCCGGTCACGCTGGCCCAGGTCGATCGCGACCACGCCGGCGCCGCCAGTGCCCTTCTCAAGACCGCGCAGCAGCTCGGCATCGCGCTGGGCGTGGCGCTGGTCGGCAGCATCTATTTCGCTGTCGCCTCCGCCGGGATGGCAGCCCCCTCGCTCGCCGCAGCGCTCGGTGTTGACGCGCTCCTGGCCATCTGCCTGCTGGCAGCGCTGCGCCTGCCCGGAAACATCTTCGCCGCTCATTAGGCGGCGAACGCCCCGCCCATCGCGCGATGGGCGGGGCAGTGACGGGAGCAAGCCAGGCGGATCAGTCGGCGTTCACGCCTTCGACGGCCGGAAAGTCGACGTCGGTGCGCGTGACGTTGTTGATCATGTTGGTCAGGAAGCTCTTGGCGACATTGGCGACGATCTCGAGGATCTGGCCATCGTCATATCCGGCATCGCGCACTTCGGCGAGGTCGGTATCGCTGACGCGGCCGCGCGTCGCGGCAACGGCACGGGCGAAGCGCAGCGCGGCATCGAGCTTGGCATCGTCGGCCTGGCCCAGCTTGGCCGAGGCGATGTCCTCGGCGCTGAGGTGCGCGAACTTGTGGCCGGTGTAGGTGTGCGCGGCGGTGCAGTATTCGCAGCCGTTGACCCCGGCGGTGGTGAGCGCGATGCCTTCGCGGGTCTTGGCATCCAGGGTCTTGCCAAGGCCGGCCTCGAGCGCGCCGTTGATCGCCATCACCGCCGGGCTGTTGGCCAGCACCGCGAAGAAATTGGGCGTGAAGCCCAGTTGGCGCGTCACGCCGTCCAGCGTCGGCTGGGCGGCGGGGGGCGCATCGTCGCGGCTCATGATCTTGAGGCGGGCCATCTTGGTTCTCCGAGTGATATGCTGTCAGGCATTGGACGAAAGGGTGTGCCGGGCCGGTTCGCGGTGCGTTTGTACGGGGTCGGCACCACGATCGGGGCGGGGGACAGAGACCGGCCCGGACGCTGTCGAAGGTGCCTGCACCAACCGTGCAGCGACAGGTCTATCTAGGTGTATCGCTCCCCTCCCTTGGTAGGGTCTACGGCTGGAAAAGAGGGGCCGGGCATCAGGGGATACGCCACAATCGGCGGCTATCAGGAGGCAGGACGCCCCATCATCGTCCCAAGGGCATCGATCAGGCGCTCGGAGCCGAACGGCTTGCGCAAGAAACAGTGCACGCCGGCCGCATGGGCCTGCCGCTCGATCACGGGTGTCGCAAATGCGGTGATGAGGATAGAGGGGATCGCGCGGGACTGAAGCACCTGGATCAATTCGATACCGCCCATACCGGGCATTTGCAGATCGGTGATGACACCCGCCAGCTGGCCCAGCCCGGCAAACCCCAGCAGAGCTTCGGCCGATCCGAACGCCCGGGTGGCATAGCCATGGCTTTCCAGCATGGCCTCGAGCGCGCTGCGCACGTCGTCATCGTCGTCGACGATCCCGATCGTGAACGCATTGCAGCAGGATCCCGCGGGGTCGGGCGGATCGACGCTGCCCTGGTCGGGAGGCGGGGCGCTGGGCACTGACATGATCCTTTCGTCACGGATCGTTCCGAACGGTGCTGCGGCATGCCAACGCATGAAATCGCATCTTTGGTTCAGTCCTTGTCCGCTACTATTTTGCCTATGGATAGACAGCTTTAGGGCGGACACCCCTTGTGCCGGGCCATACATACCGAGGTATGAGACACCGCCCGCACGGCCTCAGAACCGGCGCTCCAGTTCCAGTCCGAACGTGCGCGGCGGCGCCATGTTGCCCAGCGCGCGGCTGGCGTCGAGGTCGCCGGTGATCGAGATATTGGTGAACACGTGCGCGTCGGTCAGGTTGTCCACGAACAGGGCCGCCTGCCACCGCGCGCCCGCAGGCAGCAGCGTGGCCCGCGCCTTCAGCCACCAGAACGCGGGCTGGGTATCACGCGGATCGCGAAACGCCGAAAACCATATGCGATCCTGCCAGCTGGCATCGCCGCGCAGACGCAACAGCGTTCCCCTGCCAAGCGCCAGGTCCTGCTCGGCATGGGCCACCAGCCGCCAATGCGGTGCCTGGGGCAGAGGATTTCCCGCCAGATCCTGCACCCCCAGCGCCGGCTGCTTGGTGTTGATCGTCCGATACCGCGAAAACCGTGCGTCGAGCCAGGTGACACTGGCGCCCACCCGTGTGCGCGGAGTGATCGCGGCGTCGATGGCGATCTCCGCACCATCGACCCTTGCGCTGGCGGCGTTGCGGATCAGCACCGAGTTGGCATCGACATCCTGCACCTGCAGGTCGGTGTAGTCATAGTGGAAGCCGCTGGCAGCCAGTGTCCAGCCGGGTCCGTGCAGCTTCACCCCGCCCTCCCACGACCAGATCAGTTCGGGCGCGTAGGCCGTGTTCTGGGTGCTGCCGAGATTGAAGCCGCCGGCCTTGTAGCCACGCGTGACCGAAGCATAGATGAGGGCGTTCCCGCCCAGCTTGCGCTCGACCAGCGCGCGCGGGGTGAAGGCCGCGAACGTCACGGGCCCCAGTGCCGCATCGTTGAGCAGTTGCAGGCCGGTGAAATCGAGCAGGTTGCGCCCTTCGCGCCGCTCGTGGCTCCAGCGGCCACCCAGCGTCACCGTGGTCGAAGCGCCGATCGTATGGCCCAGTTCGGCAAAGACCGCGTCGCTGCGCGTGTGCTGGCGGCCGTTGGCACGCAGCACGCAGCAGTCCTCCCGCCCTGCCCCGCCCAGATACGTGGCGAGAAACGGGATGAAGAATTCATTCCGCACCCGGTTGCGCTCGGCATAGTGGCTGTAGCCGATCATGCCGCGCCAGGGTGCATCGGGCGCGGTACGCAGCATGAGGTCGCCGCTCCACTGGCGCGCGTTCTCTTCCTTGAACTGGGTTTCTGCCAGGACAGTGCTGTTGGACATGTCGTTGTAGTTGCGCGGATGGGTCGCGCGCCACGCCACGCTGGCGGTGAGCGTCGCGCCCCGGCCGAGGTCGGCCTCTGCCCGGGCCATGACGCCGCCGCTGACCGGCCGGTTGTAGGGCCGGATCGAGGAGGCGATGGCGCGCGTGCCCGGCGGGGCCATGATGCCCGACCCGACGCGCGCCAGGAACAGCGGATTGTTGGCATAGCCCGGCCCGGCGACGTTGAACACGACCGCCCGGTCGTCGGCGCGGTAGACGTCGCCCGACAGCGCCAGCCGCAGACCGGGCAGCGCCTGCCAGTCGAGCCGCAGCCTTGCCTGCTGATCGTGCTGGTCTTCGGTGCGACCGGGCACCCCCTGCGCGCCGGGTGCGCGCAACACGCGGGTATAGCCGGTGTGGTTGCCTGCCCCCACCGCGAGGCGGATCGACACGCTGTCTCCCAGCGGCCCCGAAACTCCGGCCCGCACGTCGGCGCGCCCATAGTTGCCCACAACGAAGCGCGCATCGCCCTGCCAGGTCTGGGTCGGCGCGCGCGTGACGATGTTGATTGCCCCGCCGGTGGCATTGCGGCCATAGAGCGTGCCCTGCGGTCCTTTCAGAACCTCGACCCGCTCGACATCGAAAAAGGCGGGTGCGAAGGCCGCCGGCCTGCCGAGATAGACCCCGTCGAGATTGACAGCCACGCTGCTGTCGAACCCGCCCAGGAACGTCACCGCACCGATTCCGCGCACGAAAACCTGGCTTTCGCCCTGGTACGCCGAAATCTGCAGGCTTGGTTCGACCTGGGCGAGATCGGCGAACGCGCGGACCGATGCCGCATCGAGCCGGGTGCGCGGCAGCACGGCAAGGCTCGCCGGCACGGCGTCCACCGGCAGAGGCCGGCGCGTGGCCGTGACGATGATCGGCGCATCGACCGGCTCGCTGGCCCACGCTTGCGCCGGCGCCGCCAATGTCAAAGGCACCAAAAACGCCTTGGCCGAAATCCGTACCGTTCGTGTCCGCATGATCGTCTGATTTAAAAGGTCGCCGGCCGCCCCGACTTGCCGTCTTTATGCCCGGACATCTTGGTCGTGGCGCCCGATACTCTGGTAGGGATGGCTGCAAGCTCGGGCCGCCGGCACAGTATCGTCGCATGGCGTCGTTCGCGCAGATCGGCACGCGGCAGCGCAGTTCTCCCGCCACGCGAGAGGAACACTCCCGGCCCTGCAGGCTAATGCCCGATAGTGCGTTGCGTTAGTTATGCCTCAAGAGCGTTGACCAGCGCCCAGCCCGTCTCGCGTCGGAAAACCAGCCCAGATGTTGCACGATGACAGTCTTGCCGCCCCCTTTGGCCCCGTGCGCATCGCCCGCGCACGGGGGCGCGGTGGCGCATCCCCCCCCAGCCCCGCACGAGGGCGCTGGCAGCGGCGGCTGGCGTTCATCGGGCCGGGGTTCCTCGTCGCGGTGGGCTACATGGACCCGGGCAACTGGGCGACCGACATCGCCGGCGGCTCCGCCTTCGGCTATAGTCTGCTTTCGGTCGTCTTGCTGTCCAACCTCGTCGCCATGGTGCTGCAGGCGCTGGCGGTGCGGCTCGGCATCGCCTCCGGCCTCGATCTCGCGCAGGCCTGCCGCGAGCACTACAGCCGGCCGGTGACGATCGGGCTCTGGCTGCTGGCCGAAGTCGCCATCGTCGCCTGCGATCTTGCCGAAGTGCTCGGCACCGCGATCGCGCTCCACCTGCTGTTCGGCCTGCCCTTGCTCGCCGGCGTCGTCCTCACCGCGCTCGACGTGCTCGCCATCCTGGCGCTGCAACGCTTCGGCTTTCGCAAGGTCGAGGCCTTCATCATTGCCCTGCTGGCGCTCATCGCCGGATGCTTCGCCTTCGAGTTGACGCAGGCGCCGGTCGATGGCGGTGCCGTGCTGGCCGGGCTGGTCCCGCATGCGGCGATCGTCACTGATCCGGCGCAACTCTACCTCGCGATCGGCATCCTTGGCGCGACAGTCATGCCCCACAACCTCTACCTGCATTCCTCGCTCGTCGGCACGCGGCCCTATGCCAGGACCGGTGCAGGCCGCGCCGAGGCCGCGCGGCTTGCCACCTGGGACAGCAGCATCGCGCTGGCGCTGGCGTTCTGCATCAACGCCGCGATCCTGATACTCGCCGCCGCCGTGTTTCATGGCGCGGGGCGCACCGGCGTCGCCGACATCGAGGAAGCCTATACCCTGCTCTCGCCGATGATGGGCGTGGGCGCGGCCAGCGCGGTGTTCGGCGTGGCGCTGCTCGCCTCGGGCCAGAACTCGACGATCACCGGCACGCTCGCCGGGCAGATCGTGATGGAGGGCTTCGTCAACCTGCGCATGCCGGCCTGGGCGCGTCGCATGGTGACGCGGCTACTCGCCATCGTGCCGGCGGTGGCGATCATCGCCGTGATGGGCGATGGCGGGGCAACGCGCCTGCTGGTGTTCAGCCAGGTCGTGCTGAGCCTGCAACTGCCCTTCGCAGTGATCCCGCTTGTGCGCCTGACCGGCCGCGCCGACGTCATGGGCCCGCTTGCCAGCCCGCGCTGGCTGCGCGCGCTGGCCTGGGCGATCGCCGCGCTGATCGTGGTGCTCAACGGCGTGCTGCTGTGGTCGATGGCCTGAGCATCGCCGCATCGTGACCTTTGCGGCAGATCAGTCCGTCACGGCCGGTTCCATCACCTGCCAGACCAGCCGCAAGCGTCCCGCACTCGCACCCGGTTGCGCCTGCCCGCCGCGTGCCGCGATGCCGCGGGCGACCGCCTGTCGCAGCGCCGCCGTTCCGCCCTCGACCAGAACCGTCCGGCCAAGCCGCGCCGATGCCCAGCCGGCCAAGTCCAGTGCCGGCCCGTCGACGACGCCCTGCTCGACCGCCACGGGTGGCAGGGTCGCGTCGCCCGGCGGGCTCATTGCCACGGTCCATCCCGGCAAGGCATGCCCGGCACGGGCCTCGAGCGCGCGATAGCCTTCGAGGCCGAGGCCGGGCAACGCCGCAGCCGGGGCACGCAGGATGCGGTTTTCCTCATCGACGATGACCTTGGCCACGTCGGTCCCGGCCAGCAGGGCGAGGGTTTCGGCCGCGCGTGCCTGTCCGCCCGAACCCTGCCGGCTCGCTTCCTGCGCCCGTGCAATCTGCGCGACTTCGGTGGCGCCGGTCTCGACCGAGGTTCGCACCTGGTCGACGTGGAAGTCGACTGCGCGGCCGATGCGGGCCTGGAGATCGCTGGCCAGCACCCGGTCCGCGCCGGGCACGGGCACCGGGGTCAACATCACCGCGCGGACCTGGATGGGTTTGCTGGCAAAGTCGATATCGACCTGCGAGAGCCGCGATCCTTGCGGGAAGCGCGCCTGCACCGTGTCGCGGATCTGGCGCTGCGCCACCGCCTCGAAGGCAATCTGGTGGAGCGCGGCGCCGAGCGGGATGGACAGGACCCCCACCGCCACCACGAACAGGGCCAGTTGCCAGCCGGTGTGATGCGGCGAAAGATGCCGGCCAAAGCCATAGCCACGCGCGACCAGCGCAGCCGTCAGGGCGATGGTGATGGCATTGGTCAGGAACAATAGCAGCGCGCCGGAAAAGATCGTCCAGTTCCAGGTGGCGATGCCGAAGCCGACCACCACCAGCGGCGGCATGAGCGCGATCGCGATGGCGACGCCGACGACCGTGCCCCCACGTCCGCGGATGAGGGCATAGGCGCCGGCGATCGCGGACAGCAGCGCCACGAGCAGGTCGAACAGCGTCGGTTGAGTGCGGCCGGCGATTTCGCTGGTGATCGTCTGGACCGGGGAGATGAACACCAGCAGGACCGAAAGCGCAACCGCGATGCTGGCGCCTGCGCTCAAGGCGAAAGCCGCGCGGCGTATCTCGCGGAAATCGAGGGTTGCGATGCCGAAGCCCAACCCGATGATCGGCATCATCAGCGGCGACAGGAGCATCGCCCCGATCAGCACCGCGACCGACGGCATGAGCAGGCCGAGCAACGAGATCGACGCCGAAATCAGGATCAGGAAGGCATAGCGCCCTGACCACCCGCTATCTTCGGCAATCTGCCGGATCACGGCCGCGTGATCGACGCCGCCCACCACCCAGACGTTCCACCATCTCCGCCATCGGGCCAACAACCCGGCCCTGCCTTCACTCTCGCCTGCAACCACGCATTGTCCTTCAACCGTTTATCCCACCATCACAGGGTAGGACGAACCGGCCGGCGGGCGCAACCCGCCGCTCCCTCAGGCAAAGGCCATGGCCAGCGTCAGCACGCCCAGCCCCGTTGCCATGGCCACGCGCAGGCGCAGCCAGCCGGCTGGAAAGCTGATCGTGCGCGCAAGGTGACGGTCGGCCAGCGGGCTGGCGAGCAGCGCCAGTGCCAGTCCGACGAGCGAGGGTCCGGGCCAGGTCGCGCCGAAGCACCAGGGCAGGAAGGTCGCCCAGGCGAACAGGCTGGGCAGCACGGCGAGGGCCATGATCCCGGGCTCGGTGCGGCCCGCCAGCAGCGCCGCCATCCACCACAGTCCGCCAAGGAACGAGAGGATCACCGCCGCATAGGCGCATCCCGCCGCCAGCGCGATCCAGCGCTCGGGCCCGCCATGGACGACCAGCGCGAGGCAGATCGCCTGCGGGGCGATGCCCGACAGGCCGAGCAGGACGAACGAGCGGGGCAGCCGCGCGGCGGGGTTCGACGACATAGACACCATGCCTGCCCTTGTTCTTGGGCCGGCGCGCGCCGGCAAGCTGGCCTTTGAGGCGCCCGTGGCTTGCCCACGCACCGCTTCGGCGATAGCGCCGCGCGGCGGGGACGGCGCAAATGCGACAAGGGAACACCGGCACGATGACGAGGGCAGGATGACGGGGGCAGGCATGGTCGACACCCGCGCATGGCGCGCAGAAGCGATCCGGCGGATCGAGGCGGACTATACCCGTTCGGCCGACACCCATCTCGTCCGGGTGGACCTGCCGCGCGCGCCGGGGATCACGCTCTACCTCAAGGACGAGAGCAGCCACCCGACCGGCAGCCTCAAGCACCGGCTGGCGCGCTCGCTGTTCCTGCATGCGCTGTGCAATGCCTGGATCGGCCCGCAGACCTGCGTGATCGAGGCCTCGTCGGGCTCGACTGCGGTCAGCGAGGCCTATTTCGCGCGGATGCTGGGCCTGCGTTTCATCGCCGTGGTGCCGGCCAGCACGGCCGCGCCCAAGCTCGACGCGATCCGCTTCCATGGCGGCGAGATCCACGCGGTCGACGATCCACGCGCGGTATATGCTGAGGCCCAGCGCCTGGCGGCCGAGACCGGTGGCCATTACCTCGACCAATTCACCTATGCCGAGCGCGCGACCGATTGGCGCGGCAACAACAACATCGCCGAAAGCATCTTCGCGCAGATGGCCGCCGAAGAACATCCGATCCCCGAATGGGTGGTCTGCGGCGCAGGAACGGGCGGTACCTCGGCGACGATCGGGCGCTTCATCGCCTATCGCCGCCACGCGACCCGCCTCTGCGTGGCGGACCCGGAGCACTCGGTCTTCCACCGCCATTATGCCGACCGCGCGATCAGCCAGTTGCCGCCGGGCCCAGCGCCCTGCATCGAGGGCATCGGCCGACCGCGTGTCGAGCCTAGCTTCGTGCCCACGGTGATCGACCGGATAATCGCAGTGGACGATGCCGCCAGCATCGGCGCCATGCGCGCCCTGTCGGAGCGGCTGGGACGCCGCGTCGGCGGGTCGACCGGCACCAACCTGATCGCCTGCGCCGCGCTGGTGGAGGAGATGCGCGCGGCGGGGCGGCAGGGCTCGATCGTCACGCTGCTGTGCGACGGCGGCGAGCGCTATGGCTGCACCTATTACGACGACGCCTGGCTCGCAGCGCGCGGCCTTGCCTGGCACGATGCCGCCCGGCGAATCGGCGACCTGCTAGGATCGTAAGCAAATCGCGCTTTGTCGGCGCCTTGTGAAACGCATGTTTCACGCTACGCAATCCATGCGCCCAGATTGAAACATCATTTCGCGCTGGTCTGATACTGTCGGACCATGGCACTCGACAGCGCACATGCCGCGACACCCCCGCCCGGCGCCGGGCCCGACTGGACGATCCCGCAGGACTGGGCCGCCTATACCCCGGCCGAGCACGCGATGTGGGATCGCCTGTTCCAGCGCCAGTCCGCGATGCTGCCCGCGCGCGTCGTACCGGCCTTTCTCGACGGGCTGGACATCCTGCGCATGGATCGTCCCGGCATCCCCGATTTCGAGGCCTTGAACGAGAGGCTCATGCGCGCGACCGGCTGGCAGGTCGTGGCGGTGCCGGGACTCGTTCCCGACGAGGTGTTTTTCGAGCATCTCGCCAACCGCCGCTTCGTGGCCGGCCGCTTCATCCGCACGCCCGAGCAGATCGACTACCTGCAGGAGCCGGACGTCTTCCACGACGTGTTCGGCCACGTCCCCCTGCTCGCCGACCCGGTCTTTGCCGATTACATGCAGGCCTATGGCGAGGGCGGCCTGCGCGCCGCGCGGCTGGGGATGATCGAGGCGCTGGCCCGGCTTTACTGGTACACCGTCGAGTTCGGGCTGATCCGCGACGGCGGCGCGCTCAAGCTCTATGGCGCGGGCATCGTATCGTCCTATGGCGAAAGCGTCTTCGCGCTCGATCACGCCTCGCCGCACCGCATCGGCTTCGATCTCGAACGGGTGATGCGCACGCAGTATCGCATCGACGATTACCAGCAGGCCTATTTCGTCATCGACAGCTTCGCCGATCTGCTGCGCCAGACCCGCGATGCCGATCTCGGCCCGCTGTACGAGCGGCTGCGCGGGCAGGACCCGATCCCCGTCGGCGCGCTGCTGCCCGGCGACACCGTCATCCACGCCGGCACGCAGGACCATGCCAGCGCGCATCATCCCGCCTGATCCGACAAGACCACCCGAGAGGAACCCGCACGCCATGACCCTTTTCGACAATCCCATCGGCCTCGACGGTTTCGAGTTCGTCGAGTTCAGCGCCCCCGAGAAGGGCCTGCTCGAACCGGTGTTCACGGCCATGGGCTTCACCCTGATCGCGCGGCACCGGTCCAAGGACGTGCAGCTGTGGCGCCAGGGCGGTATCAACCTGATCGCCAATTACGAACCGCGCAGCCCGGCCGCCTATTTTGCCGCCGAGCACGGCGCCTCGGCCTGCGGCATGGGCTGGCGGGTCAAGGACACGGCCAAGGCCTATGCCCTCGCGCTCGAACGCGGGGCCGAGCCGGTCGAGGTCACCACCGGCCCGATGGAACTGCGCCTGCCCGCGATCCGCGGCATCGGCGGCTCGATCATCTACCTCGTCGACCGCTATGAGGGCGAGGAGGCGCGCGAAGGCCAGACCCCGCTGTCGATCTACGACATCGACTTCGTCTACGAACCGGGCGTCGATCGCCAACCGGTGGGCGCCGGCTTCCGCCTGATCGACCACCTGACCCACAACGTCTATGGCGGGCGCATGGCCCACTGGGCCAGCTTCTACGAGCGCGTGTTCGGCTTCCGCGAGATCCGCTATTTCGACATCAAGGGCGAATATACCGGCCTCACCAGCAAGGCGATGACCGCGCCCGACGGCAAGATCCGCATCCCGCTGAACGAGGAAGGAAAGGCCGGTGGCGGCCAGATCGAGGAGTTCCTGCGCGCCTACAACGGCGAGGGCATCCAGCACATCGCGCTGCTGTGCGACGACCTCATCGCCGCATGGGACAAGCTCAAGGCCATGGGCACCCCCCTGATGACCGCACCGCCTGCGACCTATTACGCCATGCTCGAGGAGCGCCTGCCCGGACACGGCGAGCCGGTCGAGGAATTGAAGGTGCGCGGCATCCTGCTCGACGGCTCGACCGAGGCGGGTGACCCGCGCCTGCTGCTGCAAATCTTCGCGCAGCCGCAGATCGGCCCGGTGTTCTTCGAATTCATCCAGCGCAAGAAGGACGAGGGCTTCGGCGAAGGCAACTTCACCGCCCTGTTCCAGAGCATCGAGCGCGACCAGCTGGAGCGCGGCGTGCTGACCACGGGAGAACCGGCATGAGCGAGACTGCGACAGCAACCCCAACACAGACGGCCGCCCCGCAGCTGCAGCGCATCCACCATGTCGCCTATCGCTGCAACGACGCGGCCGAGACGGTCGAGTGGTACGCCCGCGTGCTGGGCATGACCTTCACCACCGCCTTCGCCGAGGACACGGTGCCCTCGACCGGCGAGCATGATCCCTACATGCACGTGTTCATGGATTGCGGCGGCGGCAACGTGCTGGCCTTCTTCGAGCTGCCCAACCAGCAGCCGATGGGCCGCGACCCCAACACCCCGGCCTGGGTGCAGCACCTGGCGTTCGAGGTGGCAGACGAACCCGCGCTGCTCGCCGCCAAGGCGCATATCGAGGCCCAGGGCATCTCGGTGCTTGGCCCGACATGGCACGGCGTGTTCAAGTCGATCTACTTCTTCGATCCCAACGGGCACCGCGTGGAACTGGCCTGCAACATCGGCACCGCCGACCAGTATGCCGAACTGGCCCGCGTCGCCCCGCTGATGCTAGAGGAATGGAGCCGGACCAAGCGCGCACCGCGCCATGCCGAATGGCTGCACCGCGATCCTTCCAAGGAAACGCCGCAGGAAACGTCTCAGGAAACCGGGGCGTGAAGCTCGCCAGCCTGAAGGGCGGGCGCGACGGGCGCCTGGTGGTGGTATCCGACGATCTTGCCACCTGCACCGAAGCCACGACCATTGCGCCCACGCTGCAGGCCGCGCTCGACGATTGGGCGACGCTTGCGCCGCGGCTCGAGGCGCTGGCGGCCAATCTGGCGCGCGGCGCGGCGCATGCCATGCCGTTCGACGAGGCCGCCGCCGATGCCCCGCTGCCGCGCGCGTTCCAGTGGGTGGACGGCTCGGCCTACGTCAATCACGTGGCGCTGGTGCGGCAGGCGCGCGGCGCCGCGATGCCGCCCAGTTTCTGGCATGATCCGCTGGTCTACCAGGGCGGATCGGATCGCTTCCTTGCCCCCCATGACCCGATCGGGCTTGCCGACGCGGCCTGGGGTGCGGATTTCGAAGCGGAAGTCGTGGTCGTGACTGACGATGTGCCGCAAGGCGCGACGGCAGAGGCAGCGCGCGGGCTGATCCGCCTCGTCGGGCTGGTCAACGATGTCTCGCTGCGCGGCTTGATCCCGGGCGAACTGGCCAAGGGCTTCGGCTTCTACCAGTCCAAGCCGGCCAGCGCGCTGTCCCCGGTCTTCGTCACGCCCGATGCCCTCGGTGCCCGCTGGCGCGAGGGTAAGCTGCATGGCACGCTCGCGGTCGATTTCAACGGCGTGCCGTTCGGGCGCGCCGACGCAGGCGAGGACATGACCTTCGATTTCGGCACGCTTATCGCCCATTGTGCGCGCACCCGTGCACTGGGCGCCGGCACCATCGTCGGTTCGGGCACCGTGTCCAATCGCGACGCCGATGGTGGGCCGGGGCGGACAGTGGCGCAGGGTGGGCGCGGCTATAGCTGCATCGCCGAACAGCGCGTGGTCGAGACGATCCTGGGCGGCACGGCCGTCACGCCATTCCTGCGCGCGGGCGACCGGGTGCGGATCACGATGGACGACGAGGCGGGCCGCCCGATCTTCGGCACCATCGCGCAGACCGTGAAGGACATGCCATGACCATCGCCCGCCTCACCGATGCAGAGCGCAGCGCCGCGCTCGCCGCGCTTCCCGACTGGACCCACGAGCCGTCGCGCGATGCGCTGGTGCGCCGCTTCGTGTTCGCCGATTTCGTCGCCGCCTTCGCCTTCATGACCGCAGTGGCGCTGGAGGCCGAGAAGGCCGACCACCACCCCGAATGGTCCAACGTCTACAACCGCGTCACCGTCCTGCTCACCACGCACGACGCCGGCGGGCTTTCCGCCCGCGATGTCGCGCTGGCGACGCGGATCGACGCCTTGGCGGCGAAGGCGTAACGCCGTTCAGCGCGCCGCCTGTTGCGCATAGGGGCCGACGAGCAGGCCGGTGAACAGGCCGGCGTGCACGGTCGCGAGGTGCTCGACATCGACCCCTTGCGCGAATGCGTGCCACGCCTTCTCGCCGGGCCGGCGCCACGCAAACCCGGCGCGGTTCGCATCGATCGAGACCCGCAGCTCGACGTCGCGGGTGCGCCCGAGGCCAGCGGGAAGCGCTCCCGTGCGCACCGTCGCCCCGGTGACGGGCTGGCTCGCCCCGTTGCGATCGCGCAGGGCCAGGTGCAAGCGCCCGCCTGACCCGGCCTCCAGACCGAACGCTGTGAAGTTCGCCTCGTCCGCATAGGCGAGCAGCCCGGCAAAATCGCCCGGTGCGCCCGGCGCCACATGGACCCGCGCGGTCATCGTTGCGCGCGCATGGCGCAGACGCCGCCCGAGGAACGCCGGCTGGCCATCGCCGGCGGGCGTGTCGGCGCGCGCGGTCAGGACCAGCCCGCCCGCCCCGGTGCGTGACCAGCGCTCTGCCACGGGGGAGCGCAGCCGCAGCCATTCGCCCGACAGCGCCGGCCCAGCGAAGCGATCGGAAACCACGTCGCGCAGATCGCCCATGCTGGCCGGCAGCGCGGGCGCGCGCACGACCAGCGGAACCGGCGCGCCCTTGGGCAGGATCTGCGGCCAGCCATCCGCCCAGCGCACCGGCAGCAGGAAGGTCTCGCGCCCCATCAGCGTCGACTGCCCGGCATAGGGGCGCGTGCCCAGGAACGCCGCCCACCATGCGCCGTCGGCCAGTTGCACCAGTGCCGCATGGCCGGTCGCCTCGACCCGGTCTGGCCTCCCCGCCGGCAGGTCGCGCTGCGTCAGGATCGGGTTGTCGGGCCCGGCGACGAAGGGCCCCTCGGGGGTGCGGGCGCGCCAGATGGTCTGGCTGTGCCCTTCGGCCGTGCCGCCTTCGGCAGCGGAGATATAATACCAGTCGCCCACGCGCATGAGGTGCGGGCCCTCGATCCAGATCGGCTTGTCCGCCGGGTGAACGCCGCCGTCGATCAGCACGCGCCGCGGCCCGAACAGGCGCCCGGATGCCAAGTCTAGGCGCTGGCTCCAGATCGCACGGTGCCCCTCATAGCGCGGCACACCCTCGGGCGGGCCGTTGTTGACGATCCAGGCGCTGCCATCGGCATCGACGAACAGCGAGGGATCGATGCCGTCGAAATCGAGCCATACCGGATCGCTCCACGGCCCCTCGGGCCTGGTGGCCGAGATCATGAAGTTGCCGCCGCAGCCGACGCAGGTGCTGACGATGTAGAACCGCCCGCTGCCCGCCTGGCCCGCCGTTGCCGGGACGTGGGTGATCGACGAGGCGTAGATCCCCTGGGTGTTGCGGATCTTGCCCAGCGGCACCTGGCCGGCGCGGTCGAGCGCGTGGCCGATCAGCCGCCAGTGCACGAGATCGCGGCTGTGGTAGATCGGAATGCCGGGGAAGACCGCGAAGGTCGAGTTGACGAGATAGAAGTCCGCCCCGACGCGGATCAGCGAGGGATCGGGCTGGAACCCGGGCAGGATCGGATTGCGGAAATGCCCCGCCGGTGCCGGCGCGGTTTCGCCGCGATACGTGACCTCGCGAAACACCGCGGTCGTCGGTGCGGCATGGGCAGTGCCGAAACCCGCCAGCACCGTCAGCGCGGTGGCCAAGATCCTGCTGCGCCGGGCCCGCTTCATACTCGTGCTCCTCATGGCTTATTCCTAGTTACCGGGTGCGTCGGGAAACTGTTGCGCGCGATACCACGCCAGATCGTGTGCAGGCGGGCGCGTCCCCCGTGGCAGGGGCAGCCCGCTCACGCTGGTCCACCATGCGATCGAGGCATCGCGCCACCAGCGCGCTTCGTTCTGCTGGATCTTCAGGAACGCGGCCGTATCGGCGAAGCGCGCGGCGTCGACCCACGGCGCCAGCGCCTGCCAATGCCGTGCCATGGCATCGATCGTCCCCACGCCGCGATCGTAGCGCGCGATCAGCTCGTCATACAGCATGCGGCCCGACCGCATGCGGAACGTCCAGGGCAAGTGGTGGAACCACAGCAGGTAGTCCTCGTCCATGGTGCGCGGATCGGCCCACCGCGCCGCAGCGGCCGGCGCATAGCGCGCCAGGGCATTGCTGCCGGCCGCACCGCGCTCGAAGCCGATCCCGCCGGCATCGGCGCGTGCGTAGTAGACCGAGTTCCATTCGGGCCGGGCGAGATCGCTGACCCAGGGGCCGGGGCCGTAGTGGCTGCCCGTCGCCATCTGGTGCGCAAGGCCCAGCGGCGTCATCACGTCGACTTCGGCCTGGCGGCTGGGCATCATGATCGCCGTCGCGCCGTCGACGAAGCGCGGGTCCCGGTTGAAAGTCAGCGCCGACCATTCGCGCGCGATCGCCGCCGCATCGAGCGTCGGATCCCACGCCAGCCGCCCGAAGGCGTACCAGTTCGCCTGGTCGAAATGCGTCGCGGTCCAGTTGCGGTCCGAGCCGACGTTGGCAACGCCCGCCATCCCGCCCGACGCCAGGGTATCGGCGACGCGCGCGCTGCCGCGGCCGGTCTCGCTGTCGAGCACCTCGGTCCACATCGGGCCGAGGTAGGCCAGATGCGTGCCCTGCCCGAGATATTCCTTGGTCAGTTGCACTTCCATCATCATCCGCGTGTGTGGCATGGCACCGAACAGCGGATGGAACGGCTCGCGCGGCTGGAAGTCGATCGGCCCGTTCTTGACCTGGACGATGACATTGTCGGCGAACGTGCCATCGAGCGGGGCGAATTCGTCGTAAGCCAGATTGGCCCGGTCGGCGCTGGCGCTGCTGGCATAGACGAAGGCGCGCCAGATCACGAGGCTGTGCGGACCCACTGCGGCGGCGAGCATGTTGGCGCCATCGGCATGGGTGCGGTGATAGTCCTGCGGGCCGGGCTGACCTTCGGAATTGGCCTTGACGAGGAAGCCGCCGAAATCGGGGATCGCCGCCTCGATCGCCTGTGCCCGCGCCTTCCACCAGGCGCGCACCGCCGGGTCGAGCGGATCGGCCGTGGGAAGCCCGCCCAGCTCGCGCGGCGCGGAAAAACGCGCGGAGACGAAGACCCGGATGCCGTAAGGCCGCCAGGCATCGGCGATGCGCGCCAGCTTGGCGATATAGCGATCGGTCAGCACCAGCGCGCTGGCGTTGACATTGTTGACCACTACCCCGTTGATCCCGACCGAGGCATTGGCTCTGGCATAGTCCACCAGCCGGCGATCGAGGTAGTCCGGCAGGCGCCACCAGTCGATGATCGACCGCCCGGCATAGCCGCGCTCGACGCTGCCATCGAGGTTGTCCCACTGGTTGAGCAGGCGCAGCGGCAGCCGCGGCGCATCGGTCGTGTCCAGCCGATCCGGGCGCGCGCCCAGCGCCAGATGCCGCAGGAGCGCGAAGGCGCCATAGAGCAGGCCGGCATCGTCGTTGGCCACGATCGCCACGCCGCCATCACCGCGCGCCACCAGGCGATAGGCTCCGGCGGGCTTGCCAGCGATCGCCGCCGCCCATGCGCGCTCCGGCCCCGCTGCGCGGTCCGAGCGGACGAGCGTGACCGGTGGCCCGGCCAGTGTGCGACCGCCGGCGAGTTCGGGCAGGCCGCGGACCAGTTCCTGCCGGGCCTTGGCCTCGATACCCTTGGGGTCTTCGCCGGCGCGCGGCTGCGGCAGGCCGATGTGCCGGGCCATGGCATCGGCCTCGACAGAAGCCAAGGGAGCGTTGCGCAGCCACAGGTTGTAGCCGTCCTCGGCCCGTGCAGTCGTGGTGAAAGCCAGCACCGACAGCATGCCGAGCATCGTGCAGATGGCGCGGAAAAAGGTGCAAACAGCGTGGGCTTGGCGCGACGCGTCGCGATGTGGTCTGGGCATGATGCCGTCCTCGATCCTCGACCCGTCGGTTGCTTTACGGCCTTGGCTACAGTCCGCATCCGACCCCCGCAACCATTTTCGTTAGCGCTATCTTTTTGGCTTGGCGGTGCGCGGTGCGGGCTGTTAAGCACCGGGAAAATCAAGCCCAGCGGGAGATGGCGCGCCATGATCGAGACTGCCTTTCACAGTGCCCCGCCTCGCCTGACGCAGAGCCGCCGCGGCTTTCTCGCCAGTTCGGCATCGATCGGTGCTCTTGCCGCCGTCGTGCCCACCGAAAGCCGCGCGGCCGCCGACGGGAATGCAACGGGCGCCCCGGCACCCGCGCTGCAGCCGTTCGACATGGCCGACGTGACGCTCCACGAAAGCCCGTTCCTCCACGCCCAGCGCGCGACCGAGCGCTATCTCCTGTCGCTCGCCCCCGACCGGATGCTGCACAATTTCCGCATCAATGCGGGGCTGCCTCCCAAGGCCTCTGTCTATGGCGGCTGGGAATCGGACCCGATCTGGGACGACATCAATTGCCATGGCCACACCCTGGGCCATTACCTGTCCGCTTGCGCGCTGGCGTGGCGGGCCACGGGCGATGCACGCTATCGCCAGCGGATCGATTATATCGCCACCGAACTGGGCGCCTGCCAGGACGCGGCAGGCACCGGGCTGGTCTGCGCCTTCCCCAAGGGCGCGTCGCTGGTAGCCGCGCATATCGCCGGCCAGCCGATCACCGGCGTTCCATGGTACACGCTTCACAAGATCTATGCGGGTCTGCGCGATGGCGCGCTGCTGGCGAACAGCACCCCGGCGCGCAAGGCGCTGCTGCGCCTCGCCGACTGGGGCGTCGTCGCCACGCGCCCGCTGTCCGACGCCGCGTTCGAGACGATGCTCGAGACCGAGCATGGCGGCATGAACGAGGTCTATGCCGACCTCTTCGCAATGACCGGCAACGAGGACTATCGCGCCCTTGCAAAGCGCTTCTCGCACAAGGCGCTGCTGACGCCATTGGCGGCGGGGCGCGACCACCTCGACGGGCTGCACGCCAATACGCAAATCCCCAAGGTCGTCGGCTTCCAGCGCGTGTTCGAGACGACCGGCGAGGCGCGCTATCACGACGCCGCCGCGTTCTTCTGGCGCACGGTCACGCAGACCCGCTCCTACGCCACCGGCGGGCACGGCGACAACGAGCACTTCTACGCCATGGCCGATTTCGCCGACCACGTGTTCTCCGCCAAGGGTTCCGAGACCTGCGGTCAGCACAACATGCTCAAGCTGACGCGTGCGCTTTTCCTGCAGAACCCGCGTGCGGAATACGCGGATTATTACGAACGCACCCTCTATAACGGCATCCTCGCCTCACAGGACCCGGACAGCGGCATGGCCACCTATTTCCAGGGTGCGCGGCCGGGCTACATGAAGCTCTATCACACGCCCGAGCATTCGTTCTGGTGCTGCACCGGCACCGGCATGGAAAACCACGTCAAGTATCGCGACTCGATCTACTTCCATGATGCCGAAGCGCTGGTCGTGAACCTGTTCGTGCCGTCCCAGTTGCACTGGCGCGACAAGGGCGTGACGCTGACCCAGGCAACACGCTTTCCCGAACAGGCCACGACCAGCCTGCGCCTGGCGATGAAGCGGCCGACGGCCTTCACGCTGCGGCTGCGCCACCCCGGCTGGAGCTACAACGCCACGGTGCGGGTCAACGGCGTGTCTACGCTCCAGTCCGCCCAGCCCGGCCGCTACCTTGACCTGAAGCGCACCTGGCGCGACGGCGACGTGGTCGAACTGGCGCTGACGATGGAGCCGGCGCTGTCGCAATCCCCCGCCGCGCCCGACATTCTCGCCTTCACCTACGGCCCGCTGGTGCTGGCCGGCGCGCTGGGCCGGGAAGGGCTGGCACCGGGAGCCGACATCATCGTCAACGAACGCAAGTACGGCGAGTACAACGCAGCGTCGGTCGCGGTACCGCAACTGTCGGGCACGCCGGACAGCGTCCTCGCCCGCCTGAAACCCGGC
>Ga0308160_10000386_pt1 | contig 88323 bp, 73 predicted proteins | sample PhyFR1_FD_201036 | JGI IMG/M metagenome (GOLD analysis project Ga0308160, IMG submission 201036) | Phyllosphere microbial communities from UC Gill Tract Community Farm, Albany, California, United States - DLSLF.R1 | ecosystem: Host-associated > Plants > Phyllosphere > Unclassified | place: USA...
AGAATGCTTCGTTTGCAATATGTGGTCAGGGTGCGATTATGTCGCGTTATTAGAAGAAATTGTAATAAGGCCCTTCCATGAATACGCTAGCGACCAGCCGCAGCAGTGCCAACCGGGTGATCCCCGGCTTCGGGCTGTCGCTCGGCTTCACGATCTTCTACCTGGCCCTGATCGTCCTGGTGCCTCTCTCGGCGATCTTCCTGAAGACCTTCACCATGACCTGGGACGCGTTCTGGAACGCCGTCACTTCGGAACGCGTGATGGCGTCCTACCGCCTGAGCTTCGGCGCGGCCCTGATCGGCGCCGCCATCAACGTCGTGTTCGGCGGCATCGTCGCCTGGGTGCTGGTGCGCTACCAGTTTCCCGGCAAGCGCTTCGTCGACGCCCTGGTCGACCTGCCTTTCGCGCTGCCGACCGCCGTGGCCGGCATCACGCTGACCGCGCTGTATTCGGGCAATGGCTGGATCGGCAAATACCTGGAACCGCTGGGCATCAAGGTCGCCTTCACGCCGCTGGGCGTGGTGGTGGCGCTGACCTTCATCGGGCTGCCCTTCGTGGTGCGCACCGTGCAGCCGGTGCTGGAAGATGCCGAGCGCGAGCTGGAAGAGGCGGCCGCCAGTCTTGGCGCCAGCCCCTGGCAGACCTTCACCCGCGTGATCCTGCCGAGCATCGTGCCGGCCCTGCTGACCGGCTTCGCGCTGGCCTTCGCCCGCGCGACCGGCGAATACGGCTCGGTGGTCTTCATCGCCGGCAACATGCCGATGGTGTCCGAGATCACGCCGCTTTTCATCATCACCAAACTGGAGCAGTACGACTACACGGGCGCCACCGCGATTGCGGTGGTCATGCTGGTCGTCTCCTTCATCCTGCTGCTGGCGATTAACCTGCTCCAGGCCTGGACACGCAAACGTGCGGGGAAATAAGAAATGAGTGCAGTCCTCGACAACATCAAACCGGTTGACGCGGCCGCCGCACCGGCGCCGCGCAAGGCCACCAATACGCTGGAGCCGGGCTGGGTGCGCTATGCGCTGATCGCCGTGGCGCTGGTGTTCCTGACCCTGTTCCTGTTCGTGCCGCTGGTCGCGGTATTCGCCGAAGCCCTGAAGAACGGCTGGGCCGTCTACAAGGAAGCGGTCATCGAGCCGGATGCGCTGGCGGCCATCAAGCTGACCCTGATCGCGGCCGGCATCTCGGTGCCGCTGAACCTGGTGTTCGGCGTCGCCGCCGCCTGGTGCATCGCCAAGTTCGACTTCCGCGGCAAGAGCATCCTGCTGACGCTGATCGACCTGCCGTTCTCGGTGTCGCCGGTGATCGCCGGCCTGATCTACGTGCTGATGTTCGGCTCGCAGGGCTGGTTCGGTCCCTGGCTGATGGACCACGACATCAAGATCCTGTTCGCGGTGCCGGGCATCGTGCTGGCCACCGTCTTCATTACCTTCCCCTTCGTCGCGCGCGAGCTGATCCCGCTGATGCAGGCCCAGGGCAGCGAAGAGGAAGAGGCGGCGCTGGTGCTGGGCGCGTCCGGCTGGGCGACCTTCCGCCGCGTGACTCTCCCCAACATCAAGTGGGGCCTGCTGTACGGCGTGATCCTGTGTAATGCCCGGGCGATGGGCGAGTTCGGCGCGGTGTCGGTCGTATCCGGCCACATCCGCGGCGAGACCAACACCATGCCGCTGCAGGTCGAGATCCTCTACAACGAATACAACTTCACGGCGGCCTTTGCGATCGCCTCGCTGCTGGCCCTGCTGGCCCTGGTCACGCTGGCGGTGAAATCCTTTATCGAATGGCGCCTGCACCAGAACCGCAAGGTCAACCTGCAGATGCAAGTAAATAACGCACCGGAGCACTGAGCATGACGATCGAAGTCCAAAATATTCGCAAGCAGTTCGGCCAGTTCACGGCCCTGGATGACGTCTCGCTGCAGTTTGCCGACGGCGAGCTGACCGCGCTGCTCGGTCCTTCCGGCTGCGGCAAGACCACGCTGCTGCGCATCATCGCCGGTCTGGAATTCCCGGACGTCGGCCGCGTGCTGCTCGACGGCGCCGATGCCTCCGCCAGCCACGTGCGCGAGCGCCAGGTCGGCTTCGTGTTCCAGCACTACGCGCTGTTCAAGCACATGACCGTGTTCGAGAACGTGGCCTTCGGCCTGCGCGTCAAACCGCGCAAGGAGCGCCCGAGCGAAGCGCAGATCCGCGAGAAAGTGAAAAAGCTGCTCGAGCTGGTGCAGCTGGACTGGATCGCCGACCGCTACCCGCCGCAGCTGTCGGGCGGCCAGCGCCAACGTATCGCCCTGGCCCGTGCCCTGGCGGTGGAGCCGCGCGTGCTGCTGCTCGACGAACCTTTCGGCGCACTCGACGCCAAGGTGCGCAAGGAACTGCGCCGCTGGCTGCGCCAGCTGCACGACGAGCTGCACGTGACCTCGATCTTCGTGACCCACGACCAGGAAGAGGCGCTGGAAGTGGCCGACCAGGTGGTGCTGATGAACAAGGGCCGCGTCGAGCAGCTCGGCACCCCGGACGCCGTCTACAACCAGCCGGCCTCGCCCTTCGTCTACGGCTTCCTCGGCAACGTCAACCTGTTCCACGGCCGCGTCAACGACGGCGTGCTGGCCAGCGGCGACGCCAAGTTCCACGCGCCCCAGTATGCCGGCGTGCAGAACGGCGAGGGCATCGCCTACGTCCGTCCGCACGACCTCGAAGTCGAGCGCTACACGGCGGGCGGCGAGGGCGTGGCGGTCAAGCTGCGCCGCGCGCACGCAATCGGCCCGCTGGCCCAGCTCGACCTGGAGCGCGCCGATAATGCTCAATTGATCGAAGCGGTGATCCCAAATGAGCAGTACCGCGCGCTCAATTTGCGCGACGGCGAGACCCTGCTCGTAAAGCCGCGCCGCATGCACGTGTTCGTCGACCAGGGGGAAGGCATATGAACTTTCAGCAGCTGCGTTCGGTGCGCGAAGCGGCGCGCCGCAATTTCAATCTGACCGATGTGGCGAATGCGCTGTTCACCTCGCAGCCGGGGGTGTCGCGCCAGATCCGCGAACTCGAGGAAGAGCTGGGCGTGGTCATTTTCGAGCGCAACGGCAAGCGCCTGACCGGCATGACCGATCCCGGCAAGGGCATCCTGAAGATCATCGAGCGCCTGCTGGTCGAGGCCGAGAACCTGCAGCAGGCCAGCAGCGAATACGCGGCCCAGGACAGCGGCACGCTCACCGTCGCCGTCACCCACACCCAGGCGCGTTATGCGCTGCCGCAGGTGGTGCAGGCTTTCCGCAACACCTACCCGGAAGTGCGCATTGCCCTGCAGCAGAGCGCGCCGGAACACATCGCCGAATGGGTGCTGTCGGGCCGTGCCGACATCGGCATCGCCACCGAGGGCCTGTCGGCCTTCCCGGACCTGGTGTCCTTCCCGTGCTACCGCTGGAGCCACCTGGTCGTGGTGCCGGACGGCCATCCGCTATTGCAGCAAAGCCCGATCAAGCTGGCCGACCTGGCCGAGTATCCGCTAATCACCTATGACGTCGGCTTCACCGGCCGCGGCCACATCGACGCGGCCTTCGCCAGCGCCGGCGTGAGCCCGGACATCGTGCTGACGGCGATGGATTCGGACGTGATCAAGCAGTATGTGTCGCTGGGGATGGGGGTCGGGATTGTTGCGTCGATGGCCTTCGACCATGGCCGCGACCGCGGGCTGCGTGCGATCGAGTCTTCGCATCTGTTTGCGCCGAATGTAACGCGGCTGGCGGTGCGCAAGGGGGCTTATTTGCGCGCTTATGCGTATGACTTCATCGAGCGGTTTGCGCAGGGGTTTACGCGGAGCGATATCGAGAAGGCGTTGCATCCGGTGGCGGCGGAGTAAGAAAACCCCGCCATTAAACAACGTCGTTCCCGCGCAGGCGGGAATCCAAGTTTTTGGTTTGCTACGAACTTGGGTCCCCGCCTGCGCGGGGACGACGAATCAAATCTTACTGGCCAGGATTGGTGTACCGCGTATGAATCGCATCGATCGCCTTCACCACCTCGTCCGGCAAGGTCACGCTTTCCGCATCGATGTTTTCCTTCAGCTGCGCCAGCGTGGTCGCGCCGATGATGGTCGAGCCGACGAACCAGCGTGAGTAACACCAGGCCAGCGCCATCTGCGCAGGCGACATGCCGTTCTCGCGCGCCAGCGCCGCATATTCCTTCACCGCTGCGAACACGGCCGGGCGCAAATAGCGCGGGCTCCAGGTCGGCGGATAGATGGTCAGGCGGCCGCGCGCCTGCGGATTGTCGAGGTACTTGGCGCTCAGTTGGCCGAAGGCGAGCGGGCTGTAGGCCAGCAGGCTGACTTCTTCGCGGTAGCAGACTTCGTCCAGCAGCGTGGTCTCGAAAGCGCGCGCGGTCAGGTTGTACAGATTCTGGATGGTGGCGATGCGCGGCAGCCCCTTCATCTCGGCCTGCTTGATGTACTCGCATACACCCCACGGACTCTCGTTCGACACGCCGATGTGGCGGATCTTGCCTTCTGCGATGAGCTCGCCCAGCACGGCCAGCGTTTCCTCGACCGGAATGCTGGCGCGTTCCTTCTTCGGATCGAACTGGTTGGCGCCGAAGATCGGCACGTTGCGGCTCGGCCAGTGCAGCTGGTAGAGGTCGATGTAATCGGTCTGCAGGCGCTTGAGACTCTCGTCGACGGCGGCGCGGATGTTCTTCGCGTCCAGGTTGTGCTTGCCGCCGCGGATCCAGGTCTGGGTCGCGTTCGGGCCGGCGGCCTTGGTGGCGAGCACAATTTGGTCGCGCTTGCCGGATTTCTTGAGCCACGTACCGATGAAACGCTCGGTCGAGCCCTGGGTGTCGGCCTTCGGCGGCACCGGGTACATCTCGGCGGTGTCGATGAAGTTGATGCCGCGCTCGAGGGCGTAGTCGAGCTGGCTGTGCGCCTCAAGCTCCGTGTTCTGCTCGCCCCAAGTCATGGTGCCGAGGCAGACGCGGGAGACGCTGAGGTTGGTGCGGCCGAGTTTACTGGTCTTCATTTGGGGATCCTTTTTGGGCAGCGGGCGGCAAACCGGGGTCAGAGCCCACCCGCGTGAACCGGGCTCTGACCCCTAGCGCAGCGCGTCCGCGCATTCCCGCACCAGCGCCGGTCCACGGTAGATCAGTCCGCTGTACAGCTGCACCAGCTGGGCGCCGGCCTGGATCTTGGCCTTGGCGTCGCGGCCGCTCAGGATGCCGCCCACGCCGATGATGGGCACGGCGTCGCCGACTTCCTTTTTCAGCGCGCGGATCACGATGTTCGACATGTCGAACACCGGTGCGCCGGACAGGCCGCCCTGCTGGTTGGCGTGGCGGTGGTTTTCGACGTCGCGGCGGCTGAGCGTGGTGTTGGTGGCGATCACGCCGTCGATGCCATGGCGCAGCAGGGCCGCGCCGATGTCGCGGATCTGGTCGGCGTCGACGTCCGGTGCGATCTTCAGCGCGAGCGGCACGTAGCGGCCGTGCTCGTCGGCCAGGCGCGACTGTTCGCCCTTGAGCTGGGCCAGCAGGGCATCGAGTTCGGAGGCGCCCTGCAGCTGGCGCAGGTTCTTGGTGTTCGGCGAGGAAATGTTCACCGTCACGTAGCTGGCATAAGGGTAGACCTTGCGCAGGCAGTGCAGATAATCCTCGGCGGCGCGTTCGATCGGGGTGTCGGCGTTCTTGCCGATGTTCAGGCCGAGCACGCCCCGCTTTTCCTGGTAGAAGCGCGAGGCCTGGACGTTGGCGACGAAGGCGTCGACGCCGCCGTTATTGAAACCCATGCGGTTGATGATGCCGCGCGCGGAGGGCAGGCGGAAGATGCGCGGCTTCGGATTGCCGGCCTGCGGCCGCGGCGTCACGGTGCCGACTTCGATCGAGCCGAAGCCCAGCGCCGCCAGGCCGTCGATGTAGGCGCCGTCCTTGTCGAGGCCGGCAGCGAGGCCGACCGGATTCGGGAAGGTAATGCCCATGACAGTGCGCGGATCGGGCCGCGGCTTGCTGACGAGGCGCGTGACGCCGAGCGCACTCGCGCGGCGTAATGCGGGCAGGGTCAGGTTGTGGGCTGTTTCGGGATCGAGGGTGAACAGCAGGGGACGGGCGAGGGCGTACAGGAGTTTGTCGGACATGGCTACCTAACGTGAATTCCCGCCATTCTACTATCTCTCCAGCACACCCCACACGCCATCGATCCTTGCCTCCAGCGGCCGGAAGTTGATCTTGTAGGCCATCTTCGGGCTCTGCTCGATCCAGTAGCCGAGGTAGACGTAGGGCAGGGCCAGTTCGCGCGCCTGCTCGATCTGCCACAGCACGTTGTAGGTGCCATAAGAGGCGCCCTCGACGTCGGGATCGAAGAAGGTGTAGACCGAGGACAGGCCGTCCGACAGCACGTCGATGATCGACACCATGCGCAATGTGCCGTCCGGCTCGCGGAACTCGACCAGGCGCGTATTGACGCGGCTTTGCAGCAGGAACTGCGCGTACTGGTCGCGGCTGTCCTGGTCCATGCCGCCGCCGACGTGGCGCGTGGTCTGGTAGCGCAGGTAGAGCGCATAGTGCTCGTCCGAGAACGACAGGTTGGCCACCGTTGCGGACAGGTCGGAATGGCGCTTCCAGGCGCGGCGCTGGCTGCGGTTGGGTCCGAAGTCGTTCACGGCCACGCGCACCGGAATGCAGGCGCGGCAGCCGTCGCAATATGGACGGTAGGTAAAGATCCCGCTGCGGCGGAAACCGTTGCGCACCAGCTCCGAATACACGTCCGCGTTGATCAGGTGCGAAGGTGTGGCCACCTGCGAGCGCGCCTGGCGCGCATCGAGGTAGCTGCACGGATAGGGCGCCGTGGTATAGAACTGCAGCGTGGAAAAGGGCAGGTCATTTAAGTGCGTCATGCAATGCTCTCGAGACGACGTTTGACCCATTGTAGCCAAAGACGGCGGCGCGCACCGTTAGGTGGTCAACGGTGGCGCAACTTCCCAACGTTCGATGGCCGGTTCGGCGATGGCGTGGCGCAGATGTTCGAGAAACGCCTTGCGCGGGATCGGCACGGCGCCGAGCGAGGCCAGGTGCCCGGTCTCCTGCTGGCAATCGAGCAGGCGCACACCGTGATTGCGCAGGAAGGCCACCAGATAGGCCAGCGCCACCTTGGAGGCATCCGAGACGCGCGCGAACATCGATTCGCCATAGAACATGCGGCCGATGCACACGCCATAGGCGCCGCCGACCAGCTCGCCGTCCAGCCACACCTCGGCCGAGTGCGCATAGCCGAGCCGGTGCAGGCCGGTGTAGCCGGCGATGATGTCTTCCGAGATCCAGGTGCCGGGACCGTCCTTGCGCGGCGCGGCGCAGGAACGCATGACGGCTTCGAAGGCGCTGTCGAAGCGCACCACCCACGGGCCGCCTTCAAGGCGCGAGCGTTCGACCTTGCGCAGGGTTTTTTTCAGGCTGTCGCTGACCTTGAAGCGCTCGGTGTACAGCACCATGCGCGGATCGGTGCTCCACCACAGGATGGGCTGGCCTTCCGAGAACCACGGGAAGATGCCGTTGCGGTAGGCCTGCAGCAGGCGCTGGGGCGAGAGGTCGGCGCCGGCGGCGAGCAGGCCGGGGGCGTCCGTGGTCAGTGCCTCGGATACGTCGGGGAAGGGCGTATTCGCTTCGAGCCAGGGGATCATGGCGCTAGCTTAATCCGGTTCGACTGGGGCACGCATAGGCCGCGTGATGTCGCGGCTGTGGAAACCGTAGCTGCCGCCCTCCAGGACCTTGCGGCGGTCGGCGAAGAACAGCTCCAGCGTGGTGCGGATGGTCGGGAAGGCTAGGTCGTCCCACGGGATTTCGTCTTCGGCAAACATCTGCACGTCCAGGCTCTCGATGCCGGCCTCGTAGTCGAGGTCGAGCAGGCGCGCCAGGTAGAACAAATGGACCTGGTGTACGTGGGCGACATTGAGCAGGGTGAACAGGTTGCCCAGTTCGACGTTGGCGCCGGCTTCCTCCTCGGTCTCGCGCACCGCGGCCTGGCCGGTGGTCTCCTCGTTTTCCATGAAGCCGGCCGGCAGGGTCCAGTAGCCGTAGCGCGGTTCGATCGCGCGTTTGCACAGCAGCACCTTGAACTCGCCATCCTGCTCCCAGACGGGAATCGACCCGATCACCATCTTCGGGTTCTGGTAATGGATGGTGCCGCACTGGGTGCACACGTAGCGCGGACGGTTGTCGCCTTCGGGGATGGCCACCGTCACCGGATGGGCGCACTCGGAGCAGAATTTCATGGAAAAATGAGGTAATGACGTTGCCCTTACTTTACCACCGTATCGGTGCGATGTAGCGAAACGGAACCGGCCATTGCCTAAACGGGCTGGGGGCCGTATAATACGAACCATCAGACGCGGGGTGGAGCAGTCTGGCAGCTCGTCGGGCTCATAACCCGAAGGTCACAGGTTCAAATCCTGTCCCCGCAACCAAATTCAAGGCCGTTGATTCTGTTCAGGATCAGCGGCCTTTTCATTTTCCCTGCCGGTCCCGGCCACGCCTGAAGCGCCTCAATCCCTCTCGCCTTTGCCGCAACGCCCGCGGCCCAGCCCGGTCGAATGCAGTATCGCGCTATACATTGCGGAGGCCATTCGATGATCGATATCGACGAGATTAACGAAGCATGGGGTTGGGTGGGCCTGAACGCGGAAGAGGTGCTGGGCGAGAACGCCTTCGGCAACCTGATCATCCGCGACGACGAAGGCAGGTACTGGCGCCTGTCGCCGCAGGACCTGTGCTGCGAGCCGGTGGCGGAGGACCGCGCCGCCCTCGATGCACTTTCCTATAATCAAGAATTTCTCAACAACTGGTATATGCCGGAGCAGGTGCACCTGGCCGAATCCACGCTGGGGCCGCTGAGCGCAGGCCGCAAGTACTGCCTCAAGATTCCCAGCGCGCTGGGCGGTCACTACGGGCGCGACAACCTGGCCACCGTGCCGCTGTCCGAGCTGATCCGCTTTGCCGGCGAGGGGGCGCAGCAGTTCGAGGGTTTGCCGCGCTGGAACTGATTAGAAACCTGTGAGAAGGCCGAGTTGGAATAGATCGCGGTCGTCGGTCTGGCGGAAGGTTTTGACGCGGTTGAAGTTCACGAAAGCACGCGTCCGCCGCGACAGCGCCTGCTCGGCCTGGAAAGTAATCAGCAGGTTGCCGTGGGTGACGTTGTCGTCGCGGCGGTTCCTGGCCACGTAGGGACCGAGGCCGGCGCTCATCACGAAGCGCGGCGTCACCGTCTGCACGTACCACAGCTGGCCAGCCAGGCCGCAGCGGTCGACGCGGGCGCCGTCGTCGCCCTCGAACAGGAATTTCGCCGACACCGCCCAGTGCTCGAGCCGCGCGCCCAGGTAGCGCCGTGCTTCGACCACGGCGGCGCGGGCGCCGTCGGTGCCGGACATGTTCGTGATCGAGTTGCCGACCGAGGCGCCGAGCCAGGTCTGGCCGCTGGCCGGATCGGTTTCCGGGTCGGGTTCGGCGCGGCCGAACTGGCGGCCGATACCGATCATCAGCGCATCGGAGCGGTGGACATTGCGCATCTGTACGTGGTTATAGCCGATCCGCAGATGCGTGCCGGCCGGCAGGTCGCCCAGCGGCAGCCGCAGGCCCACGCTGACCAGCGCACCGACGTTGGCATCGTCGATCTGGCGGCCGCCGATGACGGTGGTGTTCATGCTGAGGTAGGGGCCGATGCCCAGCTCGACCGCGCTGCGTTCACCCAGCCGGCGCACCAGCAGCCATTGCAGGGCGAAGCCGTCGCGGTGGTTGTTGTCCGGGTGGCCTTCGTTGTAGTGCACGAAGTCGATCCGTTCGCTGAGGCTGTCCGGCAATGGCGAGCCGAACAGCGTGCGCTGCTGGCGTCCGGCGCGAACCTCGAAGGTGCGGCCGCGCATCCAGCGGTAGCCCTCGGCGTTGCCGCCGTGGATGCGGCCGTTGCCGAACACCAGCGACAGGTAGGCGCCATGGTCGTCGGGCGCATCGGTCACGTCTTCAGGGGCGCTCTGGGCCTGGGCCCGGCCGGCGCAAGCCAGCAGAATTACGCAACAGGCAATTCGCAGATGCATGCTACCCCCTCGTCATGTCGCCAATACGGCGACCAGTCTGTAGATTGTTGGATGAGGTCGCTTTGACGCAACTCATCCCGCAGTATGGCTGAGGCTGGCCCAAAGATGCGCGGCCGCCATCGTGCGGTGCGGGCGGTAGGCTGCCAGGAAGGCTGCGGCCTCAAGCAGGTTGGGGCGTTCCGCGCTGCCGAGCAGGCGGCCGATGGCCGTGCGCACGGCCACGTCGCCCTCCAGCGAGCAATCGGCAAAACCATAACCCCGTAGCAGCGCATAGTTGACGGTCCAGGGGCCGATCCCTTTCACCGCCAGCAGGCGCTCGCTGATCGTATCCAGGTCGGCGTCGCGCCGCAGGTCGAGCGAGCCTTCGTCGGCCAGGCGGGCCAGGCGCAGCAGGGTCTCGGCCTTGGCGCGCGAGAACTTGCGGCTGGTAAGATCTTCCAGATGCAAACGCGCTGCGTCGCCGGCTTCCGGATAGCACCACAAGCCGCTGGCATGGGCGCGGCCGGCCAGCGAGATGAAAGTGCGGCGCAGGGCGATCGCGAAACCGAGATTGATCTGCTGGCCGATGATGGCCCAGCTCAGGGCTTCGAAGACGGTCGCGGACTGGATCACGCGCAGGCCGCGTTCGCGCGCGACCAGGGGCGCGAACAGCGGATCGTCCGCCACGGCAGCCTCGAAGGGTTCGGGCGCGATGCGCAGGCCGAGCACGTTGCGCAGGATCTCGTTGGCCTGGTCCGTATCCAAGGCGCCATCGGCGTCGACGACGCACAGCGCCTGTCCGGGCCGGGCGCCGAGATCGATCTCCAGCACGGTCGGCACGCCGTCGACCATCACGCCCTTGCGAATGCGCTCACCCTCGATGCGCTCGGCCAGGCCTTCGGCATCGCGGCCGTGGAAGGTGAAGACGTCCTGCCTGCGGTAGTCTGCGGGCAGGTCGATGGCGAGTTCGATGCGGCTCATTTGCTGGCAGCCGGCGCCGCGGCGGCACGCCCGAAGCGCGGCACGAAGCCCGTCACCAGCGCGGTGCCGACCAGGGTGATCGCCGAGCCGGCGATGGTGTACCAGCCGATGGTCTCGCCGAGGAAGAGCGCGCCCCACAGGATGCCGAAGACCGGGTTCAGGAAGGTGACGGTCAGCGCCGAGGTGGTGCCGACTTCCTCGATCAGGCGGAAGTAGAGAATGTAGGCGATGCCGCTGCACAGCACGCCCAGCGCCAGTACGGCGCCGACGATGCCGGCGGTGGGCGTACCCGTCATCGGGAAGAAGGGCAGCACCGGCAGCACCATCACGGCGGACGACCACATGGTTCCATGCGCATTGGCGAAGGGTTCGACGCTCTTGGCCGAGCGCGCGTACTGGCTGGCGATGCCGTAGCTGAGGGCCGCGGCCAGCGCAGCGACCACCGCGATGCCGGCGCCTGGTTTACTCGACACATGGTCGAAGCCGACCAGCAGCGCCACCCCGGCGGTGCCGAGCAGCAGGCCGACGGCGGTGCGCAGGCCGATCGCATGGCGCGTCCACACCGCGCCGACCAGCGCGCCCCACATCGGCGCGGTCGCGTTCAGCACCGACAGCACCGAAGCCGACAGCGTGCGTGCGCCGAAGGCAAACAACAGGAAAGGCAGCGCCGAATTGAAGAAGCCGAGGATGAAGAAGTGCTTCCAGTTGGCGCGCAGGTCGAGGCGTTTTTTGAGCACGAAGCCGACGATGGCCAGGAACAGCGCCGCGAACAGCACCCGGAACTCGATCAGCACCGCTGGCCCGAGCACGGGGGCGCTGATACGCATGAAGAGGAAGGAGCCGCCCCAGATGGCGGCAAGCAGGATGAGGCGCAGTAGGTTGGCGGTGTTCATTGCGTTCTTCTTGGTAGATGCGGCAGGCATGGTCGCCTGGCGCACCGCCGGATGCTTCCTGTTTCTTGCTGCTGAATTCAGGATGCGTGGCGGGGAATTGGCAATGATACAAAAAACCGCGGGACCCTGCTGACGAGGCTTACGGCGTCAGGGGCTTCTTTGCCTTCTTGTCCGCCTTGATTTCCGCCTGTGCTTTTGCGATCGCGGCCAGACGCGCAGCCAGTGCCGGGTGATTCGCGTTGTACCCGTTCAGCACCGTGGCCGGGTGGGTTTCGTTCAGGCGCTTCCAGAAGTTGTCGGCGTCGTCGATGTCGTAGCCGGCGCGGGCGGCCAGGTAGAGGCCGAGGCGGTCGGCGGCGGCGTCCATCTCGGGCGGCATCGCCTTGATGCCGCCGCTGCCGATCAGCATCGAGGTGTCCGGCGTGACGCTCTTGAGGTTGTCGATGATGCTGCCGATGGTGGACACGTTGCGCTGCGCGGCGGCGTGGCCGAGCATGTTGTGGGCCATGGTCTTGGCCAGCACGTAGGCCAGTTCTTCGTCGTTGCGGGTGAAGTGGATCATGCCGCGCGTGACCAGCACGCGCGAGCCGTCGGCGTAGGCGTTGACGTTGTCCGCGTTGCCCAGTTCGATCGCGAAGGCGCAGGCGCGCGTGACCGGAATCGTCAGCTGGCGCTCGCTGTCGCGGCGTTCGACCGTCATCGGCAGGGTGGCCTGCGAGGCGACGATCTTGTTGAAGACGGCGCCGGCCTGGCTCAGCGCATGCTGGCCGGTCGGCAGCGGCTTGCCGGCGGCGGCCAGCAGCACGTCGCCGGTCTGCAGGCCGGCCTTGGCGGCGCCGCTGCCGGCCAGCACGCTGGTGACCTGCAGGCGTTCGTCCATGCCGAAGGCGACGTGCGCGGCTTCGTTATAGTCGCCCGGGTAGGACCAGCGGTTCTTGGCGGTGAAGCCGAGCAGGTTGCGGGCCTGGCCCTTGCACAGTTCGGCGTTCTGGATGAGGAGCGGCGACGCGACCTTGTACAGGCGGTTCTGCAGGTCGGCCATCTTGCTGAGCGTATCGGCGGCGGCGGCCATCTGCGGGGTCAGGCCGGGCGCCTCGGGCGTGCGTTCGACGACGCGCGGGGCGGTCCCGGTCTGCTGCGGCGCCTGCGTGGCGCAACCGGTCAGCAGCAGGGCGGTGGCAGCGGCCAGGGATGCGGCAAACGAAGCCGCGCGGCGATTGGCGCTCATGTGCTCCTCTCTTTTCTTGTTTATTGTTTGCCGGTGCTGCCGAAACCGCCGGTGCCCCGGTCGCTCGATGCGAATTCCTCCACGACGTTGAAGCCAACCTGAACGACGGGAACCACGACCAGCTGCGCGAGCCTGTCCATCGGCTGCAGCGTGAACGCGGACTGGCCCCGGTTCCAGGTCGAGACCATCAGCTGGCCCTGGTAATCGGAGTCGATCAAGCCTACCAGATTGCCGAGAACGATGCCGTTCTTATGGCCGAGCCCGCTTCGCGGCAGGATCATCGCGGCATAGCCCGGATCGGCGATGTGGATCGCCAGGCCGGTCGGCACCAGCACGGTCTGTCCGGGTTCCAGCGTAATAGGTTCGGCTACGCAGGCGCGCAGGTCGAGGCCCGCGCTGCCGCCGGTGGCGTAGGCCGGCAGGAAGTCCTTCATGCGCGGGTCGAGAATCTTGAGGTCTATCTGTTTCATGGAAGGTGGATCAAGGATGGTTCAGGTAAGGAGTGAGCGCTGTTCGAGGCGCTTGGCGATCTCGGAAACCAGCTGGCGCGCCAGCTGCAGCTTGCTGGCCTGCGGCAGCACGGTGTGGCCGCTGTCGTCGAACAGCACGATCGCATTCTCATCCTGACCGAAGGTATGGTGGCCGATATTGCCCACCAACAAAGGAATGCCTTTCTTTTCGCGCTTGGCGGCGCCGTATTCGATCAGGTTTTCCGACTCGGCGGCAAAGCCCACGCAGTAGGGCCAGCCGCTCAGCGAAGTGGTGCCGGCGACGGTGGCAAGGATGTCGGGGTTCTGCGCGAACTGCAGTTGCGGCGTGCCGCTGCCGTCCTTCTTGATCTTCTGCTCGCTGGCATTCTCGACGCGCCAGTCGGCAACGGCGGCCACGCCGATGAAGATGTGCTGGCCCTGGATGCCGGCCATCACGGCGTCCAGCATCTGCTGCGCGCTCTGCACGTCGATGCGGCGCACGCCATGCGGGGTGTCGAGCGCGGTCGGGCCGGACACCAGCGTGACCTCGGCGCCGGCTTCGCGTGCGGCGCGCGCCACCGCATAACCCATCTTGCCGGACGAGAGATTCGTGATGCCGCGCACCGGGTCGATCGCCTCGTAGGTCGGACCGGCGGTGATCAGCACGCGCTTGCCCGCCAGGACTTTCGGCTGGAAGGACGCCACCAGCTCCTCGAGCAGTTCATGCGGTTCGAGCATGCGTCCCATGCCGGTCTCGCCGCAGGCCTGGGAGCCGGCGGCCGGGCCGAAGATGCAGACGCCGTCCTGACGCAGCTGCGCGACGTTGCGTTGGGTCGCCGGCTTCTCCCACATCTCGACGTTCATCGCCGGCGCCACCAGCAGCGGCACCTGGTTCGGGCGCGCCAGGCACAGGGTCGACAGCAGGTCGTCGGTGGCGCCGTGGGCCAGCTTGAACAGGAAGTCGGCCGAGCAGGGCGCGATCAGGATCGCATCGGCGTCGCGCGTCAGGTCGATGTGGGCCATGTTGTTGGGGATGCGGCCGTCCCACTGGTCGGTGTAGACGGTGCGGCCGGACAGCGCCTGCATCGTCACGGCGCCGATGAAGTGGGTCGCGGCTTCGGTCATCACCACCTGCACGCTCGCGCCTTCCTTGGTCAGGGCGCGGCACAGCTCCGCGGCCTTGTAGCAGGCCACGCCGCCGGACAGGCCGAGGACGATCTTCTTGCCCTTCAGGTCCATGCTCATGAGGTGCTCCTCAGTGTTTGTTCACGCGGCGCAGTTCGTCGAAGATGAACAGGATGGCGCCGATGGTGATCGCGGTGTCGGCGATGTTAAAGGCCGGGAAGTGGCCGACGCCGCGCAGGTGGAAGTCGAGGAAGTCGATCACATGGCCGTAGGCCAGGCGGTCGATCAGGTTGCCCAGTGCGCCGCCCATGATCAAGGCCAGGGCCCAGCAGAACATGCGCTGGCCCGCGTGCTTGCGCAGCAGGTAGATGATGAAGACGACCGCGGCAATGGCGATGCCGGCGAAGAAGTACTTCTGCCAGCCGCCCTGGTCGGACAGGAAGCTGAAGGCGGCGCCCGGGTTATACGCCAGCACCAGGTTGAAGAAGCCGGTGATCGGCTTTTCCTCGCCGTGGGTGAAGGTGCGGGTGATGGTGATCTTGCTGATCTGGTCGAGCAGAATCACGATGAAAGCGATGCCGAGCCAGGGCGTCAGGCTGGCGCCCGAGCTGGATTTGACGGCGGTGAAGGTTTTCTTTTTAGTGGCCATGGCTGGGACGATGAGGAAAGGGAGATGGAAGACGCCCACCTCCCGCCGCATGCGGCTGAAGGTGGGCGTAGATCCGCGTGCTTATGCGAAGCGACGTTTCTCGCCGCTGCCGAACAGGTTGCTCGTGCAGCGGGCGCACAGGCCCGGGTGGCTGGCGTCATGGCCGACGTCGCGGCGGTAGTGCCAGCAGCGCTCGCACTTTTCCGCTGCCGACGGCGTCACCGCGACGGCTTCCTCGGCCGCGTCGCCGACCTTCTCGACGCTCGCCTGCGAGGTGATGAAGACGAACTTCAGGTCGTCGTCCAGGCTTGCCAGCGCTTCGTACTTGTCGCCGGCCGCTTTCAATGCCAGTTCCGCCTGCAGCGAGGAGCCGATCGCGCCGGATGCGCGCACTTCTTCCAGCTGCTTGGTGACGTCGTTACGCACGGCGCGCAGCAGCGTGTATTTGGCGAGCAGGGCTTCACGGTCGGCGATCTCCGGGAAATTCCAGAGGGTCTGGGTGAAGATGGTCTCGTCGGCGTCCTTGTAGGCCTGCTCGCCCGCGAACACGGCCCAGGCTTCCTCGGTGGTGAAGGACAGGATCGGCGCCATGATGCGCAGCAGCGCATGCGCGATGTGCCACAGCGCGGTCTGGGCCGAGCGGCGCGCGATCGAATCGACGCCGGTGGTGTACAGGCGGTCCTTCAGGATGTCGAGGTAGAAGCCGCCCAGGTCTTCCGAGCAGAAGTTCTGCAGGCGCGCGACCACCGGGTGGAACTCGTAGCGCTCGAAGTGCGCGGCGACGTCCGCCTGCAGGCGCGCGGTCTCGGCCAGCGCGTAGCGGTCGATCTCGAACATCTCGGCCACCGGCACGGCGTTCTTCACCGGGTCGAAGTCCGAGGTGTTCGCCAGCAGGAAGCGCAGGGTGTTGCGGATGCGGCGGTAGGCTTCGGTCACGCGCTTCAGGATCTCTTCCGACAGCGCCAGTTCGCCGGTGTAGTCGGTCGAGGCGACCCACAGGCGCAGGATGTCGGCGCCGAGGCTGTCGCTGATCTTCTGCGGCGACAGCACGTTGCCCAGCGACTTCGACATCTTGCGGCCATGCTCGTCGACGGTGAAGCCGTGGGTCAGCAGCGCCTTGTACGGCGGGCGGCCGTTCAGCATCGACGAGGTCAGCAGCGACGAGTGGAACCAGCCGCGGTGCTGGTCCGAACCTTCCAGGTAGAGGTCGGCCGGGAAGGCGGATTGCGCCGCGTGCGAGCCGCGCAGCACGGTCTGGTGCGTGGTGCCCGAGTCGAACCACACGTCCAGCGTGTCGCGGTTCTTTTCGTAGATATCGGCGTCGTCACCCAGCAGCGTATGAGGATCAAGCGAATGCCAGGCATCGATCCCGTTCGCTTCGATCAGCTTGGCCACCTGTTCCAGCAGTTCCGGGGTGCGCGGGTGCAGTTCGCCGGTCTCCTTGTGGATGAAGAAGGCCATCGGCACGCCCCACTGGCGCTGGCGCGACAGAGTCCAGTCCGGACGGTTCTCGATCATGCCGTGCAGGCGCGCCTGGCCCCAATCCGGGAAGAACTTGGTATCGGCGATGCCGGCCAGCGCAGTCTCGCGCAGGGTCGGGCCGCCGTCCTTCGGCGTGACGTCCATGCCGGCAAACCACTGGCTGGTGGCGCGGTAGACGATCGGGGTCTTGTGGCGCCAGCAGTGCATGTAGCTGTGGTCGAACATCTTCAGTTCGAACAGGGCGCCGGCTTCGGTCAGCGCGGCGCAGATCGGCTTGCTCGCTTCCCAGATGGTCATGCCGCCGAACAGCGGCAGGGTGCTGGCGAAGCGGCCGTCGCCCATCACCGGTTTGAGAATCTCGTCGTCCTTCATGCCGTGGGCTTTGCAGGACTGGAAGTCTTCGAGGCCATAGGCGGGCGCCGAGTGGACCACGCCGGTGCCGCTGTCGGTGGTGACGTAGTCGGCCAAGTAGACCGGCGAGGTGCGGTCGTAGAACGGGTCGGCCTTGTGCAGCGGGTGCTTGAAGCGGATGCCTTCCAGCTTATTGCCGGTGGTGGTCGCGACGACTTCGCCTTCCAGCTTGTAGCGGGCCAGGACGGATTCCGCCAGGTCCTTCGCCAGGATCAGCAGCAGCGGCTTGCCTTCCTTTTCGGTCTTGACCAGCGCATAGGTCACTTCCGGATTCACGTTCAGCGCCTGGTTCGACGGGATGGTCCACGGGGTGGTGGTCCAGATCACGATGAAGCCGTCGCCTTGCGGCAGTTGCGGCAGGCCAAAGGCGGCCGCCAGTTTTTCCGGCTCGGCAAACGGGAAACCGACGTCGATCGCCGGGTCGCGCTTGTCCTGGTATTCCACTTCCGCCTCGGCCAGCGCCGAGCCGCAGTCGAAGCACCAGTTCACCGGCTTCAGGCCGCGGTAGACATAACCCTTGTCGAGCAGGGTGCCGAGGGCGCGCAGTTCGTCGGCCTCGTTACCGTAGGCCATGGTCATGTAGGGGTTGTCCCATTCGCCGAGCACGCCCAGGCGGATGAAGCCGGCGCGCTGGCGGTCGATCTGCTCGAGCGCGTAGGCGCGGGCTTTCTGCAGCACTTCGGCGGTCGGCAGGTTCTTGCCGTACAGCTTTTCGATCTGGATCTCGATCGGCATGCCGTGGCAGTCCCAGCCCGGCACGTAGGGCGCGTCGAAGCCGGCCATGGTGCGCGACTTGACGACCATGTCCTTCAGGATCTTGTTGACCGAGTGGCCCAGGTGGATGTCGCCGTTGGCGTAAGGCGGACCGTCGTGCAGGATGAACTTCGGACGGCCGGCTGCGGCCTTGCGCACGCGCTCGTAGATCTTTTTGTCTTGCCATTGCTTGACCCAGCCCGGTTCGCGCTTGGCGAGGTCGCCGCGCATCGGGAAGGTCGTGTCGGTCATGTTGACCGGGTATTTGCTTTCGGGCTTGTTGCCTTGTTTGGCGCCTTTCGGGCCGTTCTTGGTATCGGACATAGGATTTTTCTAAAGTGAACTGCTGTTGTGCGTGAGGATGACGACCTGCGCCGCGTCTGGCGGCAAGGCCGGTTCGATCACGTTCAAATTCGGTCGGTGGCGGTGAGGGCGGCCCGGCGCTGGGCGAACCAGGCGCGTGCCTGCTGGGCATCGCGGTCGATGGCAGCCGTAAGCGTCGGCAGGTCGACGTATTTTTCCTCGTCGCGCAGCTTGGACAGGAACTCGACGCGGACCAGCTTGCCGTAGCAGGACTGGTTCCAGTCGAAGACGTGAACTTCGAGCAGCATCCGGCCCGCGTCCTCGACGGTGGGACGCACGCCCAGGCTGGCCACGGCCGGCAGCGGATGGTCCGCCAGGCCATGCACCTGCACCACGAAGATGCCGGCCAGGGCCGGGCGGTGGGCGACGCGCAGGTTCAGGGTCGGGAAGCCCAGCGTGCGGCCGAGCTTGGCGCCGTGGATCACGTGGCCGGACATCGAATACGGGTGGCCGAGCAGGGCGCGGGTGGCCTCGAAATCGCCTTGCGCCAGCGCGGCGCGCACGGCCGAGGACGAGATGCGGGTCGCATCATGCAGCACGGCCGGCAGGCTGTGGACTTCGAAGCCGAATTCCTTGCCGGCTTCCGCCAGCAGGGCGACGTTGCCGGCGCGCCGTGCGCCGTAGCAGAAATCGTCGCCGACCATCAGCCATTTCACATGCAGCCCGTCGACCAGCACGCGCTGCGTGAAGTCCTGCGGCGACATCGAGGCGAAGTGTTCGTTGAAGTGTTCGACGATGACGCGGTCGACGCCGGCCTCGGACAGCGATTCCAGCTTGTCGCGCAGGTTGGCGATGCGGGCCGGCGCCTTGGACATGTCGCCCGTGCGGCGGGCGAAGTATTCGCGCGGATGCGGCTCGAAGGTCATCACCGCGGATTCCAGTCCGAGACGGTGCGCAGCCGCGGTCACGTGCGCCAACAACGCCTGGTGGCCGCGGTGGACACCGTCGAAGTTGCCGATCGTGAGTGCGCATGGGGCGCGCGCCCTGTCGTTGGGAAGTCCGCGAAATACCTTCATTGGATGATTCGTGCTCCGAGGCGAAATACCAGATTATACGGCAACCCGGAGGAAACAAAAAAAGCGCCGCCTGCAGAGCAGGGCGGCGCTTTTCAGCGATCGCTGGGAACAGCTGGGGCTCAGGCCGCCGGCTTGTTGATCGCCATGATGAAGTAGCGGGCCAGGTCGGCAGTGCCTTCCTTGCCGCCCACGGTCTTCAGGGTGCTGATGGCTTGCTGCTTCTTGCCGGCTGCGGCGTAGGCTTCGCCCAGATGCAGCTTGACGTCTTCCGGATATTTCAGGTTCTTGGCTTTGGCAGCGGTTTCGAGCATCTTCAAGCCCTTTTCGGTCTGGCCCGACTGCACCAGAGCGTAGCCGAGGGCGGCCAGGCCGTCATTGTCGCCTTCCTTGGTCATCTGGGCTTCATCCGCCGCCAGGGTCTTGTTCTGCTCGGCCAGGGTCTTTTCGGCCAGATCCTTCAGGCGCTGGTGACGCGGAGCATCCGGGCCGGTGCCCAAAGCGCCCGACTTGTAACCTTTGTCGATGACCTTGATGGCTTCGGCCGGCGCGCGGGCCTGCAGCACGAGCTGGGCCATTTCCATGTATTCGCTCGGCTTCTTCATCAGGTTGTTCGCCAGGCGCAGACGCCAGATATCGACCATCAGACGGCTCGAGAAGCCCGGCTTGCCCTGCACGCGGTTCAGCAGGTCGGTCCAGTACTGGGCTTTCGGATAGTTGGAAGCCAGTTTCTCGATGGTGTTGACGTAGCCAGCCTTGTCGTTCTTCTTCAGCTGGATGTTGGCCAGCATGCCCAGCTGGTCTTCGCTCAGCGTGCCACGCTTTTCGGAAGCCCGCAGTTCGTTTTCAAGCGCGGCGATATTGCCCTGCTTGTAATAGTTTTGCATCAGGTAGGCGCGCAGCTTTGGATCGTCGTGTTCCTTCAGCTGCTTCTCGATGGCGGCATTTGCCTTGCCCAGGTCGCCACCGCGCATGTAAATGCCGATCAGGCCTTCCGATACCTGCGCCTTCTGGGTGGCGGTCAGCTTGCCGGAACCCAGCAGCCACTCGGAGGACTTGGCGGCGGTGTCGTAGTCGCCTGCCTGGCCGGCGGCGCCCAGACGGGTCATTTCGATCAGATAGGTTTCGTTCGCGGATTTGCCGCTGACGCTGTCGAGCTGGCGCAGCTTGGCGAGGGCATCCTTGTTCTTACCCTGCTTCATCAGTTGCTGCGCTTCTTGCAGCGGCTTGCCGATTTCTGGACGGACAGTTTCAGCGGCGTAGGCAGGGGCCAGGCCAACCACCGGAGCGGCGGCAGTGAAACCGATTGCGGCCAGTGCGAGGCCGAGGTGTGCGAGGCGGAACTTGAGCATTATCGGAATTCTTTCATTCAAAATAGACACGGCAGGGAATCCCTGCCGTGTTCATTATAGCCAAAGCTAATTACTGGAACTGTTCGTTACCGACCATACCGATCTTGGTGACGCCCAGACGCTGGGCCGAAGCCATCACGCCAGCAACCACCTTGTACTCGACCAGTTTGTTCGGACGCAGGTGCACTTCGGGTTGATCCGGCATTGCAGCCACGTTGGCCAGTTTCGCTTCGAGGGTTGCGCGATCGGGGACCGGAACGTTATCCCAGAGGATAGTGCCGTCGAAGTCCACGTCAATCGTCACAACGACCGGATCCTTGGTCGGTGGCGGCGGATTGCCAACCGGCATATTCAGGTTAACCGAGTGATTTTGCTTTGGAATGGTAATGATCATCATGATGATCAGCACCAGCATGACGTCGATCAGCGGCGTCATGTTCATTTCCATCATCGGTTCCGGATCTGCTCCTTTAGCTCCGGAATTACCAACGCTCATAGACATGGGTGTTTCCTTTCAAATCTTGGGGATCCGCCCGATACCGGCAGAACCGGTATCGAGCGGAAGGGTTGGACCTTTTCAGGTTTTAGCCCTTATCAGGCAGTTCGGTGATGAAACCAACCTTCTGAATCCCGGCACGCTGGGCCGTGTAAATCACCCTGCCGATGGCTTCGTAGCGAGTTTGCTGGTCGCCACGGATTTTCACTTCCGGCTGCGGGACCTTCACCGATTCCTTGCTCAGGGAGTCGAACAGTTCGTCGGTGTTGGCCAGGCGATGGTTGTTCCAGTACATGTCGCCATCTTTGTTGACGACGATGTTCACGTCTTCCGGCGTGGTCTTGGCAACCTGGTTGACCTCGAGCGGCAGGTTGATCTTCTGCAGCTTGAGAACCACCGGGCTGGTGATCAGGAAGATGATCAGGAGAACCAACATGATGTCCACGAGGGGCGTCGTGTTGATCTCCGACATCACGGTATCTTCATCTCCGCTATCGGAGCCGACACTCATGCTCATTTTTAGCCAACCTTTTTAGCGCCAGCAGCGGCACGTGCAGCTTCGGAGGTGTGCATGGCGCCCGAGATCAGGACCGAGTGCACGTCGGCGCTGAAGGAACGGACGTCTTCCATTGCGGACTTGTTACGACGGACCAGCCAGTTGTAGCCCAGAACGGCCGGAACTGCAACGAACAGACCGAAGGCGGTCATGATCAGCGCTTCACCCACCGGACCTGCAACCTTGTCGATCGATGCGTTACCCGACATACCGATACCGATCAGCGCGTTGTAAATACCCCAGACGGTACCGAACAGACCGATGAACGGTGCGGTCGAGCCGACGGTTGCCAGGAACGACAGGCCATCCTGCAGACGCGACTGGACTTTGTCCACGGCGCGCTGGATCTGCATGGTGGTCCAGGTCGACAGGTCGATCTGCTCGAGCAGGGCGCCGTCGTGGTGCTGGGTTGCCTTGGTGCCGGTTTCAGCGATGAAGCGGAACGGCGAGCCGTTGCTCAGTTGCGCCGAGCCAGCAGCGATCGACGGGGCTTTCCAGAACTTCTGGTTGGTTTCCTTCGACTGCTTGAAGATCTTCATCTGGTCCAGCAGCTTGGTGATGATGATGTACCACGAACCCATCGACATCAGAGCCAGGATGATCAGGGTGCCGCGCGACACGACGCCACCTTCCCACACGGCCGAGAAGCCGTACGGGTTCTCGACTTCTTCCTGCTTCGCGCCAGCTGCTGCCGGAGCTGCTGCTGCCGGAGCGGCGGCGTCGGCTGCCGGAGCGGCTGCCGGAGCGGCTGCGTCAGCTGCCGGGGCGCTTGCCGCTGCCGATGCCGGGGCGTCGGCGAAGGCCGGTGCAGACACCAGTGCCGAAGCGGCCGTGACCGAGAACAGGACAGCCGCCAGCAGAGCGGACAAACGGGTATTCTTAAACATGCTTCCTCCAAAAATTTAAAATGAACTGTTCGCTGAACAGATGACAACGAAAATCACGATTTGAGACGATCCTGCTGCCTCGGGTTAGTCCAGCGTCCAGACGTACTGCACAGGCTGCGAGGATTCTACCGCTTGGCCGTTCTCAGTTGCCGCTTTGAATCGGCATTTACTCAAGGCTGCCATTGCGGCCTTGTCCAGGTCACGGAAGCCACTCGATTTCTGGATCGAAGCTCCCTGTACGGAACCGTCAGCTGCGATCTTGAACAAGATGGTCGAGACACCTGTTTCTTCGTTACGCAGCGACGATTTCGGATATTCCGGTTTCGAGCACGTACTGAAATCCACCACTGCTGCAGTCCTTGCCGGGCCGGCTGCCGGTGCCGGCGGTGCCGGCGGCGCGTTCGGAACTGGCGGTTGGCGGTTGATTTCCGTTGACGCCGGTTTCTGCTGCGTCGTGTTAGCGATCACATTCTGCGGCGGCGGCGGGGTCTGCACCTGCACTTCGACCGGCGGGATGAACGGAGGCGGCGGGGCCTTCATTTCCGGCGGCGGGGGCGGGGGCGGCGTTTCCGGCGGTGGCGGCGGTTTCACGTCTTCAATAATCTTGGTCTCCACTGCCTCGGCCATCTTGGTGACCATCCGCTTGCCGAGACCAGTAATGATTCCGTAAGCGACGATCAGGTGCAAGACGACGACAATGGCGATACCAGTGATATTTTTCCCGGGGTTCTTCTCGTGCGAAAAATTCATCCTGCTTTCTCCAATACCAACCTTTTTTGTTGCTACCAAACCCACAAAACACGACAAAAAGCTAAGAGCCGCATCCGGGACATCGGCGAATTATACCTACGAATTCTTTTTTGCACATACATTTTTATACCTCAAAAGAAGGGCTAACTGCCTGTAAAACCAAGCAAACGAGCTCATCAGTTATGAGGCTTCGCGAGGTACATGATGGGGAATGTTGTTAGTTTATTTGCAATATTGACGAGAACCCTTTCATGATGTGTGGAAGATGAGGCGGGCCTACCCATTTGACCGAATTTTCCATGCTGATTTTGCCGGTTGGCAAATATCATATGATCCATTCATGGCCTTTCTGCAAACTATAGCCAGATTTATTAACAGGGGGCGTACTGTTGAAACGGCCTGCCCCCTGTAATAGAGGGGAGAGTCATAAGAGGCACTTATGTACGGACGTGCCTTTGATATGGCTCAGCGGCCACGCAGATGGAGGTTTGTCTTGACGCAGAAAAAAAGCCTGCCCGGACAAGGGGCAGGCCTGTCGACACCGGCATGCGCCAGCGGCGCTTGCACTATTAATAGCGCGCGCGCTTCTCGCGGCGGCACTCGAGGCTGCTGACTACGCGGCCGGACGGGTCCACGGTTTCCAGGCGGACGTCGAAACCCCAGAGCCGGGCCACGTGCTTGAGCACTTCGTGCGCCTGCTGGTTCAGCGGACGGCGCTGGAACTGGGTATGGCGCAGGGTCAATGCACGGTCGTCGCGGGTGTTGACCTGCCAGACCTGGATGTTCGGCTCGCGGTTGCCCAGGTTGTATTGCTCGGCCAGCTGCTGGCGCACATAACGGTAGCCCTGTTCGTCGTGGATGGCCGAGATCGTCAGCTTGTCGCTGCGGTCGTCGTCGAGCACGGCGAAGAAGTGGAATTCGCGGATCAGCTTGGGCGACAGGTACTGGGCGATGAAGCTCTCGTCCTTGAAATTGCGCATCGCAAAGTCCAGGGTCTTGATCCAGTCGCTGCCGGCGATGTCCGGGAACCAGGCGCGGTCTTCGTCGGTCGGGTCTTCGCAGATGCGCTTTATGTCCGTCATCATCGCAAAGCCGAGCGCGTAGGGATTGATGCCATTGTAATAAGGGCTGGTTGCGGCCGGCTGGTAGACCACGTTGGTATGGCTCTGCAGGAACTCGAGCATGAAACCGTCGCCGACGATCCCCTCTTTATATAGTTCTTGCAGGATGGTGTAGTGCCAGAAGGTGGCCCAGCCTTCGTTCATGACCTGGGTCTGGCGCTGCGGATAGAAGTATTGCGAGATCTTGCGCGTGATGCGTACCAGCTCGCGCTGCCAGGGTTCGAGCAGCGGCGCGTACTTCTCGATGAAGTAGAGCAGGTTTTCCTCGGGCTCGGCCGGGAAGCGCGGCGGCGGCGCATCCTGCCGGCTTTCTTCGCGGCGGGGCAGGGTGCGCCAGATTTCGTTGACCTGCGACTGCGCGTATTCTTCGCGTTCCTTCTGGCGGTTCTGTTCCTGGGCCACCGACAGCTTGGCCGGACGCTTGTAGCGGTCGACGCCGTAATTCTGGATCGCGTGGCAGGAGTCGAGCAACTCCTCGACGGCGTCGATGCCGTGCCGCTGTTCGCACTCCGCAATATAGTTCTTGGCGAAGACCATGTAGTCGACGATGGCGTCGGCGTCGGTCCAGGTGCGGAACAGGTAATTGCCCTTAAAGAAGGAATTATGGCCATAGGCCGCGTGGGCGATCACCAGCGCCTGCATCGTCAGGCTGTTTTCCTCCATCAGGTAGGCAATGCAGGGATTCGAGTTGATGACGATTTCGTAGGCCAGGCCCATCTGGCCGCGCTTGTAGCCTTTTTCGGTGGACAGGAAATGCTTGCCGAAGGACCAGTGGTTATACGAAACCGGCATGCCCACCGACGTGTAGGCATCCATCATCTGCTCGGCGGTAATGATTTCGAGCTGGTTGGGGTAGGTGTCCAGGCCGAACTTCCTGGCCACCCGGCGGATTTCCTCGTGCGCCTGCTCGATCAGGTCGAAAGTCCATTCGGACTGTTCGGGCAGGGCGCGCGGGTGTTTGGGATCTCTTGGCATGAGCTTGCCTCGTCTACTTGGGCTGCTTCTTGAACAATTCGCGGAACACCGGATAGATGTCGGCCGGCGTCACGATCTTCTGCATCGCGAAGTTCGCATGCGTGGTCGCGACCTCGGAATACTGCTCCCACAGGTTCTGCGGCGGGCCGTCCGTGATCTCGACATAGGTGTAGTACTGCACCCGCGGCATGATGGCATTGGTCAGGATCTGCTTGCACAGGACCGAGTCGTTGTCCCAGTTGTCGCCGTCGGAGGCCTGGGCCACGTAGCTGTTCCAGTCGCCGCTGCTGTAGCGTTCGCTGATGACCTTGTTCAGCAGGTGCAGGGCCGACGACACCACGGTGCCGCCGGATTCGCGCGAGTGGAAGAAATCGTTCTCGTCGACCTCGGCCGCCGCGGTATGGTGGCGGATGAAGACCACGTCGATCTTCTCGTACACGCGCTTGAGGAACAGGTAGAGCAGGATGAAGAAGCGCTTGGCGGTGTCCTTGCGGCTCTCGTCCATGGAGCCGGACACGTCCATGATGCAGAACATCACGGCCGCGGTCGACGGCTTGGGGATCTTGATCCGGTTGCTGTAGCGCAGGTCGATCGGATCGATGAAGGGAATCGCCAGCAGGCGCGTGTGCAGCGCGTGGATCTTGTGCTTCAGTTCGAGCACGCGCGGATCGTCGTCCTCCGCGCCGAGCGCCTGGATTTCCTCGAGTTCCTGTTCGAGTTTCGCCAGGTTCTTGCGGCTGGGGCCGCCGACGGCGATGCGCCGGCCGAGCGCGCCGCGCAGCGAGCGCAGCACGTGGATGTTGGAAGGCGTGCCCGAGATGTTGTAGCCGGCACGCTGGTTCTTGAATTCGACGACCTGGGTCAGCTGCGTCTTGATCATGTTCGGCAGCTCGAGGTCCTCGAAGAAGTAATTCATGAATTCTTCGCGGCTCAGTTCGAAGATGAAATCATCCTCGGTGGTCTGCTCGCTGTTGCCGGCGCGGCCGCGGCCGCTGCCGCCGCCACCGCTGCGCGGACGGTTGATCTGGTCGCCTTTCTGGTATTCGGTATTGCCGGGGTTGACGACTTCCCAGACACCCCCGTGGGCGTGTCCGAAATGCGGCTCGCTCACGTCCTTGACGGGAATCGAGACCTTTTCGCCATTTTCGATGTCGGTGATCGAGCGACCCTTGATCGCCCGGCCGACCGCATCCTTGATCTGCGCCTTGTAGCGGCGCAAGAAGCGTTCGCGGTTGACCGCAGACTTGTTCTTGCCCTGCAAGCGTCGGTCGATAAGGTAAGTCAAAACAGGCCTCCTGCTCAAATTCGCGGCGGGCCGGGTACCACCCGTGACCCTATATTAACGCGCCGCGCATCATCGTGGTTGGCGTCCCGGATTTTGGTGGGACAAAGCCTACGGGCGGACCAGAAAACCGGCCCGCCCGACCACGCACCTTGTGTCGCGATGGGCCTTCTTACGAGGACTTGCGTACCCTCAGATACCACTCGCACAGCAGGCGAACCTGTTTCGGCGTGTAACCCTTCTCCACCATGCGCGCCACGAAGTCGGCGTGCTTGGTTGCGTCTTCGGTGCTGGCCTTGGCGTTGAACGAGATGACGGGCAGAAGTTCCTCGGTATTCGAGAACATCTTCTTCTCGATGACGGTGCGGAATTTCTCGTAGCTCGTCCAGGCCGGATTCTTGCCGCCGTTGGTCGCACGCGCACGCAGGGCGAAGTTGACGATTTCGTTTCGGAAATCCTTCGGATTCGAGATGCCGGCCGGCTTCTCGATCTTCTCCAGCTCGGCGTTCAGCGATTCGCGGTCGAAGCTCTCGCCGGTGTCCGGGTCGCGGAATTCCTGGTCCTGGATCCAGAAGTCGGCGAAGGTCACATAGCGGTCGAAGATGTTCTGGCCGTACTCCGAATAGCTTTCCAGGTAGGCGGTCTGGATTTCCTTGCCGATGAAGTCGACGTAGCGCTGCGCCAGGTGTTCCTTGATGTAGGACATGTAGCGCTGCTCGGTCTCGCCTGCAAACTGCTCGCGCTCGATCTGCTGTTCCAGCACGTACAGCAGATGGACCGGATTGGCCGCGACCTCGGTGTTATCGAAGTTGAAGACCTTCGACAGGATCTTGAAGGCAAAGCGCGTCGACAGACCGTTCATGCCTTCGTCCACGCCGGCATAGTCGACGTATTCGTGCATCGACTTGGCCTTCGGATCGGTATCCTTCAGGTTTTCGCCGTCGTACACCAGCATCTTCGAATAGATACTGGAGTTTTCCGGGTCCTTCAGGCGCGACAGGATCGCGAACTGCGCCATCATGCGCAGCGTGCCCGGGGCGCAGGGCGCCTTGTCGAGCGAGGAGTTGCGCAGCAGCTTGTCGTAGATCTTGATCTCGTCGGACACACGCAGGCAGTAGGGGACCTTGACGATGTAGATACGATCGAGGAAAGCCTCGTTGTTGCGGTTGTTGCGGAAGGTCTTCCACTCGGATTCGTTCGAGTGCGCCAGGATGATGCCCTCGAAGGGGATCGCGCCGAAGCCCTCGGTGCCCTTATAGTTGCCTTCCTGCGTGGCCGTCAGCAGCGGGTGCAGGACCTTGATCGGGGCCTTGAACATCTCGACGAATTCCATCAGGCCCTGGTTGGCCAGACACAGGCCGCCGGAGTAGCTGTAGGCGTCCGGATCGTCTTGCGAGTAATCTTCGAGCTTGCGAATGTCGACCTTGCCGACCAGCGAGGAGATGTCCTGGTTGTTCTCGTCGCCCGGTTCGGTCTTGGCGATCGCGATCTGCTTGAGGATGGACGGATAGCGCTTGACCACGCGGAACTTGTTGATGTCGCCGCCGAATTCGTGCAGGCGCTTGACCGCCCACGGGCTCGGCACGTTGCGCAGGTAGCGGCGCGGGATGCCGTAGTCTTCTTCCAGGATGGCGCCGTCTTCGTCTTCGCTGAACAGGCCGAGCGGCGATTCGTTCACCGGCGAGCCCTTGATCGCGTAGAAGGGAATCTGTTCCATCAGGTGCTTGAGCTTTTCGGCGATCGACGACTTGCCGCCGCCCACCGGACCCAGCAGATAGAGGATCTGCTTGCGTTCTTCCAGGCCCTGCGCTGCGTGACGGAAGTAGGAGACGACCTGCTCGATCACTTCCTCCATGCCGTAGAACTCGCGGAAGGCGGGATAAATCTTGATGACCTTGTTGGCGAAGATGCGCGACAGCCGCGGGTCGAGCCGGGTATCGACCAGGGTGGGGTCGCCGATGGCGGCCAGCATGCGTTCGGGAGCGCTGGCGTAGGTCAGCGGATCCTTCTTGCAGAGTTGAAGATACTCGGACAGGGAGTATTCCTCTTCCCTGGTACGCTCATAGCGGGCTGCGTAGTTATCAAAAATGGTCATGTGAATGTCCTCTAATGTGCTAACACTGATCACTGTCGCGGCAGCCGATGAAAGACGGCTGCCCAGGCCCCGGTTTTGGCAGTCAAGCTGTCGTGGGGTCGCCGTCTGCGTTAGAGAGGTCAATCATGGCGACTGACATGAAACGGAGGGGCGATGTTCTTGTTCTCAGCCGGCCAATGCGGCCGGTCGGTTAGCGCCCGCTGAGAGCGTCTTATTACGCTTATGAAATTTATTATGTGCCTATTAGTTCCCGAAGTCAAAACAGTGTCGTGCGTTGCATGGTGCTGCCGATAAGTCACTGAAAGATAAAAGGAAATAACCATTTTGACGAGCCTGGCGGTTCATTCTCGACACCGCTTTTCGGCATCGTGGCGAGGTCATGCGGGCAGGGCAGAAGGTAAGTCGATAGTGCACCAACTTGCTAAGCAGTGGCGCACGCATATCGTGCCGTCTTTCCATAAAATTCCAGAGTGAAACGAGCCCCGCCCGCGCATGCGCTACACTCTCCTGCAAGGCGTTCATTGCCGGTCCAACCTGGAGATCCTGATGCTCAATGACGAGTTGCGCCGCACCCTGCGGACGATGCCGAAGGCAGAATTGCACATCCATATCGAGGGCTCTTTGGAACCCGAGCTGATTTTTGAGCTAGCGCAAAGGAACGGCATTTCGCTGGCTTACCCCAGCGTGGAAGCGTTGCGCCGGGCGTACGACTTCAGCGACCTGCAATCCTTCCTCGATATTTATTACGCAGGCGCCAGCGTGCTGCTGACCGCGCAGGATTTCTACGACATGACCGCGGCCTATCTGAAACGCGCGGAAGCCGACAACGTGCGCCACGCCGAAATCTTCTTCGACCCGCAGACCCACACCGCGCGCGGCGTCGCCATCGGCACCGTCATCGACGGCATCTGGCGCGCCTGCCAGGACAGTCCCGTGAGCGCGAGCCTGATCCTGTGCTTCCTGCGCCACCTGTCGGAAGAGGAGGCGATCGCCACCCTGGAGGACGCGATTCCCTGGCGCGACAAATTCATCGGCGTCGGCCTCGATTCGTCCGAGGTCGGGCATCCGCCGGAGAAGTTCGCGCGCGTGTTCGAACGCGCCCGCAACCTCGGCCTGCACCTGGTCGCGCATGCCGGGGAAGAGGGGCCGCCATCCTATATCGAGAGCGCGCTGGACGTGCTGAACGTGGAGCGCATCGACCACGGCGTGCGCTGCCTTGACGATCCCGAACTGGTGCAGCGCCTGGCGCGCGAACAGATGGCGCTGACGGTGTGCCCGCTGTCGAACATCAAGCTGCGCGTGTTCGACGTGATGGGCGACCACAGCCTGCGTCGCCTGCTCGACGCCGGCCTGGCCGCCACCGTCAACTCCGACGATCCGGCCTACTTCGGCGGCTACGTCAACGACAACTACGAAGCCGCGTTCGAGGCGCTGCCGCTGGATGTCTCGCACGCGCGCCAGCTTGCGCGCAACAGCTTCGCTGCCGCCTTCCTCGAGCCCGAGCAGAAGCGGGCTTACCTCGCCGAGGTCGACAACTTCTTTAGCCAGGTCCAATAAATGCTCATGTCCTCCCTGCGGCAATCCCTGCGCATGACCGCACGCGACTGGCGCGCCGGCGAGCTGCGCTTCCTGCTGGTGGCGCTGGTGGTCGCGGTGTCGGCGCTGACCGCGGTTGGCTTCTTCGTCGACCGCATGCGCGCGGGCCTGAACCGCGACGCGCACCAGCTGCTCGGCGCCGACCTGCTGATCAATGCCGACCAGCCGTTGCGCCAGGACTGGCGCGATGAAGCCGCCAAACGCGGCCTGGTGCTGGCCGATACCGTCACCTTCCCGAGCATGGCGCAGGCAGGCCAGGGCGATGCCTCGCAGGCCGTGCTGGCCTCGCTGAAAGCGGTGTCGCCCGGTTATCCGCTGCGTGGCCAGCTGAAGATCACCACCAGTCCCGACGACGCCAGCGAGGCGCTGGGCGACGCCACCCGCGAGACACCGGCGCCGGGCACGGTCTGGGTCGACGTCAACCTGCTGCCGCCGCTGAAGGCAAAGCTGGGCAGCAGCATTCAGCTGGGCGACAAGAGCTTCAGGATCACCCGCCTGATCGCCGCCGAACCGGACCGCGGCGCCTCGTTCGCGAACTTCGCGCCGCGCGTGATGCTGGCGCTGGCGGACCTGAAGGCCACGGGCCTGGTCGACAACTACGCGCGCATCACCTACCGCATGCAGGTCGCTGCGCAATCGCCGAACGACCGCGCCGCCATCGCCGATTACGAGCGCTGGGTGCGCACCCGCATCGTCGCGGACAATGTCAAGGGCGTGCGCATCGAGACGTTGGAAAACGGCCGCCCCGAGATGCGTTCGACCCTCGACCGCGCCGAGCGCTTCCTGGCCCTGGTCGGCCTGCTGTCGGCGATGCTGGCGGCGGTGGCCGTGGCGATGGCGGCGCGCCGCTTCATGCAGCGCCATCTCGATTCGGTGGCGATGCTGCGCTGCCTCGGCATGACGCAGAACGAAGTCGGCCTGCTGTTCCTGATCGAGTTCGCGCTGGTCGGACTGGCGGGCAGCCTGCTCGGCGTGCTGGTCGGCTTCGGCGCGCACTACGTGCTGCTGGCGCTGATCGAGCCGCTGATCCGCACCGACCTGCCGCCGGTGTCGCTGCTGCCGGCGCTGCAGGGCATCGTCACCGGCATGCTGCTGCTGGTCGGCTTCGCGCTGCCGCCGGTGCTTCAGCTGCGTAACGTGCCGCACAACCGCGTGATCCGCCGCGAACAGGCGCCGCCGCGGCCGATGGCGCTGGCGACCTATGGCCTTGGCACGGCGGTGTTCGTCGGCCTGCTGCTGTGGCAGGCGGGCGACCTCAAGCTGGCGCTGCTGACCGCCGGCGGCTTCCTCGGCGGCCTGGCGGTGTTCGCGCTGGTCGGCTGGCTGGCCCTGCAGGGCTTGCGCGGTCTGCGCGGCGTGTCGAAGAACCAGGGCTGGCGCTTCGCCATCACCTCGCTGCAGCGCCGGCCCGGCGCCACCGTGGTGCAGATCGTTTCGCTGTCGCTGGGCCTGATGGCGCTGCTGGTGCTGACCGTGGTGCGCGGCGACTTGATGGACGCCTGGCGCCTGGCCACGCCGCCCGATGCGCCGAACCGCTTCATCATCAACATCCAGCCGGACCAGAAGGAGGGCGTGGAAAAGACCATCCGCACGGCCGGTGTCGACAGCCCGCTCCTGTACCCGATGATCCGCGGGCGCCTGGTCGCGGTGAACGGCAACCCGGTCACCGCCAGCACCTACAAGGACGAGCGCGCGAAAGCGTTGTCGGACCGTGAATTCAACCTGTCCAGCGTGAAGGACCTGCCGGAGGCGAACGAGATCGTGGCCGGCCAGTGGTACCGCGACGCGCCGGGCGTGGCCGAAGCATCGGTCGAGCAGGGCATCGCGCAGACCCTGCGCCTGAAGCTGGGCGACACCATGCGCTTCGACATGGGCGGCCTGCTGGTCGAGGCGAAGATCACCAGCCTGCGCAAGCTGGAATGGGGCTCGATGCGCGCCAACTTCTTCGTCATCATCAACCCAGCGGCGATGACGAATGCGCCGACCACCTACATGACCGCCTTCCACCTGCCGGCGGGCGGTGTCGGGCTGGCGAACACGCTCACGCGCCAGTTCCCGAACCTGACGCTGATCGACGTCAGCGGCATCATCCGCCAGTTGCAGGAAGTGCTCGACCAGGTGGTGACGGCGGTCGAGTTCCTGTTCCTGTTCACGCTGGCTTCCGGCGTGCTGGTGCTGTACGCGGCCCTGATGGGATCGACGGCCGAGCGCACCCGCGAAGCCGGCCTGCTGCGCGCGCTGGGCGCCACCCGCGGCCAGTTGGCGACGGCGCAGCGCATCGAATTCGTGCTGGTCGGCGGGCTGTCCGGCCTGCTGGCGGCGAGCGGCGCGGCGGCGCTGGGCTGGGCGCTGGCCGAGTACCAGTTCAAGTTCCCCTGGCATTTCGAGCCGCAGGTATGGGCGGTCGGATTGCTGGTGGGGGCGGTGTGCGCGCTGGTCGGCGGCTGGCTGGGCCTGCGCAACGTGTTGCGGCAGCCGCCGCTGCAGACGCTGCGCGAGGCCTGAGCTAAAATGGACGGATGCAAGAATCTCAGAATCCCCAGCAGGACCAGGACGCGCAGGAGCAGGATCAGCGCACGGCGTATGAACTGATCGGCGGCGAAAGCCGTCTGCGCGAACTGGTCGACCGCTTCTACGACATCATGCAGCTGGAAGCCGATTTCGCCGGCATCCACGCCATGCACCCGGTACCCAACGACAGTTCGCGCGAAAAACTGTTCATGTTCCTGTCCGGCTGGCTCGGCGGGCCGAATCTCTTCATCGAGAAGCACGGCCACCCGATGCTGCGCGCGCGCCACCTGCCGTTCGCGATCGGCACCACGGAGCGCGACCAGTGGCTGCGCTGCATGGCGATGGCGCTGGAAGACCTCGGCTACGACTACGACCTGCGGCTGCGCCTGATGGGCGCGTTCTACCAGACCGCCGACTGGATGCGTAATCGGCCTCACTAAGCGACCCCACTGATACTGACTATGTCGACTATCGAGTTCATCGTCCTCGCGATCGGCTTGCTGGCCGTGCTTGGCCTGCAGTTCGTCCTGTTCTCACGATCCCGCCGCACGGACGGTTCCGCCCACGCGTTCGAACGGCTGGAGCGCGAGCTGCGCCACGAGCTGCAGACCAGCGCCCAGGCCACGCGCCAGGAAATGGCCACGCACCTGGCGCAGAACCAGGCCGCCACCGCCCAGCAGTTGGAAGCGATGCGCCAGCAGATCCAGCTGCACGCCGCCGGCGGCCGCGAGGAGCAGGCGCGCGTGCTGAAACGCTTCGCCGACAGCATGAACACGGCCATCGCCACGCTGACCGAATCGAACGCCCAGCGCATGGTGGAAGTGCGCGCCACGCTGGAAACCAAGATCCGCGATCTGCAGAACGACAATGCGCGCCGCCTCGAAGAGATGCGCCAGACCGTCGACGAGAAGCTGCACGCGACGCTGGAAACGCGGCTGACCGAATCCTTCCGCCAGGTGTCCGACCGCCTCGAGCGCGTGCACCAGGGCCTGGGCGAGATGCAGCAGCTGGCCGTGGGCGTGGGCGACCTCAAACGCGTACTGACCAACGTGAAGACGCGCGGTACCTGGGGCGAAGTGCAGCTCGAGATGCTGCTCGAGCAGGTGCTCACCGTCGACCAGTACGCCAAGAACGTCGAGACGGTCAGCGGCACGAATGCACGCGTCGAGTTCGCGATCAAGCTGCCGGGGACGGTCGAAGGCGGGCCGCCGCTGTGGCTGCCGATCGACGCCAAGTTCCCGAAAGAGCAGTACGAGCGCTTGGTCGAAGCGGCGGATACGGCCGATGCCGACGGCGTCGTGCGTGCCGGCGCCGAGCTGGAACGCGCGGTGCGCAACGAGGCCAAGACCATCTGTGAAAAATACGTCTCGCCGCCCCAGACCACCGACTTCGCGATCCTGTTCCTGCCGACCGAAGGTCTGTACGCCGAAGTGATGCGCCGTCCCGGCCTGGCCGACGATCTGCAGCGCACGCTGCGCGTGACCATCGCCGGCCCGTCGACCCTGACGGCGCTGCTGAACAGCCTGCAGATGGGCTTCCGCACGCTGGCGCTGGAAAAGCGCTCATCCGAGGTGTGGCAGGTGCTGGGCGCGGTGAAGACCGAGTTCGGCAAGTTCGGCGACGTGCTGGCCGCGACCAAGACCACGCTGGAGCGGGCCGCCAAGAACATCGAGAACGCCGAGGTGCGCAGCCGGCAGATGGCGCGCAAGTTGAAGTCGGTGGAGGCCTTGCCGAGCGAGGCGGCGCAGTTGATGCTGGGTTCCGGTTCGACGGACGGCGACGAATAAACCCTATTCGCCGCCGTAATTTCCTATTGTTGGAATCAAGGTGGCGCCGCATGTTGTCTTGTGCCCGTCGTGAGCAACTGCGATGCCATCGATGACGTGATGTGGGTCGCCTTCGGCGATTGTGCAGTTGTCATGGCCCTTGATCGGACAGCTGCATTTGTCGCCGACCCGGGCGACGGCGATGCCGCCTACCGTGAAATGCGTTGCGCTTACACTTTCGACTTTGCCGCCATGTGAGGTGGGGTCGCCGAGACGGATTACGTTGCGCATGGCTCAGCCTTTCAGGTCAGGTGAGGCTTGTTCGTTAGTGCTGCCGTTTGCGGCGGCAACGTTAGTGACTGCCGGGGCAGGCGCGTCGCCATGCGCAACCAGCTTCCACACCGTGGCCGTATGGTGCGTCGGCTGTTCCCCCTTGAGCTTTTGCCATAGCGATGGCGCGGTCTGCGATACCATGTGCGGCATTCTCTCTCCCTTCTTGATGTGCTGACGCCCGCCGTCTTTGGTGCCGCTTTCTTCGTCGGGAATCCACCAGCCAGTCTGCGGACAGGTGCGCCCGGTTGCGGCCAGTTCGCCCAAAGGCAGGCGTGGACCGGCATCGGCGGACTTGACCGGCGTGGCGCTTGTCGGGCGCACGCGGATGGTGCTGGTGATCTTGTCCCAGACTGCGATCGCTTCTTCGTCGGTCAGGCTGGCTTTGGTGGCGCCCATGGCGTTGGCGGCGACGCCGGTTTGCATTCGTATGTCGGCAAAGGGTTTTAAATAGTCCCCTGCGACGCCTCTGAAGGCGATAGCGAAATCATGAAATGAGTGTACCGTGCTTTGTTCCGGCGAGCGTGATAAGCCCTCGAAGCCATTTACCCAGTCATTGATCTGGCGGGGTCCTCTGCGGAAGTAGAAAGTTTTCAACATTGGATGATTGGGATTTTCTGCTTTCAGATCCTTCTCCAGCCGTTCCAGTTGCCACTCCAGCGAATCGCTTTCGGAGTAATGCGGGTTCGAGGGGCGGATTTGGATCGAAAGGTGTACGTCCGGAAATTCTTTGAGGCGGAAGCCGATACTTAGGAGTTCGGCTGGCGGTTCTTTCTGCAGCCCCAGTTCATCTGGCAGGAAGGCGTGTTCTATACAGTTGCCGGGCTCAGTCGGAATTTCGTTTTCGGCACGTAGGCGTAAACGACGGGCGATGCTTTTAATCAAGGCTGTAGTACTCTCCCTATCGTCCTGTAGCGGACGCGAGTCGACAATGATGCCATCGTCGTTCAGTTTAAAATATCCGTTAATCTTAAGTGTTCCAATTGCTTCAAAACCGTCGTAGCCGGTTACGATTTGGCCTAGAGGTTCACTAAAATCTTCCACTGAAATCAGTAATGGAATATCGTTGAGATAAATTGCTTTTTCGCTTTTTAATTCATTGATGAATTTTTGTGCCGACGCCGTTACTTCTTCAATACCCTTGGGATAGACATTCACGCCCAACGGAATATCGGCCCCACCCCATGCCACAGTTGTCGACGCCGGAACCTCTACGATAAATCTGCCGAAACACACGGTCTTGGTTTTTTCGAACATGGGTTGCAGACGGGGTGAGAGTGCGATCATGTTTGGCTTCTTCCATTGTTGGGGTTTGAGATCGCAGGCAGCGAGAAGCAATGCCGCAGTTGAGAGAAGAACAAAGGACAAGCATTTCGTAAGAGTCATATGAAATTACTTTTTCTCGTTTTTCCAATTGGCGTTCTGAGCGATGCGAATGATGCTGTATAAGGTGGCGGCAACAGCCCGCGGGTCTTTGTAGCTGGACTGATGTTCGTATCCCGTTTGGCGAAATATGCCTTTGAAGCTACCACTGTGCAGTTGATGGTCTGCAGATTTGGCGGGTACGGTCTGATCTCCAGGAGATGAAGCCGGAAGGATTCTCGCGAATACCGGGGCGGGAATGACATCCTCGGCCAGCAAGCTGGCGATGTTATTTGCGGCGCCAGGATCCCAGTCAACCAACCTTAATTGGCCCTGTTTGTTATCTCCAAGAATCGGCCAGTTTTGCCATCCGGTCGCGGCAGTGCAATTCATGATTTCCCATACCACCTCACCGAAACTATGCCGTTTGCTATCAGCACCATAATGAGCATAGCTGTTCGGATGATAGGTCTCCGTAATCATTCGATGAAAACCTTGAGCTCCGTCGAGATATTGACAAGTGCGTTCAAACGTTCCACCTCCTTGTCGGCGGGAACGGCCGGAAGGATTTATCCAATCCTCACGGAAGAGCGCATACCATTTTCCTTTCAACTTGTATATTTCATTATAGGGATCACCATTTTTTGGCCAGGTTTCCAAGTCATGGCCATTATGGCGAACACGCAGCCAGCCATTTCCATATGCTTCGCTAGGCAGCAATTGAAGCCCACCAGGCGCGTTCGCCAGGACCGCCGTGACTTCATCACCATAGTTCCCCGCCACCTTGGCAGCAACGCTCGCTTCGATATTGGCTTTGTTAACACTAAGCATCCCAGGATCTTCGAAACCTGCGCGCATACGCCGATAAGCTGCAGGCGCGCCAATGGCTGGCATCACGCCATGCACGATGCCCAACACCTTCTCCTGCAGATTACCGAACTTGGGGTGAATCAGCGCCCGACCGACAAGCCCGCCCATTGAGTGGGTTACAACGATGACTTGATTGCATTCGTAGCCCGAGCGGCTGAAATCGTCGATGACCTTATTGATACGGGCAGCAATAATCTTTGCGCTGTCGCCATTTGATTGCAGCCAGTTATAACCGAACGCGTAAACAGCAAACCAGCAGCCGGTCGCAAGCTTTTTGAGTTCTTCCTCCGTTAATACCTGTTGAGGTAGTTTTGGATCCGCACCCCAGATTTTTGGATCGACTCCCACGACATCGTGCCACTCTGGACGGAGTTTGCCTTCGGAGAAAGTAGTGTTGAGGCGTGATTCGAGATGTTGCAGCAGTTGTCCATAGCTTTTGAAAAAGACTTCGCCCCAGCCTCGTGCACGGGCCTTTTGTACAGCCGTGCCGCCGCCAGATAAGGCTATCGGATCGCTGGCCAGTAATGCAGAGTCAAAGTTCGGAGCGAGTTCGACATTGCCGTGGCGCCCGTCTCCCACTACATCACGAAGTCCAGAGGAGTCGTAAATGTCCACTGTCGTTTGTAAGGGGTCCAACCGCAACTGGCGATTGGCTGGGCTTTCGTTGGCGGCACCGGTAATGTTGCTTGGATTCGACGGGTCAAGAGTGTCCGGTCGCCAAGCAATATTGTCCTTCTGCTTCAACTCCTTCTGCCGCTCTGTACTCATCCGCAAATTCGATCCCATAATCCCGGGCAGGAAAATAATCGGCAGCACCCGCTTGGGCAGCATCCGTGCACACTGCGGTTTCTTGTCCTGTTTCGGTGTCGCAAACCCTTCGGCTTTTCGCGCAGCGCCGGCATTCTGCTGCGCGGGCAAAGGATGTTCGGCAGTCGTCATCACGTGCTCCTTGTGAAATCAGTCGTCCAGCGCCTCGATGCTGTAGCGTCCAAATGGAATCGTGCTGGTAAAACGCTCGGTCAATCCGGTGGCGTCGGTGCGCCCCTCGAAGGTGCGCCCGTCTTCGGTGGTGATGCGATAGCGTTGGTTCGTCATGGGTTCATCGGTCCCGAGCCAGCGCAATACGGTCTGCTGGTCGTGGGCAGCCTCACTCTTCGGCAGCGTGACAGCGGCCGGTGTGCCGTCGCCCGGCCCGACATGCGCAAACTTCGACGACTTGATGGTGTGCTCGCCGCTGCTCTGCTGGATAATGGCGCCACCGCCGAGATCCGCCTGCGCACCTTGCGCGACAATACGAACTTTGGGCGCCTGCAGCACGATCTCGTCGGTGGCGGTCAGGACGATGCGTTTGGAAGAGGTGACTTCGATATCGTCGCCATGGGCTTGTAATTCGAGCTTGCCGCTGGCGGCGATGAGCTTGATGCCGAGTCGGTGGGCGAACAGGCTGATGCTTTCCGATACCCGTGCCAGCAGTTTCCTGCCAACCGACAACTGGGTATTGCCGATGCTGAGCACGTCGACATGCGTTTGCGCGCCGATCGCAATGTTGTCCTGACTGGTCATGGCGACGCCCGCCGGCGCGGACAGCGCCACCACCGGCTGCCCGCCAGAACCGCTGCCGTCCTTCTCGGTATTGCTGCCTGCTTCCCATTGCTTCAGGTAGCCGATCAGTTGTTCGAGTTCCTTGTCGTCGGTGCCGTCCGCATGATGCGTAGCCGCCAGTTCGGCCAACTGCTTCTGCACCCCCTGCAAAGCTTCGCCCAGCCCAAGAAGCTCGCCCCGGTCCAGTTGATTGCCGCTAGCCTTTTGGCGCGAGGCGGCGCTGATCAAAACGCCCTGAGCGCCCCGGACCGCGACGGCATGGTCACTGCGCAGTTCGGCACCTTCACCGCGCGCTTCACCCTTGCCGTCGTTGCGCGGGTGGGTTAGCCAACCCAGATTCAATTCACTGTAGCCGTGCTGGGAGGACAACTGTGCATTGATCTGGCCTGGTGTATCGTCCAGCCGCAGTTGGTTGTAGTGGGTGCCCTCTATTTCCTTGCTCTTGATACCGGCCAGGTACTTATTGCCCGGCAGCGCTCCAGTGTGGCTGAACGAAGGTGGCGGAGCCATGCCGCCATATACCTGCGCGACGATGATCGGCTTATCTGGATCGCCGCCAAGGAAATCGACAATGACCTCATCGCCGACACGCGGCAGCGTGATTGTTCCCCACTGATTGCTGGCCCAAGTGCTCGCGACCCGCACCCAGGCTGAGTCCAAATCGCTGTCGCTGGCCCCGGCGCCTTGCGCGTGACTATGATCTTCTGTTCTCGTTCCAAGAAAACGCACCTTGACCCGGCCATGCTCATCGCAATAGACCTCCTCGCCGGCAGGCCCGACGACGATCGCACTTTGCATCTGCGGCCGTGGCAAATCGGTGCGAGGATCAAAAGCGGGAACAATCGGAATACCGCGACGCACGCAGGTAAAACGATTGGTATAGCGGGTCCCGCGCTCATGACTGGCTTGCCGTAAGCTGTCGTTTGATGGCGCGTCTTCCCACCGGCTGAGTGCAAACAAGCGTTGAATCTTGTCGTTGAGCGTTTTGGGAAGATTGTTTTCGGCATCGATCTCGAGGCGCGTAATGATGAATTCTCGCTCGTTTCTGGCGTGGGTATCGATATCAGGGTGGCCTGTCAGCGCTATCCATTCGCCCACACATAGGGTGCGTACGCTGCCTTCACCGTTGAAACATTTGGACTCATACTCATGGCGCTTCATGCGCAGTTCGCCAAGGTTCCGGTAATCTTCGCGATCCTCTCCCGCATGCGGCACATCGATCAAATAATCATCGAGGCCGGCCGCGAACTGATTGCCTGCAGCTCCCTGATCGATACGGGACGACGAACTGCTGGCCATTGAACGCGCTTGTAGGTAATCCCAGCTTTGCCGGCTTACATTGCCGGCTTTGAGCTTTCGTACCGGACTCCATGCAATAATGGTGTCGCTTGTCTCCGTGCCGTCATCCCGGTGGTAGCGCACGGTCCCTGCGGTGTTTTGCGGCAGCGTGTAGGCGTCGTCGAACAGCACCAAAGCATGGGTCGGTATGTCCTGGCTTTGGGACTGACTGGCTTGTCCCGGTCGCATGAACCAGGCGATGCCGCGGCGTTTCCACAAGCGACGCAAAAAGTCGGCATCGGATTCGTTATGTTGCATGGTGAATTCACGCGCCGGGTAGGTTCCGGTCACGTAGGACCAGTCCACATCGAATGCTTTGGCCAGCACGGGATTAATCTGGCACCATTCGTCCAGAATGACCTGGGTAATATCGAGTTCATTACGGTTGCGGAAGATGCGTGTATTCGTGCGCAGTTCCATCAACGCCAATGCATCGCGTACCACGAGTTCGTAAGTCGCCAGTCCGCCATCGCTTTGCCCGGCCGCTGCCTGCGCTACGATCCCGCATACGGCGCGAGTATCGCCACGATCCGTCACGAACTGGATCTCGACCGGTAATGCGATGAATTCCTTCAGGGGGATGTCGGCACGTGTCGATAGACACAGGAGCCGGTATTCGATCCCGCCGCACAAGGTTTCAGTTCCTGTGACGCGCTTGACCAGCATGACATCGTCCAGCATCTGCCGTTCTTGCGACAGCCGCACACGGATGGGGCGATTCGCCTCAGTCAAGCCGCTTAATTCGGCGATCAAGTCTTTCAGGTTCATTCAGGTGCCTCGGAGAGTATGAGCACAACTGCTCAATACTAGGAACCTGCATCGGCACCATATTGATATCAATAAAGTATTTGCTTAATACCAATTACGGATGTTAAATCCCATATGTCGGGGAGCGTCACATATTCTCGAATACGTGAACCTGGAACGAAATGAATATAAAATTGGAGGATCTACTCGTCATCGCCGACTACATCATGCCGCAGACAACAGAAGGCAAAGCAGACCTCGGCCTAGTGTTCGGCACCCGTCACGGCGTGGAAGAATTCTGCGATGCCGCCTTCGCGCTATGGCAGCGCGGGATGTTCCCGAAACTGCTGATTTCGGGCGGGGCCACCGCCGGGCAGGCCGAACCGGAAGCCGACATCATCGCCGGACGACTGCTGGAGATGGGGATGCCGGCGGAAGCGCTGATCTTGGAAAAGGCCGCCACCAACACCGGCGAAAACGTGATCTTCTCGCGCCGGCTGGCCGAAGAGGCCTTGAAAAAGGACAGCATCGAGAGCCTGCTCGTCATCGGCAAGGTCTGCTCGATGCGGCGCTACCTGATGACGCTGGAACGCCACTGGCCCGAGCCGCGGCGTTTCGCCTGCGCCGTCAATTACTTCGGTGTGGAGCGCGAGCGCTGGCACGAGCACGACGAGTTCCGCCGGCGTGTGCTGGCGGAATTCGCGAAGATTCCGGCATACCTGAAGCAGGGCTTCCTGCGCGAAATCGACCTCGGCGCGGTTTAAACCAGGCCCTCGAACATCAGCACATCGACCATCTCCCCAGCCTGCACGCTGGCCTGCTCATCGTGCAGCACCACCATGCAGTTCGCTTCCGACATCGAGCGCAAAATGCCCGAGCCCTGCGACCCGGTGATCATCACTTCCGGCATGCCGTCATCGCCGCGTGCCAGCACACCGCGCTGATACTCGGTCCGCCCCGGCTTCTTGCGGATAGCGCCGACAGATCGGGCACGAAGCAAAGGCAAAGGCGCCTCCGCCCCCATCATCCGCAGCAGCGCTTCGCGCGCGAAGAAGTAAAAGGACACCATCACCGCCACCGGATTGCCGGGCAACCCGAACAGGAACGCGCTCTTTCCACCGGAAGCGATGCGGCCGAAGGCCAGCGGCCGTCCCGGGCGCATGCCGATCTTCCAGAAGGTGACGTCGCCTAGGCGCGCCATGATCTGTTTGGTGTAGTCGGCCGCGCCGACCGAGACGCCGCCCGAGGTGATGATGGCGTCGGCGTTTTCGCAGGCTTCGCGTAAGGCCGCTTCCAGCGCGGCAGGGTCGTCGCGCACCACGCCCATGTCGATGATGTCGCAGCCCAGGCGCTGCAGCATGCCGTAGATGGTGTAGCGGTTGCTGTCGTAGACGCAGCCTTCGTCGAGCGGCTGGCCGATCGAGCGCAGCTCGTCGCCGGTCGAGAAGAAGGCGACGCGCAGGCGCCGCTGCACCGGTACCTCGGCCACGCCCAGCGATGCCAGTAGGCCCAGGTCGGCCGGGCGGATGACTTTCCCTTTGCGCAGGGCGGCGCTGCCGGCCTTGAGGTCTTCGCCGGCAAAGCGGCGGTTGTCGCCGGGGCGGATGGTGCCGGGCGCCATGACGATGAGGCCGTCCTCTTCACGAACGAACTCCTGCGGCACCACGCTATCGCAGCCGGCCGGCATCACGCCGCCGGTCATGATCCGCACGCATTCACCGGCAGCCGGCACAACGGAAGAGGCGCGGCCGGCATACACGGTATCGATCACCCGCAGGCGAAGGTCGCCCTCGGCAGACAGATCCGAACCGCGCAGCGCATAGCCATCCATCGCCGAGTTGTCGTGGGCCGGCACGTTGATCGGCGAGGTGATGTCTGCCGCCAGCACGCGTCCGAGCGCCGCGCGCAGCGCGACCTGTTCGGTCGAGCGCACGGGCGCCACGAAGTCGCGGATGATCTTCTGCGCGTCGCGCACGGGCAGGGCGTCAGGGTCGTAGGCGGAGAGGCAGCTGACCACTTCGGCGAGTTTCAACGGCCGTGAAGGATCGAGCCCGCGCAGCTCGTCCAAAGTATTGATGTTGCGGAAGGCGGCGGCATCCTCGAACAGCACTTCGGTCACCTTGATCTGCGGGTACCAGCCATCCATGCGCCGTCCGCCGGCAGCCAGGTATGCCGACAAAACCTCGGCCTTGTCCGCCTTCACCAGGCAGAACACCGGATGCGGCTGGCGCAGTCCGTTCTCTTCGGTGACGGCCAATGCGAGATCCGCATCCGCCGCCTGCAAACCGGCCAACAAACGCGAAGCCAGGTCGGAAGGCAGGAAAGGCGAATCGCAGGGCGCCGTCAGCAGATAGGTGGTGCCGCAGCGCCGCAGCCCAGCTTCCAGGCCAGCCAGCGGACCGGCAAAACCCGGCGTATCGTCCGGCCACACCGGCACGCCGAAGGCGCCATAAGCATCCAGGTTCTGGTTGGCGTTGATCGCCACGTTCGCTACCTGCGGGCGCAGGCGCTCCAGCACGTGCGCCACCATGGTCGAGCCGCCGAAAGCCTGCAGGCCCTTGTCGACGCTGCCCATGCGCGTGCCGCGTCCGCCGGCCAGGACCAGGCCGCTGATCGATGCAGTATTCATTTTGTTTTAACCACCGATGTAAGACATTTCGATTTTTCTGGACGTCTCGCGCGACAGCCCATCGGTATTGATGGTGCGGGTCTCGGAGTAGCGGTCCGCGCGCTTGCTCCACAGCTGGGCAATCGCAGACTGGATCTCGAGGTCGCTGCGCTCTTCGCGCAGCAGGGCGCGCAGGTCGTGGCCGCGGGTCGCGAACAGGCAGGTGTAGAGCTTGCCCTCGGTGGACAGGCGGATGCGCGAGCAGTCGCTGCAGAAGGCCTGGGTCACGCTCGAGATCATGCCGACCTCGCCGCCGCCGTCCGCGTAGCGCCAGCGCGCCGCGGTCTCGCCGGCATAGTTGGCGCCGATCGGCAGCAAAGGCATCTCTGCCGAGATGCGCCGCACCACTTCGCTGGACGGGATCACCTCGTCCATGTTCCAGCCGTTCGAGGCGCCCACGTCCATGTATTCGATGAAGCGCAGGATGGTCGGCGTGCCCTTGAAGTGGCGCGCCATCGGCAGGATCTGGTCGTCGTTCATGCCGCCCTTGACCACCATGTTGACCTTCACCGGACCGAGGCCGGCGGCGTGCGCGGCAGCTATCCCTTCCAGGACGTCGGACACGGCGAAGTCGACGTCGTTCATGCGCTTGAACACGGCGTCGTCGATGGCGTCGAGCGAGACCGTGACGCGGTCCAGGCCGGCGTCCTTCAGGCTTCTCGCCTTGCGCGCCAACAGCGAGCCGTTGGTGGTGAGGGTGAGGTCGAGCGGGCGGCCGGACGGCGTCTGCAGGCTGCGCAGCTGGGCCACCAGCGCTTCGAGGTTCTTGCGCAGCAGCGGTTCGCCGCCGGTCAGGCGGATCTTTTCGACGCCGTGGCCGATGAACAGGCGCGCTACCCGCGTGATCTCTTCGAAGCTGAGCAGCGAGGAGTGGGGCAGGTAGGCGTAGTTCTTGTCGAAGACTTCCTTCGGCATGCAGTAGACGCAGCGGAAGTTGCAGCGGTCGGTGACGGAGATGCGCAGGTCGTGCAAGGGCCGGCCGAGCGCGTCGGCCAGCAGCCCGGTCGGCGCCTGCAGCTCGCCCGGGACCGGCATCGCCGGCGATCTCGCATCGCCCAGCATGATGATTTTTTCAGACATGCCAGTACGATAGCACGAGGCCAGCCAGCGCACAGGCGAGGATCAGCGGGATGGTGCCGACCTTGTAGCGCAGCAGGGCGACGGTGGCGGCCGCGCCGATGGCGATCGCCTGCCACTGCGGCCGGCCGCCCGCCATGAACACCTGCCCGCCGAAGAACACGGCCAGGCTGACGATCACGCCGACCACGGCCGCCGAGATCGCCGTCAGCGGGGCCGTCATGCGCACGTTGCCGCGCGTGGACTCGACCAGCGGGCCGCCGGCCAGGATGAAGACGAAGGAGGGCAGGAAGGTGAACAGGCTCGCCACCGCCGCCCCGGCCGCGCCGGCCAGGAACTGGGCGCCAGGCCCGAACAGCGCATGGGTCCAGCCGCCCACGAAGCCCACGAAAGCCACGATCATGATCAGCGGGCCGGGCGTGGTCTCGCCCAGTGCCAGGCCGTCGATCATCTGGCCGGCGCTGAGCCAGCCGTAGTGGTCGACGGCGCCCTGCACCACATAGGGCAGCACCGCATAGGCGCCCCCAAAAGTCATCATGGCGGCCTTGGTGAAGAACCAGCCCATCTGCGCCAGCGCGCTCGCGGGACCGTAGACGGCCGCCAGCAGCAGCCAGCATGCCAGTCCCAGGCCGCCGCCGATCAGCGCCACACGAACCAGCGCTGCCCAGGAAAAGCGTGCGTGGGCCGGCGTCGGCGTGTTGTCGTCGATCAGCGCCGGGCCGTACGATGCATGCGCAGCCGCATGCCCGCCGCCGAGATGGAACAGGCTAGGGCGCAGCCTTCCACCAGCCAGCCCGGCCAGCGCTGCGCCCAGCACGATCAGCGGAAACGGTAACTCGAACAAGGCGATCGCCAAGAAGGCGCAGGCGGCAATCAGCGCCAGCAGCCAGTTGCGGATGGTGCGGCTGCCGATGCGCCAGGCGGCGCCGAGCACGATCGCGACCACCGCCGGCTTGATGCCGTTCATGACGCCGGCGATGGCGGGCAGGTGTCCATAAGCCATGTAGATCCAGGACAGCCCGACCAGGATCAGCAGCGAAGGCAGCACGAACAGCACGCCGGCGACGATGCCGCCCAGGGTCCGGTGCAGCAGCCAGCCGATGTAGACCGCGAGCTGGGTCGCTTCCGGACCCGGCAGCAGCATGCAGTAATTGAGTGCGTGCAGGAAGCGCTGCTCGGAGATCCAGCGGCGCCGCTCGACCAGTTCGGCATGCATCATGGCGATCTGCCCGGCGGGACCGCCGAAGCTGATGAAGCCGAGTTTCAGCCAGTAGCGCAGGGCGGTGCGGAAGGGAAGGGCGGGCTGCACTGTTCAATCGATGAGTAGAAGGTTGCTTATCTTACACGCAATAAAAAAGGAAGCCCGAGAGCTTCCTTTTTTTTGCAAGCCGCGCGAGGCGGCTATCTGGCGCTTACTGACGCGTATCCACCTGGACCAGCGGCTCCTGCGCAGGCGGCGGCGCCACTTTGCGGGTGCGGCCCAGACGGACCGGCTGCTGGGACTGGGCGGCAGCTTCCTGGGCGGCGCGCAGCTTTTCCGGATCGGTCGCCGCCAGTTGCAGGCCGGCCTGGGCCAGCACTTCGCCCAGATCGGCGGCCGGCGCCTGAGCCTGCGTCGACACCTGCGCCTGAGCCGGAGCCTGGGCGACCGGCGCCACCGGCGCCGGCATCACGACCGGCTGCGGCGCCGGTGCGGCAGGTGCAGCGGCTTCAACCGGAGCCGGAGCAGCCGGTGCCGTCGGTGCAGCAGCAGGAGCAGCCGGCGCCTGGGCAGCAGCCGAACGGACAGCCGCTTCGGCAACCGATTTCGCGGTCGGGAAAGGCCACGGTGTTTGGGCCGATGCTTTCGCGGCCTCGGCGGCAGCCTGGGCAGCGGCAGCTGCGGCGGCAGCTTGCAGTGCAGCAGCTGCGGATTGCTCGGCATGCGCCCTGGCGGCAGCCTGTTCGGCAGCAGCATGGTCGGCAGCGGCTTTTTCGGCAGCGGCCTTCACCGAGGCAGCGGTCGGGAAGGGCCACGGACCCGGGGTAGCAGCCTTGGCCGGCTTGGCGCCTTTCGACTTCGCAGCCTTGGTTTCAGCCTGGAACTTGGCAGCTTCCTCGTCGGCAACCGGTGCGAAGGCCGGTGCGGCGCCTTCTTCACCGGTCTCATTCTCGACGATCTCGTTACCATCGCGGTCGCGGCGGTTACGGTTACGGCCGCCACGGCGGCGGCGGCGGCGCGGCTCGTCGCCACCTTCGGCGTCGGTTTCCTCGCCGTTCGGGCCGATCGAGGTGACGGTTTTGACGACCTGCTCCTGGATGATTTCCTGTTCGCCGTTCGGGCCGGTCGTCGCGATCGTGACGCTGGTTGCGGCGGTGGCCTGGACCACGTTCAGTTCGTCGGTTTTGACTTCCGCGGCCGGGGCGCGCTCGGCACGCTCACGCGGCTGGCGCGGCTGGCGTTCCGGACGCTCGGCGCGTTCCGGGCGCTCACTGCGTTCGCCACGCTCGGCGCGCGGCGCCAGCTGGGCTTGCAGCTCGGCCTGCGCCTGCTCACGGGTCTCGCGGCCTTCGCGGCCTTCACGCGGCTCGCGCTGTTCACGCGGCTTGCGCGGCTGGCGTGCCGGCTTGGCGTCAAGCTCGACCGGCTTGGCGGTCTCGTCGCCGGCAACCGTTGCGCCTTTCGCAACCTGTTCGCGGTCCTCGCGCTCGCGGCCCTTGCCGGTGCCGGTGCGTCCGCCACGGCCATTGCGCTGGCCGCGGCCGTTACGCTCGCCGCGCTCGGCGGCTGCCGGCGCCGCTTCAGCCGGCTTGACCGGCGCTGCGGCCGGGGCCGGCGGGGTCATGGCGACTGGCGTGCCGAAGAAGAAATTGCGCAGCTTGGCGAAGAAACCCTGCTCGGCCGGCGGCTGCACGGGAGCAGCCGGCGTGGCGGCAGCGGCAGGCGCGGCGGCAGGCGCTTCCACCTTGACCGGGCGTTCCACGGTCGGCGCCGGCTGGGCCGGGGTGATGGTCTTGACCACGGCTTCCTGGCGCGGCTTGGCTTCTTCCTTCTGGCGCTTGGCGTAGGCCATGTCGGTGTCGGCCGACTCGGCCATCGTGTAGCTGGAGGCAGCGTCTTCCAGGCGCGGATCGTCGTGCTTGATGCGCTCGAGCTTGTAGTGCGGGGTCTCGAGGTGCTTGTTCGGGATCAGGATCACCGTGATGCGGTGGCGGTTCTCGATCTTCAGCACTTCGCCGCGCTTCTCGTTCAGCAGGAAGGCGGCGACGTCGACCGGCACCTGCACGTGGATCGCGGCCGAGTTTTCCTTCATCGCCTCTTCCTGGATGATGCGCAGCACCTGCAGGGCGGACGATTCGGTATCGCGGATGTGGCCGGTGCCCGAGCAGCGCGGGCAGGTCACGTGCGAGCCTTCGGACAGCGACGGACGCAGGCGCTGGCGCGACAGTTCCATCAGGCCGAAGCGGGAGATCTTGCCCATCTGGACGCGTGCACGGTCATGGTGCAGGGCGTCCTTCAGGCGCTGTTCGACTTCGCGCTGGTTCTTGGCGACTTCCATGTCGATGAAGTCGATGACGATCAGGCCGCCCAGGTCGCGCAGGCGCAGCTGGCGGGCCACTTCGTCGGCCGCTTCGCAGTTGGTGTTGAAGGCGGTGGTCTCGATGTCCGAGCCGCGGGTGGCGCGGGCCGAGTTGACGTCGATGGAGACCAGGGCTTCGGTGTGGTCGATCACGATCGCGCCGCCCGATGGCAGCGGGACGGTACGCGAGTACGCGGTCTCGATCTGGTGTTCGATCTGGAAACGGGAGAACAGCGGGACGTCGTCGGTGTAGCGCTTCACGCGGTGCGCCATGTCGGGCATCACGTGGCTCATGAACTGCTGAGCCTGGTCGAAGATTTCGTCGGTATCGATCAGGACTTCGCCGATGTCGGGCTGGAAGTAGTCGCGGATGGCGCGGATGACGAGCGAGGATTCCTGGTAGATCAGGAACGGGCCGGGGGCCGATTTGCCGGCGCCTTCGATCGCGCGCCAGAGTTGCATCAGGTAGTTCAGGTCCCACTGGAGTTCTTCGACCGTGCGGCCGATGCCGGCGGTGCGGGCAATCACCGACATGCCCTGCGGCAGGTCCAGCTTGTCCATGGTCTCGCGCAGTTCCTGGCGCTCTTCGCCTTCGACCCGGCGCGACACGCCGCCGCCACGCGGATTGTTCGGCATCAGGACCAGGTAGCGGCCGGCCAGCGAAATGAAGGAGGTGAGTGCGGCGCCCTTGTTGCCGCGTTCCTCTTTCTCGACCTGGACCATGACTTCCTGGCCTTCGCGCAATGCTTCCTTGATGGTGCAATTGCGGACGTCGACACCATCACGGAAATAAGAGCGGGCGACTTCTTTGAAGGGGAGGAAACCGTGGCGGTCTTCGCCGTAGCTGACGAAGCAGGCTTCGAGGGAGGGTTCGATGCGGGTGATGACACCCTTGTAGATATTCGATTTGCGCTGTTCCCGACCAGCGGTTTCGATATCGATGTCGATCAGTTTTTGGCCGTCGACAATCGCTACGCGCAGCTCCTCTTGCTGCGTAGCGTTAAACAACATACGTTTCATTTTTATTAACTCCGCGGCCCGTAGACCGTTTAATTACTGGAAACGTACGCGGGGAGGGGAGTGTTGGCGGTGGTATGCCCGAGGTGTGGTTCGGCTTGGCCGGCCACAGGGCGCAAATGGCATCGAACGTCATTGTCGCGCGCACGCCGCAACCTTTTTGGCCGGCGCGGCCCGGTCAGGGCGGCGCAAGGGCCTGGGGGCGGGTGCTAACAGCGACCACAGCCAGACCGCGAGGCGGCCGTTCGGCAATCCGGACCAGGCGATCTATCAGCCGTGGCCTGCAGCTTCCCGAAGGGGCTCCTTTCAGCGGGTCCGGCGCAAACGACAAGCGTTATCGACGCCATCACCCGGCGAGCCAGACCTGAGGCCGGCTTGCCGGTACTTATCCTTACGATTCCAAACAATCCTATCCTGCAGTCCTGTGCACTATCCGATTACAACTGCGGTGCAACCCTGACCCGCACAAGACCGTGCGTACACGTTTTTTCTTCATCGAATTCGCATTTAGCGGGACCGACGAAGACGCCCCCTGTGTAAAATATCGTTTTAATTCTTACACCTGCAGAGGTTTGACCGCCGCCTGTCGATTATATATTCAAAATGAAGGACTTAGAGAGAAATTCTGTCCAGCTTGTAACGATCGCCGAAGAAGAAGCTGGACAGCGCATCGACAATTACCTGCTGCGCGTCTGTAAAGGTGTCCCCAAAAGCCATATCTACCGCATTCTCCGCTCCGGCGAAGTGCGCGTGAACAAGGGCCGTATCGATCAACTCTACCGTCTGCAATCCGGCGACGTGGTGCGCATTCCGCCGATCCGCATCGCCGAGAAGGCCGCCGGCAACGCGGCGGTGCCGGGCGCCGAGTTTGCCATCGTCCACGAGGACAGCCACCTGCTCGTCATCGACAAGCCGGCCGGCGTCGCCGTGCACGGCGGCTCGGGCGTGTCCTACGGCGTCATCGAACAGCTGCGTGCAGCCCGTCCGCAAGCCAAGTTCCTGGAGCTGGTGCACCGCCTCGACCGCGAAACCTCGGGCCTGCTGCTGCTGGCCAAGAAGCGTTCGGCATTGACCCACCTGCACGACCAGATGCGTGAAGGGACGACCGACAAGCGCTACCTGACCCTGGTCAGCGGCAACTGGACCAATCCGCGTCAGCACGTGAAGCTGCCGCTGCACAAGTTCACGACCGCGGACGGCGAGCGCCGCGTGGTGGTGCAGGCCGGCGGCCAGGAAGCGCACACCGTGTTCAACCTGCTGCGCAAGTGGCAGGACTTCGCCCTGCTCGAAGCCGAGCTCAAGACGGGACGCACGCACCAGATCCGCGTGCACCTGGCCTCAAGCGGCTTCCCGATTGCGGGCGACGAGAAATACGGCGATTTTGCATTGAACAAGCAGCTTCAGAAGGCAAACGACACGCGCGGCGCTCTCAAGCGCATGTTCCTGCACGCGTACCGGATCACCTTCCAGCATCCCGAAACCGGCAAGCCGATGACCCTGACGGCCCCGCTCCCGGCGGAGTGCGAGCGTTTCTTGGTAAGCTTGGGGCAACCAACAGGCAAACACTCATAATGGCACGCAAGCAATTCGATCTGATCGTCTTCGACTGGGACGGCACGCTGATGGACAGCACCGCCACCATTGTCAAATGTATACAGTCCGCCGCCAGGGATCTCGGGCTGAGCGTCCCCAGCGATGCGGCCGCCGCGCACGTGATCGGGCTCGGCTTGTCGGAAGCCATGCAGGCGGTGATGCCGGACATCGATCCGGCCCTGTATCCGCGCATGGTGGAGCGCTATCGCTACCATTTCCTGACCAAAGACCACGAACTGGTGCTGTTCAAGGGCGTGCCGGCAATGCTGGAAGAATTGTCGCAACTCGGCTATTTCCTGGCGGTTGCGACGGGCAAGAGCCGGGTCGGTCTGAACCGCGCGCTGAACGCCTGCAGCCTGCTGTCGACCTTCGATGCGACCCGTTGCGCGGACGAGACATTTTCCAAGCCCCACCCTGCAATGTTGCAAGAATTGACAAGGGAATTGGGGCAGGACATGCGCCGTACCGTTATGATCGGCGACACCACGCATGACTTGCTCATGGCCAACAATGCGGGCGCGTCCGGCATCGCCGTCGAGTACGGTGCCCATCCTGTGCAGCAATTGCAGGCATGTCACCCGATCTTCACGGCAAAGAACGTGCCGGAACTCCACCAGTGGCTGATCGAGAACGCATGAGCGAGGCGAACGACGTCTTCATCTGCGGCGCCGAGGCCCTGGTCGACGGCGGCACCGGAGTGCGCTTCCCCGTCGTCGCTTTCGGCGATGAAGCCACCGGCTTCGTGGTGCGCCATGGCGGCAAGGTGTACGGCTACCTGAACCGCTGCGCCCACGTGCCGATCGAACTGGACTGGTTCAAGGGCGAGTTCTTCGAGTCGAGCAAGCTGTACCTGATGTGTTCCACGCATGGCGCAATCTACGTGCCCGAAACCGGCGTCTGCACCGGCGGGCCGTGCCGGGGCGGCAGGCTGCGCCCGATTGCCGTGCATGAAACGGAAACAGGCGTCTATTGGCAGCCGGACCAGCATTTCCAGCCGCCGAAGTAAATCAAGCAGACATTTATGAGCGATAACAACAGCAACGAGAATCAGAAACCGACCGACGCGGGCCTGGTGCGTAACTGGGAGCGCGAAACCCTCGAGCGGCTCGTGTTCGCCACCGTGCGCGAGCAGCGGGCTGCGCGGCGCTGGGGCATCTTCTTCAAGCTCTCCTTCCTGTTGCTGGCATTTTTCGCGATCTGGGCGTATTTCGACTTCAACTTCGGCGGATCCGACATCGAATCGCTGGGCCGCCACACCGCCCTGATCGAGATCGACGGCACCATCGACGACGAAGGCAGCGGCGCCGCCGACACCGTGATCCCGTCGCTGAACAAAGCCTTTTCGGACGCCGGTTCGGCCGCGGTCGTGCTGCGCATTAACAGCCCGGGCGGCAGCCCGGTGCAGGCCGGCATCATCGTCGACGAAATCCAGCGCCTCAAGAAGGGCTATCCGAACAAGCCGCTGTACGTCGTCGTGGACGAGATCTGCGCCTCGGGCGGCTATTACATTGCGGCCGCCGCCGACAAGATCTACGTGAACAAGGCCAGCATCGTCGGCTCGGTCGGCGTGCTGATGGACGGCTTCGGCTTTACCGGTCTGATGGACAAGCTGGGCGTCGAGCGCCGTCTGCTGACGGCGGGCGAGAACAAGGGCTTCCTCGACCCGTTCAGCCCGCAGTCGGACAAGCAGAAGCAGCATGCGCTGTCGATGCTGAACGAAATCCACGAACAGTTCATTTCCGTGGTGCGCGCCGGCCGCGGCAAGCGCCTGAAGGAAAACCCGGAAATCTTCTCCGGCCTGTACTGGACCGGCGCCAAGGCGGTCGAAATGGGCCTGGCCGACGGCTTCGGCACGGTCGACACCGTCGCCCGCGACGTCGTCAAGGCCGAGGACATCATCGACTACACCGCGCATGAAGGCTTGCCGGAGCGCGTGCTGAAGAAATTTGGCGCGTCGGTGGGCTCGGGCGCCGTGAAGTCCATTTATCGTGGGGCTGTTCCCAGCCTGCGCTGATCACGCAATATTTGCCTTGAATCTTTTGTAGTGTCGTCTATAGTTGTTTTGTAGCTTACAACTACAGACCCGCATACGTGCGGTTTCGAGTGAACTTCATTCCTCAGGTTGGGTCCCGTAATGGGAGAAAACGACGGCGCAAGCCGTCGTTTTCATTTTATTCGGCATGAAAGCCGCCCTTCTCGAGCCAGGCCTGGAACTGACGCTGCGCCTGGGCATACCAGGCAGCGCGCATGGGCACATTGCGGGTCGACGAGTACACATGAGGGATGTCGCCGCCCCGCGTCCAGCGGGCCAGCGCAAGGCGGGTCGGGAAAGCCGCGACGTAATCGGCGGCGGGCCGGTAGTAACGGCTCGGGGTCGTCCTCAAGGGGTAGGGCCCGCGGTTTTGCTCTTGTTCGATGTGCACTTTTACCTCATTTAAGTAATGTAGTCGTAGTCCTACGCTCAATATGTGTAGGTCGATTCCTAACGAGGTTTCAGTGTAACAACAGGAACCTTGGCGGACTTGAGCTTTGTCAAACGTGTTCTAGACGTAAATTCATACTGCTGAACTAACTGAGCTTTGCCGTATACATCGGTTCTGTTAAAGTCGCGCCCCATGAGCAAATTATCCCTAGACCGCATTCTGCAATCGCAAGGCTTTGGCACGCGCAAATACTGCCGCTCCCTGATCGAGGACGGCGACGTTGCCGTCAACGGCGAAGTCCAGGACAACTACAAGACGACGGTCGAGACCGACGGGCTGGTCCTGACCGTGTTCGATGAAGAGTGGGTCTACCGCGAGCGCGTCTACATCGCCCTCTACAAACCGGCCAACTTCGAATGCTCGCGCAAGCCCAGCCACCATCCCGGCGTGCTGACCCTGCTGCCTGAACAATTTACCTGGCGCGAAGTGCAGCCGGTCGGCCGTCTCGACCACGACACCACCGGCCTGCTGCTGATGTCCGACGACGGTCCCTTCATCCACGCCCAGTCCTCCCCCAAACGCCACGTGCCGAAGGTGTACCAGGCGACGACCCAGGAGCCGGTGACACAAGACCTGGTCGACCAGCTGCTGGCCGGCGTCCAGCTGATCGACGAGCCGGCGCCGCTGGCAGCCCTTACCTGCATCCAGCGCGGCGAGCACCAGATCGAGATCGTGCTCGAACAGGGCAAGTACCACCAGGTGAAGCGCATGCTGGCCGCTGCCGGCAACCACTGTGCGGCGCTGCACCGCTCGCAGATCGGCGGGTTGACGCTGGAGTCGCTGGGCTTGAAGGAAGGGGAGTGGTGTTTCCTGGAGCAGGCACAGCTGGATCTGCTGGTGCCGAGTTAGGCGTCATTCCCGCGAAGGCGGGAATCCAAGTTCAAGTATTGCTTTCGTGCGCCGCACAATAAGGTTTTCCGCGAAACTCGTCATCACTCTTGTCAATACTTTATTAAAAATGATAAGAGGTAGATCAACAAGATGAAGAACTTATGCCCACGAAAACGTATAAATATCTCTCCGTTTTAACACTTCTCGTCCTTAACCCCGCACTGGCTCAACAGGCCGTCCCCAACTTGTCCGGCTGCGCGCGCGTTCAGGACGCTGCCCAGCGGCTGGCTTGCTATGACCGCCTTGCCGGCGTCAGCATGCCTTCGAAAGAAGAGGTCGTGACGACTGCGCCGCCGATTGTCGCCAGTGCCTCGCCGACCGCCAAGCCAGGCACTGCGGCTGCCCGTACGGATGCCCAAGTCGACGCTGCCCTCGACCTGTCGCCCGAGAATACCCGTGGCTTCAGCCTGGCCGATCATTGGGAACTGGATCAGGCGCACAGACGCGGCATCTTTGCGTTCAGGCCGCATAACGCCAACTACCTGATGATCACGCGCAGCGCACACCCGAACAACGAGCCCTACCGGCCGTTCCGCGACCTGGGTGACCTGAAGGGCGATTTGGCGCGTTCGGAAATCGTGTACCAACTGAGCTTCAAGACCAAGCTTGTCGAAACAGCTTTCGACAAGCCGCTCGATCTCTGGTTCGGCTATACGCAAAACAGTTTCTGGCAGGCCGGCAATCGCCAAGCCTCCAGCCCGTTCCGTGAGACCAACTACCAGCCCGAGCTGATGGCGGTAACGCCACTGAACTTCGACGTGCTCGGCATGCATGCCAGTTTCTTCAGCCTGGGCGTGGTGCACCAGTCGAATGGCCAGATTTCGACCCTGTCGCGCAGCTGGAACCGAGCCTACGCCCGGGTTGGCCTCGAGCGCGCGGGCTTTACTGTCGTTGGACGGGTTTGGAAGCGCTTCAACGAGGCGGCCAGCGACGACGATAATCCGGACATCGTCGATTACATGGGCCGCGGCGACCTGAATATCACCTACCGCAACAATGGCCACGACTATTCGGCCCTGCTGCGCCGGAACTTCTCGACCAACCGCGGCGCGGTGCAGCTCAGCTGGGCCTTTCCGCTGGCCGGCCACTTCAAGGGCTATGTGCAGTACTTCTCCGGCTACGGTCAGAGCCTGATCGACTACAACTACTACCAGAACGTTGCCGGCGTCGGCCTGCTGGGCACTTTCTAAGCTTCACTACACTACAATGGCGGGCATGAAACTCGCCACCCTCAACGACGGATCGCGCGACGGCCAGCTGGCCGTCGTCTCGCGTGACCTGAAAACCGCCCACATCGCCGACGGCATCGCGCCGACCCTGCAGGCTGCGCTCGACGACTGGGCCTTCATCGCGCCCCAGCTGGCGTCGCTGTACGAAGAACTCAACGCCGGCCGCACGCGCCGTCCCTTCGACTTCGACCCCGCCCGCTGCATGGCGCCGCTGCCGCGCGCCTACCAGTGGGCGGACGGCTCGGCCTACGTCAACCACGTCGAGCTGGTACGCAAGGCGCGTGGCGCCGAGATGCCCGCGTCGTTCTGGGAAGACCCCTTGATGTACCAGGGCGGCAGCGACGATTTTCTCGGCCCGATGGACGACATCGTGCTGGCGCACGAGGAGTGGGGCATCGACTTCGAGGCGGAAGTGGCCGTGATCGTGGGTGACGTGAAGATGGGCGCGACGCCCGACGAAGCGCACCGCCAGATCCGCCTCTTGACGCTGGCGAACGACGTCTCGCTGCGCAACCTGATCCCACCGGAACTGGCGAAGGGCTTCGGCTTCCTGCAATCGAAGCCGGCGACCGCCTTTTCGCCGGTGGCGGCGACGCCCGACGAACTGGGCGATGCGTGGAAAGGCGGCAAGGTCCACCTGCCGCTGCGCTCGACCTGGAACGCGCGCCTGGTCGGCCAGCCGGATGCCGGCGTCGACATGGTCTTCAACTTCCCGCAGCTGGTCGCCCACCTCTGCAAGACCCGCAATGTGCGCGCCGGCAGCATCGTCGGTTCGGGCACGGTGTCGAACAAGGATGCGTCGAAGGGATATTCCTGCATCGCCGAACAGCGCTGCCTGGAGACGATCGAATTCGGCCAGCCGGTCACGCAGTTCATGCGCTTCGGCGACACGATCCGCATCGAGATGCTGGACGAGAAGGGCAGGTCGATTTTCGGAGCGATCGAGCAGAAGGTGGCAAGGTTGGGCGGCTAACCAATGCGGCAAGTCGTCGCTTTATCGTGTGGCCAAATCGAAAGCCGACTGCTGTGATTATCATCTAGTGATGTAAAATCAAATAGCTGAAGACCCGCGACTTAACGGTGTCTTGAATAAAGTTGAAACTAATATAAGAAATTATGTCTGCTGATCTTAACATTGTTGGGCCTGGTACCGTCGTCATTGGAAAGCGTACCGTTATTGCTCCCGACGTACAGTTTATTTTCCATAAGCCATCGAAAATCGTTATAGGCGACTATTGTGTCATCGGTAGCGGTACCAAGTTTGTTTGCAGTGGAGGCGATGTCGATATTGGCGATTGGACCAGTATTCATGATCGCTCTCTTGTACTGTCGACGGTAGGGGTACGGGTCGGCGAACATTGCTGGTTTGGCCAGCAATGTATCCTGGATGGTTCTGGTGGTTTGACCATTGGAAAGGGCGTCCGTGTCGGCATGTATTCCCAGATTTGGTCGCATGTCGCAGCAGGCGAGCAGATTGAAGGCTGTACCCTTTACGGCGAGCGTCCTGTCACGATCGAAGATGACGTCTGGCTCGTCGGTTCGTGCATCGTTGCTTCCGGCGTTACCCTTGGCAAGCGTCTTGTTGCACTGATCGCTTCCAATATTACGAAGTCCTGGCCTGAAAATACTGTATTGGTGGGCTCGCCAGCGGCGCCCAAGCCAAGTCTCTCCTTTTACCGCCCGATTACTCAGGAGGAAAAATGGGAGCTACTGAATCAGTGGCTGGACGAGATCGCAAAAGCCAATGATCTGGATGTACAGAAAACCCAGTCCTCGATCATGCTGAGCAGCTCGAAAGGACAAAGTGTCGAACGTATCGGTTTCGCAACCGATGAAACTGCTTCCCGGCAGCTGCGTCAGGCCTTCCCTGACTCGACGATATGTAATCTGGAGAACAAGACCTACTCGAAAAAGTTGTCCAGCATTGAGGCCCTGGTTTTGAAAAGCCTCGCCGGAAATAAAGTACGTTTTTACCATGCCGCGTAAAAAGCTGTTGCTTCCGGTTCGATGCGATCGGGGCCAGCTCGCATAGGCGCAAACTTCAATCCCGCTATTTGCCGGGATTGAAGAAGCCATCGGACACATCGTTTCCTCTTAAATCCACTTCCATCGGCCGCGCCATCCTGCGGACCGCGTCCGCCATGCGCAGGCTGCCGTCCGGCTCATGCACCCGGTACCAGAGGAAGGCGACGCCGGACAGGCGCAGCTTCTGCCCCGTGAACAGCGAATCCTTCACGATGCTCAATCCTTCCAGCCGCAGGTCGAAATCGAGCACCAGCATCCCCTCGGTGCGCGCCGCATAGCCCAGGTAGCGGGCTGCGTTAAACAGCGGACTGCGGTCGCCGGTTTCTCCGGCTTTCAGTGAATCGATGAAGGCGTCGACCGTCTTCAGCAAAGCACCGGCGCTGGACACCACCGCCGCCAGGCTGCGCTTCTCCTCGCCTTTGGCTGCATCGGCGAGCCGGTCGAGGGCGCCGATGCGCTGCGCCAGCTCGCCGCGTTGCGCCGCCAGCGCCCGCACGCGCGCGAGCAGGGACGCGTACTGCTTGCCGTCCAGTTCGCCCAGGTAGCCGGCGCCGAGTCCGGCGAACTTGTCCGGACAGCGGTGCGCCAGCTGGGTCGTGAACAGGCTGCGCGCGCCGTCGCCGTAGGCAATGCCCTGCGCCGACACGTCCGTCTTGAACAGCGACGACAGCTCGGCGCCGGCCTTCAGCGTTGCCGGTACCGCGGTCAGCAGGGTGAAGGCGAGACCGGCGGCGCTGCCCTGCGGGGTATGCGCCTCGATCAGCTGTTGCAGCTCCCGGTTCTGCTTCGCCAGGTCGTCCTTCAGGCGTTCGATGGCATCGAACACCATCCGTGCGGCCACGATGCCCTGGGTGGTCGCGGGTTCGTAAATGGCGGTTTTGCGGTCCTGGGGCAGGACGGTGCAGAGCTCCCTGGCCAGGTCGTCGGCGAGGTCGAAGGCGCGGACCAGGCCGGCGGCGCCGAATTGCTTTGTTTCGATGCTGCCCTGGAGGGGTTTGATGCTTGACGGCGGAAGCTGCAGCGGCGGCTCGGCGCTGTCCGTGGCGGCCAATGCCGGTTGCGACGTGGCGGCGATGGCCGCCCACAGCAGAAAGCCGGCGAGGCCAAACAGACTCTTTGCTTGAAATCTTTTTATATCAAAACGTCTATGCATATTAATCCGCTTTCAACTTGTTTGCTATTCCGTTAATCGAAGCATGATCTGATGATGTGTTCGCAATCTCGCCAAAAATCACATGCGTGCTAATTGGCAAGCTCAATCTATCCATGGATAAAAGACAGCGTTTTGCGCTCCTGCCAATCCCCCATCGAAGGGGCATTTTGACTGTGGTGAATATGCTGAATTTCACATCCTTAGAGACGATTTGCATGGAAATGGAGACAACAAAAGGGTTCCTATACCCATTGCTGTCGGGTAAAATGGCAGGCTGATCTAGACGCGTCCCACTCCTCCAAAGCCAATGTTCAAGTTCACCAAGAGTTTTACAGCCGTCGCGCTGGCCGTGACTGCTATTGCCGCTTCCGCCCAGGAAGCCGCCAACAGGGCCGACATGTTCGGCCAGGAGCAGCAACCCACCGCCAGCGACGCGCCTGCGGTGCCTTCGCCCACGCAGCCCCGCAAGCTGTCGATCACGAACGCGACGTCGGGGCAGGGCAGTATGCAATCGCTCGGCCAGGCTTATGGCCAGAACCAGGGCCCGATCCAGGGCCAGAACCAGCGCCAGTATCAGGGCCAACGCCGTCCGGGAGCGAATGGCGTCAATCAGGCCGGCCGTTTCGGTGTGCCGGCAAATGGCGCACGCGACGGAATGGATTCCCGCCAGCTGCAAAAGCAAATGGCCGACGAAAACGCGCCATTAAGCGAATTCCAGAAATTCATCGAAGATAATACTGGCAAGGTATTGCCGATTTTCGGTTCCGAGTTCTTCGCCAACGGCCAACCGACGTTCGCGCCGATCCAGAATTCGCCGGTGCCGAGCGATTACCCGCTCGGTCCGGGCGACGAATTGAACATCCGCGGCTGGGGCACGATCGATATCGATTTCCGCGCCACCATCGACCGTAATGGCACGATCAATATCCCGACCATCGGTTCGGTCGTACTGGCAGGCGTCAAGGCCGGCGACGCCGAGAACGTGATCCGCAATGCCGTGGCGCGCCTGTACAAGGGCGTCACCGTCAGCGTGAATTTCGGTCAGCTGCGCGCGATCACCGTCTACGTGGTCGGCCAGGCCAGCCGTCCGGGCACCTACACCGTGTCGAGCCTGTCGACCCTGGTGACGGCCCTGTTCGCCAGCGGCGGCCCGAACGCCAACGGCAGCATGCGCCGTGTCCAGGTCAAGCGCGGCGGCAAGGTCGCGGCAGAACTCGACCTGTATTCCTTCATCGCGAAGGGCGACAAGTCGGCCGACATCAAGCTGCTCGACGGCGACACCATCTACATCCCGCCTGCCGGCGGTTACGTGGCCCTGGTCGGCAAGGTCAACAGCCCGGCCATCTACGAACTGAAGAACAGCAGCGACAGCGTGGCTTCGCTGCTCGACGTCGCCGGCGGCCTGCCGGTCGTGGCCGACCCGCGCCGCGCCTATCTCGAGCGCATCGACCCGACCAGGAGCCATCCGCGCAGCGTGGAAGAATTTGCGCTGAACGGCGAAGGCCTGCAGCGTCCGCTGAAGAATGGCGACGTGCTGAACGTGACCTCGATCACCCCGGACTTCTCGAATGCCGTGATCCTGCGCGGTAACGTCGATCAGCCGGTGCGCGCCCCGTTCAAGCAGGGCATGCGCGTCAGCGACCTGATTCCTTCGCGCGAGTACCTGATCACGCGTGAATCGACCAGGCGTCAGAACAATGTCGTCGCAGCCGGCGACCTCGACAAGGACACGACCGAAGACGCGGACAAGATCGCTTCGCGCATCGGCAACCTGATCGCGCCGATCAACTGGGATTACGCTGTCGTCGAGCGTGTGAACCGCTCGGACCTGAGCGTGAAGCTGATCCCGTTCAACCTGGGCGCCGTGTTCAGCAACCCGAACAGCCCGGACAACGTCCAGCTGCAGCCGGGCGATACCGTGACCATCTTCTCGCAGGAAGACGTGGCGGTGCCGATGGACAAGCGCCAGGTCTTCGTGCGTGTCGAAGGCGAGGTCAAGGTGCCGGGTGTGTACCAGATGACTGCCGGCGACACGCTGCAGAGCCTGATCGCCAAGGCGGGTGGCCCGACCGGTAATGCTTACCTGTTCGGTACCGGCTTCTTCCGCGAAGAAGTAAAGAAGGAGCAGCAGGCCAACCTGCAGCGTGCGGCCGACCGGCTGGAAGCGCAGGTCCGCAGCGAGCAATCCGCTCAGGCAGCGAATGCGGCAGCAAGATCGCCGGCGGACGCTGCTGCTGCGGCAGCCCAATTCGAGACCCAACGCCGCATCGCGGAAGAGCGTATCGCCCGTTTCCGCAAGCTGCAGCCGACCGGCCGCATCGCTTTCGGCCTGGATCCGAACGAGCGCTCGTTCGCGCGCCTGCCGCAGGTGACGCTGCAGAACGGCGACCGCCTGGTGGTGCCGTCGAAGCCGGCCTTCGTGCACGTCTTCGGCGCCGTCAACGTCGAGGCATCGCCGCTGTGGAAGCCGAACAGCCGCGTGAAGGATTACCTGAAGCTGGCCGGCACCACCTCGGATGCCGATATCGACAACGCGTTTGTGCTGCGTGTCGACGGCACCGTGGTGTCCTCGGATTCGCAGGGCTGGTTCTTCGGCAAGATCGGCGGTCTCGAGGTCATGCCGGGCGATACGATCGTCGTGCCCGAGAAACTGGACAAGCAGACTGCCTGGACCAAGTTTACGCAGGGTGCACGCGAGTGGACGCAGATCCTGGCGAACTTCGGTCTGGGCGCTGCAGCCATCAAGACCTTACGCGATTAACAGGTGTATCACGCTCCTCCGGCGTGATATGTCAGGAACGACTAGAAAACATCCGGCTTTACTATGAACGACACTCCATCATTCGCTTCCAATACCGGACATGATGCACCTCCACGCGAAACCGATTTGCTGGATATGCTCATCGTTCTCGCAAGGCGAAAGCGCGTACTTATCTTTCTGCCGCTCGTTTCCATGATTATTACGGCGGTGGCCAGCATGTTCGTGGCCGATGTCTATCGGTCGAGCGCTACGCTGTTGCCCCCGCAGCAGGCCCAGTCGAGTGCAGCGGCGCTGCTTTCCCAGCTCGGCGGAATGGGCGGTCTTGCAGCCGGTGTTGCCGGTATAAAAAGCCCGAACGATCTCTATATCGGGATGCTGCAAAGCCGTACCTTGACGGATACCTTGATCAACCGCTTCGCGCTGAAAAAAGAGTACGAAACGGAATCGCTGGAAAAAGCCAGGAAAAAGCTGGCGGAAAACACGGCGATTGCCACAGGCAAGGACGGTCTGATCACGATTTCGGTCGAGGGCGAGCGAAAACCCCTGGTAACGCAACTTGCCAATGCTTACGTCGACGAGCTGATGAAACTCACCCGGACGCTTGCAGTGACCGAAGCATCCCAGCGCCGCCTCTTTTTCGAGCGCCAGCTCGAAGACGCAAAAAACAACCTTGCCAAGGCTGAAATGACCTTGAAGGCCAACCTCGATACCCATGGCGTCGTGAGTGTCGATGCAAACAGCCGGGCAATCGTCGAGACGATCGGCCGCCTTCGCGCCCAGGTTTCTGCGAAAGAGATCGAATTGAACGCCATGGATGCCTTCGTGACGACGAACAATCCGAATTACCAGCGCGTTGCCGAGCAGTTGAAGAGTCTCCGTGCCGAGCTGAACAGGCTAGAAAACGGCCGCCCTTCGAGCTCCACCGATACCCCTCTGACGGGCGCAGGCCTGGAGAATATAAAAAGCCTCCGTGATGTCAAGTATTACCAGATGCTTTATGAGCTGTTGGCAAAACAATATGAGGCAGCGCGCCTCGACGAGGCGAAAGACCCAGGCGTCATTCAAGTCCTGGATCGCGCTGTCGAGCCTGAAAGAAACGTCAAGCCGCGTCGCTTATTGATCGTTTTCCTGGCTGGCGTTATTGCCATATTTGCCGCCATCCTGTGGATTGTCGTAACGGAAATGATTTCGAATATCCGTTCGTCCCCGGGCGGCGCCAGCCAATTGGAAAAATTGAAACGTTCTATTCGTTCGAGTAAATAAGCCGGTATTTTCGGTTTTAATTCGCCGAAAACCGCGGTCGAGCAGACCGTAACATAGATCCTGTGCAGACCGGCGTATTCGAATTGACCGAAGATCTGCACGATATTTAAAATCAGTAATAAAAATTGTAAGGCATGCCAGATGAACAACGTCCCGCTCGTTAAAGTTGCGATGCCGCCCCGCGAAAAACTGCTGCCAGCACTTGAATCGGTGCTGTATAGCGGCATGATCGCGGAAGGCGAATATGTTTACGCTTTCGAAGAGCAATTCGCCTCGAAGTTCGCTTTGTCGAACGTGCTCGCGACCAGCAGCGGTACCGCGGCGCTTCATATCTCCATGCTGCTTGCAGGTGTAGGCGCTGGCGACGAGGTCATCACGACGTCGATGACTGCCGAGCCGACGAATACGACCATCCTGCAGGTCGGCGCGCACCCGGTGTTCGCCGATGTCGACCCCTTGACCGGCAACCTGTCGGTCGAATCGGTCGAGGCATCGATTACGCCCCGGACGAAAGCCATCTGTGTCGTTCATTACGCCGGCTACCCGGCCGATCTGGCTGGATTGCGCGCGGTCGCCGATCGCCACGGCATTGCGCTCATCGAGGATTGCGCCCATGCACTCGGCGCGACCTTCAATGGCGGCGCAGTCGGCTCGTTCGGCGACTTCGCGATTTTCTCGTTCCAGGCCATCAAGCACATGACTGCCATCGACGGCGGCATGCTCGTCATGCGCGATCCGAACAAGATGGATCTCGCCAAACGCCTGCGCTGGTTCGGTCTCCGCAAAGGCGTGCCGCGTACTGAAGTGGACATCACAGTCCCCGGTTTCAAATACAACATGAATAACGTGACCGCCGTGATCGGTCTCCAGCAACTTGCCGGAATCGACGACCTGATCGCTGCACACAAGAGCAATGGCCGCTACTACGACCAGGCTCTGGCCAATATTCCTGGCCTCACCCCGAGTGCGATTGTCAGCGGAGCGGATCCGAGCTACTGGTTGTACACCCTGCTGAGCGACGATTCGGATGCGGTCGAGCGCTGCCTGCTCGCTATCGGCGTCAGCGCGTCGAAGCTGCACCGCCCGAACCATATGCATTCGGTATTCGAGCCTTTCCGCCGCCCGCTGCCTGGCCTTGAAGAGTTCTACAGGAAGCTTGTCCATATTCCCTGCGGCTGGTGGGTCAGCCCGGAAAAGCGCGAACAGATTGCCGGCGCGCTGGCAAAAGGCTGACATGGCGAACATTCCACTGTTCCACTGTGCCATCAGCGACGAGATCATTGCAAAAGCAACGTCCGTGATGCAAAGCGGCCAGTTGGCAGCTGGACCTCACGTGGCGGCGCTGGAGGAAGAAATCTCGGCGTTCATGGGCGGGCTTCCGGCCGTCGCGATGGGCGACATGACGCACGCCTTGACCGTGGCATTGCAACTGGCGGGTGTCGGCAGCGGCGATGATGTCATGACGCTGTCGTACAACTGTATGTCATCGAATGGCGCCATCTCCGCAGCAGGTGCGGTGCCGGTCTGGATCGATATCGATCCGCGGTCGGCATCGTTTTCGCCGGCAGATGCGGCAAAGGCGCTGACGCCTCGTACGAAAGCTGTCGTGGTGTACCACGTTGCCGGGTATCCGGCGAATCTCACTGCGATCCGCCGTTTCTGCGACGAGCAAGGTCTTCCGCTCATCGAAGATGCAAACAATGCATTGGGCGCGACTTTCGACGGGGCACCGGTCGGCACGATCGGTGATTTCGCGGTTTTCTCGTTTTATGCCAATCGCCAGATCAACGCGATCGACGGCGCCATCCTGGTGACCAGAAATCCCGAGCATGCAGCCGAGGCCCGGAAGCTGCGCCGCTTCGGTATCGACGTCGCCCGTTTTCGCGATGCCAATGGCGAAATCAATCCGGAAACGGACATCCCGGTGATCGGCACTTCTTCGCCGTTGACGAATTTCAACGCCATTCTTGCACGCGAGGGGCTGGTGACTTTATCGGCCCGGGTAAATAGAAACCGTGAGAATGTGCGGCAACTGGAAGAAGCAATCAGCGGGCTGGAGGGAATTCGTTCGATACAGGCAATTCCGGGGGCACAGCCGTGTTACTGGGTGTGGCTCGTGTGTGCGGATGACCGCGACAAGCTGTTGAAAGATCTGAAAACCGCCGGAATCGGCTGTTCGAAATTGCACCAACCAAACCATATTTATACAGGGTTTCAACCTTCAGCCCGGTCGCTGCCGGAAACTGAACGATTCATGAAAAACGTACTGGCCATTCCGTGTGGCTGGTGGCTGGACTACCAGGCAATTACCCGCATTGCGGAAACCGTGCGTAAAAGTCTGTCAGGTTCCTGAAAGTAGTACATAAATTTTACTTAATATTTAAGATAGAAATGTTTAACAACAAAACTCTGATGATCACCGGCGGCACCGGATCGTTCGGCAATACCGTGCTCAGCCGTTTCCTTAAAACCGATGTCAAGCAAATCGTCATTTTTAGCCGTGACGAAAAAAAGCAAGAAGACATGCGGATCGAACTGCGTAGCCAGAAGGTGAAGTTCGTCATCGGCGACGTGCGCGATTACGATTCGGTCGCAAAAGCCATGCGTGGCGTCGATTATGTCTTTCACGCTGCAGCGTTGAAACAGGTGCCGTCGTGCGAGTTTTATCCGGTCGAAGCCGTTCGCACGAATATCATTGGTACGGAAAATGTTCTCGACGCAGCCATCGCGAATAACGTCGAGCGCGTCGTCCTGCTGAGCACCGATAAAGCCGTCTATCCGATCAATGCCATGGGTATCTCGAAGGCAATGGCTGAGAAGGTCCTCATTGCAAAGGCGCGCGGCATCGAGGAAGGAAAAGGACCGGTGATGTGCGCGACGCGCTACGGCAACGTGATGGCTTCGCGCGGCTCGGTGATTCCGCTGTTCATCGAAAAGATCAAAGCCGGCCAGGCCCTGCGCATTACCGACCCGGGCATGACCCGTTTCCTGATGTCGCTGGAAGATTCGGTCGACCTGGTCCTGCACGCGTTCGAGCACGGCACTCAAGGTGATATTTTCGTCCAGAAAGCGCCGGCCAGCACGATCCAGGATCTGAGCATTGCTCTGAAACGTATGTTCGAAAGCGACGCGCCCGTCGACATCATCGGTACGCGTCACGGTGAAAAGCTCTACGAAACGCTCGTTTCGCGTGAAGAAATGGCCAAGGCAGAAGATATGGGCCGTTATTTCCGTGTGCCGGCAGATAACCGCGACCTGAACTACGAACTGTTCATCAGCCAAGGTAATCCGGAAGCGAACGCTATTGAAGACTACACTTCCCACAACACTGAACGTCTCGATCCAGAAGGCATCCGAAAGCTGCTCATGACGCTCGATTACGTGCGTGAACAGCTGGCGTCTCACCGTACCCGTAGATAACAGTCGATGACAGTAGAAACCGGGGCGGCATCCGCGCGCGCGCGTACCTCACTCAACGTGATCGCGAACTATGCCGCCAAGCTGTGGAGTATCACATCGGTATATTTGTTCGTACCGATGTATATCCACCTGTTGGGTGTCGAAGCTTATGGATTGATCGCGTTCTACGCGATGGCGCTGGCAATTCTGTTTGTTGCCGATGCCGGCATCTCGTCGACCTTCGCGCGCGAAGCGGCGCACGAAAGCGACAAGGCGAAACTCCTCGATTTATTGAGCAGTTTCGAGCGCGTGCTGTTCTGCGTTCTCGGGGCTGTCGCTGTCGCCATCCTCCTGGGCGCCGACTTCATCGCGGCCGACTGGTTGAACACCAGTGGAAAACTGCAGCCTGGCACCGAAGTCACGTCGATCCGGCTCATGGCTCTAGCAATCGTGCCGCAGATTGCCATGGCTTTGTACCTTGGCGGATTGATGGGGTTGCAGAAGCAGGTGGCGGCCAACGCGGTTACCGTCCTGTTCAGCATCGTGCGTGCAGCCGTCGTTCTGTTGCCGCTCCTGATGTTCAAGGACGTCCGGGTTTATTTCGTCTGGCAAGTCGCTGCGAGCTGGTTTTTTCTGCTGCTTGCACGGCATTTCCTGCGCAAACAACTGAATGCCGCCAGCTGGCGTTCCGGCAGGTTTTCACTGCCTTTGCTGAAGCCGCTCCTGGGCTATGCCGCCGGAATGTTTGCGATGGCTCTCATCGCCGGCATCAATACCCAGATTGACCGTCTGGTCGTGAGCAAGCTTCTGCCTATCCAGGCTTTTACGTTCTACTCGTTGGCCGCCATGATGGCTCAGGCGCCCTCGATCATCGTGACGCCGATTGCCAGTGCAATTTCTCCGCAACTGGTCGCCTTGACCAATCAGGCCAACCGCAAGGCCTTGCAGTCCTTGTACGAAAAGTTCAGCTTTGCCGTGGCGGCGCTGGGCTCCAGCGCGGCATTCGGCCTCTACTTCTTCGGCGACGCGCTGATACAACTTTGGCTGAATGGCCAGCACTTTCCGGCCGAAACGTCGGTAACGATCAAGCTGCTTGCGGTCGGCAGCTTGTTCCTTGCCTTGCAGTTGGGGCCGTATTACTTAAGCCTGGCGCATGGCTATACGAAAACCAATGTCCGGCTGGGCCTGACCATGCTGTTTTTGGTCGTGCCAGCACAGATTTATTTTACCGGCCACTTCGGCATGATAGGCGCCGCAGTTCCCTGGCTTGTCGTGAATTTGATTGCATTCCTGTATCTGGGCTTCGATTTGAATGGGCGCTTCAACCGCGGCTTTACGGGAAGGTGGTTTGCCCTCTGTGCAGCCATTCCGGTTGCAATCTCCGGTATGTCGTTTTTCCTCGCCAGCGTCGCGGTTAAAACGATAGGAGTTTCCGCGATTGCCGAGGTCCTTGTTGCTGCTGTCTGCGGCGTTGCAAGTCTGGTTGCAAGTGCTGGGGTATGGAAAGCAGGAAATTCAAAAGCTTACCTGAGCGTATAAAATGAATAATATTTCTAACGATAACCAAGTTGAGCGAAACACCGGTTCGATCCTGGTGAGTGTGGTCGTGCCGACAAAAAACCGGCATGCCCAGCTTTTCGAAACCCTGAAAGCCAATATCGAGGTCGGCGCGCTGCCTAACGTCGAGTTTGTCGTCGCCGATAACTCCGCGGAGCCGCTTTCTGCGGAAAAATTCGAGCATTGCCGTTCCATCTTCGCGAATTTTGTTTACGCGAACGATCCGGCGACGAAAAGCATCATCGACAATTTCAATTTCGGCCTGGGGCTCGCAAGCGGGAAGTACGTCATTTTCATCGGCGATGACGACTTCGTCCTGCCCGAACTCGTGCCAGCTGCGGAGTTCGCTCAGCAGAAGGGCATCGAGTGCCTGATCTATGAACCGGACAAGTACTATTGGGAGTCCTGCGTGTTCGTTGGGCCAACTTCGCTCGGCCCCAAGTGCCTGATCAAGAATCAGCCGGCTCAGGCGCGCGCGATCGACGCCGCAGCCGAACTTCGCAAGTCCGCACGTAATGGATTCCTGACGATCGAGTCGCTCCCGCGCGCCTACCACGGGCTGGTCGACAGGGAAAAACTCGGCCATTTATCCGGCACGACTACCAAGCCCATCATTGGCGGCTCGCCGGACATTTCGATGGCAGTATCGCTGGCGATCAAGAATGTCCGGACCTATTTCTGGCATACCGCGCTGTCCATCTATGGCGCCTCGACCGGCAGCGGGGGCGGCATGACCACGTCAAAGACGCATTTGCTGCCGCTGCATAAAGCGACTTTCCTCGACAAGGATTTCGTTGCGCAATGGTCGCAAACGATCCCGCATTACTGGTCGGAGTACACGGTGTTCCCGGCGTCCGCGCTGTATATCCACCGGCTCTACGGGGTCGCGTCCACCGAGTTCAATCTTGCGGCCACTTACGCATCGATTCTGGTGAACGAATCGCAGATGGCTAGGGACGTACTGCGAACTTTCCGCGCCTTGGAGCCTGGCTTGAAGAGCCAGGTAGCACGCCGTTTCCCGAGCGCGTTCGTCCGGAAGCTTGGCGGCTGGACGGTGCGAAAAATGCGCGACCTGCGCGTGCTGCGAAAGCCGGATACGACCACGGTAACGCATGGCATTTCTCACCTCGACGTATTGGGAACCTACAGCGCTTGATATGAAAATCCGGCTGCACTCAATCAAGCTGTGGATTGCTGTACACGCACTGCTTTTATTTTTCATCCGCCCGCTGCAAACGCTGATCACCGGGCATTCGAATCTGATCGAGGACCTCGATCGGGGCGTGTACATCGCTGTCTGGGTGTTCACCCTCGTCGCGCTGGCCTTGTTCCTGGCCGGGCTCGGCCGTATTCGTTTTCCGCGCTATCACGCCGCGGAGGAGGAAAAAAAGATCGGACTGGGACGGTTTTTCACCGTCCTGGCGATCTGGTTCGCAGTCTGGTTGATGCTCCTGCGAAGCAAGTTTTCAGGTTTTGATATGGCTGCGCTGCTCGACTCTTCCGATGAATATATTCACGGAAAGTCGATCTTCCTGATCAACACTGTTACCTTGCTTATCGGATTCTTCATCGTCAAATCTTATTCGCTGCGATGCCCGGCCATGCTGCGTTTTTGCATCCGCTGGTTCCTCGTTGTCCTAGGGCTGGCGGCCGGTGTTCTGTCGGGTTCGAAGACCCTGGCCTTGTATCCCTGTTTTATCATTCTTCTCCACCGCTCCATCGTAAAAGACGGGTTTTCGGCCTGGCGCATCGGCGCGATCATCGCCTTTCTGATGCCGCTGCTGGCGCTCATGAATATCGTGCGACATGGCGGCGTTATGTCTATCGGTGATGCCCTGACCGGTGCTGAATTTTTCGAGACGATCATTCCGGCCGTGGTCGAGCGCTTCTACGGTGTCGATGTGATCTATGAAATCGTCCGTCATCACACGCTGCTGAACAAGGAATATTTTTACGGACAATCTCTGATGCAGATTGTTTACGCATTCATTCCGAGTTCGCTTTGGGCAGACAAGCCGGTTATCTCATTCGGCAAAATCGTATCGGAGGAATACCTGCCGGCAGTGTTTCACGGCTTGGGCATTTCTGCCGCGCCCACCATCATCGGGGAGCTGTTTGCGAATTTTTCGTGGGCGTCGGTCATTCTGCTACCGTTCCTCGGCTATGGTTTTGGCCGGCATATGAGGAACGTGACGTCGAAATTCAACGACGTCAGCTCCCACTACAAGGAATATTACCTGATCGCCTTCACGACGCTCGCTTTCATCCTGGAAGTGTCGATCGTGGGGTGGGTCGTGCAGTTGATTGCGTCCTATATCGGTGCCTATCTGCTGAATGCACTGATGAATTTTGGGAAAACAAATATATCGAAACACCTGGCTTCCCGGAGCGAAGTAAGCCCGGGCCCGGTCTAGGGCGGGCATCGCCGTGGACGGCGCCAACTGTTGGTTAATGAAAAGAAATGAAGGATGTTTGTATTGTGACGACAAAAGATTCTGACGCACGTGGTGCCCGTCGGCCTCCGATATTTTTCAAATTTGAAGGAAATTATGGTGGAGACAAGTACGAGGACTGGCTTTGTTCCTCGATCTCCCAGGTTGCCAGAATCGAGAAATATTCGGAAAAACGCCTCGGCGGCATTCGGACGATCAAGTCCCTCGCCAGGCTCCTGTCGCGCGGGTACCGAGAACCGTCGAGAACCGTGATCAGGCCGTTCGGCCTGCCACTTTTCCGCCGAAACATGATCGTGGTGTTTCACCATTTCGATCACATGGGCTTGCCCTGGTACGGACGCTTCATCGAGTGGCTCGACATGGCAGGCCTGCGGCTGACTGCCGGCCTGTTTGGAACGAAGTTTCTGGTCGTCTCGCGTTATTGGGGCGAATGGCTCAAGCAACGGAATTTCGATGTCGAATATCTGGTGTATAACCAAGTGCCGACGAACGAGGCCCACCAGTCTCCGGCGGAACGGCAGCGCCTAGCCGAAAAGTACGGTCTGGACGTCGATGCTCGCTGGGTTTTCCTAGGGGGAAATCAATGGAAGAAGGGTGGCGCCTCCGTGCTTGAGCAATGGCGGGCAGCAGGTGCTGGTGAATCGACGAAATTCGAGTTCATCTTCTCCGGCAAGGCAGACCCGAATTCGGTGAATGCCGACAGCAAGACGATCTGGATCGAGGACGGCGATTACTATCCGTTTCTCCGCCAGTTGCATGCGGCGGTAGCTAATTCGAAGTTCGATGAAGGCTGGTGCAGGGTCGTGCACGAGGCAATCCTGAGCGAAGTTCCTGTTGCCGGGTCCGGGCGCGGCGGTATGCGTGAACTTCTTGGACTTGCGGATGCCACTTGCAGCGCAGCGGAAAGCGATCTGGTCGAATTCATCAAAAATCCGCGGCCAACAACGCGCGACGGGAAGGCGAATGTCGAGAACACGATTTCGCAAAATAATGCCCGCGAGATGAACCGCTTGATTTCCGATATCAAGCCGATATAAGGGCAGGGTTGCCGCGTAGATGTCGATCGGGAACGGATGAGTCGAAGAAAGCCGTTCCCAAAGAATATAGAGGTAGCGCCTGTAAGCTTCCTCGTTGTACATACCGAGAACATGGATAAAATTAATTTAGCCGAAACCAGGACCGGTAACGACTGGCAGCTCGGCTTCGAAAGCGACGAGCGTTCGCCTGTCGTATCGATCGTCATGCCCGCATATAACGCGGCAGCAACGATTGCCGAATCGATCGACTGCGTAGTGCGCCAGACATACGAAAACTGGAAGCTAATCGTCGTCAACGATAACTCGTCCGACAATACCAAAGCAATCGTCGAATCGTATTGCGCACGTGACCCGCGTATCGTCCTGTTGAACCAGGATGGCAACAAGGGCGTAGCCGAAGCGAGAAATCTGGCGCTGCGCAGCACCCGGACTGCCTTCGTCGCTTTTCTCGATAGCGACGATTTATGGGAGCCCGAAAAACTGCAGGCTCAGGTGAAGTTCATGGTGGAAAACGGCCATGCCATTACCTACACCTTCTATCGCCGCTTCAAGGAAGACCTTCAGAACATCAGCGACGTCGTCGTGGCCCCGGCTGCATTGACTTACGAACAACTGCTGCGCAATTCGGCGATGGCCTGCCTCACGGTCATGCTCGACCGCCGTCGCTGCGGCGACGTCATGTTTTCCAAGATCCGCCACGAAGATTTTGCGCTGTGGCTCCAGGTTTTGAAACGCGGGCTGGTAGCGCATTGCTTGCCGCAGGACCTCGCCCGTTACCGCGTTTCGGAAAACTCGCTCTCGTCGAACAAGTTCAAGTCTTCGGCATGGGTTTGGAAAGTCTATCGGAAATCGGAGCGGCTGAGCCTGCTGAAGTCTTTCGTGTGTTTTAGCCAGTACCTTTTCAGGGCGGTAAAAAAACGTGTTGGACAGCGCGGCCTTGTCGGATCGGAAGCGAGGTCCGCATGAAGATACTCGTGACCGGCGCAAACGGCTTCATTGGAAAATCCCTGTTGCAGGAATTGCACAGCCGCGGCATCGATGCCGTCGGAGGAGTGCGATCAGGATTCGAAAAGGGCCCGTTCGTAAAATCTCCCTCGCTGTCGGCTGAGGCGGATTGGAGGAACGCGCTGCGCGGTATTGACGTCGTAATCCATACGGCCGGCATGGCGCACATTGTCGTCAACCCCGAGGACCAGGGCGTGCAAACGCTCCACGAGATCAATGCCCTGGGAACGGCACGGCTTGCCGAGCAGGCTGCAGCTGCCGGGGTCAAGCGATTCGTGTTTCTGAGTTCGATAGGCGTCAACGGCAATACCACGGCAGTGCCGTTCAAAGCCGATGACATGCCCCGGCCAGTCGAGCCCTACGCTGTCTCGAAACTGGCCGCAGAATCCTTGCTTGACGAGATTGCCGAACGGTCTGGCATGGAGGTCGTCGTGGTTCGGCCGCCGCTGGTTTATGGCAAGGACGCACCCGGCAACTTCGGACGTCTGGTAAAACTCGTCGAAAAAGGACTGCCGCTTCCAATAGGCAGCGTATCCAACCATCGCTCGTTTGTCTCGGTCGACAATCTTGCCGACTTGCTCATCGTATGCGCGGCGCATCCCTCGGCTGCCGGCCAGGTTTTCCTGGCTGCGGATGGAGAGGACTTATCGACGGCGGAATTGATTCGGAAAATCGCATATTACCTGAAGCGCCCTTCGCGAGTTTTTCCCTTCCCCGTCCCCCTGTTGAAAGCAGGGGCGCGACTCGTCGGGAAATACCCGTTTTTCATCCGTCTCTGCGGCTCTTTGCAAGTCGATATTTCCAAAAACCGCACGCTGCTCGGCTGGGAGCCTCCGGTGTCGATCGATGAGTCTCTGCGCCGCGCCTTGCGCAGTTAAAACGCAGGTGCAATCCGACCGCTCCAGCTTGTGTGGTAATCGGTACGTCCGCATCAAATACCAGATGAGGCTGGCACGTCTTCCGGTTAGAATCACGCCTTGGTGGCGTCGTTATTAGCCGAATTTTGAAATCAGTTGAAGCAAATGAAAAGAATTCTTGATCTCTTCCTCGCGCTGGTGGCAGCGGCGATTTTCCTCATTCCTCTACTTGTTCTGGCAATTCTGGTCAAGCTTACGTCCAAGGGACCCGTTCTTTATTGGTCGGACCGGGTTGGACGTAATAACCGGATATTTTCGATGCCCAAGCTGCGTACCATGCGGACCGATACGCCGGTCGTGGCAACGCACCTGCTGCAGGATCCCAAGCAGTATCTGACGCCGATTGGCGGCTTCCTGCGCAAGTCCAGTCTCGATGAAATCCCTCAGTTGTGGTGTGTCCTCTGTGGCCATATGAGCCTGGTCGGCCCGCGCCCGGCTTTGTACAACCAGTACAACTTGATCGAAATGCGCACCGAGCGCGGGATTCACTTGATGCGGCCAGGACTGACCGGATGGGCGCAGATAAACGGCCGTGATGAGTTGCCCCTGCCGGAAAAAGTCCGGCTGGACGCCGACTATCTCCAGCGCCAATCGCTTGGCTTCGACCTGCGAGTGATCGTGCTGACGGTTGTAAAAGTGTTATATAGAGACGGCATTACTCACTGATTTAAAAAGCCGTTACCTCATCGGGCATGCTTTACTTCTTGTTTGCGGCGTGCCCGACGCCCCTCATCTCTCTGCTGTCACCACGGTTCATGTGTACATGCCGTGCTAGCCTCCAGGCCGGTTTCAAGCTGTCTGCTGATTCAGTTCTCCCGGCATTCCAGATCATACTGTCATCAAAGGCAGCGGCAATTCACCCTGCCTCGGCTGTCGCCGGCTCGACGATGGAACCGCTTACGTCGTACGGAGCGAGGCAAGTCTTCCAGAAGCGCGTGCCATTCCATGTCCGATTGGACCGGATAACGCTATTCGTCGATCACCTTGCACCGCCCTTTCTTTCAAGCAGTCAGGGCGGATGACGCCTGGTCGCAAAATGCTGCGAGCGTCCACGTGGTCGACGTTTCTCAAAGTTTCTACGGTGGACTCGGCAAACCGATGCCGGCGGATCATCGAACCGCACGGAGGCCGGATTCGATATGGATGGGGCTGAGGAGTGGTTCCCGCTTAGGTATGAGCGGGGGGAGGGAAGGTGATACGCACCGAGGCGAAGTGTACGCCTCGGTACTTGCTGATGAAGAATCAGGCCGTTTTTCCTTCGATGGACTGCGCCATGCGGGCAACACCACCGTTCTCTTTCCAGATGTGATCATCGATCGGCGATGATGGGGTAAATTCCGGAACGATCTTGCGCAGATGTGCTCGAATCGCATCGTGATCGGCGCGTTCGCATACATCTTCCAACTGTTTGAGCATGAGCTCCAAAAATGGCCAGGCGATCTCCGCCTCTTGAGCACGCATGATAAGAGGGTGGTTCGTACCGGTGACGTTATCGCCGATCAGCAGCTCTTCATACAGCTTCTCGCCAGGACGAAGTCCGACAAAGCGTATCTCGATGCCGTGCGGTACGTCCGCCGAGCGTACCTCATGCCCACTGAGGTGCACCATTTTCTTTGCCAGATCTGCGATCTTGACCGGTTCGCCCATATCAAGGACGAAGACGTCACCACCTTGTCCCATCGAGCCGGCTTGAATCACGAGTTGTGCCGCTTCCGGAATCGTCATGAAATATCGGGTGATCTCCGGGTGGGTCAGGGTGACAGGGCCTCCGGCACCGATCTGGCGGCGGAACAAGGGCACGACCGATCCCGACGAACCGAGAACGTTGCCAAAGCGGACCATGCAAAAACGTGTCTGGGAATGCTGCCGGGAAAACGCCTGCAGAATCAGCTCGGCGAGTCGTTTGGTCGAACCCATGACATTCGTGGGGCGGACCGCCTTATCCGTCGACACAAGCACGAAACACTTCACTTTTGCCGCCACAGCAGCCTTTGCAAATTGCAGGGTACCGAAAACATTGTTTCGTATGCCCTCAACAGGATTCTGCTCAACGAGCGGGACATGCTTGTACGCAGCGGCATGATAGACCGTCTCGACCTTGAAGGTTTGCAGGATCTCCTTGCATTTTTCGAAGTCCAGCACCGTACCCATGAATGGCACAAGTTCGACTTTCAAACCATTGGCAGCGATAAAGCTGCGCAGTTCCTGGTCGATGGTGTAAAGCGCATACTCAGACAACTCCAGCAACACCAGACGGCGCGGCGCCAGCTTGACGATTTGCCGGCACAACTCGGAGCCGATCGAACCGCCGGCGCCGCTGACGGCAACGGACTTGTTTGTAATGCATACAGAAAGCAGTGTGTCATCCGGTGCAACCGGATCCCGGCTGAGCAGGTCTTCGATCTCGATCTGGCGCACATCGTCAACGCGCGACATGCCCTTTACCAGGTTCTTGATGGGCGGCGTCACTTTGATCTTGACCTTCAGATGAGTAAGGCTGTCGATGATACGTTTTTGTTCGGCACCCGTAAGCGATGGCATGGCAAGCAGGACCGCGCCCGCTTCATAGTGCTGGACGACGCTGGCGATCTTGCTCGATGGGTAGACTTTGATGCCGCTGATCGTCGCCTTGTGCAGCTGCGGATTGTCGTCGACGAATGCGACCGGCAAATATTCCTTGCCAGGCAGCAGTGCATTTGCAAGCTGTACGCCGGCATTTCCAGCGCCATAGATGACGACATTGACGCGCTGATCGCTGCGCCGGTCGCCCAAAAAGAAGCCACGAGCCATGAAGCGGCTCGCGAGCAGATATAAAACGAGATTCGCCGCGAAAATAATGAATGGCGTCGGCGAAAAAGCTGCGTACAGGAAAACGCTTGCAAGCAGCGCAAGAATCATGACGGAAAGCGCAGCGCCTTTCATCACGGTCATGACGATTTGCTGATCGATATATCTGATCACGGCCCGGTACAAGCCAATTCGCGCAAAGATCGGAATGGAAACAACCGGTGCCGCAAGAATCAGCCAGAGATAGCCGCTCATTTTTGCCGGCTGAAGTTCGCCAAAATGAAGCGCCAACGCAATAGCGAACGTAAGCGGTACAAATAAAAGGTCAGCTGCCGCTGCGACAGCCTGTTTTTGGCGACGGGGCAACTCAAGGAATCGATTCTTCATCTTTGGAGCAATGATCTTTGTTATCTGGAACATCACACAGTGCTGATAAAGCCAGAGACACTGAGCAACGACCTTCCTTTTCGTTGAGATAAAGTTATTCGTGGAATTGGAAGAATTCTCACCGTTTGTAACGATCGAGAGGCTTAGGCGCGTATATTTATCGGCCTAGTGTGGCATATTCCTAATAATACTTTATTGCAGAGGAAAAAGACACATGGGTGTAGGAAGACTCCTCCCCCAACACAGGGGGAAAGTTTGTTTCGTATTGGCAAAAGATCAGTAGCGTGCTGGCGTTGGCCGGCAGTTTGCCTAGGGAGTTCTAGGGCAACTGCAGTAGTTGGGCGAGCAAGTACACGGGATTCACACGAAAAGCGGTCTCACACGCAGGGCGTTTTCTTCTTCTGGAAAAGCCGTGAAGTGTTGCGTGGATGCGTCAGGCATGTGACAAGTTATTGAAAAATATAGCAAATTTTTTAATGAACAGGGAGTGCCGGGCAGCTGGAGAGCTTGCGCAGAAGAAAAAGTGTTGCTTCGACAGAGACCATCACTCTGCAGTTGGCTCTCAATGCACGAGCTGATAAACTGTTCGGTTTGCGATTCATGGCTGAGCCGCCAGAATAATTCACAGAAATCGCAGTTTCGCCGGATTCGTAATGCTCGATACAGTTCTCAAAAACTCGTTTAAATTATCTCTTTATAGTTCGCTCGCATTTGGTGTTGTTAATGCATCCGGAGCTACTCCTGGAGTGCAGGGGCAATCCGGCTATATTAATATGCCGAGCGCATGGGTAGAGGCCGACGGCACATTCAGTACGGGTTATTCCTACGATAGCCCCTATGGCAGTACCTGGGTTTCCGCGACTTTCCTTCCATTTCTCCAGGTAACGGGCCGTTATGTGTCGGTGACCGGTACGCCTGCTTTCGGTAACGCGGGTGATCAATATGGCAAGCGTTATGGCCGCTATAAAGACAAGGTCGTCGACGCGAAGGTAAATGTCTGGCAGGAATCGACGTGGCTGCCATCCGTATCCATAGGCGCAACCGACCTGCTCGGCACCGAGCTGTTCAAAGGCCAGTACATCGTTGCCTCCAAAATCTTCGGCCCGGCAAGGAATTTCGAAGCCAGTATCGGTTACGGACGCAAGCGTCCGAACGGGCTCTTCGCTGGCGCCCGCTGGGTGCCAACCTCGCTTCCACACTGGGCAGTCGTTGCTGAATACGACGCCAACAACTATAAAAACGACTACCAGGCCGCGAGCACCGGCGCCGCATCCCGCGAAAAAGGCCCGGCCGTCGGCCTCGAATACCGCTGGGGCTGGCTGGGTGCCCAGGTCGCCCGCCACCGCGACCATTTCAGTGCCAACGTTTTCGCCAGCATCCCGTTCGGCGAGCGCGAATTCATTCCCAAACTGTACGAGCCGGCGCCCTTCGACCCGAAGAAAGCGCCGCCGCGCGCCACGGCCGCCGAGTGGCAGCAGGACGGCAGCCGCGGTGCGGCGCTGGCCGAAGCGCTCGTCAAACAGGACTTCAAGAACGTACGCGTCGAACTCGACAGCAATGTTCTCAAGCTCACGCTGACCAATAACCGGATTTCGAACATGGGCCGCGCCGTCGGCCGTGCGGCGCGCACCGCGCTCGCGTTCGCGCCGGAAGGCACGCGCGCCATCCACGTGACTTATACGAAGCTCGAGCAGCCGATCGCCACCTACGAGTTCCAGGACCTGCAGCGCCTTACCGACTACCTGACCGGCCTGGCGGATCGCGATGCCTTCCTGCAGACCGTCGCGGTGCGGTACTCGACGCCGGCTGACCGCATCGACGACCAGCAAGGCCTGCTCGCTGCGGTACGCGAGGATGGCAAGGGCCTGGCAGTACAGGTGGGACAGGACGGCAACATCGTCCAGGTGGTGTCGGAAGACCGCGAAGCGAATCGCTTCAAGACGATTCCGAAGATCTCGTTCTTCTTCAACGACCCGAGCGGCGCGTTGCGCTACGAAGTGGCGGCCGCAACGAACTACGACCGCCGCCTGGGCCAGGGGACTTACCTGAACAGCGCCCTCAAGCTGGACCTGTTCGAAAACGTTTCGGGCGTCACGCAAAAGTCCAACAGCCTGTTGCCGCACGTGCGCACGGACGTCGCCGAGTACAAGCGCGGCAGCCGCCTGAAGCTCAACCGCCTTCTGCTCAACCAGTACCTGACGCTCGATGAACGCCTGTACGCGCGCGCGTCGGCCGGCTTCTATGAAGAGATGTACCGCGGCGTCGGCGGCCAGGTGCTGTACCTGCCGAAGGACAGCCGCTGGGCGGCCGATGTCAGCATCGACGCCGTGCAGCAGCGCGGCTATCGAGGCTGGTTCGACAAGCTCGATTACAAGACCGTGACTGCACTGGGCGCGCTGCATTACAAGCTCCCGTACGACATCACGGCCACGGCGCGGGCAGGGCGCTTCCTGGCGCGCGACAATGGCGTGCGCCTCGAATTCAAGCGCCGCTTCCAGTCCGGCGTCGAAATCGGCGCCTGGTACACGAAGACCAACGGCAAGGACATCACCAACCCGGGTACGCCGGCCAATCCGTACAACGACAAGGGCGTATTCCTGTCGGTCCCGCTGAACATCATGCTGCCGTCGGATAGCCAGGCAACAGCGGGCATCGGCCTGTCGCCATGGACCCGCGACGTCGGCCAGATGGTTGCGAGCCCCGGCGACCTGTACGACCTGTTCGAACAACCGCGCCGCGACCTGACGACCTACGACGGCCTGGGCAACTTTGCCGAGCGCCGCGACGAGCAGAACCTGCCGGCAGTGAATCCGCCGGTGCGTCCGATGCCGAACATGTGGCCGATCTTCCGTTATCGCGTGGAGCAGTCGTTCTCGAACACGCCGACCCTGCCGCAGTGGGCGAACGGCACGCTGCTGGGCGCAGGTGCGATCCTCGGCGGCGCGTTGCTCGACAAGCCTTTCGACCGCTTCATGGAAAAGCGTGACGGTACGCGCGTTGCGCGGACCTGGAACAATGTGGGCAAGGCGATGCCGGTGCTGCTGACCGGCGCCGCCGCCGGCGCGGTCGCGCTGGGCGATGCGCGCCTGCAAAACATGGGCATCATCTCGCTCGAGTCGATCGCCGGCGCGGCCGCCGTGTCGATCGCCACCAAGCGCATCGTCGGCCGTGCGCGGCCAAGCGAAGGCCTGGGTGCGTGGAGCAAGACCTCGGACCGTTCCAACGCGTCCTTCCCGTCCAACCACAGCACGGTCGCGTTCGCGGCGGTGACGCCCTTCGCACAGGAGTACGACGCGCCCTGGCTGTACGGCCTTGCCGCCGCCAGTTCGATGGGACGCGCCGCGGGCCGCCAGCACTGGGTGTCCGACGTCGTGGCCGGTGGCGTGCTGGGGTATGCGATGGGCAGCTGGCTGTGGCAGAGCCAGCGCAGCAACTCCGGTTCGAGCTTTGCGGTGGCGCCGGGACCGAAGTCGGTCAGCGTGGCCTGGAGCGGCAGCTACTGATGGCACCGGGGTGGCGCGTACAATACTGCCCATGTACGCGCAGACAGGAATACCTCACCCATGATCTTGACGACCGGCGGCGCTGGCTTCATCGGCAGTAATTTTGTGCTGGACTGGCTCGCCGCCTCGGGCGAGCCGGTGCTCAACCTGGACAAGCTGACTTACGCCGGCAATCTCGAGAACCTTGCCAGTCTCCGCGGCGACGCCCGCCACGTCTTCGTGCAGGGCGACATCGGCGATGCGGCGCTCATCGCCCGCCTGCTCGCCGAACATCGCCCGCGTGCGGTCGTCAACTTCGCAGCCGAAAGTCACGTCGACCGCAGCATCCACGGCCCGGAAGACTTCATCCAGACCAATATCGTCGGCACCTTTCGCCTGCTCGAAGCGGTGCGCGACTACTGGCGCAATTTGCCCGCTGCCGAGCGGGCGGCCTTCCGCTTCGTGCACGTCTCGACCGACGAGGTTTATGGCTCGCTGGACAGCGCCGACCCTGCCTTCAGCGAAATCAGCCGCTATCAACCCAACAGCCCATACTCGGCGAGCAAGGCCGCCAGCGATCACCTGGTGCGCGCCTGGCACCACACCTACGGGCTGCCGGTGCTGACCACGAACTGCTCGAACAACTACGGGCCTTATCAGTTCCCGGAAAAGCTGATCCCGCTGTGCATCCACCACGCGCTGGCCGGCAAGCCTTTGCCGGTCTATGGTGACGGCCAGCAGCGGCGTGACTGGCTGTACGTGGGCGACCACTGCGCGGCGATCCGGCGCGTGCTCGAAGCGGGGCAGCCCGGCGAGGTCTACAACATCGGCGGCTGCAACGAGAAAGCGAATCTGGAGGTCGTGAAGACGCTCTGCGATATGCTCGATGCCACGCGCCCGCGCGCCGGTGGCCAGTCCTACCGCGAGCAGATCGCCTTCGTCAGCGACCGTCCCGGCCACGACCGCCGCTACGCGATCGATGCCCGCAAGCTGGAGCGCGAGCTGGGCTGGAAACCGCTTGAAACCTTCGAGAGCGGCATTCGCAAGACGGTGCGCTGGTATCTCGACAACGAACAGTGGGTGAAGCATGTAACCACTGGGGCTTACCGCGACTGGGTAGGCCAGCAATACGGGGCCTGAATGAAGATTCTGTTGACGGGCAAGGACGGACAGGTCGGTTTCGAGCTGGTGCGGACGCTGGCGCCGCTGGGCGAGGTCGTGGCTGTCGGCCGTGCGGATTGCGACCTGGGCGACGCCGAAGCGCTACGCACGCTGGTACGCACGGTCGCCCCCGACGTCATCGTCAATCCCGCCGCTTATACCGCTGTCGATAAGGCTGAATCCGAACGCAACCTGGCTTTTGCCGTCAATGCCCGCGCGCCCGGCATCTTGGGCGAAGAAGCGGCGCGCCTTGGCGCACTGGTGATCCATTACTCGACCGACTATGTGTTCGATGGCGCCGGACATGCACCCTGGACGGAAGCCGATATGCCCGCGCCGCAGAGCGTGTACGGCGCCAGCAAGTTTGCGGGCGAGCGGGCGCTGTTCGAAGCGTGTTCGCGCCACCTGATCCTGCGTACCAGCTGGGTACTGGGCAGCCATGGCGGGAACTTCGCGAAAACCATGCTGCGCCTGGCCGCCGAGCGTGATCACCTGACTATCGTCGACGACCAGTTCGGCGCGCCGACGTCCGCCGCGCTGCTGGCCGACCTGACGGCCCACCTGGTCCGCCAATATGCGCGCGAAGGCGGGGATGCATTCTCGTACGGGACCTACCATGTCGCAGCGGCGGGGGAAACCAACTGGTGGGCTTACGCCCGTTTCGTGCTCGACGTAGCGCAGCAGGCCGGCAGGCAACTGCGTGCCGGACCGGATGAGGTAATGCCGGTGCCGAGCTCTGCATATCCGACTGCGGCGAGGCGCCCGGCCAATTCGCGGCTCGATACCAGCCTTTTTTGTCATACCTTCGGGTTGCGGTTGCCGCCTTGGCAGGACGGCGTCCACGAAGTGTTGCGGCGCATTCTTCGGAGCGAAACCGATGCTTGACCCCAAGCGCAAAGGCATTATCCTGGCCGGCGGCTCCGGCACCCGGCTGTATCCGGCGACCCGGGCAGTCAGCAAGCAGCTGATGCCGGTCTACGATAAGCCAATGGTTTATTACCCGCTCAGCACCCTGATGCTGAGCGGGATCCGTGACATTCTCGTGATCAGCACACCGCATGATGCGGCGCGTTTCAGCGAGCTGCTCGGCGATGGCAGTCAGTGGGGAATGAACATCCAGTATGCGGTCCAGCCTTCGCCCGACGGACTTGCCCAGGCGTTCATCATCGGCCGCGATTTCATCGGTAACGACCCCTGTGTGCTCATCCTGGGCGACAACATCTTTTATGGCCACGACCTGGCAGCGCACTTGAAACGCGCCAATGCGCGCGTTGGCGGTGCAACCGTGTTCGCCTATCACGTGCAGGAGCCGGAGCGCTATGGCGTGATCGAGTTCGACGCCGCGCGCCGCGTGGTCAGCATCGAGGAAAAGCCGAAAGTGCCGAAGTCGAACTATGCACTGACCGGGCTGTACTTCTGCGACAAGGACGTCGCCAGCATCGCCGCCGGCATCGAGCCGTCTGCACGCGGTGAACTGGAAATCACGGACCTCATCCAGTCCTATCTCGATCAGGGCGCATTGAATGTCGAGATCATGGGGCGCGGCCTGGCCTGGCTTGATACCGGTACCCACGATAGCCTGCTCGAAGCGGCCAGCTTCATCGCAACGCTGCAGAAGCGCCAGGGACTGCAGGTTTGCTGCCCGGAAGAGATCGCGTTCCGCCAAGGCTGGATAAGCGCCGGCGACCTCGAGCGCCTGGCCTCTTCTTTATCGCAAAACTCCTATGGCGACTATCTCCTGAAGTTGCTGAAATCCTCTTGAATTCTGAACCCCTGATATTGGAATATGGCTTATACCGTAATACCCACCGCGATCCCCGATGTGCTGCTGCTGGAGCCGAAAGTCTTCAGCGACGACCGCGGCTATTTTTTCGAAAGCTACAGCGCGCGTAATTTTGAGGAGGCGACCGGATTGCAGGTCGAGTTCGTGCAGGATAACCACAGCGTGTCCAAAAAGGGCGTATTGCGCGGGCTGCATTATCAGATCCAGCACCCCCAAGGCAAGCTGCTGCGACTAACACAGGGTAGCGTATTCGATGTTGCAGTCGACCTGCGCAAGTCCTCCCCCACCTTTGGCCGCTCGGTGAGTGTGATGCTGAGCGCGGAAAACCGCAGGCAGCTATGGATACCGCCCGGCTTCGCCCATGGCTTCCTGGCCCTGAGCGACACGGTCGAAGTCCTCTACAAAATCACCGATTATTGGTATCCCGAGCACGAACGTACGTTGCTGTGGAATGATCCGGCGCTGGGCATTCCCTGGCCCATCGACGGTGAGCCGCGGCTGGCTGTGAAGGATATCGAAGGGAAGCTGCTCCGCGAAACAGACGTATTCGCATAAAAAAATCGGCCGCATCAGCGGCCGATTTTGCTACCAGCACTTCGCCGGGGCGCTCAAGGCGTCCCGCCACGCGATTAGTGGTGAGTGGTGGTCGAGTGGTTGGTGGTCGAATCGTTGTCCGAAGCAGCGACAGCGACGGCAGCCACAGCGGCGCCGATAGCGACCAGGGTGCCGGTCGACAGGCCAGCGATCGCGCTGGTGCCGAAGAAGCCGCCCGAGGTGGTAGCACCAGCAGCGGTGCCGGCGGTACCAGCGGTCTGGCCGGCAGCAGCAGCGTTACCTGCATTCGAAGTAGCGGCTTCTTGTGCCAGCACTTGTGCCGACATCAGGCTCAGGATTGCGCCAATGGCGATGATCTTTTTCATGATAGTCCTTAGTTTCAAATAGGGGCGGTGCAGCAATACTTTGTTGCTAAGCGATTATAGCAACTATGTGTTGCCTTGCTTCACTAAAAGCCTGCTTGTTCGGTAATTATGTGCAAAAAAGTGTGCTTAATTTTCCACTTATTGACAGTGCATGCGCCCAAAAAAAACGGCTCCCGTGATGGGAGCCGTTTTCATTCGCCAAAACTGAAGGCGCGGACGCTACAGCGTCCGCCATTCGATCAGTGGTGGGTCGTGGTCGAGTGGTTGGTGGTGGTGTCGTTGTCCGATGCTGCAACGGCAACGAAGGCGATCGCGGCGCCGATGGCGACTGCGGTGCCGGTCGACACGCCGGCGATGGTGCCGCCGGTCAGGAAGCCGCCGGAAGTGCCGGTCGATGCGGCGCCGGTCGATGCGGTGCCGGTCTGGGCAGCAGCAGTGTTACCTGCATTCGAATTAGCCGAACCTGCGGTGTCTTGTGCCAGAGCTTGTGCCGACAGCAGACCCAGGATTGCGCCGGTAACGATAATCTTCTTCATGTTGATCCTTTAATCAGAAAAATTGCAGCAATGGTGGTCGTGATGACCTTATGCCAACGGACAAAGTGAATACTCTATCACTTATCCGTAACACATCAGTGTACAGCAATTGTTGTTGAACATGCTCACACTTTTTAACATTCCTCGCTCTACGCGAACGAAAAGGGCGGTCTTTCCCCACCTGTTCACTCTATAGCCTTACGGCAACATCTGGAATAATCCCATCCTGAACCAAAGAGCGGGAACAGGACATGGCGGAAGCAAGCAACGCAGAAAAGACAGAACCAGCGTCAGCCAAACGGCTGAGCGACGCACGCAAAAACGGCGACATTCCCCGCTCGCGCGAAGTCGCCACGTTTACGGTTCTGATGACTGCCGGCGCCGGCCTGTGGATGCTGGGCGGCGGCGTCGTCGACAAGCTGTCCACCACGCTGCAGCGCGGCCTCTCGCTCGACCGCGAACAGATCTACAACCCCAACGTCCTCATCGAACGCGTCACCACCGACATTGGCGCGGTAATGCTGGCCTGTCTGCCGCTGGCGCTGGCGATCATGCTGGTGGCCGTGGTGTCGCCGCTGCTGATCGGCGGCTGGAATTTCAGCGCCAAATCCTTCATGCCGAACTTCGGCAAGCTCAATCCCATGAACGGCCTCGGCAACATGGTCTCGACCAATGCCCTGGTCGAGCTGCTGAAGGCCGTCGCCAAGACCCTGCTGGTCGGCGCCGTTGCCTGGTATGTGGTGATGAGCGAAAAGGACGCCGTGATCGGCCTGGCGGTCGAGCCGCTGGGCGCCGCCACCGGCCACCTGGCCGGCCTGATTGCGCGCGCCTTCATGATCATGGTTGCTTCGCTGGGTGCGATCGCCCTGCTGGACGGTCCGTACCAGAAATGGCACTACGCCAACAAGCTGAAGATGACGCGTCAGGAAGTGATTCAGGAATCCAAGGAATCGGACGGCAACCCGCAAATCAAAGGCAAGATCCGCCAGATGCAGCGCGAGATGGCCAAGAAACGCATGATGAGCAACGTCCCGACCGCCGACGTGGTCGTGACCAACCCGACCCACTTCGCGGTGGCGCTGAAGTATGCCGACGGCCAGAAGGGCGCGCCGAAAGTCGTGGCCAAGGGTACCGACGAAGTCGCGGCCAAGATCCGCGAGATCGCCAAGGAAAACAAGGTCGTGTTGCTGGAAGCGCCGGCCCTGGCCCGTGCGCTGTACAAGCACACCGACATCGACGACGAGATCCCGGAAGCGCTGTTCTCGGCGGTGGCCGAAGTGCTGGCCTACGTCTACCAGCTGCGCGCCTACACCAAGGGCAGCAGCGACCACTATCCGGACCGTCCGAACAAGCTGCCGGTGCCGCCGGAAATGGACCCTTTCAATAACAAAGGTAATACGCAATGAACGGTTTCAAACTGCCGGCCTGGGCCCAGGCGATCGCGGGACGCGGCAACGCGCTTGCGGCGCCTATCCTCATCATCCTGCTGCTGTCGATGATGATCCTGCCGTTGCCGGCATTTGCACTCGACCTGTTCTTCAGTTTCAACATCGCGATGTCGGTCATCGTGCTGCTGACCGCGCTGTACACGGTCAAGCCGCTCGACTTCATGGCCTTCCCGGCGGTGCTGCTGGTGACGACCCTGCTGCGCCTGGCGCTGAACGTGGCTTCGACCCGCGTGGTGCTGACCGAGGGCCACACCGGCGGCGCCGCTGCCGGCAAGGTGATCGAAGCCTTCGGCCACTTCCTCATCGGCGGCAACTACACGGTCGGCCTGGTGGTCTTCATCATCCTCACCATCATCAACTTCATGGTCGTCACCAAGGGTGCCGGCCGTATCGCCGAAGTGGGCGCGCGCTTTGCGCTGGACGCGATGCCGGGCAAGCAGATGGCGATCGACGCCGACCTGAACGCCGGCCTGATCGGCGAGGCCGAAGCCAAGCAGCGCCGCTCGGACGTGGCGATGGAAGCCGAATTCTACGGCGCGATGGACGGCGCCTCGAAGTACGTGCACGGCGACGCTGTGGCCGGCATCCTGGTTACCCTGATCAACGTGATCGGTGGCCTGATCGTCGGCATGATCCAGCACGACATGGCATTCGGCGACGCGGTCAAGAACTACACGCTGCTGGCCATCGGTGACGGCCTGGTCGCGCAGATCCCCTCGCTGATCATCTCGATCGCGGCCGGTATGGTCGTCTCCCGCGTCGCCAGCGACCAGGACGTCGGCGACCAGGTCGTCGGCCAGCTGTTCGGTCGTCCGATCGTCATGTACATCACTGGCAGCATCATCGGCGGCATGGGCATGATCCCGGGCATGCCGAACCTGGTCTTCCTGCTGCTGGGCAGCGCGCTGTTCGGTGTCGGCTACATGGTGGAAAAGCGCCAGAAGAATGCGCCGGCACGGGCGCAGGGTGCGGCAGCGGGTGCGGCCGGCCAGGCCGGTGGGGCAGGGGGCGCCGCGGGTGGCGCCGCAGCGGCCGCCACCACGCCGGCCGAGCAGGAAGAGGCGACCTGGCAGGACGTCATGCCGGTCGACACCCTGGGCCTGGAAGTGGGCTACCGATTGATCCCGCTGGTCGACAAGGGCCAGGCCGGCGAGCTGCTCAAGCGCATCAAGGGCATCCGCAAGAAGTTCGCACAGGAAGTCGGCTTCCTGGCGCCGCCGGTGCACATCCGCGACAACCTGGAGCTGAAGCCCACGGCCTACCGCATCACCCTGAAAGGTGTGGAAGTGGGCAGCGGCGAGGCCATGAACGGCCAGTTCCTGGCGATCAACCCGGGCATGGCCAGCGGCACGCTGCCGGGCCTGGTAACCACCGATCCGGCCTTCGGCCTGCCGGCGATCTGGATCGACGCCGCCCTGAAGGAAGAGGCGCAGAGCATGGGCTATACCGTGGTCGACGCCGGCACCGTGATCGCCACCCACCTGAACCACCTGATCACGACCCACGCTTCGGAACTGCTGGGCCGCATGGAAGTGCAGGCACTTCTTGACCATTTGGCAAAAGATGCACCGAAGCTGGTCGAGGACCTGATCCCCAAGGTCGTGTCGCTGTCGACGCTGCAGAAGGTGCTGCAAAACCTGCTGCAGGAAGGCGTGCACATCCGCGACATGCGCACCATCATCGAGACCCTGTCGGAGCATACCGGTTCGACCCAGGATCCGAACGATTTGACGGCGCTGGTACGTATCGCCCTTGGACGCGCGATCGTGCAGCAGCTGTTCCCGGGCACCAATGAGCTGTCCGTGATGACCCTGGACAACCGCCTCGAACGCCTGCTGGTGCAAGCCCTGAACGCCGGCGGCGACGGCACCGGCATCGAGCCGGGCCTGGCCGACACCATCGTCCAGCAGGCGGCCAATGCGGCCCAGCAGCAGGAGGCGATGGGCCTGACGCCGGTGCTGCTGGTGCCGGGGCCGCTGCGGACCCTGCTGTCACGTTTCCTGCGCCGCGCGCTGCCCCAGCTGAAGGTGCTGTCGCATTCGGAGATCCCGGAGACGAAGACGATCCGGGTGACCAGCCTGGTGGGTACGGCCTGAAGCGTGTGAGCGCTCAGGCGTGCCGCTCAGGGTGCCGATCAGGCGCGCGAGTACACGTCCTCGAAGCGCACGATGTCATCCTCGCCCAGGTAACTGCCCGACTGCACTTCGATCAGGTGCAGCGGCAGCTTGCCCGGGTTTTCCAGGCGGTGCGTCATGCCGATCGGGATGTAGGTCGATTCGTTCTCGGACAGCAGCTTGACGCTGTCGCCGCAGGTCACGCGCGCCGTGCCCGAGACCACCACCCAGTGCTCGGCACGGTGATGGTGCATCTGCAGACTCAGCTTCTCGCCCGGCTTGACGGAGATGCGCTTGACCTGGAAGCGGTCGCCCACGTCGATGCCCTCGTAGAAGCCCCACGGACGGTAGACCCGGGTATGGTGCAGGTGCTCGGTGCGGTCCTGGGCCTTCAGGTGGTCGACGATGTTTTTCACGCGCTGGACCTGGTCCTTGTGCGCGACCAGCACCGCGTCGTTGGTTTCCACCACCACCAGGTCCTTGACGCCGACCACGGCCACGATACGGCTTTCGGCGCGCACCAGCGAGTTGCTGACGCCGTCCAGGTAGACGTCGCCGCGCTGCACGTTGCCGT
>Ga0308160_10000387_pt1 | contig 88226 bp, 77 predicted proteins | sample PhyFR1_FD_201036 | JGI IMG/M metagenome (GOLD analysis project Ga0308160, IMG submission 201036) | Phyllosphere microbial communities from UC Gill Tract Community Farm, Albany, California, United States - DLSLF.R1 | ecosystem: Host-associated > Plants > Phyllosphere > Unclassified | place: USA...
TTTTCACTAAAACAAAGGTAAAGTATTGTGCTGTTTTACAAATGGAAGGCATTTAAATTAATGCTTCTCAAAAGCTAAATTTTTATCAACTTTTATTTGCTTTTGAAGACAGTACCTTTTCAGGGCTCCGCTTTGCTACGGTACCGATGAAGGATCGGCACTGAACCCTTACAATCCCTAACGCAAAACCCACTGTCTAAAAATAAATAAACCCCGCAGGTTTTTAAACTGCGCTGCCCTCAATGAGACCATAAAGCCAACTTAAGTTGGAATTAAACCTACAAGGTTTATTTATTTAATGTTCCGGAACAAAAGATTTATTTCCAAAAATATCCGTTTTGAAAATTCCAATCTTCTTACCGTTAACATCTTCTACAACAGTATCACCAAATACATCTTTTTTATACTTAGCCAATACATTTCCATGTTCATCTTCAACTACGGTATCGCCAAAAGCATTATTTTTCTGTTTGCCTATTACCTTACCATTGCCATCTTCTATGATGATGTTGCCCGAAATATCTGTTTTATAAACATTTAAGACCTGGCCACGGTCGTTTTCGATAATGATATTACCGTGGATATCTGTTTTTTGTTTGATGGTTACTTCAGTTTTCCCATCACCGGGAACCAAGCCTCCTAATGGCTTTGGCACCAGGTTTTGTTCACGTTCACTATTTAATACCGTATTGCCAAAAAAATCTTTCTTTTGTGTACCTACAGTTTTTCCGGCTTCATTTTCTAAAATCGTATTGCCGAAAAAATCCTGCTTTTGCTTGGCGATGGTTTTACCATCTTTATCTACAATAATGGTCTTGCCAAAAAAGTCTTTCTTCTGTTTGCCGATGGTGTTATCTTTCGAATCGACCAGAATGGTATCGCCAAAAAAATCTACTTTATATTTATATTGAGATTCTTGGCCATAAGCCACGGCGGAAATTGTAGACATGATAATGCCTAGTGTTAATTTTTTCATATTGATTTCATTTTGTGTGTGTATCACTAAAATACTAAAATTATACGGAGAAAAAGACTGAATAACTAGGTATTAATCTTGTTAATTTGAGGCTTGGGTTTTAAGCCATTGGCCAAAAGCTGCTCCCCTTTGTAAAATAAACCCGGTAGTAGCGAACACAGAGTGCAACGAAGTAAAGCGGATAACGGGACTGCCTGAGCCACAAAGTACGGAGGCCTTCATTTTCAAATTCCCGATCCCGGCCTTTCCACCCTCACCTTCCCGCCTTCAACTTTCTTTTCAGATATTAATCCCAAACCTTTCCTTCTTCAGCCTTTTTACCCTCAACCTTTTTGCGTATCTTTGCGGCTTATTTCGATTATAGCATGATTTCAGTTTCTAATTTATCGTTACGATACGGCAAACGCACATTATTTGAAGATGTTAACCTAAAATTTACCCAGGGCAACTGCTATGGCGTAATTGGGGCTAACGGCGCAGGTAAATCTACTTTTCTAAAAATTTTATCGGGAGAAGTTAACCAAACTTCTGGTAGTGTGGCTTTTACTCCAGGCGAAAGAATGGCGGTTTTAAAACAAAACCACTACGAATTTGATGAGTTTTCGGTATTAGAAACCGTAATGATTGGTCATAAAGAACTTTATGCCATCATGAAAGAGAAAGATGCCATTTATATGAAAGAAGATTTTTCGGAGAAAGATGGCGAACGTGCCGGAGAGCTTGAAAATCTTTTTGCCGAAATGGATGGCTGGAACATGGAAAGCAATGCCGCAACCATGTTGAGCAATTTGGGCATTACCGAAGATAACCACTATAAATTGCTAAAAGAGCTAGACAATACGCAGAAAGTACGTGTGTTATTGGCGCAGGCCTTATTTGGGAATCCGGATATTTTATTACTGGATGAGCCTACCAATGATTTGGATATCGAAACCATTGCCTGGTTAGAAAACTTTTTAGCCGATTACCAGAATATTGTACTGGTTGTATCGCACGACAGGCACTTTTTAGATGCAGTATGTACGCATATTGTAGATATCGATTTCGCTAAAATGAGCATTTACACTGGTAACTATACCTTCTGGTACGAATCTAGTCAGCTGGCATTAAAACAGCGTAGCGACCAGAACAAAAAAATGGAAGATAAGGTGAAAGAGCTACAGGAATTTATCCGCAGGTTTAGCGCAAATGCATCTAAATCAAAGCAGGCAACTTCTCGTAAGAAGGCTTTAGATAAGATTGATATCACCGAAATTAAAGCATCGAGCAGAAAATACCCAGCCATTATCTTCAATAATACTGGCCGTGAGGCTGGTGACCAGATTTTACAGGTAGAAAACCTGGGCAAAAATGGAAACGATGGTGTTTTGTTCGACAAAATTACCTTCATGGTAAATAAAGGTGATAAAATTGCTGTATTATCTCAGAATAGTTTAGCTACTGCAGCATTTTATGATGTGTTAACGGGCAGAGATACAGACCATAGAGGAGAATTTAAATGGGGTGTAACCATTAGCACTGCAGATATTCCTAACGACAACTCCGAGTATTTTGCCGGTAAAGATGAAAACCTGGTAGATTGGTTACGTGAGTACTCTGGCACCGATGCGGATGAGCAATTTGTACGCAGCTTTTTAGGCCGTATGTTATTCTCGGGCGAAGAGGTACTTAAAAACGTAAAAGTGCTTTCAGGGGGCGAAAAAATGCGTTGTATGTTCTCGAGGATGATGTTACAACAAGCCAACCTGTTAATGTTTGATGAGCCAACCAATCACCTTGATCTGGAATCTATTGAGGCACTGAACAATGGTATGAAAGATTTTAAAGGTGCAATATTGTTTACCTCTCGAGATCACCAGTTAACCGAAACAGTGGCTAACCGCATTATTGAAATTACACCAAAAGGCACTATTGATAAGTTAATGACTTACGATGAATATATCAACAGCAGCGATGTTGCGAAACTAAGAGAAGAAATGTATTCTTAATTCTTCAATTAAAATATTGATTTAAAAGCCACATGCACTCCATGTGGCTTTTTCTTTATAATAAATTGTATCTGTTGTAGCGTTTTCATCTCATTAATCGTTTTACAAGAAAAAAGCGTTAATGGCCATTAACCAATTTTGTTCAAAAAATTGATTTAAAACATTAAAATGAAAACGAATTTGAAAAATTTTAGCACTACAAAAATTATACTCTCTCTCTTAGCGATAGCTTTAACCATTACGGCTTGTAAAAAAGATTTTAATAACGACCCTATCGAAGCGGCTGGTATTGGTTTTGTTCATGCATCACCTGGAACAGGCGCATTGGATTTTATCCTGGATAACCAAAAAATAAATAGCTTTACCTACACTAAAGATTTAGGATACTATGCTGCTTATCCTGGAACAAGATTGGTGGGTGTTGCTAAAAAAGACTCTTTAAAATATTTAACCACGGCTCAAGCCATATTAAAAGAAGGATCATTCTATTCGGTTTTCGTAGTAGATACTTTAAAATCAACAAAACTTTTAATTCTTGAAGATGATTTAAAAGCACCTGAAACGGATAAGGCTAAAGTTCGTTTTGTAAACTTAAGTCCGGGTTCTGCCCCATTTGATTTAGCTATTGCAGGTACAGATGCACCTTTATTTACTGCAAAAGCATTTAAAGAGTTCACCACTTTCAGCAATATTACACCAAATGACAGCTATACTTTCCAATTAAAACAAAGCGGAACAGTTAAAGTTAGCTTACCGGCCGTTAAAATCGAAAAAGGTAAAATTTATACCATCTGGGCTAAAGGCTTATCGAGCAAAACCGATAGTACTGGAGTTGGCTTATCAGTGATGACAAATAAATAAAAATATTTCACTCTACCTGTGAAAACGAAAATTGACACCACTCAAAAAATTGGGTGGTGTTATTTTTCTTAAATTTGCAATAATTAATCATGATAAACCTTTAATAAATAGTCCTTTACAGGGGTGATAAAAAAAATACTCAGTTTTGAGGAAATTTTAAAAGGCTGTGTAAAAAACGACAATAGCTGTAAAGAAATGATGTATAAATCATTTTATGGCTATTTAATGGGCATTATTTTACGGTATACAAAGAATCCTTCCGACAGTGAAGAGCTTGTAAACGATAGTTTTATCAAGATTTTTAAACATGTTGGCGGTTTCAAAGCACCAAAAAATCCGGAAGAATTACAGCGATCGTTTAAAGGCTGGATTGCCCAGATTGCTTCGCGGACGGCAATAGACAAGATACGGAGTTCGAAAGTTCAGTTTTATGTTGATGATTTAGCTGAAAGTGAACATCCGGTTAGCCAGGTTTCGGTCGCTTCGGAACTACACGTTAATGATATTTTGAATTTACTAAATCACTTACCAGATACGCAGAGACTGGTATTTAACTTATATGAAATTGAGGGCTTTGCCCACGATGAAATTTCGAAGATGTTAAACATTCCTGAAAGTTCCAGTCGTGTGTACCTTACGCGTTCTAAGAGTAAGTTACGTACCCTTTACCTAAATACCATGGTTAATTCATACGAAAAAAATGGATAAGGAATTAATTGAGCATATCACCGCGCAACTCCAAAACCATGAGGAAACATACCCTGATGGTGCTTGGGAGCGCTTTTCGGAGAAAAAAAATAAGAGACGAGCCATCGCTTTTTGGCCTTTGTGGGCTGCTGCTGCCTTAATTTTGGTCTTTGGAGGTGTATTTTTTGCGCAAAACAATATAGATCAGAAAAAAGATATTGCAATAACTAAACCTAAAGCTCAGCAAAATGCTACAGCCGATAGGAATTCAAATAACAATATTAAAACTAAAATCGATTCTACTTCATTAAATAACGATACGGCCCCTGTAAATAACCTGGCGGCCAATCGTCCAGCCAAAATTACAGGAAGCACAAAACCATTATTAACAGCGCAGAGCGGTTATTCGCTTATTAATACATCAGCGCAAATGGCTCCTGTAAACAATAACCTTTTAGATAATAAACTTGCGGGTGCTAATCTTTCAAACCTGAAAACAAAACAGTTTGATATTTTAACGGAAAGGAAAAAACCTCAACCCATTGCGCAAACAAGTTTTGAAAAACTGCTTGCCCAGGATAGTTATGCGAATCAACAAAAAACGCCATCAAAAACAAGCGAGAATTCTAAATGGCAGCCTGATGTGTATATTGCGCCAGCAATGGGTAATGATAATAAAGTAACCATGAACTATGGTTTTTCTTTATCTTATGCCATTGCCAATAAATTATCAATAAGTTCTGGCGTTTCTTATGCTTCTATTAGCACTACCGAATCGTTAAATGCTTCTGCACCACAAACCTTATCGGGCAAAAACCTCGAGTCGGTTGATGCTAAAGTGCGTGGAATTAACGTTCCTTTAGAATTAAAATACAGCATAAGTGATAAACTCTACACCAATATAGGAGTTTCTGCACTAGCTGTTTTAAAAAACTCGCAACAGAACAACTACATTGTAAACCAGGTACAGAATTTTTCTTTGACAACAGCAAATGGTTATGCCGATTCGAAGACATTGATTGTGAAAGAAAAAACTACTGAGCCACAGCCCGAAGCCAATATAGATCCTGATAAATACATTGGATTTTATAATTTTTCTCTAGGTTACAAACAAAAGATATCCAAAAAGAACAATATTGCTATCGAGCCTTTTTTAAGGCTGCCAATGAAAACTTTCTCTAAAGAAAACCTTAACCTCACCAACGGCGGACTGCGTTTGAAGATTGATTTTTAGAAAAAAAAACTAAGATATTTAGTATATTTGGTTAAATACCTAATATGAAGAATATCAAGCCATATCCTACTGAAGAGGAGCAATCTCCGATTAAAACCCTTAACGAGGTCGATTTTTCTGCGACTTACAGTTATGCAGATTATATGCGCTTCGAATTTGAAGAGCGCTTAGAACTTATCAAAGGATACATTTTCAAGATGAGCCCTGCTCCTTCCAGGATTCATCAAAAAATATCAGGAAGAATTTACGTATCAATTTATAATGCACTGAATGGCCACAAATGTGAAGTTTATTCAGCCCCTTTTGATGTCCGTTTAGCTAAGAAAACTCAAGATGACAAGGAAGTTTTCACGGTGGTACAGCCCGATATCGTTGTAATTTGCGATCAGACTAAACTTGATAAACGTGGATGCATAGGTGCACCCGATATTGTTGTCGAAATTTTATCGCTTGGCAACAATAAAAAAGAATTGATCAATAAATACGAGGTTTATGAAGAAGCAGGTGTTAAAGAATACTGGATTGTTAGCCCTTCGGAAAAAACATTTTTCAGATATATCCTTGATGATAATGGCAAGTTTCAACCAACAAAACTACTTACTGAGGGCGAAGAGGTAAGCACAACGATTATACCAGGCTTTAAGCTTGTTCTTGAAGAGGTGTTTAAAGACTAGGATAAATGCTATGAAAAACATTAAACCATACCCTACTGAAGAGGAGCAACCTCCAATTAAAACCCTTAACGAGGTCGATTTTTATGCAACTTACAGTTACGCAGATTATATGCGCTTCGAATTTGAGGAACGCTTAGAAATTATTAAAGGACACTTATTCAAAATGAGTCCTGCTCCTTCTCGGATTCACCAAGGAATTTCAGCCAACATTTTTGTCCCTATATACAATATACTCAAAGGGAAACCGTGTCATGTCTACTGCGCCCCTTTTGATGTCCGTTTAGCTAAGAAAACTCAAGATGATAAAGAAGTTTTCACCGTAGTGCAACCAGATATCGTTGTAGTTTGTGATCAGACTAAGCTTGATAAACGTGGATGCATAGGTGCACCCGATATTGTTGTCGAAATTTTATCGCCTGGCAACAATAAAAAAGAATTGATCAATAAATATGAGGTTTATGAGGAAGCGGGTGTTAAAGAATACTGGATTGTAAGTCCTTCGGAAAAAACATTTTTCAGATATATCCTTGATGACAAAGGCAAGTTTCAGCCAACAAAACTACTCACCGAGGGCGAAGTAGTAACCACTTCTATTATGCCAGGATTTTCGCTTGTCCTGGAAGAAGTTTTTCAAGATTAAAACATGGATATTAACGAAAAAAGTCAAGTTTTAAATGGCAAAGCTGCTATTTAAAACTTGACTTCTTTGAAATCGTTTATCTATAATTAGTGTCCTGAATGACCGTCAGCTCCGTGAGCATGACCATGAGCCAATTCATCTTGAGTAGCTTCCCGTACATTTAAGATCACACCGTTAAACACTAAGTTTTTACCAGCCATTGGGTGGTTTAAATCTACTGAAATGGTTTCGTCGTGAACAGCAGTAACACCTGCTCTAAACTGGTTACCATTGTTATCTTGTAAAGGAATTACATCACCTACATTTGGCAATTCGCCACCAGCTTCAGTAAACATGGTTTTTGGAAGGTCGGCAAAAGCACCTGGATCGATATCACCGTAACCATCTGCTGCAGATAGCTCGAAGCCATATTCATCACCAGTTTTTAAACCAGTTAGATGTTCTTCAAATTTAGGCAACATCATGCCGACGCCATATAAAAATACTAAAGGATTTTGTTCGTCAGCTTTTTCTACAAAAACTTGTTGTCCTTCTTCGTTAGTAGTATGCAATTCGTAAGTTAACGCTACTACAGAGTTTGGTGAAATATTCATTTAAATTAATTTATTGTAAATACTCTAATGCGTCCTCAACAGTGTTAACCGGCAACTGGCATACTTTATTTCGGCAAATATAAACTTTTGTTTCATTGCTTTGCTTACCTTTTAACAGCGGCAGGTTACTTTTTGTTCCGCCCAATGTAATTTTGTTCGGAATATAATGTCCGCTTAATGCTAACTTAATACTGTCGGTTTCTAAACCGGTAATGGCAATTTCGTTTATGCCATAAATTTCGTTTAACAATTGAATAGCCCAGTTTGAGTAAGCAGAGCCGTAACTTTTGATCTTCGGCTGAACCGCAGCAAGCATTTCTGAGGCTTTTTCGGTATATTGTTCAATGTCGAAAAGCAAACCCAATTGCTGCAGATTCTGCGCCATTGTAGAATTTGAAGCGGGAATTACATTATCCATTACTTCATGTTTACGGGCAATTAAATCTTCACTTTCGGCTGAGGTATAGAAAAACATCGGCGAATCTGCATCCGTAAAATTAGCGATCACATAATCGGTCAATGATTTTGCCTCTTCTAACCATTTTTCATCAAAATCAGCTTCGTATAAGGCAATCAGTGCTTCAATAAAAAAGGCATAATCGTCTAAGAAGCCCGTAATAGAAGCCTTTCCGTTTTTATAATTACGGTATAAGCCACCGTTTTCTGATTTTAAGTGGCTTAGGATAAAACTGGCCGCAGCTGATGCGCTTTCGTAATATGGTTTATGATTTAATACCTCTGCAGCATCGGCCAGGGCTTTAATCATCATGCCATTCCAGGCAGTTAAACACTTATCATCCAAGCCTGGTCTGATTCTTTTGCTACGCACAGCCATTAATTTTGTTTTGGCCGAGTTTACTTTGTCATAAAGCTGTTCTGCATCAATATCAAATTTTGCAAGCAGATCGTCATCGCTGATGGTTTTGCGCAAAATATTGGTTTGCTCTTCTTCCCAGTTACCTTCTTCGGTAATGTTGTAGTAAGCGCCGATTAATTTGGCATCTTCTCCCAAAACCTGATCGAATTCTGCTTTATCCCAGATGTAAAACTTGCCTTCTACCCCTTCGCTATCTGCATCTAATGCCGAATAAAACAATCCATCTGCTGAGGTCATCTCTTCAAAAACCCAATTTATGGTTTCAACTACTGTTTGTTTAAACGAATAGAACTTGGTGCACTGATAAGCCTCAGCGTATAAACTGATGAGTTGAGCATTATCGTAAAGCATTTTTTCGAAGTGTGGTACATGCCATTTATCATCAACCGAATAACGGGCGAAACCTCCGCCAATCTGATCATAAATACCGCCTCGGCTCATTTCTTCGAGCGTATGGCAAACCGCTGTAAAAACAGATTCATCATCTTTTAAAAAGCCATACCGCAATAAAAACACCCAATTATTGGGTAAAGGAAATTTTGGAGCGCGGTTATATCCCCCGTAACCGATATCGAAATGACGTTTCCAGGGTTCAATGATTTGGGTAAGGTGTTCTTTTGTATATTCTTCTTTTTCGGGCGCTGGGATTATCTTTTCACTGTCTTTAATGCCCGAGGTTAACCGTTCTGCATATTGGATAGCCTTATCGGGTTCATTTGCCCAAAGTGCGGCAACATTTTCCAGAATATTGATCCAATCGTTTTTCCTGAAATAGGTTCCGCCATAAATTGGACGCTGATCTGGCAAACAGATACAGTTTAAAGGCCAGCCACCGCTTCCTGTCATGAGCTGGATGGCATACATATAAATCTGATCAATATCCGGGCGCTCCTCACGATCTACCTTAATGCAGATAAAATGACGGTTCATCACCTCGGCCACTTCATGATTCTCGAAACTTTCGCGTTCCATTACATGGCACCAATGACATGCCGAATAGCCAATGCTCACCAATATGAGTTTATTTTCCGTTTTTGCTTTTTCTAATGCTTCTGCGCCCCACTCATACCAATTAACAGGATTATGAGCATGCTGCAACAAATATGGAGATGAGGCGTGGATTAAATTATTGATATCAGACATGGCAGTTAATGTAAAATGTAAGCGGGAAAATTGAATTCTAATTGGAGGCGTAAATCTATTAATATTCTACAAACCTATTTCGATTTAGTTTTTGTTTTTATACTTTAGTTGGAAATCTACCTGAAGGAATGGAATTGAGCAAAAACGAGTTATTTATTCTAAAACTTGACGCTGGACGTCAAGAATTGAGTTGGACGCACTATCGGCTATTATCCAGCTTTGCAAACCCTATACCTTACACCTTCTACCTTAATCATCAACCTCAAAAAAAATGAAAATCACCCATACCGAAATATACCGCTTTAGCATCCCAATGGAACCTTTTGTTATTGCTACCGGGACCATGCATTTTGCACAGAATGTATTAGTGAGGATTTTTACCGATACAGGTATTCACGGCATTGGAGAATGTTCTGCTTTCCCAATGATTGTGGGTGAAACGCAGGAAACCTGCATTGCGATGGCTAAAGACTTCGCCACCATTTTAAAAGGCAAAGATCCATTAGAAATCCCGGAACGGATGAACGATTTGTTGGGTTACGCCGATCATAACAATACCATTAAAAGTGCTTTCGACATGGCATTGTTTGATATTGCAGCCAAAAATGCAAAATTACCGCTTTATAAATTTCTTGGTGGAACTAAACGCACCATAGAAACGGATATGACCATTGGTATCGATACACCGGCGGGAATGGCTGTAACAGCATTGAAATATAAAAGCCAGGGCTGCCGTATTTTAAAGATTAAACTGGGCAAAAAAGTGCATGATGATATAGAAAGGGTAAAACATATCCGCGAAGCAGTAGGCGAAGATTTGATTTTACGCCTGGATGCCAATCAAGGCTGGAGTTTTGATGACGCTTTATTTGCATTAGGTGAGTTAGAAAAATACAATATTGAGTTTTGCGAACAACCCATGCGGACATGGTATGATGATAAACTACCAGAATTAAATGTAAATTCTCCGATTAAACTCATGGCCGACGAAAGCTGTTACAACCATCACGATGCCCGTAAACTGATCAATAGCCAGTCTACTACTTATTTAAACATTAAGTTTTCGAAATCCGGAGGCATTTTAGAAGCGCAAAAAATCCATGAGGAAGCCTTACAACGCGGTGTAAAATGCATGATTGGAAGTATGCTCGAAACCAGAATTGCTTTAAGCGCCAATTTACATTTTGCATTGGCCAGCCCAAATGTCGAGTTTTTTGATTTAGATACTGCCTTGCTGGGCCATTTGGTCGATCCTGTGGTTGGTGGCCTCACTTATAATGGATACTTCCTTGATGTGCCCGAAGAAATTGGCATTGGTGCTGAAGCTGATGAATTTTTCTTAGCGGAATGTGAAAGTTGGACTATTTAGTTTAACGAGTTTGGAGTTTGGCGTTTGGCGTCGATTAATCGATTTAAACAATTAACCAGTTAACCCACGGCAAGTGAACCAATGACTAATGAACTAATAACCTATCTAACGCTAAACTATCCCCATTAAAAGCATTAAAATCAACCACATGACCGATGCCGTTAATTTTGGCTTTATCAGAGTGCTGCCAAAATTTCCAACGGCTTTTATCCATCCTTAGTTTTGGTTGATAATAATGGGCAATCCACAAGGGATAATCATCAAAATGATCAACTAAATAATCTTCATAAAATTTAAGCCCGGTATAAACAATCGGCCTGACTTTGGTTTTCATTTCTACATAATTGAGAAAATCAGACAGTTCTGCCCGCATTTTCAAAGGAGAAACGCCATCCAGGGATTCAATATCCACAACTGGTGGTAAATCCCCTCTCTCGATTCTCACCACCTGCAAGAAAAATTTAGCCTGTGTTTTGCCATCCTTTTTCGGTCTGAAAAAGTGATAAGCACCGCAAATAATTCCTGCTTTTGGAGCTTCACGCCAATTGCGTTGAAAATAGGGATCGACCAACATTAATCCCTCTGTGGCTTTGATAAAGGCAAAACGGATACTGACCTCATCCTCTTTCATTTCCTTTACTTTTTGCCAGTTTATTTTGCCCTGATAGTAGGAAACATCGATACCATGAACGGTATATTTTTTAGGGATTTTGATATTAAAACTTTCGTAGGTTCTGTAATTTGGGTCTTGCCCCCAATCTTTAACCCAACGCCAGGTAGCCACAAAACTTCTTAAAACATAACCATAGTAAAATGGAGAGAGTAAAATCAACAATAAACCTGCAATAACCAGTTTAAGTTGAACGGAAATACCACCTTTCTTTTTTTTGCCTGTTGTGGATTTTCTCGCTACAGGTTTCTTAACGGCAGGTTTTCTGGCAACAGGGGTCTTGTTTAGTGGGGTTCTTTTCTCTGGCGGCATTTGATCGGTTTCCGGATGCAAATTTGTGAAAAATTATGGGATATTTTCGCTCATCTTTTTTAATCTAACAAGCGGATATTGAATTCAGATGATTAATTAATATCTGGCTTTTGCTATTTTTACTTCATCTAAATACAACATGTTCAAACTTATTTTCAACACCTATAAAACATCATTCAGCGGATTAAGCAGAGAAACCTGGTTATTGAGCATTGTAATGATGTTTAACAGATGTGGAAGCATGGCTGTTCCATTTATGGGCTTGTACGTTACCCAAAGTTTACACCGCTCGGAAATGGACGCGGGTTTAATCATCACTTTATTTGGTGTGGGTTCGATTCTGGGTTCGGCAACAGGAGGAAAATTGACCGATATGATTGGTTTCCGCCCGGTACAGATCCTTTCGTCGATAGTAGGTGGTTTACTTTTCATCCTCTTTTCTACCATTACTCACTTTTACAGTTTATGCATTTTAACTGTTGTCATCAGCTTTTTTTCTGAGGCATTCCGCCCTGCAAATTTCACGGCAGTTGCACACTACGCTGCAGAAGGCACTATAACAAGATCGTACTCTTTAAACAGACTCGCGGTAAACATCGGTTGGTCGGTAGGCATTAGTTTGGCCGGAATTATTGCTTCAATTAATTATAAGCTTTTGTTTATTGTTGAAGGTGGGGTAAGCATTATTGTTGGTTTATTAATCCTGTCGTTTTTACCGCAAGTGAAAGATTTTATTAAAAAGGCTAAAGAAAACGCCAGCAACATGGTCATTCTGAAACCATGGGAAGATATTTTCTATGTAAAGTTCATTCTGCTTACCACTGTTTTTATTACCTGCGCTTTTTTAATGTTTAGGGTTGTTCCGGTATTTTTTAAGGAACAATGGCATATTGATGAGTTTCAAATCGGTATTATTATTGGCATAAACGGAGCTGTAATTGCTTTATTCGAAATGATCATGATCAACAAGATTGAAGCAAAAAGATCACCCATGTTTTTTATTATCGTTGGTGCGGTTCTATTTGCAGTTTCGTATATCATATTAAGTGCCCCGGTTAGTTTTCATATTGCTGCAGCAGTACTTACCATTGTCGTTTTTACCTGCGGAGAGATGCTCACCTTACCTTTTATCAATACCATCGTAATTAGCAGAAGTAACGAACATAACAGGGGCTTATATGCAGCCGGTTATACCTTGAGCTGGTCGTGCGCTCAGGTTTTCGGCCCATATTTTGGCTTCCTAATCGCCAAAAATCTCGGCTATAACTGGCTTTGGTTGGGGCTTGCCGGAATGCTTTTATTATGTACCTGGGGTTTTAATACACTGAATAAAAAGCAGGCAAAAATTGTTTTACAAAAAACTGAAGCACAGCTGGAAACTGAATAAAATCTCCAGCTGAACAGCATTTATTTAACTTTCTGGGCTTTTACCCCTTCATTCGTAATTTTTACGGGAAGAATATTACCATCGGCGTCAAACTTCATTTCATCAATACAGGTAACTCGATGATTACCATCAGTTTCGGTTAAGGGGCGGCGGTGGTAAACAATGTAGTATTGTCCTTTTTTCTCGTTAATAATTACAGAGTGATGGCCTGCACCGGTAGCAATGGCCGCATCCTGCTTTAATATTTTGCCAATCCGCTTAAACGGGCCAAATGGCGAATCGCCAACGGCATAAGCTACTGAGTAATCGGGACCAGTCCAGCCGCCTTCGCTCCACATGAAATAATATTTACCATTTCTGATAAACATATATGGCCCTTCTACATAATTATCAGGCGTAATTTCTTTAAAAGTTGTACCATCTTCAAATGGCAAAAAGCCGGTAAAATCTTTATTCAACTTTGCAATATTGCAGTGTTTCCAGCCACCATAAATTAAATAATACTGACCGTCTTTATCTTTAAACACAAACTGATCAATAGGTTGCGCCCCATTATGGAATTTATCTACCAAAGGTTTTCCTAAATGGTCTTTATATGGTCCCTCAGGTTTATCGGCAACGGCTACGCCAATCCCACCCATTTCTTTATCGCTTTGAATATCGTTAGCACCAAAAAACAGGTAATACTTTTTGTCTTTTTGAACAATTGCCGGTGCCCACATGGCTTTGTTGGCCCATTTTACAGCAGCAGTATCTAAAATATGCGGGTGTTTTTTCCATTTCACCAAGTCGTCTGATGAAAAGGCATCTAAAAAAACCTGCTCTTTGTATTTCGCCGAATAGGTTGGATAAACCCAATACTTATTGTTAAAAATAGCAGCATCAGGGTCTGCATACCAGCCTTGAAATATTGGATTTCCAGACTGGTTAATCGTTTTAGTATCTTGAGCTAAAGAAGTAAGTCCAGATAAAAGTAAAAGAGATGAGAATAGATATTTCATGGCAGCAATTTAGAAAAAAAATCGTGGTAAAAAAATTTAGGTATTCTATTGTCTTCGACTCCGCTCAGACTGACACATGACTGCGTTTAAACAACACATGAAAGTTAATAGCCTATTTCCTTTTTTGGAAAGCAGTAACAGTGCTTTTAGGCACAAATAGTCCCACCCGCGTTTCTGCCAATGAAACCTGTAAAGCAAGCACACCATAAAACAACAAAAATAAGTGCTTAAATTGGCATCTCACATCGGTCGGGTTTAGGTGGCAAGGCTGATAATACTATTAAAGTTTATAGCGGATGCAGGAACAGGCTTTGCTTTGAAGAACAGCCCGCTGTAAAATAAACCAGACAGAGCTAAATAGCCCGGAACGGAGCGCAGCGAAGTGAGGACTATAAGCGATGGCGGGACTACAGCACCTATGAAAAATGGACCACTCATTTTCAAAAAACCTGCTTAATAAAATTAAACAGGCATGGTCTTCGACTCCGCTCAGACTGACAATTGCTCTTTTTCAGACCGACCATAAAAGTTAAAATTATGAGGTTTGAAAAGCAAATGCTGTAGCAGTTTGGGTAAAGCAGCCCTGCCCTTCGTTTCAAATCCTCGGCCTCATGCTTCGGCCTGCGGGTTTTACACTACGGTCAGGTTTAGCTTGCAGGGCTACCATTACTATTCAGGGCTGCAGCATGCATAATAGCACATTGCATGAACAGGTTTGCTTCAAAGAACCGACAGCTGTTAAATAAACCCGACAGTAGCGGGCATCCCGATTTTTTCATCGGGATAAAGCGAATGGGGGAAGCAGCACCTATGAAAAACCAACCGTTCATTTACAAAGAATCAAGATTCGCTTTCAAAAAAAATCCCTGCTTATATTAAATAGGCAGGGATGGTCTTCGACTCCGCTCAGACTGACAAATATAATATTGTTCAGCCTGAATGCGTGGTTAAGCTTATTTGCTCAACTCTGCGAAATATTTATGGAATAACGGCAAAGTCTCTATTCCTTTATAATAATTGTAGATATCATATTTCTCATTTGGCGAGTGTAAAGCATCACTATCTAAACCGAAGCCAAAAAGCACCGACTTAATACCCAATGCATCTTCAAACAAGGCCACAATAGGAATACTGCCTCCGCCACGTGTTGGAATAGCTTTTTTACCAAAACTATCTTCAATTGCTTTTTCGGCTGCCTGGTAAGCAATACTATCAGTTGGGGTTACCACTGGTTCGCCGCCATGATGAGGGGTAACCTTTACTTTTACATTTTTAGGCGCAATGCTTTCGAAATGTTTGGTAAAAATCTCAGCAATTTCTTCTGAGCTCTGGTGTGGAACCAAACGCATAGAAATTTTTGCATTGGCTTTACTTGGCAATACGGTTTTTGCACCTTCACCAATATAACCGCTCCAAATTCCGTTTACTTCTAAAGTTGGACGGGTACCTGTACGTTCTAAAGTTGAATAACCTTTCTCGCCCCAAACTTCTTCGATATCTAAATCCTTTTTGTATTCTGCTTCATCGTAAGGTGCAGAATTTAATGCTTTTTTCTCCTCATCTGTTAACTCAAGTACTTTATCATAAAAGGCAGGGATAGTGATGTGGTTATTTTCATCGTGTAATGAAGCGATCATTTTACAAAGGATAGTTGCGGGATTAGCTACTGCCCCACCGTAAACTCCGGAGTGTAAATCGCGGTTCGGACCAACTACTTCAACTTCCATATAAGCTAAACCACGCAAACCGGTTTCGATTGATGGATGTTCCATGCTGATCATCGAAGTATCAGAAATTAAAACTACATCTGCTTTTAAACGCTCGGCATTCGCGTTTACAAAAATACCCAAATTGGCAGAACCAACCTCCTCTTCACCTTCGATCATGAATTTAACATTGCAGGCCAAAGTATTGGTTTGCATCATCAGTTCGAATGCTTTTACATGCATATAAAACTGTCCTTTATCATCGCAAGCACCGCGGGCGTAAATTTTACCATCGCGTACTGTTGGCTCAAAAGGTGGTGTATGCCAAAGTTCCAATGGATCGGCCGGTTGAACATCGTAATGACCATATATTAAAACAGTGGGTAAAGAAGCATCTATAATTTTTTCGCCATAAACAATAGGATATCCTGCTGTTGGACAAATCTCTACCTGATCTGCACCTGCATCTTTTAATTTCTGCGCAACATAATCAGCTGTTTTTAAAACATCGCCTTTGTATTTCGGATCAGCACTTACCGATGGAAAACGCAATAACTCAAACAACTCATCTAAAAAACGTTGTTTGTGCGTTTCTACATAATTTTTAATCTCTTGCATAACAAAATGAATTTGGACAAATATAGGCTTTACCAAATAAAAGGTACTTAAGCGGTTAATAAATTATCCCCATATCAGGGTAAAATTTTTGCTTATAGCCAGACGGTTAATGGGTTTAATTATTTTTTTTAGATCCAAAATCACGACTCTATTTTTTAAACTTAAAACGTGTCTTTTGATAAATACAAAAAAATGATTTAATGTTTGTAAAAAAATATAGTACAGCGTTAATTATATTTACTTTTTTGTAAATTGCGCCAATAACAGATATCCTTAAATCCTGTACGAAAGAATTTTAACAATGAAGTTTAGCGCAAAAGTATTTCTATCTCTGCTGCTGCTTCTTGTTGTCCGCATTTCTTCCTTAGCTCAGGGGCCGCCCCCTACTAGAGTAAGTTGCCCGGAAGCAGCCCAATATTATTCGAAAGACAGTATAAATATTGTAACCTTTGGAGCCAGTACCGTAGAAGGTGTTAACGGTGTTGGTTTTCAAACCATGCTTCAGAACAATTTTATAAATTGTTATACGAATAAAATCGTGGATATTACCAATCATGGTATTGGTGGTCAGACTACTTTTCAGGGATTACTCAGAATTGATAATGCAATTGCCGATAGAACAGGCTTTATTGTAATTGATATGGGCATTAATGATGCTGTTGCAATGACTACTGGTAAAGGAAGTATAGCCGAAACCGTTGCTAATATGCGGGTATTGATTACGGCAAGCCTTAAACAGAAGTTGGTCCCAATTTTGTGTACACTCCAGTTTGTTGATGATAGAACCATTAAAAGTTATGTGGCGGTAAATACCAACATCAGAAACCTTAATACAGCCTACAGAAAATTAGCTGCAGAATATAAAATATATTTAGCCGATATAAACGCGGCCATGAGGCGTGATTTTTCGCTTTATCAGGATCCATTTCATCCCAATGCACGCGGTTACAGATTGGTAAGTTATGTAATTTTCGACGCCATTAATAAGGCAATTTTTGATAAATTCTTAAAATTTACTGTTTCTCAGAATTACCCTAATCCTGCAGCCATGCAAACCTTTATCGATGTGGTTTTACCCGAATCGGATAAACTTAATATTCAGATTTTTGATTTAATGGGCCGCTTGGTTAAAACAGTCGTAAATGAATACCTCAATACTGGAAAACACACCTTAGAAATCAACACCTCTACCTTTGTTCCCGGCATTTATTTCTTTAAAATCTCTTCCGATTCAGGTCAATATAATTCTGCAAAAAAGTTTATTGTAGCGCGGTAACAAAAGATTTAAACATTAGTCTATTTATAGATTAATAATGTTTTATACCTTTAACCATGACTACTGAGACATTTTTCACCAATGAAGTTATTGATCTCGATCTTCTTCCAAAATACGAAGAAATTCAGTTAAGCCGGCCACACACCGATTATTGGAAAATCATCTGTATTAATCTACTGATCTTTTTTGGCTTGCTGGGAATAGCTATTGGTATACTCCTATTCTTTGTTGATGAAGTAAAACCGAATGCCAAATGGATTATCCCCCTTTATTTAGCTTTATTTGCCGTCTTTTCGCTACTCTTCCGCGCCAGTTTTAAAAAACGGGGCTATGCCATCCGCACACATGATGTAATATACAAAAGTGGCATTATCGCCGAATCGACAACAATTGTTCCTTTAAACAGGATTCAGCATATCGAATTAAATGAAGGGATTTTTTCCAGAATATATAAACTGGGATCATTACAGCTGTTTACTGCAGGTGGCCAAACAGGGCATATCCATATTTCCGGGATTGCAATTGATGATGCCAAGCGTATCAGGGACCTGCTTTTGAAAAAACTGGACCTGCTTGAAAATCCAACAACAGAATTGAATGCCAATGAATAACGATTTTAGTAAACCGCAGCGGGAATCGGCCTTTGGTATCATTATAATGGGTGCTCATACCATGCTAAAAATTGGTAAGGCGAGTTTTTTTTTATTCATTATTGCCTTTGTAAAGATGTCGAGCACTTCTTTCACCTACCTGATATTGGGCATTTCTGCGATAATTGTATTCAGTTTTATATTTGCTTATTTATGGTATTTGAAATTTACCTTCTTTTTAGATAAAGAAAAGCAGGAATTTGTGGTAAATAAGGGCATATTCAACCGCGATCAGGTAATTATTCAGCTTGATAAAATACAGCAGGTTAACATTAACCAAAATATTCTGCAGAAAATTATCGGCGTTTATGGGCTAAAAATTGATACAGCCGGTGCTCATGGAGAAGAAGTAAGCATAAAAGCAATTGACGAAACTTCTGCATATAACCTTAAAGAACATTTATTAAACAGAAGAACCGTAACTGAAACACAATCGGAAGTTGAACATGAAAACCACAAGGCTGCAGAAACACCATTTTTAAGAATAAGTGCCTGGACTTTGTTTAAAGTAGGACTTACCTCTAATTATGGCCAAAGTTTAGCTTTACTTGCTGCTTTTTTTTATACCGTTATTTACGAGGGCAGGCAACTGCTTGATGCTTTTAAAATTAATAAAGATGAAATTCAGAGCACGGTAACGGGTATGTTAACTATTGTTACAGTTTTTATCTTAATTGCCTGCCTTTTAATTGTACTGTTAATTATTAACCTGGTTAGGACCTTTTATAAGTATTTCGAGCTGGAAATTAGCGAACATAAAAACACACTCTTACTCTCTTCAGGGCTGATTGCTAAGAAAAACACCTTGATTAGCCCTAATAAAGTCCAGATTACCAAATACAGCCAGAATTACTTTCAGAAAAAGATGAATATGCTAAATATGAGCTTAAAGCAGGCTCATTTTGGTCAAAGTAAAAAAGGGCATGAAATGCAGGGAAATACCTTAGAAATTCCGGGATGTAACCCTGGCGAAAGGGACGAATTGCTAAAAATGATATTGGGCCAAACGCCTTTAAAAGCAAAAACTTTCATTCCCGACTGGCGTTTTTTGAATTTACCTATTTTCTTTAAACTGATTTTGCCGGTAGTGGTATTTTTAATTATTGCGTTTAACGTTCCTGAGGTTAAGCCGTATATCGGCGTATCAATTGCCTACTTAATCATTGGTATTTTGATGATTTATATCAGTTATCGCCGACATCAGATTTCAGTAAGTCAAGATTTCGTCACCAAAACCAGCGGGATTTGGGATATTTCAAATGAAATTGTAGTGCCAAATAAAATTCAGGCCATTACCACTTTTCAATACCCTTGGCATAAAGGAGTGGATGTTGGTCATCTCACTTTACACACGGCTGCGGGTCAGATTCATTTTAAATATGGCAATTATACCGAAATTAAACAGCTGGTAAATTACTGGTTGTATCAGGTAGAGTGTAAAAACGAGAATTGGATGTAATTTAAAGAGCTAAAACAATTAATATGAATACCAGGGAACAGATCATTTTAAATGAAGATAGATTATTAACAGCCATACAGCATGCTGATATTGAGGATCTGGATCAGCTTTTGCATGAAGATTTACTTTTTAACCTGCCAAACGGTGTGACCATAACAAAGGCTATAGATATGGAAACTTATACATCCAGAAACTTGGTTGTAAATTCTATTTTGCCCTCCGAACGGCGAATTAATCTGATTAACGATATTGCGGTTGTTAGTGTGAAAATCGAGCTAAAGGCAATATACACTTCACAATCCATCGAAGGTATTTTCAGATATTTGAGAGTATGGAAATTGTTTGATCAGGAATGGAAAGTAATTGCCGGAAGCTGTGTGGCCATATAAAAAAAACAGCTACCAGGTTTAAATCCAGGCAGCTGTTATAACTCAATTAATTCTGGTATGCCGCAGCAAACTCAGCAGCAAAATCTTTAAGCTTAATGTTACCTAAAACAGGTCTGTTTTTATAATAATCTACAAAAAGTTTATTGCTTCTGATCGCATTGCCCATTTCAACATAGTTTTTGGCTATTTCTTCAGGTAAACCTGCTCCTACCATCCCATTCAATGCATCTTCATCGCTAAATTCTATCCATGGTAATGCTGGGTTACCGACTGCAGTACCCAATGCTTTTGCAACATCAGCTGGGGTACTTTCATCATCACTGGCTACATACTGTATGGTTTTGCCTGTAAAATTACTTTCCAATACTTCAGCAGCTACTTCTGCAATGTTACGGGGATGCACCAAAACAAGTTTCGAATCGGCGCCAAAATTAGACCCTAATATATTTGCATGTTTAACCATATCGATATTGGCTAAAAAGTTAATGTAAAAATAACCAGCACGTAAGTGTTTTACATCTACCCCATTTAATGCGGCAAAAATATTTTCTACATCATGTAATCCTGCAATTGGGCCGGTTCCGTCTGGCAGATCTGCACCTACGCTACTTAAATTAATTACTTTTTTAACGCCCGACTCTTTTATAGCAACAGCATAATTTTCGCCGATACTTTTAATATATGCCCTAAATTTTGGTGCTGCAAAATTTGGCGGAACCATGGTGTAAATGGCATCAGCCCCGGTAAAAGCATCTTTTAAAAATTCAATATCGCTTACACTACCAATTAAAGGTATTGCACCCAGCGATTTAATTTCTTCGGTTCTATCGGTGTTACTGCTAATAATTTTTACTTCATGGCCTTTAGCTACCAATATTTCGGCAAGGGGCTTGGTAATATTACCTGTTGATCCTGTTAATGTTATTTTCATGATTTTTTGTTTTTAAATATTGAATACAAAGCTATATTTGTACTTACTTTTATACAAGTACTTACCCCAAAGTATGTAACCATGACAGCAGTTAAAGAAAGTTCGACCCGTAATTTTAATAAAGGTGTAGCGCTAACCAGCTGCCCGGTTACGTTTGTAATGGAAAAAATTGGAGGTTATTGGAAGCCGATTATTATTTTTCATTTAATGAGTGGCCCAAAACGTTATAGCGAGTTAAAACGCGCGATACCACAGATCACTGAAAAAATGCTTATACAGCATTTAAAGCAATTGCAAAATGATGACCTTGTTCATCGGGATGCACAAGCTGTTATTCCGCCAATAGTTACGTATAGCCTCACCAAATCGGGGCAGGATCTTTTTCAGGTATTAGATTCGATGGTAGATTGGGCCGTTAAAAATGGCTCTGTTTAACCTTACTACAACAAATAAAATAAGGGCTTGAGTAACGCTAGCCCATTTTACCATTTAAGACACATAAGGTCCATATAAGCCAATACTAGGTAGATTCTGAACAAGTTTAGCATGATGACTTCATGCATGAATGGGTTTTAAACCTTCAATAGTAGTACAAACTAAATAATATAACATGGGAATCAACTTGATTACCAGCAAAGGCATTGCGCTCCGAAAAGAAAATCAGTGGATAATTTTTTTTCATTGATTGGAAATGAAAGGGTGGTTTTTCATTGGAGATTGCAGTCCTGCTGTTCGCTGTAGCCCTCATGCTTCGGGGCTGCCGCTACCATCAGGTTTACGAACAGCGTAAGTGCACAATGCAACCTCAAAAAATGAAATACGGATCTAGATTTTCTAAAAACCGAAAGAAAATCATTTTAAATGTGTGGGATAGTCTACAGTATCATAATCCCCTTGATGTTTCCTGCCTGTTTATAAACAGCAATCACTTCATCCGCATTTTGCATCGTCTTTTTTACGGTAATCGAAACGTATTTCCCTGTTTTTGAAGCTTGCTCAATAAACTCATCATCAGGTAAAATGGCACGTAAGTCTTGTATTTTATCTAGCCCGCCAGTGATAATAAATTTAAAATTATAAATACCTGGAAACTGCTCAACACTTTCTAGTTTCTCTTTTAAATTAGCGTAAATATCTCCACTAGCCCCGTCGGGGATATCAGTAAACTCAATATCCTTATTATTTTTATTCTCATCCATAACGAAAGCATATCAAATTTTATACCCAAATAAACAGGGTGCAATTCTGACAGCATAAACGTTTATTTTAATTAAAATACCGCCATTTCAGCGAATCGAAGGGACGAATAGTTAATGCCGTATAGGCTTGCCTTTTACGCTTCAACAATAATTTATTAGCGCTACAAATGCGAGACAGATTCTGAAATGAACTCAGAATAACGAACGATAAAGTAGGCTGTGGGTTTTAAACCTTTAATAGTAGCACAAACCCAATTTACATAAACCTTGGCGAAGCGGATACCGGCCTTGTGGGTAATGCCTGCAGGTGTATGAGCAAAGCAAAGGGCTAAAGAATCCAATGAAATACAGCTGTGGCTTTTCTAAAAACCAAAGAAACAGATCTACCATAGCCATAATTAGCCCCATAAAAACAAAGTCCACTTTACCATATAAGATAGATAAGGGCCACATAAGCCAATAACGGATAGATTCTGACCACGAAGTAGCTATTAGACCTAAAATTAATAAGAACAGCTAATAAAACGAGTTCAGAATGACGAACGATAAATAGGCTGTGGGTTTTAAACCTTTAATAGTAGCACAAACCCAATATTATATAAACCTTGGCAAAGCGGATACCGGCCTTGTGGGCAATGCCTGCAGGCGTATGAGCAAAGCAAAGGGCTACAGAACCCAATGAAATACAGCTGTGGTTTTTCTAAAAACCAAAGAAACAGATCTACCATAGCCATAATTAGCCCCATAAAAACAAAGTCCACTTTACCATATAAGATAGATAAGGGCCACATAAGCCAATAACGGATAGATTCTGACCACGAAGTAGCTATTAGACCTAAAATTAATAAGAACAGCTAATAAAACGAGTTCAGAATGACGAACGATAAATAGGCTGTGGGTTTTAAACCTTTAATAGTAGCACAAACCCAATATTATATAAACCTTGGCAAAGCGGATACCGGCCTTGTGGGCAATGCCTGCAGGCGTATGAGCAAAGCAAAGGGCTACAGAACCCAATGAAATACAGCTGTGGTTTTTCTAAAAACCAAAGAAACAGATCTACCATAGTCATCTTAGCCCCATAAAAACAAGGTCCACTTTATCATATAAGATAGATAAGGACATATAAGCCCATATAAGGATAGATTCTAAAATAAGGTCAGAATGACGAACCATTAGGGCGACCGATTAGGTTTTAAACTAATTACTAACAACTTTGGCAAAAAGCGATAGGAATTGTTATTTTTGAACCTCAAAAAAACAGGAGCCGATTTGGATTATTTAGCAGGATTAAACCCACAACAAAGAGCAGCAGTAGAGAACACAAAAGGACCGGTAATGATTGTTGCAGGTGCAGGTTCGGGCAAAACCAGGGTAATTACCTTTCGTGTAGCCCACCTTATTCAAACCGGTACCGATCCATTTAACATTTTGGTTTTAACCTTTACCAACAAAGCGAGTAAGGATATGCGCGAGCGTATCAGTAAAGTGGTTGGTGCAGAGGCAAAGAACATTTGGATGGGTACTTTTCACTCTGTTTTTGCGAAAATTTTACGGGTAGAGGCTGAGAAAATAGGTTATCCAAGCAATTTTACCATTTACGATACCGATGATAGTAAAAGTGTAATCCGCGCTATTTTGAAAGAAATGCAGCTGGATGATAAATTATATGCGGCAAACTTTGTTTTTAATAGAATTTCATCAGCTAAAAATAATTTAATTTCCTGGGGCGAATACCAAGCTAACGACCAGATACAGGCCGAAGATATCCAGAATAAGCGCCCATTAATCGGCCAGATTTACGAAACCTATGCCAAGCGCTGTTTCAGAGCTGGGGCAATGGATTTCGACGATTTGTTGTTCAAGACCAATATTTTATTGAAAGAACATCCTGATGTTTTAAATAAATATCAGCAGAAATTTAGATACCTGATGGTGGATGAGTATCAGGATACCAACTTTTCGCAGTATACCATTGTGAAAAAACTAGCTGCTGCTTATCAGAACATTTGTGTGGTAGGTGATGACGCACAGAGTATCTATGCCTTCCGTGGTGCAAACATCCAGAATATTTTAAATTTCGAACGCGATTATCCTGATTTAAAGGTTTATAAATTAGAACAGAATTACCGTTCTACCCAAAATATTGTTGATGCAGCAAGCAGTATCATTGCCAACAACAAAAATCAGCTCGAAAAAAACGTTTTCTCAGAAAATGCAGAAGGGGAAAGAATTAAAGTTTCGCGGGCTTTTACCGATAACGAAGAGGGTAAACTGGTTGCCGAAGCCATTATTCAGGAACGCAGTACAAAAGGCTACCAACACAACGATTTTGCCATTTTGTATCGTACCAATGCACAAAGCAGGGCGATGGAGGAAGGTTTGCGCAAACTCAATATTCCTTACCGGATCTATGGCGGTCAGTCTTTTTACCAACGCAAAGAGATTAAAGATTTAATTGCGTATTTCCGTTTAACTTTTAATCCGAAGGATGAAGAAGCTATAAAACGCGTAATCAATTACCCTAAACGTGGTATTGGCGATACCTCTATCGACAAAATTATTGTTGCGGCAGATCAGCATGGAAAAACCATGTGGGATGTAATTTCGAATGCACACGAATATGTAGATGGGCGTTTAGCTAATCAATTGAACGATTTTGCCATGATGGTGCAGAGTTTTCAGGCAGAGGCAAAAAAGCTCGATGCTTACGATACGGCTTTGTTTATTGCTCAACATGCAGGCATTTTAAAAGAATTATATACTGATGATAGCGTTGAAGGGCGTGCGCGGTATGAAAATATCCAGGAGTTATTAAATGGTATTAAGGAATTTGCAGAACGCGAGGATATTGAAGAAAAAGGTCTCGATATCTTTATGCAGGATGTCGCCCTTTTAACCAACGATGATAAGGATGGTGATAAGAATAAGGATACAGTTTCATTAATGACGATCCACTCGGCCAAAGGTTTGGAGTTTAAAAACGTATTTATCGTAGGATTGGAAGAAAATCTGTTTCCATCACAAATGTCGTTAACCAACCGCACTGATTTAGAGGAAGAGCGCCGTTTGTTTTATGTGGCCATTACCCGTGCTGAAGTTAAACTAACACTTACTTATGCTACTTCCCGTTACCGCTGGGGAACGTTAACCAACTGCGAACCTAGCCGTTTCATTAACGAAATTAGTCCGAAATTTTTAGAATTGGATGTTAAACCAGCCAAGTCGAACAGTTTTGAAGGTAATTTTGATGATGACCGCAAAACATGGACCTCGCAGCCACGTGATTTCTTTAGCAAACCGAAACCAGCGGCCGGCGCAACAACTTCTGCCCCACCTGTCCGCCCGAAAACAACATCTTTATTGGCAAAAGCACACGTGCCAACACCTGGCTTTACCCCATCGCAACCGCACGAATTTCAAGGCGGTATGGAAGTTGAGCACGAAAAATTCGGTTTTGGAAAAATTATCAGCTTGGAAGGCACCCTGCCTGATGTTAAGGCTACGGTATTCTTCCAGGGCTTAGGCAATAAACAGCTACTGCTTAAGTTTGCGAAACTGATGATTGTGAAATAAACGCACATTTCCTTTTTGCCACGGAAACGCAGAGGCACGGAAAAATAACGAAGATTCATCATCCTGATGCCGATTTTCCATCGGGATCAGGACCTTAATAGATAAAAACTAATAGGTGCTGAACCAAGTTCAGCATGACGAGAGCGATAAAATTATGCCTAACCTTGCGTTCTCAATTTTTAATAAATAGATCGGTCTTCGAGAAATTCTCCAATCTTGAGTGTAATTACTTGTTCACTGTCCAATGATTTAGCTTGTACATTCCATTCATCTGTTATTTCAATAATTTCTACCATACTACCAAATGGAAAAGATTCTCCTTTATTATCAACTGTAATTTTAACCCTTTCCCCTACTTTTGGCTCTTTAAAGAATAATTGATTTCCGACTATGCTCAGCCCTTCAATCTTCTCCAAATCTGACAAAAGATATTTTCGATAAGGTGATCGCGGATTTTGTGAAACCAATACAAAAGACTGGCTCTCCATTTCATATTGAACCTGCATTTTATAGAAAAATTCACCTCTTATTTTGTCTCCCAGATAAATTTTCTCGCCTTGCGCTGTTAGGCAGCCTGTATAAAAAAATTCTATATCCATAAATTGATTGATAAGATCTGATTTTCCATTTTAAACACCAAATATGGTTTAAACTTTTAGGATTCTTATTGAAAAAGCACAAAATTATCCTTATTATTGAACTCGGTTCTCCCGATTACAAACCATGCAACTTACTAGGTTAGAAATTAAAGGTTTTAAGAGCTTTGGCGATAAAGTGACCATCAATTTTAATGAGGGTGTTACCGCTATTGTTGGGCCTAATGGTTGCGGAAAATCCAATGTAATCGATGCCATGCGCTGGGTTTTGGGCGAACAGAGTACCAAAGCACTTCGTTCAGAAAAGATGGAGAACATCATCTTCAACGGAACAAAAAACCGTAAGCAAGCGCAGCTTGCCGAGGTTTCATTGAGTTTTGATAATACCAAGAACATCCTGCCAACAGCCTATTCACAGGTTACCGTAACCCGTAAACTCTATAGAAATGGCGATAGTGAGTACCGTTTAAACGATGTTCAATGTAGGTTAAAGGATATTACCGACCTTTTTCTGGATACCGGAATCGGTTCTGATAGTTATTCGATTATTGAACTGAAAATGGTTGATGAAATTATTACCAATAAAGAACATAGCCGCCGTTCCTTGTTTGAAGAAGCATCAGGAATCTCGAAATACAAATTACGTAAAAAACAGACTTTCAGCAAGCTAAAAGATACAGAGGCCGATTTAGAGCGGGTTGAAGATTTACTTTTCGAGATCGAAAAAAACCTTAAAACCTTAGAAAATCAGGCACGTAAAGCTGAACGTTATTATAAGCTGAAAGAGCAATACCGCGAACTGAGTGTCCAATTGGCAACACACCGCATTGCCTTCTTTCGTACCGATTTAAATGCATTAGAAACTCAGGAACAAAATCAGCTCGTAAACCGTGCAGCACTCAGTACCAAAATAGATACCGGTGAAGCCGAACTGCAAAAGCTTAAACTAGGCAGTATCAGTCAGGAAAAGAACCTTTCTGTACAACAAAAGGCCACAAATGAGTTTGTTTCCAAAATCCGTGCTTACGAGAGTGAGAAAAAAGTAAAAAATGAGCAAATGCGTTTCTTGCAGGAAAAAGAAACACGTTTATCGGGTGAGCTCGAAAAAGATAAAAACCAGGTTAACCACATTAAATACAATATTAAACGTTTAAATGAAGAAGTTTTAACAGAAACTGAAGTTTTTAACCGACTTGAATCTGATTTAAAAAGCTTAAAATCTACACTTGATACTTTACGCGAGCAACAACAAACTGAGAAAAACAGGATTGATAACCTGATCAAATCGGTTAATAAGTTGCAAAACCAAGTATACCAATCGCAGAAGGAAATTGATATCCTGAATATCCAAAAAGATGCGCTGGTACAGGAAACCAACCGGAATGTTGATGATACCGAAACCAAAACGTTAGAATTAAAGGCTTTCGATCATGCCTTGGCCGAACTTGATATTCAGGTTAGGGAGAAGCAAGCCAATATTAAAAACCTAACGGAAGCTGAAGAACTTTTAAAAGAAAAACTAGCTACTTCAGAAATCAATTTAAGTTCGAACAAGGAAAAACTGACGGCCGAAAACCGTAAAAAAGACGCCAAACAGAATGAATATAACCTGACCAAATCGCTGGTTGATAGTTTAGAGGGTTTTCCTGAATCGATCCGTTTTTTGAAGAAAAACAATGCTTTTGCTAAAAGTGCCCTGCTCCTTTCTGATATTTTATTCTGTAATGAAGATTACCGCATAGCCATTGAGAATTACCTCGAACCGGTAATGAACCATTATGTGGTTGATCAATATGCGGATGCAGTACAGGCCATTAACCTTTTAACCGATGCCAGCCGCGGACGGGCGAACTTTTTCATTTTAGAAAATGTACCCGATAAAAACCCGGTTATAGGTACGCATGAAGGCTTGGTTTCGGCGCTATCAGTCATTGAAGTTGATAAAAAATACCAACACCTCTGCAATCTGCTTTTGCAAAATGTGTACATCGCAGTAGCTGAGCAAGAAAATTTGTTTAAAGCCACACCAACAGATAGTTTAACCATCCTTGCTAAAAACGGGAAATATGCCCAAACAAAATTCACTTTGGCGGGTGGCTCTGTGGGTTTATTTGAGGGTAAAAGGATTGGCCGCGCCAAGAATTTAGAAAACCTTGCCAAAGAAATCAAAGCGTCCGAATCGCTGATTAATCAGTATGATGCTGCAATTAAAGCTGAAACTGACAACATATTTAATCTGAAAGAAGCTTCAAAAATCAATCAGATCAATGCTTTGCAGCAAGAAATGAACCGTTTAAACAACGAACACATTTCTGTGCAAACCCGTCGCGATCAGTACCAGGAGTTTATTACGACCAGCGAAAACCGTAAAACAGATATTGCCCAAAAGATTGTATCAATAGAAAAAGCCTTATCGGAAAAATTGCCGGCATTGGTTCAATTGCAAAAAGACCAGCAAGAAGCGCATATAAATTTACAGGAACAACAACTTAATTATCAGGAAATTGCCGATCAGGTAAACGAAAGCGCAGGCAAATATAACCAGGATAATATCCGTTTCCACCAACAACAAAATAAGTTATCAGGCTTAGAAAAAGATTTAGATTACCGTTTTGTACAGGAAGAAGCTTTAAATAAGCGCATCGCCCAAAACGATAAAGAATTACAGGAGGCATTGACCCAAATTACAGCAACGTTACAGCATACTGACCTGAACGATGATACGCTTTTAGAGATGTATCAACAACGTGAAGAGATGGAAAAAGGGCTAGCAGAAGCTGAGCAAGCTTATTTTACCAGCAAAGGAAGCATTAACGAGGTTGAAAACGACCTGACCAATATCCGCAAAACCCGTGAAGAAACAGATTTCTTATTAACGGAGATTAAAGATAAAAAGAATGCATTAAAAATCGATCTGAATGCCTTAAAGGAACGTTTAGCTGTCGAATTCAATATCGACATCAACGATCTTTTAGAAACAGATACCGAAATTGAAGCTTTAGAAAGTGAGTTCGATCTCCGCCAAAAGGTAGAGCGAATGAAACGTCAACTCGATGAATTTGGTGCCATTAACTCCATGGCAATGGAAGCCTTTAAAGAAATGGAAGAACGTTATACTTTTATCCAAAACCAAAAAAAGGATCTTAACGCCGCTAAAACCGATCTTTTACAAACGATTAAAGAGATAGACGATACAGCTAAAGATAAATTTATGCAGGCCTTTACCCAGGCCCGTGAGCATTTTATCATAGTTTTCCGTTCTTTATTTAACGAAGAAGATAGCTGCGACCTGATTTTATCCGATATCAATAATCCTTTAGAGGCCGATATTGATATTATTGCCCGTCCGAAAGGGAAAAGACCTTTATCCATCAATCAGTTATCCGGTGGAGAAAAGACTTTAACAGCAACAGCACTATTGTTTTCGCTTTACCTGTTAAAACCTGCGCCTTTCTGTATCTTCGATGAGGTTGATGCACCTTTGGATGATACCAACATCGATAAATTCAATAATATTATCCGTAAATTCTCCGATCAATCGCAGTTTATCATCGTATCGCACAACAAACGGACCATTGCCAGCACTGATATTATTTACGGGGTAACCATGGTAGAACAGGGTGTTTCGAGGGTTGTAGCAGTCGATTTAAGGGAAGTAGCGGCTTAACTCTGTGTCTTCGTCATTGCAAAAAGGCTTTTCATTCGAGGAAGCAATCTTTTTCAATATTTTAATTAGAAAACGAAAGCCGCTACCATTGGCGGTCTGCTGTCCTGCTGTACACTGTAGCCTCGCGAAAAGCTCGGTCTGCCGTTTCCATCAGGTTTATAAACGCAATACAGTACTAAAAACAGCGTTTTCCCTTCTATAATCTAATAATTAATATCTTTAAGAAAATTTAACGCGATGGTCGTCCTTTCCAGCGGAGTGCAACGAAGTCGAGAAATCTATTCCGATAGATCTCTCTCCCCACTTAACGTCGGGACGATATTCCAGTCGAGATGACAACCCTAACTTATTACAAAGAAATATGAAAATCCTATATATCCTTCCCTTAGCCATGATGCTAAGTTGCTGTTCATCAGTAAAAAACCAAAATAATACTGCTTCCGGCAAGTTAGATACCCAATTGTTAAAAGATGTTGAGGTATTATCATCAGATGCTTATCAAGGTAGGAAAACCGGAACAAAGGGGGCTGAAATGGCCAGGGCATACATTATAGAAAGATTTCAAAAATTAGGGCTAAAATCTTATCCTCAGCATGTAAACTATGCCCAGGAGTTCACTTTTAACGGAAGAGGCAACACAAAAATAAATGGCACCAACATCATCGGCTACATTCCAGGCAAAGGAACCAATGTTATTGTGGTATCTGCCCATTACGACCATTTAGGTGTAGTAAAAGACGAAGTTTTTAACGGCGCTGATGATAATGCATCGGGAACTGCAGGATTATTAAAAATTGCAGCCTATTTTGCCAAAAATAAACCCAATAACACGATCATTTTCGCCTCTTTCGATGCGGAAGAAATGGGCTTACAGGGTGCAAAGGCATTTGTAGGCAATCCACCAGTGCCTATTAATACTATCGCCATTGATTTAAACATGGATATGATCAGCCATAGTGATAAAGGTGAACTCTATGTCTGCGGGACTTTCAAATATCCTGATTTAAAGAAATATGTAGATACGACTAAAACCAATATCAAATTACTTTTTGGCCACGACGATCCAAAACAAGGTCACGATGATTGGACAAACCAAAGCGACCAGGGTGCATTTAATGCTAAAAATATTCCATTTTTATATTTTGGTGTCGAAGACCACAAAGATTATCATAAACCTACAGACGAATACTCCACAATAACGAAACAGTTTTTCAGCAACGCAGCAAGTGCTGTATTAGATGTTGTAAAAAGTATCGACAAACAAACCGGCTTACAACAGTTGTTAAAGGATAAAATGATCATGATGGACAATCCAAGAAAATCGGAAAAATTTTAACAAACTGAATGACCTAAATCTAAACCTGCCCTATCCGGCAGGTTTTTTTATGCTTTATAAATTTTAAACGAAAATTATTTCACTCTATATCAATTAATTACGAATAAAACTATAAAAATAGTTTGAAAACTATTTTTATAGTAGTAACTTCATTCAATCAAACTGCAAAAATAGTTGCTATGATAAAAGAACTCACAAAAGCAGAAGAACAGATTATGCTCATCCTTTGGGAAATGGGCGAAGCCCTAGTAAAAGACGTTATCGAAAAGATGAACGAGCCCAAACCCGCCTATAATACGGTTTCGACCGTAATTAGGGTTTTAGAAACTAAAGGTTTTGTTGACCATAAAGCTATCGGCAATACGCATATCTACTTCCCCATTATAAAAGAAACTGATTATAAACGCTTTGCATTAGATAAGGTAATGAGCAACTATTTCGAAAACTCTTACGAGAGTCTGGTTTCTTTCCTGGTGAAAGAAAAAAGTATGGGTACTGAAGAACTCAATGAAATTATCCAATTGGCAGAGAAACTTAAAAAAGATAAATGATGAGCTGGTTATATTATTTACTCGAAGCAAATCTATATCTAATCCTATTTTATGGGTTTTATAGATTATTCCTCCACAGGGAAACTTTTTATGGATTAAACAGATACTATCTGATTTTCAGCTCGATATTGGCATTTATACTTCCATTTTTTCAGCTGGGTTTCTTAAAAGCACCTGTAATCGAGCAGATTATGGTAACACCAACAACAGAAACGGTTGTTAGCCAGGTGATGATGACAGACAATCTTCCACTGGAAACCTATCAAGCCAGTATCTTAACTTTGGATAATGCGATTATTGCGATTTATAGTCTGGTGACCCTTGCATTTCTGCTTAAGATGCTCTTTAACTTGTCCAAAATCATCAGCATGCGTAAACTACCATCTGTTAAATTGGATAATGGAGTGAAACTAATTGATTTAAAGGATTCGAAAATAGCTTTTTCATTCTTCAACCTCCTTTTTTTAGATCCACAATTAGCAGAAAAAAACACCATACTCAAACATGAGCTAGTGCACATTAAACAAAAACATAGCTTGGATGTGCTGTTATTCGAAATCATCCAGATCATCAGCTGGTTTAATCCAATCGTTTATTTCATTAAAAAAGACATTAAGTTAATCCATGAGTACCTGGCCGATGAAGAAACAACTAAGTTCGATGTAGAAAAATACCATTATGCAATGTTTCTGATCCAAAATTCAACAGGTATCCAAAACCTTACCTTAACCAACCAAATATTCAGTTCATCAATATTAAAAAAGAGAATTAGCATGCTAAATCAAAGAAAATCAGCACGCTGGGCAAGGCTCAAACTGCTTGTTGTACTCCCTGTTACCGTAGGAATTTTATGTATTTCGACCATGGCTTTTACAAAAGATTATGGTTTTGTCGACTTGATGCCAAAGAATTTATCTGGAAAAATTGATCAATTGGATAGCTCAATAATTAGGGAAATACTAACAAAAGGTGAATTAGTTGTTACGAATCTAAAACCAATCCCGAACTCAAAAGAAAATGTGCATGTTGAAGCAAATACTAGAGATATGTTTGCTGTTTATTTACACAATAATAAGACCGGACAAAGCCGCTTAGAATTGGATTGGAGTTTAATCCCAAGTGGTGTAAATATTAAAGAAGGAAATTATTTTAAAGGAACAAAAGAATTTTCGAAAATTGATAGCGCTATTAACATGGCAAAACACCTTAAAAAAACACTAGCTACAGTAAAATATGGCGATTTGAGAAAAATTCAGCTAGGTGATATCCAAGAATTAAAAAGCCGATCTATAAAGCAGGATAAAGTTGTATTACCTTCACATATAGTAACGCAGGGCAAGCAACTAAGCCTACCTTCTACTGATACTTCTAAAAAACAAAAAAAATTACCATCCCCACTACTAATTGAACGAGATACAACCAAAAAGAAAAAACTAAAAGAAAGAACCATCAAAGCATATAAGCCTGCAATGGAGGCTAAAACAGTAAAAGGCTACTCAACGGATGCCAAAAACAAAACAATAGTAATTAAGTCTGCACCCCAACCGGATGAAAAGCTAAAAGAGGTAACAGTTAAGGCCTACGAAAAAGCAATGGGAGTAAAATCGGATAGTGAGGTAAAGGAAATTAAAATAAAAGAGAATAATTCATCAAAACCAGCACAGCAAAATAGCCCAACAGCGGTAGAGACAATACATCAAGATAACCTGGATAGAAGTAAGAACGAAAAGCTAATGGTTAATATACCCGAAGGTGCAACAGCTGAGCTAACTGTGTTGAACTCATCACTTAATAAAGCAATATTTAAAACCTCCGATTACCAAAATAACTGGAATGCCAAAGATGTTCCCAATGGAAATTATTCTTATACTTTCCTTTTTAGAAAAGCAGGAAAGTTGATCGGTGGTAAAAATGGTTATGTTAGAATTAAATAACTACTGCGGTACGTAAACCACATATTTAGTCTCAAAAAAATCTTCCTCAAAATAAGCTGAAAGCGGGTATAATTCTGCTTTCAGTTTTGATTCTTTGATCTCTTCTGCCAAATCACCTCCTTTTAAATACAAAATCCCGTTCGGAATGGCATTTAACGAGTCTTTTTTAAATTTGCCCTGTATCCATGGATAAAATTCGCCTAAACGCGTAACCGCTCTCGATACTACAAAGTTAAATTTCTCCTTAATCTGCTCAGCTCTTAAATGGTCGGCCCTTAAATTCTCCAAACCTAATGCCGAAGCCACTTCTTTTACCACTTTAATCTTTTTTCCGATAGAATCGACGAGATAAAATTCTGTTTCTGGAAATAAGATGGCCAATGGGATGCCCGGAAAACCACCACCTGTACCTACATCTAAAACCGATTCACCAGCTCTAAAATTGCATACTTTAGCGATCCCCAACGAGTGCAATACATGGCGCTCATATAACTCTTCGATATCCTTTCTCGAAATTACATTAATCTGTGCATTCCAAAAGCTATATAAATCAAACAATTGCGAAAATTGAGCAATCTGTTTTTCACTTAGGTTAGGAAAATATTTTAAAACGATATCGGGTTTTACATCAAGCATATTGTAATTGCTAAGGATTATTGAATTTATTTCCAGTTTACTTTTTTCTTGCCAAACAAGGCTAAAAATCCGTTCAGGGTTAAAAACAGAAACAAAAGTATGTCTAAAATCGGGAACCACCAACGCAAATCGCTATAGTTTAAGCGTTTCAGCAATTTTGGGTAGATAAAACACCTGATGATGATGCTTAATCCGAGAATTCCCAGGGCTATATATTGCGCCTCACGACTGAAAAACATACATGCGGCAAAGAACGCATAAAACAAAAACTGAAAAACAATCTGAAGGCTCAAAATAAACTTGTGCTTCGATTTATAGAACTTTCCAGCACCAAAATGACGTTTTTTCTGCCTCAGGTAACCTCCCCAGGTATTATTGGGTTCGCTCCAAACATGGCTATCGCGGTGTAAACGGATCTCTGTATTGTATTTATTGGCATGTGCATTTACGAATAAATCATCATCTCCAGATGGGATATGCATGTGCGCTGCAAAGCCCTTATTTTTGAAAAAAAGTGATTTTTTATAGGCCATATTACGTCCAACCCCCATATATGGCATGCCGTTTAAGGCGAAAGCCAGGTAATTTACAGCCGTAAAAAAGGTTTCGAAGCGGATTAACGCATTTAGCAGACTTCTTTTCTTCATATAGGGCGAGTAGCCCAAAACAATTTCAGTATTTTCATCAGCAGGCTGCTGCATATCCATTAACCAATGCGCAGAAGCTGGCGTACAATCTGCATCAGTAAATACCAACCAATCGTACTTAGCGGCCTTTATACCCATGGTTACCGCAAATTTCTTACCTGCTATAAATTTATCGTTATCTAAAATTTTAACTACTTTCAGGTTACGGTGTTTCTTCTCTAATTGTTCTAAAAACTCCTCTGTACCATCCCAAGAGCGATCGTTAACCACCACCACTTCGAACTCCGGATAATCCTGGCTTAATAATGCAGGCAGATACTGCTCTAAATTTACAATTTCGTTTCGGGCACAAACAATGACACTTAGCGGTTTTTGTGCCGATAACGGGATCTCCTCGATAGCTACATTGGCCAATTTCAAATGAACAAAAAGTACATAGTAAAGCTGAACCAAAAGGCAAAAAGCCAATATAGAGAGCAGAATAATTTCAAGCAGGGTTAATATCACGATGGTAAAATAAATAGGCGCAAATTTCTCATTTTTAATCTGTAAATCACTTTTATGTGGATAAAAAATTAAACAAAAATATGCCCTCAATTTTTGCTATTTTTGGCAGATTTTCGACGAGAAAAAACACATATGAACCGCCTACTATCAAAATAACAATTAGTTTTAATAAAACGTATTTTGATGGTGGTAAGCTCCACCTAACAATAATTGGAGAAAAATAAATAGAAACAGATGAAATTTAGTTTACAGGCTAACGATCCACTATCTAAAGCCAGAGCCGGAACGGTAACAACTGCTCATGGCGAAATACAAACCCCTATTTTTATGCCTGTGGGTACTGCAGGAACGGTAAAAGCCGTACATCAGCGCGAACTGAAAGACGATATTGACGCAAAAATTATTTTAGGCAATACTTACCACTTATATTTAAGACCAGGGTTGGATATCCTTGAAAAGGCTGGTGGATTACATCAATTTATTGGCTGGGACCGTCCGATTTTAACAGATAGTGGCGGCTATCAAGTGTATTCTTTAAGTAAAGTTCGTAAAATTAAGGAAGAAGGCGTTACTTTCCATTCTCATATTGATGGGTCAAAACACCTTTTCACGCCAGAATACGCAATGGATATTCAGCGTACCATAGGTGCCGATATTATTATGGCCTTTGATGAGTGTACACCATACCCTTGCGATTATACATATGCAGCGCAATCAATTAAAATGACGCACCGTTGGTTAAAACGCTGTTGTACCCGTTTTGACAGTACAGAACCTAAATATGGTTTTGACCAGACCCTTTTCCCTATTGTTCAGGGTTCGGTATATAAAGATTTGCGTATAAAATCGGCAGAATTTATTGCCAGTATGAACCGTGAAGGCAATGCCATCGGTGGTTTATCTGTTGGTGAGCCAGCTGAAGAGATGTATGCTATGACAGAAGTGGTATGTAATATATTACCAGAAGAAAAACCACGTTATTTAATGGGCGTTGGTACACCGATCAATATTTTGGAAAATATTGCCCTGGGTATCGACATGTTCGATTGTGTAATGCCAACCAGAAATGCCAGAAATGGCATGCTTTTTACCAGAAATGGTATTATCAACATCAGGAATAAAAAATGGGAGAACGATTTCTCTCCATTGGATGCGGAAAGCGATCTTCATGCTGATTTAGTAACCAGTAAAGCATATTTAAGACATTTGGTACATAGTAAGGAGATGCTTGGCGCCCAAATTGCTACCTTGCATAATCTGCATTTTTATCTTTGGCTGGTAAAACAGGCCAGAGAAAAGATCATTGCTGGTGAATTTTACGAATGGAAAAACAAAATGGTTAAAATATTAGGCAATAAGCTATAAAATGAATCTGTTAAAAGGAAGGATAAAAATCATCGATCAGTATATTATCGGGAAATACCTGGGTACATTTATTTATACGCTGGCCATTTTTGTGATCATTATCGTAGTGTTCGACCTATCGGAAAAGATGGATGATTTTATGAAAAGTGGCCTGAGTTTTTGGGGAATCCTCTCTAAATATTACGCGGGCTCTATTCCTTTTTATGTGAATATGCTTTCACCACTGATCAATTTTATTGCGGTGATTTTCTTTACCGCAAAAATGGCCGATCAGACTGAAATTGTACCAATTTTAAGCGGCGGTGTGAGTTTTAACCGCTTTTTATTTCCTTATCTGGTGTCGGCTACGATTATTTTCTCGGCTAACCTACTTTCAAACCTATATATCCTCCCCTATACCAATACCTTAAAAAATAGTTTCGAGAATACGTATGTAAAGCGTAATGACCCTTCCACAAAATCAAACATCCATATGAAACTGGATGACAAAACCTATATCTACATTGACAATTTCGACAACAAAACGAATTCAGGATACCGGTTTTCGTTGGATAATTTTAGTGGAGATGTACTCACCAAAAAGATCGTTGCCGAAAATATAAAATGGGATTCGCTTAAACGCAAATGGCAGTTGAACAACTACTCTATCCGTAAGATCGATGGATTGAAAGAAATCATGATTTACGGTAACGGAAAACAAAAAGATACCATTCTGGATATGCGTCCGGATGATTTTTCGGCATATGACAATGTGGTGCAAAATTTAACTACGAAGGAACTTTCGGATAAGATTAGGAAAGAAAAAATCCGCGGAACAGGCGTAATGAACGATCTTCAGTTTGAAAAATACAAACGTTACCTCCACCCGCTTTCAGCCTTTGTACTGACCCTAATTGGCGTGGCGCTCTCATCACGTAAAGTACGTGGAGGAGTCGGTGTATCGTTAGGTATCGGAATCTTCATTAGCTTCGCTTATATCGTATTTAATCAGTTCACACAGATGTTTTCTACCAAAGGTGGATTACCTCCTTTTGCGGCTGTTATTATGCCTACATTATTCTTTGGCTTATTAGGTTTTTACCTATTAAGAAAAGCACCGAAATAGCGATGGACGTTACCAAAAAGAATTTACTCATCCTTCATCTTACTGTATTTGTTTGGGGCTTTACGGGTGTGCTCGGCAAATTAATTTCTATCGATGCAGTACCTATGGTCTGGTACCGGGTGCTGATTGCTGCAGCTACACTTTTTGCGTGGTTTTTAATCACCAAAAAGAACATTAAGATTACTAAAAAACAATTCATCCAATTCTTTTTAACGGGAGGAATTGTAGCCATTCACTGGATATTTTTCTTTCATGCCATTAAGGTTTCCACTGTTTCAGTAACCTTGGTTTGCCTCTCTTCCTTCACCTTATTTACCGCAATTTTAGAACCGCTGATCAAAAAACAGCCGATACAAATGGGCGATATTCTGATCGGTTTATTGATCATTCTAGGGATATATATGATCTTTAAATTCGAAGGACAGTATACTTTAGGAATTATTTTTGGCTTGCTGGCGGCAGTCGCATCAAGTCTTTTTTCCACTATAAATTCTACTTTGGTACAAAAAAGCGAGCCTTCCATTATCAGTTTTTACGAGCTTGTTGGTGCACTTTTCTGGATCACTTTATACCGTTTATATGATGGAACACTGTTACACACGGCATTCAACTTAAGTGCTAAAAACTGGTTCTTTCTTATTCTTCTGGGCACACTTTGTACATCCGTTGCTTACGTTGCAGGTGTTGCGGTAATGAGAACTTTATCGGCTTTTAGAGTTGCATTAATTACCAATCTGGAGCCTGTATACGGAATAGTATTAGCCTTCGTTTTCTTTCAAAGCAAAGAGCAAATGACAGGTGGATTTTATATCGGCGCAACCATTATCCTGGCCTCTATTTTTCTCTATCCGATCTACAAAAAGAGAAAGAATCAACTGTAAACACAAACGATAGAAATTTAAATTTTCTTAAGAAATCATAGCACACGAACATACTGTTTCAGTCGTACCTATTCACGACACTTAATTTTTACAGACAGCTCGCTACTCAAATTCTCTCCATTAAATTTCCTGATAAAGATTAAGTAAAAGCGTAATGAGGAAGCTTGTCAACGCTAGTCAACACTACGCTTACTTAGTACCATAAAGCCTCCAGCTAGCCCGATATAGAGATCCAAAATCATATAATTAAAAGCAGCGAACAACCATCCAAAACATTAGGAATCTAATGCTTCAGAGACATGCAACGTCGCCAAGTTCAATCAAACCATCAAAACAAAAACGATAGCTTCAAAATGAGAAAAACCAACCTAAAGAATGCAATTTATCGGAAAGTGAAAGATCAAAAATAAGCATCGGTCACAAGCATGCAAATCTCCATCAAGGTAGATAATGCCCATACAAGAGCATACTTAAAACGAGACGAATAACTATTACAAACCGTTAATCTGAACTAATGTTTCTTTTCAAAATCTACGGATTACCCAACTAAACTTGCTACCATCCTTTGCGGTATTTCAGCCAAATAAAGAAGATAGATAGCCATAACAATAAGTCAGACAAAAGCGAATAAAAACCAAACACGCAGCTTCAAATCCGACACTACAATACAAGCACATATACCCAATCCTTATGCTTGACAAATGATGGATTTAGTGTTAAAAATCCCTAAAGAGAGACCAAACAAAAACCTGAGTTAAAGGCAGTAGTTCACGTTAAAAAAAGCCAAAATTCTGAACAAAAAAATTGAGCAAAATATTAACAATTTTAAATCAGAAATAGTAGTCTGGTTCTAAGTTTACTCCTGGTCAATATCATTGTGTTTTTAGCTAAATATAAACCTATAAAAGGGTTAAAATAAAAGACAAAAATTAAGAAAAATTACACGCTAAAAACCGGATGATTAAACCGATCAAAACGCTAACAAAAAATTGATTTAAAGCAGTATAAAATAGCGCTAAAATCACAATGGAAAAGATCAAAAATCATATTCAAAATCGACACCATATCCAGGGTATTTTCTATTCAAATTTCATACAGCATTGAGTTGCCAAATTATAAGTAAACCAAGATGACTTGTCTAAACTATCCCAACCTTCCGTACAGGATAGTTTTTAACCACAATAAAAAATCTGGCAAAGCAGCATAAAAACATAAAACATTTTATAGCTAATCAGCATAAAAATATCGGTAAAAATTACAATCAAAAACCTAATTTTCAACGTGCTTTTTCCCATGCAACTAAGGAAAAGTGATCAATTTTGAGTTTCCAGAGGACAAAGCTTAAAAGCGCAAAAAACCTTATTTAAACACCATTAGACACGCTTTTTTGCGCAAAACCAAAAATCACCATAAAGTGTACCGAAAACACCATTATTCACAAATATCGTCAGGAAATTGCATTATAAGCTCAAATCATTACAGATTTCGGGGTTTAAAACGACAAAAAAACATACATTTTTAATCTCTGAGATCAAATTTAAAGCAAGAAATCGAAGTTAAAAACCAGACTTGAAGCTAGATTAAACCCACAATTTATGGCAACATTACTGGCATTTCAACTCATTATATTTATCAAAAACTGATTAACAAAAGGTAAGAGTAAGAAGAAACATCTCCAAAATACTTCTCAAGCAATCGCTAAAAAATAAAGACATTTTGTCATACAAACCTAATCCAAAATATTTAGATGGATTTTGAATAGGCAATTTGCGTCATACATTTTGCTTCAAAACATTAGAGACAACACGCAATTTACAAGCAGGTTTTCGCATGCTTAAAGTCAATTTTAAAGCAGGTAATCCTGACCAAAATGTTAGCCATTCTTCTAGCATTAAAAGCCAAAAAGCATCGGTGAGAATTACAAAATCCAGTTGCATTTTAAGCCATTCCCTGAGCCTGATCTAATTCTAAAAAACGATACAAAAATTAAAAAAGGCAATAAAATTTTCGAAGAAAATCGATTAATAAGTGTAAATTAAATCAATAAATCTAATGCGCTTAAAAATATTGAACAAAGCAATAATCAGCTATAAAATTCAATAAAAAATAAAGGCAAAACAGGCAAATTAAGGATTTACATAAAATTCTTTTATATTTAAAAATCAATAACTTAAATAATTTTATATAAATTAAAAATTTACAAATTTCGGCCTCTACAAATTTTAAAAAACTAAATATTTTAGCAAAGAATTTAGATGAATTTAAACATATCAAACAAAAAACTAATTATCAAGTATTTAAGCATAGCCACCTTAAGTTTCACATCACTATCAGTTTTTGGACAGATTTTCAGCACCGCACAAAACCCACTTAGTGTAAAATGGAACTATATTTATTCAGGTGGCTTTAAAATCATCTATCCGCAAGAACTGGAGAAAGAGGCACAAAGAATGGCCAATACCCTACCCTTTATCTACCCCAAAATAGGACTGGGTTTAAGGCAGCAAAAAACCGCTATTCCGCTCCTACTCCAGAACCGCGGAACGGTGGCAAATGGCTTTGTTCAGCTCGCACCTAAGAAGTCTGAATTCTATGCGACTCCACCTCAGTTTTTCGATAGTCAGGATTGGCTAAACAACCTGGCAGTACACGAGCTTAGACACATTGCGCAGTTTGACAAATTGACAGGAACGCAAGCACACCCCTTTCCTGAACTGGCTTACTTCGCCTACTTTGGCGCGGGCATCCCAATCTGGTTTTTCGAAGGGGATGCCGTAGTTAACGAAACCGCCTTGACTAATTCGGGCAGAGGCAGGCAGCCCAATTGGATCATGCCTTACCGGGCTTCAATTTTAGAAGGCAAAAAAATGTCATACAGTAAAGCCTATTTCGGCTCGAACAAAGACGTAACTCCTGGCTACTACCAAACAGGATATTTGATGGTATCGGATATGAAGGAAAAATATGGGCAGTTCATTTCCGACAGCATACTTAGCGACATTAGAAAAAGACCAGTAAGGCTATACCCCTTTTCACAGAGCTTAAAAAAATTTACAAAGCAGAATTCCAGAACATACTTTCTTTCCACCCAAAACAAGCTTGCTGAAAAATGGAAAATACAGCAAGAAAAATCTATTACAGAAAGCTATGAAAGCCTAAATAAAAAAGCTGATTTGGCAACCGATTATTTTCTTCCTGTCCGGTTAAATAAAAACCAGGTTTTAGCGCTAAAAGAAAGCAAGACGGATACACGATATTTCGTGATTATTAACGAGGATAAATCGGAACAAAAATTATTCGGAATTGGTTATCAGGAACAGCCTTGGTTTAGCTTAAAAAATGATCTTTTGGTCTGGGATGAAATACGCTACGATCCGCGTTACAAACAACGGAGCTACAGCGTAATCTGTTCCTATAATTTTAATACCAAAAAGTTCAACAAATTAAGCAGCAAAAGCAGGCTCTTCTCTCCCAGCCTTTCTAACGATGGAAAGAAAATCATCGCTTCAAAAGTGGAGCTGAACAATCAGTTCAATCTGGTTGAGTTGGATGCGGTCTCGGGAAAAATTTTAAAGACCTACCCTAACCTTGAAAACGAAATCCTGCAGATGCCTTCATTTGATCAATCAGGAAATAAGGTTACTTATGTCAGCGTAAATGAAAAAGGAAAAAGTTTATGGTTGATTGACGGAGAAAAAAAAACGCAATTGATTTCTAACAGCCGACAACAGTTAAGCCGACCGATCTTTATCAACGACAAAATTGTTTTTAATGCGCACTTTAATGGGATCGATAATATCTACAGTATAGATCCTGGTTCGAAAAAAATAAATGCACTCAGCGCGTCCAAGTATGGGGCCTTTAACCCTAGCGAAACCGCCGATGGAAAAATCATTTTTAACAATTATAAAATCAATGGTTATGAAATTGCAGAAACCGCATTAACCGAAAAACCAGTTGGAGAAAATAACTTTGTGGATTTCTCGGCCGCTGCAGAAAAGCAGGAAAACGTAGGGAATGTTTTCGACAAGATCCCCGATAGCACCTACCAAGCCAAGCGCTATCATCAGTCCTTAAATCTTTTCAGTTTCCACAGCATTATTCCGGTTATCGACAACGAATATGTTTTCGGTCTGGAGTTGCAATCAAACAATCTGCTCAACACAATGGACTTTTATACCGGCGCAAAATACCACCGCGATTTAAAACGTTTTGAGTACACAGCAGATATTAGCTATAAGGCACTTTACCCTGTATTTAGTGTGTTGTATCGCAACCGCCCAAAAAGAACGTTCTACAGAGCTAAAAACGCGGTACAACAAGGCGATTGGAGAGAGAACTACATCAAGCTTAATGCATCGGTTCCGCTATCGTTCAACATGCGCAACGAGAACTATGCTTTTACCTTAAATGCGGCAACTAGTTTTACGCAAAGGTACATGCCGGAAAACATGCCTACCGGTTTTATACGCGAGCTTAAATTTCCGATGGAATACAATTTTACTTTCAACCACAGTGTGCGCACTACCGAAAGGGATATTGCCCCCAAATGGGCACAAGTGCTCAGGGCAACTTATAATCACCAACCCTTCGATAAAAACTTAAAAGGAGAAATCTTAGCACTCGAAAGTTTCCTTTACTTCCCTGGCTTTGCTAAAAACCATTCCTTCCTCGCAAGCTTCAATTACCAAAAAGCAAGCGGGGTAAACCAGTATGCAACCGAGATTGCAACCGTTTATGGCTACAACAATATTTTAGCGAAAAGTAAACTGCAAAACAGTCTGCTTTTTAACTATCGTTTTCCCTTTGCTTTTCCCGATTGGGAGTTGGGTCCTTTCGCTTACGTCAGAAATTTTAGGGCAGGTTTATTTTGCCATTACGAGGACATCGGTAAGGGCACAACCTTTAACGATCCGAAAACTTATGGAGTAGAATTGAACACGAGCGTAAACCTTTTGCGCTATCAACCTGTTGTAGATTTAGGAGCGAGATTGGTTTTTGTTAATCAGATTTACAATCAAAATCCGATATTAGAGTTTTCATTTAATTATAGCTTTTAAAACCATGAGCGCAAAAACAATCTCCATCATTATCCTGACTGCATTATTAACGGCCTTTTTATTTTTAAACAGTGATGAGGTACCATTTAACTTTATAGTCGCAAATGACGTACAGGTTTCAAAATTGATAGTTATTGGTGCCTGCATCATCATCGGTTTTATCATTGGATTTGTTGTGGGCCGCCCGAGAAAAACAATAAGCAGTTATGATGATGAGATCGAAAGGAATCAACCGGTTTCGAATAAAAAGGAGTTGAGCGACGAGGACAGAGATTATATTAGTTAGGGCCAGGATTGAATAGGATTATTAGATTTCAGGATCATAGCGCTTCAGGATTTCAGGATCATGATGTTTTAGTTTATTTTATTTTAGGATTATATAGTTTATCTTAGTTCACAAAAGAATCCCTATTTCTTACAGTAAATTTTAATTTATTAATATGAAATATGGCGATTTAACAGGCCAAATTATTGGCTGTGCTATGAAAGTTCATTCTTTTCTAGGCTCAGGTTTTCAAGAAAAGATTTATCAAAAAGCCTTGGGTATCGAAATGGGGATAGAGAAACTATCCTACAAGAAAGAAATGACAATGAATATTTTTTATCGTGATATAAAAATTGGATACAGAAGGGTAGATTTTTTTGTTGAAAATACGATTATGTTAGAATTAAAAGCTGTATCAGAATTAAATGATGCACATCTTGCGCAAGCGATTAACTACCTTGAAGCATATAAACTACCCATAGGATTATTGATCAATTTTGGAAGCAGGAGCTTAACTTTTAAAAGAGTTTATAATACGAAGCACCCGGATAACAAGAGCCATGATTAGCGTGATTTAAGGGTTATAAGATTCAGGTGTCGACGCAAAGAAGATATAGGCCAGGATTGATATGATTTGAGAATGGTAAGATTAGGTTGTCGATAAGAAGTGAATTTTTTGAGACCTGATCTTGAAATCCCATCATCTTAAAAATCCTAGCTTATCGCGGTCATGATTTCGCCATATAACAACCCACTACCACCTCCATAGTGCTGGATAATTTTCAGGCCCGGCCTTAAGACGAGAAGTTTATTTTTCAGTTCAGCTTCTGATTTCTGATCAATTCCATTTCCAAGTAAAACCAAGTCAATCTGCTGTTCTTTGCAAATGGAAATGGCTTCTTCATTTTTGCAAACACACAAACCTTTCCATTCGGGCCTGGCATTTAACAGGCGGTTCATTACTGCAGTAATTTCTGTATCCCGGCCAATATAAAGTATAGTAGTTTGCATAGTGTTAAGTTTAAAAATATATCAAAAAACAAATCGCCATTCCGACTGATACACCGATTTTCGTCGGTAAGAAAAATTTGGTCTCTACTCCAAGATTTCTCCTCCAAAGGAATTCCTTAGGAACATTTCTGTCGAAATGACGATTCTTTTATATTAATTCAGTTCCATCGGAACATCCATCAATAAAACCTCTGCATCTGCAGTATTGGCTTTAAAACTAATGCTATCAGTATCCCAAACGCCTAATCCATCTCTTTTGCTCAACACTTGCCCGTTTATGGTTACTTCGCCATTGATTACAAAAGCATAAACACCGTTTCCAGCTTTTTTGATTTTGTATTCCGTTTCAAAACCTTCATCAAACTTACCTAACGAGAACCAGGCATCCTGATGAATCCAAACACCGGCATCATCAGCATTTGGTGATAAGATCTGCTGGAAGTTATTGTGCCTCGCTGCAATATCTAACGTTTGCTGATCGTAACGTGGTGTAACATTTTTCTTGTTAGGGAACAACCAGATCTGCAATAAGTTTAACTGCTCGTCCGCATTTGCGTTAAACTCGCTATGGCTAACACCTGTTCCAGCGCTCATTACCTGAATTTCTCCATTTTTAATTACGGCCGAATTACCCATACTATCTTTGTGAGCAATTGCACCAGCCAATGGAATGGTAATAATTTCCATGTTATCGTGTGGGTGCGAGCCAAAGCCCATTCCACCATCAATACTGTCGTCATTTAAAACCCTTAAAACTCCGAAGTGCATCCTTTCTGGATTGTAGTAATTAGCAAAACTGAATGAATGGTGTGCATTTAACCAACCATGATTAGCATGACCGCGGGTGTTTTCTTTGTGCAAAATAAACTGTGACATAAATTTCCTTTCTTGTTTATGATACAAATTTACAGCAGTGATGTTTACCAAGCATTGATGTAGGGTAAGAAAGTTTAGCGCGAAGCGTTTAGCGTTGGGCGTTTAACACAATCCCATTAAGTTAAGAGCTTTTAACCACAGATGCACACAGATAAACACAGATTTTCATATCTGTGTGCATCCTTTCTATCTGTGGTCAAATTATTTTTGCTTATGCCTGGTGGCTAACCCATTGACATTGGGCGTTTAACATGCCTTGCTAGTACAGCATCACTATTAAGCTCCCTTAACGCATCTAATGCTACCCAATTTGCTTTTTTATTGTTTTGGGCAAGGATATTGTTTGCGGTTTGGATGGCATGCTCATGCAGGAAAACATTTCGTTTGCCGATCTGCCTCAGTGCCCAGTTGATAGCCTTTTTAACAAAATTCCGGTTATCGTAAGCTTCCCTTTCGATAATTGGAAGAAAACTTAAAAAAGTTTCGTTGGGCTCCTTTTTAAGGTGTACAGCTGCCTCGGCCATCAACACAAAACCGGTACGTTTCGCAAATTCGGCTTCAGCTTTGGCAAACTCAAAAGCTTTCGACTTAAAATAAGGCGTTTTAACGAAAAGATTCCCACAAGCCTGATCACATATATCCCAGGAACTAAAATCATTCGTCCATGCGTTTATTTGCGCTTCTGTCACCTGTTTATAATCGCCGATAATGGTTGCTAAAAGGCAGGCCTCATGAAACCCAGTTTCCCAAAGCAATAAAGACAGTTCCTGATCCTCGCCAATTTGCCTGGCCAGTTTTCTGATACTGGGCAAACGGGTACCAAAAGCTTTAGAAGTATCGATCCCAAAATGAGCCATCTTTTTTAAATATTCAGGCTCGCTGATGGATTTTAATTCGGAAAGGACAAATTCTAGATCATTCATTATACGAATTTAGTTTTTTCTGAAAGACTTCCGAAGTTTCAAAGGCCGGCGCCTAGGCAAAACTTCCGAAGTCTAGACAAAACAATTGGGGTTATTGTAACATAACCAATCCTTAACACTGTTTCGGTTTTAAGTTTACATCGATCTTTTAAACTTGTTTAAATTTAACCATAACAATCAACCTTTTAAAACCCATGCAAAAAAACATCATTTGGATGCTATTAGCGTCTTGCCTATTCACATTTTCCTGCAAAAAGAACAAATTATCTGAAAAGGAGGCTAGCACAACAAACCAAAAGAAAAATATGCTAATGGCTAACACTCCAGTAGCCAGCGCTGCCGCAAGTGTAAATGCCTATTCAAACACATCGGCCTACATCAGCACTGGTTTTTCATTTTTAAATCCAACACAAATTGATAAAAACCGCCAGGCTATTGGCGGCAGTGCTTACACCGAGGTATATGGCTTTAATGTCCCTGAAACAGGGTAAGGGGTATCAGATGGAATGAAGATGATGAAACTACATCCATATGGCGCCCTCAGGGAATAGCTGGTTTCTCCAGAAATGGTGTACGTTACTTATTGATAAGCTGGTATGCCAAAGATGCTGCAGAGAGCAAAGGATCGAGAATCACACTGATTGATATAAGCCCAAGTTCGAGTACTTATTTAACGTACAGGCACATTTTACTAGTACAGCCCACACTTCCAACAGGCACACTTGATTATACGCAATATGGTACTTATGCGCCCTTAAACGTACATGCCGGCGGTGTAGCTTACTTTAATGGCAAAGTTTATTTAAGCAGTACAAGTTTAGGATTAAGGGTATTTGATTTAGACAAAATTATTGAAGTAACTACAGGAACAGGCACTGATGATAAGTGTGGCAAAGATGCCAGTGGAAATCTTTACGCTTTTAATTACAGGTACATCCTTCCACAAATAGGTTATTATAAAATTAACGATGCAAGTCCGTTTTCAACCGTACAGGTAAATTACGAAAACAATCAATTATGGACAGGACAATATTATGCAGGAAGTGCAGATGAATCGATTGTTCCCAAAATATTCGGGTTCCCGATAAACTCATCCGGCGAATTGCAGAGTTCAGGCATACAGACGGTGATTCCAAAAAACAGTCTTTTTACTTCAGATCATGCGCATGGCATACAAGGCGTTTTTAGAAAAGGAAACAGGACCTGGCTTTCTTGCACCGGATCGCCCAGCGAGTCGTACGGATCAACCGCCCGTTTAGCAAGATATACAGATGGTGATACCAATACAGTCAGATACAGATGGCCATACGGCGCTGAATCGCTATACCTTGAAGCGCAATATGGGTATTTATGGAGCTTAACTGAATTTGAACCCAATGCCGGAGCTCAAAACGGCAGCCAGGTTAACCGTTGTATGTTTGCTGTAGATTTTTCAAAATACGAATAGTTACAACCTAAGTTCGATTATTAGTTTTTGTTTTTTGGTGTTTTAACTAATTTTTTTCTAAAACGATCGTCACCCTGAATTTATTTCAGGGTCTTTCTAACATGAACCTTTACTAAGTATTATTTTTCAATAATAATTATTGGTTCAGAAACACAAGAGGCTGTATCATATTTATAAATTCTATCCGAATTTGTCACGTTGTCCAAAGGACTCCTACGGAGAGCTTGTCAAAACGCTTTTAGTAAGTCCTTCGACAGGCTCAGGATGACAATTATTTATGATACAGCCCATTTCTATTTACGCTTTTATTAAGCTAATGCCTGCTCAATATCAGCTAAAATATCATTGATATGCTCCAAGCCAATTGATAAACGGATTGAACCTTGCTCAATACCAACTTCGTTACGTTGTTCTTCGGTAAGTTTGCTGTGTGTACTGGTAGCAGGGTGTGTTGCAATGGAACGGGTATCAGCCAGATTTGCTGAGATAGAGAACATTTGCAGACCGTCCATAAACTTACGTGCAGCATCTATACCGCCTTCAACCACAATGGTTACAATACCACCACCCTGTTTCATTTGCTTTTTGGCAATATCGTACTGCGGGTGCGATGGTAAAAACGGATATTTAACCAGTTTAATTTTCGGGTGTTTTTCTAAATATTCTGCAACTTTTAAAGCATTTTCACAATGGCGGTCCATACGGATGGCCAAAGTTTCTAAACTTTTAGATAAAATCCATGCGTTAAAAGGCGATAATGCCGGCCCACTGTGACGGGCAAAAGCAATCACATCTGCAATTAAATCTTTGGTCCCTAAAATAACGCCACCCAATACTCTTCCTTGTCCATCAATATATTTGGTAGCCGAGTGGATTGAAATATGTGCACCATACTTAATCGGCTGTTGCAGATATGGTGTAGCAAAACAATTATCAATAACCAGTAATACCTTGTGTTTTCTAGCCAGATCGCCCAAAAATTCCAGATCAATGATGTCGATGCCAGGATTAGATGGCGTTTCTACAAAAATCATTTTGGTATTGGGTTTAATCAAAGCTTCCCAATCCTGTGGTTTATCCAGATCGGCATAATCGAAAGTTACGCCCCAGTTAGAAAACACATTGGTTAATAATTGATGTGTAGAACCAAAAACCGATCTGCTCGAAACCAAGTGGTCGCCATTTTTTAAAAACGCACCAAATGTGGTAAAAATCGCAGCCATTCCAGTTGCAGTGGCAAAACCATCTTCGGCACCTTCTAAGAGGCACATTTTTTCGATAAACTCTGATGTATTTGGATTTGAATAACGGCTATATACATTCCCTTCCTTTTCGTTAGCAAACAAAGCACGCATTTCTTCCGCATCTTCAAACTTATAACTCGAAGTAAGGTAAATTGGCGATGAATGCTCTTTGTGTAAACTGCGTTCGGTTTGAGTGCGTATAGCTATGGTTTCAAAATTTTCGGATTTCATTTTTAAGTATCAAGATTTGAGTATCAAGAGATGGGTATCAAGATTTGAGTATCAAGTATCAAGATGTGGTGTGAGAATAAAGTCGTCATCATAATTTTAAGATGTGCTTCTCGATACTTGCTACTTGGTACTTTATACTTCTCTTTTGTTTATTTTGTAAGTAAAATTAATCGTTGCAGAGCGGCCTAAAATATTCGATACAGAGCAATATTTATCGAAAGTCATGGCTAAAGCACGCTCAACTTTCTGAACGCTTAAATCGCCGAATAAATCGAAGTGAATATCGATTACATCAAAAATCGGTGGCATTTCTTCCTCTTTTCTGGTCGCGTTTATAGCGATTTTAATATCATCAAGTGGTTCCTTTTGCTTGGTTAATACATTTACCATATCAATGCCGCTGCATCCACCCAATCCAATCAATAACATCTCCATCGGCCTGAAACCTTTTCCTTCGCCACCAATGGCAGCTTTTGCATCCAACTCTACAGTAAAACCGCTCTCGTTTTCTGCTTCAAAATTAAATTTACCGCTCTTGCGGATTAGATTTATGTTCATCTTGTATAGTATCAAGTATTGAGTATCTGGTATCAAGCCCTTAAGCCTTCTACTTCCAACCTTCCACCTTAATTTAAATTTATTATTTAATATCTAACATTTTTGCTGTTCAAGCGCTGTGCGTATGCGCCCAGCTTAAATGCCATAAAATACTAAGTTATTTTTTTCCAGTTCGGGCAATTTAACCGGATGGTCGAAAATTGCAAAAACCGACGAACCGCTACCACTCATTAAAGCGAATGTTGCGCCTGCATCGTATAAACTGGTTTTTATTTGACGAATTTGGGGATACTTTGCGAATACCGATGGTTCGAAATCGTTGATAACCTTATTTTTCCATGTTGTTGGATGCAAATGTATAATTTCTTTTAACGATTGCAAAGGTTTTTGCGGTTTTACATGTGCATAAGCATCAGCTGTGCTCACGTGTACAGGCGGTTTTACCAAAAGTTTAAACCAAGCTGACAAATCTATATCACACTTTTCAAATTCATCACCTTTATTAAATGCATAAACAGGTTTGTTCTCGATAAAAAAAGCACAGTCTGCCCCTAGCCGGCGGGCATAACCTTCCATCCTATCAACCGACATCCCCAAAGTGAATTTCTCATTTAATAATTTGATGAGGAAAGCACAATCTGCCGATCCACCACCCAAACCTGCACCAACTGGAATGTTTTTCAATAAATTGATCTGCTGCGCCGGAATATTAAAATCTTTCTTTACCAATTGATAAGCTTTAAAACACAGGTTATCGTTCGGGTCGCCAGGAATATCAATCCCGTGAATTTTGCACGAAGTTACCTCTGCATCCGTAATTTCGACCGAATCTTTAATATTGATCGGATAAAAAACAGTTTCGAGATTGTGGTAGCCATCAGCACGTTTTTCGGTGATATTTAAGCCTAGATTTATTTTTGCGTTTGGAAAAGCTAACATGCAGATTTGAGATTTGAGATTTGAGATTTGAGATTACCCTCAAAACCAAATACAGTTCCAACTGCAAACATACAAACAAGTCGTCAATTTTAAATACTCCGTAGGTCCCGGCTTCACGTCGGGACTAAGGGGCCAGTTGCTACTTCTATCGGGGTTGATGAAGAAACCATAAATTACAAACCTGATTGTAGTGGAAAGCCTACAGCGCAGCGAGGACTTGAAACGAAAAGCAGGACAGGTGGCTGCCATTGGCACAGCACATTCATTTCCAAAAAACAATTATCATTACAATGTTAGTAAGTGAACAGTGTGTATAAAAATGATTCTCAACACCTGATAAATTTTAGATATTTGTAGTTAATTAATTATTTACAATTTAAAAGCCCCATAAGGGGTTTGGGGTGTATGAAACAATATTTAGATTTAATGCAGCATGTGCTTGATCATGGCGCTCAAAAGCACGACCGTACCGGCACCGGAACAATAAGCGTTTTTGGTTACCAGATGCGCTTTAACCTTCAGGAAGGTTTCCCGATGGTGACCACAAAGAAACTGCACTTAAAATCTATTATACATGAGTTAATCTGGTTTTTAACCGGCGATACCAATATTAAATACTTAAAAGATAATGGTGTACGTATCTGGGACGAATGGGCTGACGAAAACGGCAACCTCGGACCGGTTTATGGTTCACAGTGGAGAAGCTGGCCAACACCAGATGGGCAACATATCGATCAGATCACCAATATCATCAATACGATAAAGAACAATCCCGATTCGCGCAGAATTATTGTTTCTGCATGGAACGTTGCTGAAATCGAAAATATGGCCCTACCTCCTTGTCACGCTTTTTTTCAATTCTACGTGGCCGATGGAAAATTAAGCTGCCAGTTATATCAGCGCAGCGCCGATATTTTCCTGGGCGTTCCTTTTAATATTGCATCTTACGCTTTATTAACCATGATGGTAGCACAGGTGTGCGGTTTAGCAGCCGGAGATTTTATCCATACCCTTGGCGACGCACATTTATACAATAACCATATCGAACAGGCCAACCTACAATTAAGCCGCGAGCCTAAAGCATTGCCAACCATGAAAATTAATCCTGATGTAAAAAGCATCTTTGATTTCAAATTTGAAGACTTTACCCTGGAGAATTACGAAGCGCACCCGCATATTAAGGGAATAGTGGCGGTATAACCCCCCAGCCCCCTAGAGGGGGAGTCAAAAGTGTAAGAGAATAAGCAGCAATAAAATAACAAGGAGATTAAGCACTATACATGAACGATGGAAATTCAAGTTCCCCTTTAGGGGCGGAGGGGTTAAACGATGGAACGGGAAAGCCCTTTCAAGGGTTGGGGTTGTCCATAGCCGTAGCTGTAGGCGAAAATTTTGCAATAGGTAAAAACAACCAGCTTTTATGGCATATGCCAGCTGATTTAAAGTTCTTTAAACAAACCACTTCGGGGCACACGGTTGTGATGGGCCGCAAAACCTTCGATTCTGTGGGCAGAGCGCTACCTAACCGCAGGAACATTGTAATTACAAGAGATCTCAGTTTAAAAATCGATGGTGTTGAAGTGGTAAATAGTTTAGATGAAGCTTTAGCAATTACCAAAACAGAAGAAAAACCGGTATTTATTGTTGGTGGCGCTGAGATTTACAGACAAGCCTTGCCCAAAACCACCACGCTTTATTTAACCACCATTCATCACAATTTTGATGCAGATACTTTTTTCCCTAAAATTGACCGGAATGACTGGAAAGTAATCAGCAGTGAAACCCATAAAGCCGATGAAAAGAACAAATACGATTATACTTTTGAGGTTTTAGAAAGGATTTAGCTCAAATTAACCGCAAAGAACGCTGAGCACTTCGCAAAGAGTGCAAAGTTTATCTTATAAGTTATCCGCTTCTTCCCCCGCCATTGGGATTATCGAGCCGAAGAACCACAGGTATTGCTTTTCAATAAAAAGATCTGTAATGTATCTTGGAACGCGCAGATGGAAAGATGCTTCGTTCCTCAGCATGACAGCAGAAAAAAGATTAAAACATTAGCGGGGCCGAACCAAAGCCAAAAGCCGCTGCACCTGCTTTTCTAATCATTTGGCAGCATAACAATGTGTGTATTCAGTAAAACGGTTAGCAGGCAAAAAATAAGATTATTGCCCGATAAAAATTAATGTTAATAAATTATCGATTAAGGGGTTCTATAATTTAAAAATTTAATTAGATTTGCCGACTTGTTAAAAAACAGCGAAAGACAAATTATTTTAAACAAACAATGCAAGGAAAAGGTTTTATTAAGTTTATAGCGATAGTATTGGCTATCGTTTGTGCGTACGCACTTTCTTTTACTTTGGTAGCATCCAAGGTGGAAAAAGACGCAAAAAACGCTGCGAAGGGTGATTTGGCCAAAGAAAAGGCTTACTTAGATTCGATGAGTACCGTGAAAGTTTATCCAGTAGTTGGATTTACTTATCAAGAGGTAAAAGCGAAAGAGATTAATTTGGGTTTAGACTTAAAAGGCGGAATGAACGTAACGATGGAGATATCGTTAGCAGAGTTAGTAAAATCATTAGCGGGCAACCCTACTGATGCTAACTTTAACAAAGCAGTTCAGAACGCACAGATCCAGTTAAATGCCGGTGGTAAAGATTACATCAAAATTTTTGTTGATGAATTCGAAAAATTAAGCCCTGGAGTAAAACTTGCAGATTATTTTTCTAACCAGGATAACGCATCTCAGTTAAAACCTAGCGCAAGCAATGGCGATGTTGAATCTTTCTTGGAAAAAGAAGCTACTAGTGCTATCGATCGTTCATTTACAGTTTTACGTTCACGTATTGATGGTTTCGGTGTAGTTAGTCCGAACATGCAAAAACAAGAAGGTAGCAACCGTATCTTGATCGAAATGCCAGGTGTACAAGATAAAGAGCGTATTGCTAAACTTTTACAAGGTTCTGCAGAATTACAGTTCTGGCAAGTATACCAAGTGCAAGAAGTTGCGCCATTATTAGAAAATATTAATAAAATTTTAGCTGCAACATTAAAAACTGATGCGCCTGCAACTAAAGATACAACTGCTGCTCCGGCTGCTAGTGGTAAATTAGCCGGTTTAGAAAAAGCTGCTGCTAAAGATACTACGGCTAAAGGTGGTAAACTTGCTGGCTTAGGTAAAAAGGATTCGACTGCTGTTAAAGCTGAATTGATTAAATCTAATCCATTATATGCTGTTCTTAACCTTCCTATTTACCAAGGCGAAAACGGACAACAACAATTAATGCCTGGTGCAGTTGTTGGTATGTCGTTACAAAAAGATACTGCAAAGGTTAATGCTTATTTAAAACTTCCAGAAGTTGCTGCATCTATTCCATCTACGATGAAATTTATGTGGAGTGTTAAACCTAGAGAAGGTTCGAAAATTTTCGAACTATATGCTATTAAAGTGGTTAGTGCTGATGGCAAACCAGATTTAGGTGGTGAGGCAATCAGCGATTCGCGTGCAGATTTTGATCAAAAAGGGAAACCAGAAGTAACCATGTACATGACCAGCGAAGGTTCTGCTAAATGGAAAAAAATTACTGCTGAAGCTGCTGCTGATCCAAACAACAAAAAATCTATTGCAATTGTATTAGATAACCAGGTTTATTCTGCTCCTACCGTACAGAACGAAATTGCTGGTGGTGTTTCATCAATCACTGGTAACTTTACCCAAGCCGATACTAAAGATTTATCCAATATCTTAAAAGCGGGTAAATTACCTGCCCCTGCACGTATTGCAGGTAGCTACGTAGTTGGTCCAACTTTAGGTGCACAAGCTATTCACGATGGTTTAATATCATTCGTAATTGCCTTTATCGTAATCTTAATCTTCATGGCGTTGTATTATCACCGTGCAGGTTGGGTTGCTAACTTTGCATTGTTAATCAACTTATTCTTCATCATTGGTATCCTGGTATCACTTGGTGCAGTATTAACCTTACCTGGTATTGCTGGTATCGTATTAACCATTGGTTTATCGGTAGATGCAAACATCCTTATTTTTGAGCGAGTACGTGAAGAGCTTGCACATGGCAAAAACACGGCTACTGCAATTAAAGAAGGTTTTAAACATGCAATGCCTTCAATTATCGACTCAAACGTTACCTTATTTATTCTAGGTGCTATCCTTTACGTTTTTGGTAGCGGTCCGGTTCAAGGTTTCGCAACTACATTATGTATCGGTATCCTTTCTTCATTATTTGCAGCTGTAGCCATTTCGAGAGTAGTTTTCGAATCGTTATTAAACCGCAAAATCGATGTAAGTTTCGATAACAGCATTACCCGTAACGCATTTAAAAACATCAGTTTCAACTTCGTTGGCCGTCGTAAAATTTACTACGTAATCTCTACCATCATTATTATTGCTGGTATTGGTATGTACTTCAAAAATGGTGGTTTAAATTTAGGTGTAGATTTTAAAGGAGGTAGAACTTATTTGGTTCACTTCGATAAAGCAGTTAATACTGAAGATTTAAAAGCTAAGTTAAACCCGGTTTTCGGTAACGAAACGCCTGAGGTTAAAACTGCAGGTGAAGATAGCCAGGTAAAAATCACTACTACTTTCCACATCGAAGATCAGGACATTAAAACTGATAAAGTTGTAGAAGATGCTTTAAACAAAGGTTTAGCCGGTTCTAAATACGAAATTGTAAGTTCACAAAAAGTAACGCCTATCATTGCAAGTGATATCGTAAACGGTGCTTTCTACGCAGTATTGATCTCATGTTTATTCATGTTTATCTATATCGTAGTACGATTCAAAAAATGGCAGTATGGTTTAGGTGCGGTAATCGCATTGTTCCATGATGTATTAATGGTATTATCTTTCTACACTATTTTAGATGGTATTATGCCATTCTCATTAGAAATCGGTCAGGATTTCATCGCAGCAATTTTAACGGTAATGGGTTACACCATGACGGAGACAGTTGTTGTATTCGATCGTATCCGTGAGAAATTAAAAGAATCTGGCAAAGAAGATTTACATGGAGAAGAGCGTAACAACTTAATCAACTTCGCGTTGAACAGTACATTAAGTCGTACCATCTTAACTTCATTAACCGTATTCTTCGTATTATTGGTAATCTTTATTTTCGGTGGCGATAGCATCCGCGGATTCATCTTCGCCTTGTTAATCGGCCGTATCATCGGTACATATTCATCATTATGTATCTCTACTCCTATCGTAATCGATTTGGGTAGCTCAGCTGAGAAGAAAAAGTAAGAGATTAATTTCTTAAAATATACAAGCGCTCCGATGTATCGGGGCGCTTTTTTTTGTACCTTTTTACCACGAAGGCACAAAGAACACAAAGTGCTTTGCAATATTTTTTGGTTTTTGAAAAGCAGCATCTGTAGCGCTTCGGTTCCGATAGTCCTGCTGTTCGTTTTATCCCGATGAAGAATCGGGATGTTCACTACCATCAGGTTTAATTAACTTAAAACAGTGCTAAGAAACCTATTAAATCCCGCTTCGTCATATCAGCGTTATATATTAATTTTTTAGGCAGAATAGCTACCAAAACCTCATTTCCTAAACCTTTTGGCTATCTTTTTGTTACATTAGTAATAGATAAACCGATACGAAAATGGATTTACAACTTCCTAAAAGCGAATACCCTAGAGTAGTTATAGTTGGCGGTGGATTTGGAGGAATTGAGTTAGCTAAACGTTTAAAAAACAAACCCTTTCAGGTCGTTATGCTCGATAAACATAACTACCATACTTTTCAACCCTTACTTTATCAGGTAGCTACAGGAGGTTTAGAAGCCGATTCGATCGCTTTCCCACTAAGAAAGATTTTTAAGGGACAGAAAAATCTCGTTTTCCGGGTAACCAAGGTTACCGAAGTTAACGCAGCAGAAAACTGTTTACAAACCGATATAGGCAGAATTAATTACGATTATTTGGTTATTGCTACAGGTTCTACCAGTAACTTTTTTGGCAATAAAGAAATCGAGGCTAACTCCATGCCAATGAAATCCATCCCGGAGGCCCTGGATTTAAGAAGTTTGATTTTACAGAATTTCGAAAAATCGCTGATCGAAAAAGATCTGGATAAAAAGAGTGCCCTATTAAACTTTGTAGTGGTTGGTGGAGGCCCAACGGGTGTTGAAACCTCTGGCGCTATTGCAGAGCTTAAAAAACATGTGATTCCGAACGATTATCCAGAGATGGATCTGAGCAGGGTAAACATTTATCTGATCGAAAATTCGCCTGAATTATTAGGTGTAATGTCGCCACAGGCACAGAAAAAAGCCAAAGATTTCCTTACCGATATGGGGGTTCAGATCATGAACGAAACCAGGGTAATGAGTTATGATGGACATACCCTTACCTTGCAGGATAAGGCACCAATTTTAAGTTCTACCGTAATTTGGAGTGCCGGTGTTAAGGGCGAAGTTTTAGGTGGTTTAGACAAAGCAGAAATTGTTCGTGGCGGGCGATTGAAAACTGATACGCAGAATTTAGTGGTGGGTTATCAAAATGTATATGCCATTGGTGATGTGGCCGCTATTATTGATGAAGAAACACCAAACGGTCACCCGGGAGTTGCACCTGCCGCCATTCAGCAAGGACATCACCTGGCCAAAAACCTGATCAACATCAAAGAAAATAAACCTTTAGAGAAATTTAAATACTTCGATAAAGGCTCAATGGCTACCGTAGGTAGAAACAAAGCCGTTGTAGATATTGGAAAAATCCGTTTTCAAGGCGTTTTCGCGTGGTTCACCTGGATGTTTGTACACTTAATGACTTTGGTGGGCTTCAGAAACAAGATTATTGTTTTCGTAAATTGGGTTTGGAGTTATTTCAGTTACGACAGAGGAACCCGTTTAATTATCAGAACCTTTGCAAAAGACCGAAGTGTTGATTATAGAGACGAGGTACCATCAGTAAAGGAACAAGTTAAAGTATCTTAGTCTTTAGTCTTTAGTCTTTAGTCTTTAGTCTTTAGTCTTTAGTCTTTAAGGTAACTTTGATGATAAAAAATTGTTTCCGTTTTCTTCTTTTCTTTGCGAAAAACTTTGCGCATTTTGCGGTTAAACCAAAAATATGAGCCAAAACAACTTCAAATTAGTAGAATGTCCACGCGATGCCATGCAAGGACTACATGATTTTGTTCCAACCGAACTTAAGGCGGAATATTTGAATCTTTTACTTCAGGTAGGTTTTGATACGCTCGATTTTGGAAGTTTTGTTTCACCTAAAGCCATTCCACAAATGGCCGATACAGCCGAAGTTTTAGCACAATTGGATTTGAGTAACACGGCAACTAAACTCTTGGCTATTGTAGCCAATTTAAGAGGCGTAGAGAACGCTATAAAGCATGAGGCAGTCGATTACCTTGGTTTCCCTTTTTCGATCTCCGAAACGTTCCAACAGCGCAACACCAATTCAAGCATAGCACAATCAGTAAACACAGTGGAAGAAATGCTTTCACTTTGCGCTAAAAACAATAAGAAAGCCGTTGTTTACCTTTCGATGGGATTTGGGAATCCTTATAGCGACGAATGGAATTATGAAATTGTAGAAAAATGGGCTGATGTACTGGTGAGTAAAGGTGTAGCAATTTTATCGTTAGCTGATACGGTAGGTGTTTCTACGCCAGAGAAGATAGAAAGCATATTACCAAAACTGATTTCGAAGTTTAAAAATACCGAAATCGGCATCCATCTGCATTCAACCCCTGCCGAACGGCTTGAAAAAATAGAAGCTGCTTATCGTTCGGGTGTAAAACGTATAGATTCCGCTTTAAAAGGTTTTGGGGGCTGCCCAATGGCTGCTGATGACCTCACAGGCAACATTGCTACCGAAGATGTAATTGCATTTTTGAATGCTAAGGGAGAAAATCTCAACCTTGATATGAATAAGTGGAATGAGGCAATGGCTTTATCAGGAAAGATATTTGGGTAGTTTTTCTTCATCATCAAAACACCGGTTTACTTGGAATAATGATTATACTATCCAAAGTAATTCAACCTGTTAACATTAAGTTAAGTGAAACATCAATGATCCACGTTTAGATTTCCGTGGTAGTTATTTAAAATTAAAAGGAAGAGTGAACCTCACATCAATAAACTTTCCATCTTGCTTACCAGGCTCCCATTTTTTCATCAATTTAACTACACGGACCGCCTCAGCATCTAAAAGTGGGTGAACGCTTTTAATTACTTCTGGATCGATTACATCACCATCCCGGGTTACAGTAAAGCGAACAACTACTTTACCTGTGACTCCTTCTTTTTCCAATTCCCGAGGATACTTTGTATTTTTTGAAATAAATTCGGATAGCGCAGAAATTCCCCCTTTATAAGATGGTGCTCGTTCGATAGCCGCCATACCTTCTTCGCCTGTTTCTGAATTTGTTACTTTAACAATATCAGGACCTTTCTTTAACACCCCATTTTCATCCCATTCCTCAACTTTGATCATTTCGTCTTGCTTAAATACAGATTCCATTTTTTTCTTTCCATCTGGATAAAACCAAACGAAATTTCCATTTTTAACATCAGGATTAAGTGAAGAGTAAGTCCCCTCCATTTGAGTTGCACCTGTGCTATAAAAATCTTTTATAAAGAAAGTTTTACGATCTTTATTCTCTTTTATAACTCTGTAATAATGTTTATTTGCCTTATCGGTTTTCACCCATTTCGAATCAAAATAGACAGTATCGATTTTCTGGGCCTTTGATACCATTACCATTCCAAAAAATGATAGTATCATGAATGTTCTTTTCATTAGTGTGAGCAAGATATTTTATTATTGTTAAGTCTCATGGTACAGCAAGTACTCTTTTTCAATCGAACTACATCATATCAAGTATATTGGTTTAATTAGAGCAGCAAACTGTTCTTCAGGTACCCTAAACCTTCTTCACCATTTTAAAATGCTGTATCCCAGCCTCTTCAAATTGCTCTCCCTCTGCTACAAAACCAAATTTAGCATATAAACTCATGGCATCTAACTGCGAGTTCAGGTAAATATAATGCGCATCTTCTGGCAGATCAGATAAAGCCTCGGCAATTAGCGCACGACCTACACCCTGCCCTCTAAAATCTTTTAAAACTGCGAAACGTTCCAGCTTATAACCATTATCTGTTTTACGCCACCTGCAGGCACCGCAAGGCTGGCCATTATTTGTTGCCAGAAAATGTACAGATTCATCTTCATGCTCCCACTCCAATTCTGGCGGGCAATTCTGTTCGTCTACAAATACAATCTTACGGATCGCAAATACTTTATCTAAATCTTCGGGATGGTTAACTTTTTGAACGTGCAGACTCATTATCGTGGTGTTTAAAGTGTTTATTCGATTTCAATTTCGATTCATTTAATGCCTCAGCAACATCAATTGAATGCGAACAATGAATATCGGCCTCTTTTTTGGCAAGTGTAGCAATCGTAACGTAAAATTTATGTAACTGATCCAGTTCTTTTTCGCTCAAATCTTCTATATCAACCATCCGGTTGCTTGCACCCTGCTGTGCAGCAATCAATTCATTTAATTTTAACTGAATGGCCTTACCATCTTTATTCTGTGCTTTCTGAATCAAAAAAACCATCAAAAAGGTGATAATCGTTGTACCTGTGTTAATCACCAACTGCCAGGTTTCAGAATAATCGAAAAGTGGGCCTGTAACCGCCCAAATCACTACGATTGCCGTTGCCGATATAAATGCAGCAGAGCTACCCGTAAATTTGGTTGCCGCATTGGCAAATTTCTCGAAAAAATTATTTCTCTTGGTATCATTTTTAGATTTTGCCATTACAATTTGTTTGCTTAAATATAACCATAAAACAAACAAAAGCGCCATAAGTTTTTAAACCCGTGGCGCTTTTGTAATTATTGAATGATTGATTTTTTGAATGATTGAATAAACTTTCAATCTTAAAAATAATCAAAAATTATAGCTTATCGTTAACGTTGATACAGTTTAGATCCTCGAAAGCAGTAGTTAAACGTTTCACAAAAGTTTCTTCACCTTTACGTAACCAAACACGTGGATCGTAATATTTTTTATTTGGTTTATCATCGCCATCAGGATTACCAATCTGACCTTGAAGATAAGCTTCATTCTTTTTGTAATATTCTAAAATACCTTCCCAAAATGCCCATTGCATATCAGTATCGATATTCATTTTAATTGCACCATAAGAAATTGCTTCTCTGATTTCTTCCTGAGTAGAACCAGAACCACCGTGGAATACGAAGTTGATTGGTTTCTCTGCTGTTAAGCTGAATTTTTCTTTGATAAAATCCTGAGAATTTTTCAAAATTACCGGTTGCAATTTTACGTTACCTGGTTTATAAACACCGTGTACGTTACCAAAAGCAGCAGCAACTGTAAAACGAGGAGAAACTTTGCTTAATTCTTCGTAAGCATAAGCCACTTCGCTAGGCTGGGTATATAATTTAGAGCTATCTACATCGCTATTGTCAACACCATCTTCTTCACCACCTGTAACACCAAGTTCGATTTCGATAGTCATGTTCATTTTAGCCATGCGTGCTAAGTATTTAGCAGAAATTTCCATGTTTTCTTCAATCGACTCTTCCGATAAATCCAACATGTGTGATGAAAACAAAGGTTTTCCAGTTTCAGCGAAGAATTTTTCACCGTGGTCTAAAAGTCCATCAATCCAAGGCAATAATTTTTTAGCGGCGTGGTCGGTATGTAAAACCACGGCAACACCATAATGCTCTGCCAATAAATGTACATGTTTAGCTGCCGATACAGCACCTAAAATACATGCTTGCAATTTCTCATTATCTAAAGATTTGCCTGCATAAAACTGTGCACCTCCATTAGATAGTTGAATCATAACAGGCGAATTTACTGCCTTAGCAGTTTCCAATACCGCATTAACCGTATTTGTACCGGTTACGTTAACTGCTGGTAAAGCAAACTGATGTTTTTTAGCCTGCTCAAACAATTCTTGAACGGCATCTCCGTAAATTACGCCTTTGTAGCCTTTTAAACTCATTTCTTGTTAATTTTATTAAGTCCGAAGTTATAAAAAAAAATAACATTTCAAGCTTTTCTAACAACAGAATTATTTGCCTAACAGCAAAATAAGGCCTATTTAGTGTAAAAAACACATTATCCTTAGTGTAAAAAAGACACACTTAAGTTTTACAATTAGCAGTTAACAGTAGCCCGAGCCGAGTTTTCAATTACCTGTCCAACGCTTGCATTATTGCCAATCGACTACCAACCAACTCACCATTGACTATTTTTACAGCTAATAAGGATCGACTTTATTATATTTTTCGTTTCTTTGCAATCCAATTCTTCAAAAAATTATATGGCTTGGTTTAAGAGAGAAAAAAAAGGTATCATCACCACAACAGAAGAGAAAAAAGAAGCACCAGATGGTTTGTGGAATAAATGTCCAAATTGTAAAAAACCGCTACATCAGGCAGAACTTCAGGAAAACAAATACGTTTGTCATTACTGCGATTACCACCTGAGAGTAGGCTCAAAAGAATATTTCGAGGTTTTATTTGATAATAACGAGTTTAAAGAGCTGTTCCCTAACTTAACATCTGGCGACCCTTTAAATTTTAACGATAACAAACCTTACACCGATAGAATTAAAGAAAGCCAGGCTAAAACAGGCTTAAAAGACGCTATCCGTGCCGGTGTTGGTAAAATCGAAGGACAAGACCTTGTAATTGCCTGTATGGATTTTGCTTTTATCGGCGGTTCTATGGGTTCAGTTGTGGGCGAAAAAATTGCAAGATCGATCGATTACAGCATTAAACATAAAGTTCCCTTCCTGATGATCTCAAAATCAGGTGGTGCCCGTATGATGGAAGCCGCATTTTCATTAATGCAAATGGCCAAAACATCAGCCAAACTCGCTTTATTAGGTCAGGCTAAAGTTCCATATATCTCTTTATTAACCGATCCAACTACCGGAGGTGTAACTGCATCATACGCCATGTTAGGCGATATTAATATTGCAGAACCAGGCGCACTGATCGGTTTTGCTGGTCCGCGGGTAATTAAAGAAACCATTAAAAAAGATTTACCGAAAGGTTTCCAAACTTCAGAATTTGTTCTTGAGCACGGCTTCCTCGATTTCATTGTAGATAGAAGAGCCATGAAAGCTAAATTGGGCGCTTTTATTAAAATGATGAACAACTAGTTGGTTCAATAGTTCATTAGCCATTAGTTCATTGGTCTGCGTGCCAAAAAATGAATTCATAATATTTAGAAAAGCAGGACTTGAATAACTTCGGTTAGTTCAGTCCTGCTTTTTGCTTTAAGTCCTCGCTACACTCCGGGCTTTCCGCGGCAATCAGGTTTAGTTAATATGGGCCGGTGGTTCTTTTGAGGGGTTTTCCCAGCGAGTGCATTAAACCACCCCCAACCCCTCCTTGAAAATAAGGAGGGGAGCTAGATTCATCTAAAACCTTAGACATTTTTTTCTTATTTTTAAACTAACCAAACCCTAAACTAAAATGAAAAAGTTATTCCTGTTAATCTCCCTAATCACCGTTACGCTCGGTATACAAGCGCAGGAGAAAAAAGCCAAAGCCCCTTACGATGAAGCCTTAGCTAAAAAGCTTGGTGCCGACAACTACGGCATGAAAATGTATGTGCTGGTTATTCTGAAATCAGGTACGAATACCACAGAAACCAAAGCCAAAACAGATAGTTTATTTGCCGGACATATGGCAAACATGGGCAAAATGGTCGAAGCACAAAAACTCGTAGTTGCTGGTCCGATGGGTAAAAACGATAAAAATTACCGCGGCATTTTCGTTTTAAATACAAAATCGATCGAAGAGGCAAAACAACTATTGGAAAGTGATCCGGCCATAAAAGCTAAATTACTGGAACCAGAATTGTACAATTGGTATGGCTCTGCCGCACTAGCTGAGTATTTGCCGTTTCACAATAAGATTCAGAAGAGTAGTTTTTAGGGATGTTTGCCACGAAAGTACTGAAGGCACGGAGAAGTTAATATAGTGAGGTCAGATGTTACCATCTGACCTTTTAGCAAATCTAACTCCTGTAAAATACCCAATTTAGCGTCAGATGGCAACATCTGACACCACCTAAAGCAGATTAGCTTAGCCAAACTGCAACATTTCCATTAACATCCTTCAACCCTACCCCTTATTTCATAAATTAGCTTATCAAATAATCAACCCTAACTAATTATGAATAAAAAACTACTCTTTTCTGCATTATTGCTGTGCACCTCAATCTGTGCTTTCGCTCAGGATAAGAAAGTAATCGACAATATTGTTAAGGAAGTGAACGAAAACGCTCAATTAGAGAAACTCGCACACGAACTTTTAGATGTTGTAGGACCACGTTTAGTTGGTTCTCCACAAATGAAACAAGCTAATGATTGGGCCGTAAAAAAATATAGCGATTGGGGCATCTCTGCAAAAAATGAAAAATGGGGCGAATGGGCCGGCTGGGAAAGAGGCATTACGCACATTGATTTAATAAGTCCGCGGGTTAGAACCTTAGAAGGTACACAATTGGCCTGGAGCCCTTCTACAAATGGTAAAACCATCAATGCAGAAGCCATTATTCTCCCAACAATAACAGATTCGATATCCTTCCAGAAATGGTTACCAAATGTAAAAGGTAAAATCGTATTGATTTCGATGAATCAACTATCTGGCCGACCAGAAAAAAACTGGGAAGAGTTTGCCACCAAAGACCTGTTCGAGAAATTTAAAAAAGAAAAAGCCGATGCCGCTAAAGCATGGACAGCCAGTATAGCCAAAACGGGTTTAACAGCAAAAACGCTTCCTGTAGCAATAGAAAATGCAGGTGCAGTAGCGGTAGTGATCAATAACTGGTCGCAAGGTTTTGGCGTAGATAAAATTTTTGGTGCAAATACGAAAAAGGTCCCAACTTTAGATTTATCTGTTGAAGATTACGGCCTGATTTACCGTTTAGCGCTAAATGGAGATAAACCTAGGCTTAAAATTGAGGCAGAATCTAAAAAATTAGGTACTGTACCTACTTTTAATACCATAGCCGAAATAAAAGGCACACAAAAACCAAACGAATACGTAATGCTATCGGCACATTTCGATTCGTGGGACGGCGCAAGTGGCGCAACCGATAATGGTTCTGGTACCATTTTAATGATGGAAGCCATGCGTATTCTAAAAAAAATCTATCCCAACCCTAAACGGACTATTTTAGTTGGCCATTGGGGAAGTGAAGAGCAGGGCTTAAATGGCTCAAGGGCTTTTGTAGAAGATCATCCGGAAATAGTAAATAATCTTCAGGCTTTATTTAACCAGGATAACGGTACAGGCCGAGTAGTGAATATTGGTGGACAAGGCTTTGCTAAATCGAAAGATTATATTACCCGCTGGTTGGCTGCAGTCCCTGATACCATTAAAAACCAGATCAAAACCAATTTCCCTGGCTCGCCTGGTGCGGGAGGTTCTGATTTTGCTTCTTTTGTTGCTGCCGGAGCTTTGGGTTACTCATTAAGCTCTACCAGCTGGGATTATGGCACTTACACCTGGCACACCAACCGCGACAGTTACGATAAGTTAGTTTTCGATGAAATTAGAAGCAATGTTATTTTAGCTGCCATTATGGTTTATATGGCCTGCGAAGATCCTGAGAAAACTTCAACCGAAAAGGCGACAGATTTACCGGTTAACGAACGCACCGGAAAACCAGCAACCTGGCCGGTACAGACTAAATCGAATAGAAAAGGTGGATTATAGATAAAGGGTTTGAATATAATTTAAAGGAGCATTTGAAAACAGATGCTCTTTTTTCTTGCAGCAACCCTGAATATACTGTCATGCTGAGGTACGAAGCATCTGTTTCATTGATTGCAGATGCTTCGTACCTCAGCATGACAACAATCGGCATTATTCCTCCTTCTTCTGGAATTTATAAAACAGATACCCCAAAAAAGGCAGAATCAATACACTACCTAATAAAAGTGCTAAGCCTAAGCTATAAATGGTTTTTTCTGGCCCTGCGGTTTCGAGAAGTGAGATTACATCACCGTTTTTTAAACGGATAAAGTTTGGAAAATGCGCATAACTAATGGCTAAAAGGATCATCGTTACCTGAAAGCCAGCTAAAATGCGTAAAACTTTTGTTTTACCTTTAATTAGCAGGTACCATAATAGCACAAGAGATAAACTGGCCAAAATAATGGCCGATAACCCGACATTGCTCTTAAAAACCCAATCTGTCAAGGGAATTTTATCACGCTGTGCAGCAATAAACACCATGGCACCAAAAACTACGGCAGCTATATTCATAAATTCGGCTTTCTTGATGAAACGGCGTTTGTCATGTGCTTCTTTTGTTTCGCCTATAAGGTAAATTGCAGCAAGAAAACCGCAGAGCGCGACCGTAAACAAGCCCACAGCAACAGAAAACCAATTTAACCAGCCAGAAATATACGCGGTATAAAAATCGTTCGCCTGTGTATCGATATGGCCCGAAATCAAGCTTCCGGCAATAATGCCCAGAAACAATGCAGTTACAAAACTCGAATACCTGAATATCCGGTTATAAAACCATTGCATATCATCTTTAACAGCATCGTAATGACGGAATACAAAGGCGGTGCCCCGCGCAATAATTCCGATGAGCATAATCGCTAATGGAATATGCAGATAGACCGACATGGTGGTATAAATATGCGGAAAACCTACGAAAAGGATTACAATGGCAATAATCAGCCACATATGATTAGCCTCCCAAACCGGACCAATGGCCTGATACATGGTTTTACGGGTTTTACTCCTGTTTTTTGTTGAAGTGAATAGCTCTATAATCCCTGCACCAAAATCGGCCCCACCCAATAAAAAGTAGAGCAGAATAGCCATGCATAAAAATGTAATTACAACTTGTTCCATCATTTATTTTTTTACCACAGATTTGCACAAATAAGCACAGATTTTGATAATTCGACTGCAAGTCTCAAGCCTTCATCCGTGTTCATCCTTTTTATCTGTGGTTAATTAATTATTTTGTTTCAGGTTTGTTATAGAGTACTGGCACCATTTTAATCTGACGATAAAGCAAAAACGTTACAATTAGGCTTAAAGAAACGTAAATGGCCGAGAAGATATAAAACGAATAGGCAATACCCGGCATCGGTGTAACGGCATCCTTAGTGCGCATAATGCCGTAAATAATCCACGGCTGTCTACCAACCTCTGTAACTACCCACCCGGCCTCTAAAGCGATGTAGCCAAGCGGAATGGCCACAACAAACAATTTCAACAGCCAGCGTTTCTCGGTTAAAGGTTTCTTTTTAAATAAAGTGAAGAAATAAGTTAAGGATACCAAAAGTAGTAGTGTGCCAATTCCAACCATAATCTGGAAAGCATAATGTGTGATGGCTACCGGAGGATGCTCATTTTCAGGAATCTGATCTAAACCCTTTACCTCAGCGCTGAAATCGCCATGCGCCAGGAAACTTAAAGCACCTGGAATTTCGATTGCACCTTTCACGGTTTTATCTTTCTCGTTCACAATTCCACCAATCAACAGTGGGGCAGGCTTTTCGGTTTTGTACAATGCTTCCATCGCTGCAAGTTTAGCGGGTTGCCTTTTGGCTACATCTTTTGCCGAAATGTCGCCACTTAAAGGCTGCAATAATGCCCCAATGCAAGCAAATATGGCCGCTATTTTAAAAGCTTTCAAATGAAATTCTTTATTACGGTCTCTCAGGATCATTAAAGCATGTACACCTGCCACGGCAAAGCCTGTAGCGGTAAATGCGGCCAAACACATATGTAGCGCCTGACTAAACCATGCTTTATTGAACATGGCCTGTATGGGATCGATATTCAGGTATTGTCCGTTTACAAAATCAAACCCCGCCGGACTGTTCATCCAGGCATTTGCGGCAACCACCAGTATTCCAGAGGCCAAGCCGCTTACCCCTACAACCATCCCGGTAAACCAATGGAACCATTTATTTAACTTATTCCAGCCATACAAGAAAAAACCAAGGGCTATCGCTTCGATAAAAAAGGCTGTTCCCTCCAGCGAAAAAGGCATCCCGAATATTGGTCCTGCATGATCCATAAACTTTGGCCAGAGCAAGCCTAATTCGAAAGATAACATGGTACCCGATACCGCGCCAGTAGCGAAGAAGATAGCAACACCTTTACTCCAGGCTTTAGTGAGATTTTTATATACCTCATCGTTTGTTTTAAGCCATTTATAATGCGATACGGCCATAAAGAAAGGCATAACCATACCGATACAGGAAAAAATGATGTGAAAGCCTAACGATAAGGCCATTTGGGAACGGGCTGCGATAAAATCATCCATGAGCTGTAGATTTTGAATTGTAACAAATATAGTTGTTAAACACTAAAGCCTACGGTAATTCAATGACCTTGAAAGGATTATTTTAAATATAGAACGTTTATAAATTGAAAAAAAAATTTGATTATTCTTTAACACATAAATACTAAATATCGCTGTTTGTCATCCTGAGGGGTAATTTATCTTATAAAAATCAATATGAGTGACGTACAATTGTTTCTTTTCGATACACCAGGGGCTTGCCTCGGCTCGCCGCCGCCGAAGGGCTCTTTCTTTTTGGCATCAAAAAGAAACAAAAAATGCCGGCTGAAAATTTTTCTTTTGAAGGCAGTTGTGCGGCTAGAACAGTGCAGCCCGAAAAATTTGTTAGGCTGGGTTTAAGTAGAACGGAGATACCGTACTATGGCCTAGCTGGATGGAAATGCAAAAGCGATTAAAGCACTGATTAATAGTTGTTTGCGAAATAACGTCAATGGTAGCGGAGTCGAAGGACTAGCCATGGATTAATTCGTTCAAAAATTAATAGCAAAAAAGTCCTTTCCTAATAAATTAGGACAAGATAATAATCACCGCTTATGAGATTGCTTCGTCGGCTGAAAAAGCCTTCTCGCAATGACGAAAATCTTCTAAACCCCTTTCAGCTCGTCATAAGCAGCAGTTAAACTCCTTTGGATACCATCTCCCTTCCATTCTGTTGCATTTGGAATTGAGCTTGCTTTTAGAATGTCTTCTTTGCTTTTCCCCGCTTTGATTTCTCCACTCACAAAAGTTAAAAGGTTCTGGAGGTAATTTTGAAAAGCTTTAACATCTGCTTTGTTTCCTGTTACTTTTTCAGGATCCAGGCTGTGTCCCCAGATAAATAGGGTATCGTTATCAAATTGAGTCAAAATTTTATCCAATGCAGTGATCCAATTGCCGATGTGTGCGCCGTTTTCCCGATCAATGTAAGGAAACTTACAGTTGAAAACCAAATCGCCTATATGCGCAATATTTGCATGCTCAAAATGATAAACGGCATCACCATTGGTATGACCAGAGCCATAATAGTAAGCTTTTATATTCTCATCACCTACCTTTGCTGCCCATTTTGTTCCAAAAGTAGTGTCAGGCAATAACTGTTTGTCTAAATTATTTGCTTTCTCGGCGCCTCTTTTCTGATTCACTAAGGAGTTTTGATGCGCCACAACTTTTTCGGCCAATCCTTTAAAGGAGATATTGCCAGCGGTATGGTCGCCATGATGATGGGTATTAATCAGGTATTTGAAAGGTTTTTCGCCTAATTTTTTTAATTCTTCGATCACATGCGGCGCCGAAGTTGGGAACTGGGCATCTACCACCACAAAACCATTGCTCGAATTTAACCACCCTATTGTACCGCCCTGTTCGGTAAATATCCCAACATTATTGCGCAATGTTTTAAAGTTGTAAGCACGCATTAGCGCTTGCTGTGCAAACACATCTGATTTATAAATTGAAAGCAAGGCCATGGCCAATGCCGAGTTTTTGATAAAATTTCTTCTTTCCATTTTGGGATTTAGCTAAAAACCACAGCAATTGCTGTGGTTTAAATTTAATCATTTTGTTCGTAAATTATATTCCGACCAGTTATATTCCTGAACCGGGTGTTGGTCCGGGTTCGTGTCCTGGCCCTAGTGGATTATTCTTGCGTTTATCCTCTTTGTTAAAAAGATTAGTGGTTATTTTCGATGATTTATTCTCATCTAAAGAATCATGATCTCTCACATCTTCTACTTCTTTATCTAGCAAATCGTTCTCAACAACTTTACCTTTTTCCTTATTTGTTTCCATACTATTGTAAATTGATGTATTAAAGAAACAAGTGAAAAATAAGATTGTTTTTCTTAATTGTTTTGGGAATGGGTTTATTGATGAGTAGCTTATTAGCCCGTTAATGATAGTCATTGATAAAAGATTCTTCGACTTCGCTCAGAATGACAAAAACGAGAGATATATTCCGTGCCTCGGTGTTTCCGTGGCAAAAACACTTAACTTAAAAGTAAACGTTTAATACCTCATCAAATACAGCATAGCATAATCTTATTGATTGTTCCGTCTTCAACCAAAGCATTATCTCATAACACAAAGAAGTAAATAGCCTCTCCTTAGAAAGGCCATTAGCATTAATTAAACAGGTTTATCTTCACAATTAAAACATTGCTCCCGGCAGTTTTCCCAATTCGTGAATGCAGCCGAAAGAATGAAATCTTCTTTTATGGATTTTGTTGAAATGGTTTGAAGATTCAAACGAAAATGGATTAAGGATAAACTTGTAAATGTGTTTCCTTTCTTCATTTAATTTTTCTTCCTGCTTCGCGTTCTCTAGATTTTGATTGTTTTGGCTCTTTTCCATGACGATATAGATTGTTGAAAACATGGCTAGTTTTCAGGGTTAACAATTTTAATCAGAATGCCTTTTTAAGCTGCACAATGCATTAGTAAAAAAGCTATTTAAAATTTGCTTAACCTTATACCACTGGGAATTTGATAAGGTTTCGTTCTGGAACAACATTAAAATGGCGTGGATTGCCTTTATCTTAATTAAATATAAGTTTTATTTTTGAGTTTTGCAAGAGTTTTTTATTAGTTGAATTGGTTAAGCATATATTATTTCAAAACTGATGGTTTATTTTGGAAATCAGGTACAGTGGCATTTGGGCAAGTACAGTCCTGCGCTCCACTTTATCCCGATGAAGAATCGGGATGCTCTTTCCGATCAGGTTTAAGTGGCACAGCCTGTAATATTATTTTGGGCTGCAGAGCGCAGAAGAGATTAGGTATTAAGCTATTCAACCGCTAATAGCTATACCAGCCTCTGTATATAAACCTAATTGGAGTGTAAAGCCCACAGCGCAGTGAGGACTTGAAACTGAAAGCAGGGCTAACCTTAAAATGAAATGCTGTCTTTGCTTTCCACAAAAATGGACTTCAAACTATGTTTTACCGCAAAAAAAAGTCCCGATTCTCACCGGGACTCTCCTATTTGGTTAATGATATTTTAAGCCAAAGCATTTTGCTTTACTACCATTTTAACTTTTTCTATTACATAATCTAACTCTTCTTTTGTTGTGTATTTACTAAATGAAAAGCGCACTGAAGGACGGTTTGGATCGGCATTAATACCATTTAATACATGCGAACCAATATTCGAACCCGAAGAGCAGGCACTTCCACCAGAAGCACAGATACCATTGATATCTAAATTAAACAACAACATATCGGCCATATCCATCTCCGGAAACGATACGTTCAGTACCGTGTACAAACTTTTATCGGCATCGGTTTCCCCATTAAAAGCAATGCCCGGAATTTCGGCGATTAGCTGTGCTTTCAGGTAATCTTTTAAACCCTGAATATAGGTCTGATGCTGATCCATTTCGGCATAAGCAATTTCTAAAGCCTTAGCTAAGCCCACAATACCATATACATTTTCGGTACCACCACGCATGTTGCGCTCTTGTGCCCCACCATAAATCATCGGTGGAATTTTAATGTTACTGTTTACATATAAAAAGCCAACACCTTTAGGCCCGTGGAGCTTGTGTGCTGCGCAAACTATAAAATGTGCTTTAAGCTCACGTACGTTATGCGGGTAGTGCCCCATGGTTTGAACGGTATCGGCATGATAAATGGCATTATATTTCTCGCAGATATCGCCAACTTTAACCATATCGGTCAGTGTACCCAATTCGTTATTGGCATGCATTAACGAAACAAAAGTACGTTCGTTATTTTGAAGCAGTTCTTCTAAATGGTTATAATCGATATTTCCTTTTTCGTCTATATTAACGAAACTTAATTTATCGATTTCACCATTTTTAAGCATGGTACTTAAAGTATGCTCCACGGCATGGTGCTCTATTTTCGAAGTAATGGCATGTTTAATGCCATAAGCTGAAATTCCACAACGGATGGCTGTATTATCGGCCTCAGTACCTCCGGAAGTAAAAAAAACTTCGGATGGAGATGCATTTAGCAGACCAGAAACGGTTTTACGGGCTTTCTCTACAAGCGTTCTCACCTCACGCCCAAGCGCATGAATGGCAGATGGATTACCGAAATAGTTTTCCATCACGTTTGTCATTTCTGCGATTACTGCTGCATCTAAAGGGGTTGTGGCTGCATTATCTAAATAGACCCTTTTCATTTCTACGAATATTTAAAAGTTAGTATGTTGCAAAGATACCTTGCTAGTGGCAGTCTCTGTCTTAAATGTTCAGGGTTTAATCGTTTTATTAAACCCTGAACAGGTATGCTTAATCCTGAAATCTTTTAGAGATTAAAGGTGTAAAATTTCTTTAATGTCAGAAATAATTTTGTTAGCCAAATTCTCGGCAATGGTTTCATTTTCTGCTTCACTGTAAATCCTGATAATCGGTTCAGTGTTCGAACGGCGCAAATGTACCCAAGTTTTATCAAATTCTATCTTCAATCCATCAATTGTACTGTATGGCTGATTTTTATACTTTTCTTCTACCTGTTTCAACAGATTATCGATATCCATTTCTGGCGTAAGGGTAATTTTGTTTTTAGAAATGTGGTATTGTGGATAGCTAGCCCTTAATACCGAGATCGATTTGCCAAATTTAGCTAAATGTGTTAAGAATAAGGCAATGCCAACCAAGGCGTCTCTTCCGTAGTGCGATTCGGGATAAATGATCCCACCGTTTCCTTCGCCACCAATAATGGCATTTGTTGCCTTCATTTTGTTCACTACATTCACCTCTCCTACTGCTGATGCATTGTATTCTGCTCCTGCTTTTTCGGTCACATCGCGTAATGCACGTGTTGATGAAAGGTTTGAAACTGTATTTCCTGGTGTATTTTTCAATACATAATCGGCAACAGCAACCAAGGTATACTCTTCACCGAACATGCTGCCATCTTCGTTCACAAAACATAAACGGTCTACATCCGGATCAACAACAATCCCTAAATCGGCATTTTGTTTCTGAACTTCTTTCGATATTTCGGTTAAATTTTCTGGTAGTGGTTCAGGATTGTGGGGAAAATGTCCATCTGGTGTACAATATAATTCTACCACCTTGCTCACACCCAAAGCTTTTAACAAAGCAGGGATAAAAATACCGCCTGTTGAATTTACACAGTCGATTACGACTTTAAAATCGGCCTTTTTAATTGCCTCAACATCAACCAATGGTAATGCTAAAACTTTATCGATGTGTTTTTGAAGGTAAGTATCGTTTTTAATTACTTTACCCAATTTATCTACATCAGCAAAATCAAAATCAGCGCTTTCTGCCAAATCTAAAACTTCTTTTCCATCAGCGTCGCTAATAAATTCGCCGCTTGCATTTAGTAATTTTAAGGCATTCCATTGTTTTGGGTTATGGCTTGCGGTTAAAATGATACCGCCACCTGCTTTTTCATCAGGTACAGCTACTTCTACAGTTGGCGTGGTTGATAAACCTAAATCGATTACCTCAATACCCAAGCCCTGTAAAGTTCCGATAACCAGGTTATTCACCATCTCACCCGAAATGCGGGCATCGCGACCTAAAACTATTCTTTTATTGCCTGTTTTTTGTACCACCCAGCTACCAAAGGCAGCGGTAAATTTCACAATATCAAATGGGGTTAAGCCGTCTCCAGCTCTTCCGCCAATGGTTCCTCGTATTCCTGAAATTGATTTTATTAAAGTCACTGTATATAATTTAATTGAGGCTCAAAAATAAGAAAAAAAACAAGATAGCCGCTATTTAGGAGCGTTTGTGCACTTTAATTTACATTGCTTTTATATCTATTTGCACGATCAGTTTTCTAGAATTGAGACTATGGTCAAAAACAAACGTGTGTTTAATCGGGTACCGTATTCATAATATTCTTGCAACTTTATTGCATAAAAGCATATTCTAACTTTACTAGCGACTGTAAAACCTTATATTTGCATCTTTTTAAGATACAAACGGCTTTTATATGCAACGCAAGTGGTTTCAATATTGGTTTAATTCGCCATATTATCATATTCTTTATCAACAACGAAATGATGCTGAAGCCGAATTTTTCATCGATAAACTTACGGAATTTTTACACCCAAGGCCCGATGCTAAAATGTTGGATATTGCCTGTGGCAAAGGCCGACATTCAATCTATTTAAACAAAAAAGGCTTCGATGTTACCGGAATAGACCTTTCGGAACAAAGTATAAAATACGCCAAGCAATTCGAAAACAATAAATTACATTTTCTTGTACACGATATGCGCAGGTTATTTTACATCAATTACTTTGATGTGGCCTTAAATCTGTTTACCAGTTTTGGTTATTTCGATACCGAAAAAGACCATGTAAATGCACTTAAAACCTTTCGAAAATGCTTAACAGCTGAGGGGATTTTGGTGCTCGATTATTTTAATACCGAAAAAATTATCCGCAACTTAAACCATTGCGAAACAAAATCGCTTGATGGCATAACTTTTAATATCACCAAAAATGTCATCGACGGAAAAATTATCAAAAAGATAAATTTCGAAGACAAACAAAAGGTATACAATTTCGAAGAACGGGTGCAGGCATTTAGTTTTGAGGATTTCCAGCGCATGCTTACCAAGGCAGGGATGGTTATCGAAAAAACTTTTGGCAGTTATGGTTTAGACGATTTTGACGAAAACAGTTCAGACCGGTTAATTTTAATCTGTAAAAAAGCATGATAGAAAGCATACAGCAATTTGATGTAGAATTGTTCTTGAAAATCCACCGTGGGCTTTCAAACGGCTTTTTTGATTGGTTGATGCCTTTAATGCGTAACCGTTTTTTTTGGTCACCCCTTTACCTTTTTATTGTTGTTTTTTGTATTAAACAGTATAAAAAACAAGGTTATTACATTATAGGCATGGTTCTTTTTACCTTTGCCATGGGCGATTTAATTGCGTCGAGAGTAGTGAAGCCTTGGGTAGCCCGGGTTAGGCCCTGTAATGATTTAAGTTTGGCGAACGGTATTATCCACCGTGTTCCCTGTGGGAGTGGCCTGAGCTTTCCGTCTGCACATGCCACCAATCACTTTGCGATTGCCGTCTTTTTAATCTGCATTTTTTATAGCCGATGGAAACCTATTTTGCCTATTGGTATTTTCTGGGCGCTTATCATCAGTTTTGCGCAGGTATATGTTGGTGTTCATTATCCTGTTGATGTAACTACCGGTGCTTTACTGGGCATTACCATAGGAATTATCTGTTCTAGAATATTTAAAAAATTACAACCTGATTTTTAACTTATGGAAATCTGGAAACTTTGCGTACTCTTTTTCTGTGCCTTTTTAGGTGGGACAGCTATATTTTTAGTAAAGAGCGATAAATCTAAACTACTGAAACTAATTTTGTCTTTCAGTGGCGCCTATTTATTTGCCATTACAGTTTTACATTTAATTCCTGACGCTTACAGCGGACCCGACAAATGGCAGATTGGTGTTTTCATCCTGATTGGTTTTTTATTACAGATTTTCCTGGAGCAATTTTCAGAAGGTGTGGAGCATGGCCATATCCATAAACATCACGACGGGCATGTTTTTCCCTTTGGGATTATGATCAGCTTGTGTTTGCACGCTTTTTTAGAGGGGATGCCATTAGCAAAGGAACAGCATAATGAGCTGATTTTCGGAATTTCACTACACCACATCCCAGCTGCTTTTGCACTGGCCAGCATATTAATGCAAAACCATTTTAAGAAAAGCAGTATTATGTTTTATCTGATTGTATTTGCTATCATGGCACCTCTGGGCTTTTATGTAAGTGTTGGCTTAAGCAATGGCACTATTGGAGGCATTGATGCTTATTTCAATAAAATTATGGGTATAGTAATTGGTATTTTCTTACATATTTCTACCACCATCTTATTCGAATCGAGTGCCGATCATAAAATCAATACCCGCAAAATGATTGCCGTTTTATTGGGGATTGGTGTAGCATTAATTGGTTTCTTTGTAGGGCATTAATTCAATTGGCAGTTCTTAGTTGGCAATTTGCAGTTAACTGATTTAAGACAGTTGATCAATTAACCAACCAATAGCCGTTTTAAACGTTTAATCGTTTATACATTTAACTTTTGTGAATAAACATCTGTAAATTAGTATATGGACGAAATTGCAAAAGAACCAGCTGTAGCTTATCAAAAAAGAAATTATACTGTTAAAGAATACCTGGAGATGGAAAAAGCATCAACAGTAAAGCACGAGTATTTTCAAGGAGAGGTATTTGCAATGTCCGGTGCGACCTTTAATCATAATCTTATATTTTCAAATGTTTTCGGTCCACTTTTCTTTAAATTAAAAGGTTCAAAATGCATTCCTTTTGGAAGTGATATGCGAATGAATATCCCAGAAAACACATTATTTACTTATCCGGATATTTCTATTTACTGTAACGAAATTAAACATTTAAGCGAGGATGAAGGCACTATTCTGCAACCAACAGTAATCATCGAAATCCTGTCTCCGTCAACCAAAAATTACGACAAAGGGAAAAAATTTAACTTATATAAAGATATTACTTCATTAAAAGAATACATTATGATTGATTCAGAATCAGTGTTCTTAGAGGCCTATTATATTAATGAGGAACAAAATTGGGTACTCAACAAACATGAAGAGATTTCTGATACACTAAATCTTGTTTCGATGGGATTCGGCGTAGCCTTAACCGATATTTATAACCATGTTTCCTTTAACGCTGCAATGTGATTCCGTTTGCAATTTCAATTGGGCAGGTTTAAACAATTAACCTTTCGGACAAAATTCAATAAATTTATATATGGACGAAATTGTAAACGAACCTGCTGTAGCTTACCAAAAAAGGCATTATACTATTGAAGAATACCTGGAGATGGAAAAAGCATCAACAGTGAAGCATGAGTATTTTCAGGGCGATGTATTTGCAATGTCTGGCGCTGGTGATAATCATAACGAGATTTTTAGCAATGTTTTTATTGAAATTGGAAACAAGCTTAAAGGCAAGCCATGCAGGCCATATGGAAGTGATAAACGGATGAATATTCCGGAGAATACTTTATTTACCTATCCTGACATATCGATTTATTGTAATGGATTAATACATAGTGATGTTGATGAAGACACCTCAATTTCACCAACTGTAATAATCGAAATCCTGTCACCTTCAACCAAAAAGTATGACAGAGGGAAAAAATTTAATCTGTATAAAGATATTCCATCATTAAAAGAATATATTATGATTGATTCAGAATCAGTGTCGGTAGAGGCCTATTACATTAATGATGAGCAAAATTGGGCACTCAACAAACACGAAGACATTTCGGATATGCTAAATCTTATTTCGATGGGATTTAATATAGCCTTAAGCGATATCTACGACCGTGTTCGCTTCGGTAGCAGAAAATGACCTTTAAGTCAAAAATTGGGCGCTGAAAATTGTTAACTGCCAATTGATTTATTTTTTCTCTTTCTTCTTCCCATAACCCCACGGGCAGTGCTTACATTTATTCTTGCAGCAATAACCCCGTTTTAAATGGTAGGCTTCGGTAAAAACCATCAATCCATCTTCGTTAAAGTAAAAATCTTCGCCTTCTTTTAACATAATTATTGAATGACATGATTTTGAATGAGTGAATTATGGAATGATTGAATATTAAATGAGGGAATGTTTTTTAATTCGTCTTGCCTTCATTAGTCATTCAGTTATTCTCTAATGCGATCAGTCAATCATTTTTATCCATTAAGTATTTTAACCTCAAGTTTGTTTTTAAAATAATCTTTAAGCTGTTTACCATCACCATGTAAAGTCCACACCTGCTTTGGTTTAACTTTTTCTATGGTTTCTAAAATTGCATCCCAATCAGCGTGGTCAGAAATATAAAGTGAAATCCCGTTTTGTTGTTGCAGGTTCTTCCATCCAGAGGCAAAGGCGCGTACTACATTAATCGCCTTATGGTAACTGTGAAAAACCATTGGCGGCACAATATAAACCTGGTGCTCTTGATTGTTTTTCATCACCTTTCTATCGTACATTTTATAATTTCCTACTTTCATTCCGTAATCTTCGTAGATTTTAACAAAAGGCATAATACTGTGGTGAACCATAATGTTCTTCGTAGGGCAATGTGCATTGAGCAGTTGGATAATCCGCTGGCTCTTACCCAATGCATAAGAACCAAGCATGATATTCGCATTGGTTTCGTTTAGCTTTTTAATTTCATCTATTGGTGAAGGGTGTTTGGTTTCTGGATTGGCAAAGGTACTTTCCGTAATCAACACATCTGCTTCAACAAATTCGAAAGGTTCGCAGGTATTATCAGGCTCAATCTTATAATCACCAGTATAAAGGTATTTTATGCCTTTATACTCCATTAAAACCTGTGCAGAGCCCAAAATATGACCCGCGGAATGGAAAGTAATGGTAACGTCTTTTATTTTGAAGGGTTCGTGATAATTTTTGGTAAAAAAATCGACCGCGGCAAATTTGCGGTAACGGTGTTTCATAAAAGTTGCGGTTGCAGCAGTACAGTACACATTCTGGCTTCCACCAATAGCATGATCGCCATGTGCATGTGAAACTACCGCTTCTTTAACCGGCTGTTGCGGATCGAGGTAAAAATCGCCGTAAACACAATACAAGCCTGTTGGTGTAATGGTAATAAAATCTTCTAAAATCATGATCAGGATGAAAGGATTTAAGGATGTTATGATTTAAGTGGATTAAGCCTTGCCATTCTTAAATTCTTCGGCCGCCTTAAGAAATTCTTGGTGTAAAGCTAAAACCTGCTCAATTATAGATTCTTGCTCATCATTTATGATAAAATGGTTGGCCATTTTCGCTTTTTCTTCGTCGCTCAACTGTTTATCCATACGTGCTTTAACCTGCTCTGCTGTAACCCCATCGCGCAGCATTACCCGCTTCATTTTGATTTCGTAAGGAGCAGTAACCAGGATATTGGTATCACACATTTTATAAGAGCCACTTTCGAACAACAAGGCAGCCTCTTTTAAGGTATATGGCGTATTAGCAGGAATGGTTTCTTCCCAGGCATCAAATGCCCTAAAAACTGCCGGGTGAACCAGTGCATTTAATTTTGCAAGCTCTTCTTCGTTATTAAAAACAATGCCAGCAATATGCTTGTTATTTAGGCTTCCATCGTCGAAATAACTTTCTTTCCCGAAAGTAGATTTAATTCCCTCCACCAATAAAACATCTTTGCACATGATTTCTTTGGCAGCAGTATCTGCATAAAACACAGGAATCCCCAATACTTCAAAAACTTTACAAGCCGTTGTTTTACCACTGCCTATACCACCTGTTATACCTACTTTATACATTATTTTTCTACAATAAAATCTATTTTGGAAGGCATTACGCTTACCAGTTTACAATAATCAGGAAACTCGGTTATCTTCACCGTAAACTGACGGTGCTTTAAAATTTGCCACTCGTCTACATCAATGGTAGCGGTAATAAAACTTTCGTCAACCTGATCGTAATTGCTTAACGCGACTAAGAAGGTAACTTTAACTTTTTTAGGATATAGCTTAAAATTGTTATAATTCCTATTGTTTGTAATTTTTAATGGCACTTCGATAGTCTTCTCCGTAAATTCATCAACAGGTAATCTAACCTCTACAGACGAAGGATAAATACTTACATTTTTATGGATACTGTGCTGTAGCGCTATCCTTGTAGTACTGCTGCTCTGTATTTTATCCTGCTTAAGCGTATCGGTAGGCCAGAATTTTATTTTGGCCAGTTCTTCAATAGGTCCGGCTACTTTAACATATTTTGGGTTGAGAATAACCTCACTAGAGATACCATATTGCTTTTCAAAGCTCAATTTATCGATCAGTTTTACAGGAACTTTTTTCACTACCCGTTTGGTAAAATCGAAATACAGGGTATCGGGCTTAACAGAAATTACCTTTTGTGTACTTTCTAACTGCCTGTTGATATTGAATAGCTGATCAGAAAAAACAATAAAATCTTTGGTATTGAGCTGACTTAAATTAACTGAAACAGAGGGTGGACTGATCCGTAAACGGGCAAAAAGCAATTGCCAACCGGTTCCTTCTACCTGCAGATCTATTGTATCAGACTGCAAAGGATAAAATGCTCTTTTAGTGGGCGTATTTTTAAACACCAGAACAGTTTTTGCCACATAAATATACTTATTGTTTAACGCCATAAAAAGCCATGCCGCTATAGCCAGCAGTAAGCAGGCCAATAAGCTAAATACACGTCTTTTTTCAATTTTCGTTAATCTGATAAAGGGCATAACATAGTGTAAAATAAAAATGATGCGGATGAAACCGTTACTTAATTACGACAATATCGTCAAATGTAGCAAAACTAAATAGCTGCTCAAAAACTTATATGTTTAATGATAAATTAATGCAACTAATTCTTGAGATTATGTATTGATAACTATATTCGTAGTCGACAATTAAAAACAGATATGAAAAAACACATTTTAACGCTCATTACCCTAACACTTTGCATTAGTTCTTTTGCACAAAAAAGATCAACTGTATCTTATTTCAAAAAAGACATGATTACCGAAAATAAGGATGATTACGATTACCGGAGGGTTATCCAGGAAACCGATACACCAACCTTATACAGGTTATACGAATTTTATCCAGACAATACGGAAAAAACAATAGGTACAGTTTCAAAATACACGCCAACGCTTGTTTATGAGGGGAGTAGACAAAGCTTTAATAAAAAAGGGATTCTAACATCAAGGGTTAATTTTAAAAATGGCGCTCTGAGCGGCGAATGCACTTATTATCACAATAACGGAAAGCTGGAAAACATATTCCAATATGATGACGATAACCCAAAGCAAAGGCGATGGATCACGGGCATCGATTCTTTGGGAAATCAGTTTATTAAAGATGGCAATGGAATATTTAAGAAAAGTGATGAAAAAGGTCAGGGAGAGGAAGGGAACTATAAGGATGGCTATAAAGATGGGACCTGGAAGGGAACAGCAAATAAAGCGACTTATGAAGAAATTTATGAAAATGGAAAATTTAAATCGGGAACTGCCACTTTACAAGATGGCAAGCAGATTACTTATGATAAAATGGAGCAGCAACCAGATTTTAAAGGTGGAATGGTAGAGTTTTATAGGTATCTGACTAGAAATTACAAATTTCCTAGTGAAGCTCAAAAGAACCGTGTAGGTGGAAGGTTGTATATTAGTTTTGTGGTGGAAAGAGATGGCCGTTTAACAGATTATGAGTTTAAGAATAATCTTGGGTATGGCACTCAGGAAGAAGCAATCAGGGTGTTAGACCAGTGTCCGAAATGGATTCCAGGCCAGCAGCACGGCATTCCGGTTCGGGTAAAATATAATATTAATATAAACCTGGCCCAGCGGTAAACAAAAAATGCCACCTAATCAAGGTGGCATTTTTAATATTTTTTAATTCAAAAACTAAGCTTTAGGCGCTACAACTGCTTTGGTTGCATCTAAAGAAACCGCTGATTTATCGAAACGTATCTTTACACCGCCTTCAACCTCGATTAAAAAAGTTGTTTCATTCATATCGGCAATACGACCGTGAATACCTGCAGTAGTTACGATTTTATCTCCTTTTTTCAATTCTGCAACCAATTTTTTATGGTCTTTAGCTTTTTTAACTTGCGGGCGGATCATGAAAAAGTAGAAAACTACCATGATGAGTACCATTGGTACGATTGTAGTTAGCATGTTACTACCACCTGCTGCTGCTTGTAATATTACTGTTGATATCATTTCTTATTTATTTGTGTTTTTGTGAATTTTGATCATTGTGGATTATTGCCATAAACAATCGAACCAATTTATTTTTTAGCAAGCACCTCTCCTACCAAATGAACAGTGGTTACTGTTGGATTTGCATTTGACGTAATGGTTACTACCTTATCTTGCATGCCCATTTTACCTTCGCTATTAAAAACAACGCTAATTACCCCTTCTTTACCTGGCAAAATAGGTTCGCCCGGTACCTGAGGAACGGTACAACCACATGTTGCTGTCGCATTTGAAACAATCAGCGGGCTTTTACCTGTATTTTTAAGTTTGAAATCGTGCTTAACCTTCTCACCTTGCGTTATTTTACCGAAATCGAAAATATCTCGTTCGAAAACAATAACAGGCGCATCTGCAGGAGCAACTTTAGCTGTTTTTGAAGTATCGTTGCCAACTGAAACAGCTGTTGCGGTTTCGGTGGTTTGATTATTTGCATTACGACATGCTGCAAATGAAAGCGCAGCAATAGCCAAGATAAATGTTCTTTTCATTTTTAATCTTCGATTAATCCGCGGCCAATCTTTTTAATGGTATTGTTTTTCTTAAGATCGCCTAAAATTTTGTCTAAAATACCGTTAATAAATGAATTACTCTTCGGTGTACTGTAATCTTTTGATAACTCTAAATATTCGTTGATGGTTACTTTAACCGGAATAGATGGAAAGTTTAACAATTCGCAAATGGCCATTTTCATTAAAATTGTATCCATTAATGCAATACGCTCCGATTCCCAGTTTTTAGTTCTATCAGCAATCATTTCCTGATATTTTGCATCGTTCTGCAAAGTATGCACAAAAAGATCCTGAACAAATTTGCTGTCTTCAACCCAATCGGCACTAATTTCGGTCAGTTTGTTTTTAAAAGGATCTTCGAAAGTAAAGTTTTTCAAGGTTTTGGCCACCATACCTTTCATCACTTCGTGATCTACCTGCCAGTTGATAAATTTCTCTTCGAAAACCTGCAAAATAGCCTGGTTTTTTAAGATAATTTTCCTGAAAATGTATTTAATAATATCCTTTGATGATTCTAAACTTTCGTTAGGATCGGCAAGATAATCGGCATATTCTTTTGATGCTTTTAAGGAATTGTAAACTGTTTTACGGATTTCCGGATCGAAACCCCAATCTACCTTGTATTTTTTAACTGCAGATACGTACTCGGGATTCTGCTGCATTAAAACGCTAAACTTATTGTGCAGCAATTTCATGTTTGGATTAATATCCTCTGCGGTTTTAATAAACTTATTTGCGCGCTCTGCGGCGTCGTTAGCAGTAAATTCGGTAACTTCTACCATTAAAGATAACATCCAGATGTACATTTCGTACACGCTATCGATGCTCTGCATTAAAGTTTTCAAATCACCTTTAATGTCTTTTTTGTCTGCCATGTGCCAAGCAAAAATATTTTGCAAAGCTTTGATTCTTAAGTGCCTTCTGTTTAACATGAATGTAAGAACGAGTGCGGTTTTTTAAAACCTGTTTTAATAATTATGATTTAATATGACGATTTAATTTTTTTAACATCTGCAATCCGTTTCTCGGCAATGCGATTGGCTGCAATATTGGTTGATATATTTTCGGTTTTGCTTAACTTAATTACACTTCGCGTAGCATCGTAAATATTCTCTGTAAGCTGTACGGTACGTTTTTTACCAAAACCCGTTAACTCAGAATAACAAGAAATTAATCCACCAGCATTAATTAAATAATCAGGTGCGAATAAAATTCCTTTCTTCAAAAGTAATTCGCTATCTAAAACCTCATCTTTTAACTGATTGTTTGCTGAACCTGCAATAATTGCGAACTTCATTTTTTCGATGGTTTTGTTGTTAACGGTAGCGCCCATTGCACATGGGGCGTAAACATCGGCATCAGTTGTAAAAATTTTATCGGCTTCGATCGGTTTTGCTTTATACTTTCGGGCGACGTAAGTTAGTTGTTCCTGATTAATATCGCTGATCAAAACTTCGGCGTTTTCTTTTCTTAACAGTGCAACCAAATGCTCACCAACATTTCCGATACCTTGTACTACAATGGTTCTTCCGGCCAGCATATCTGTACCAAAAACCTCTTTAACGCTTGCTTTAATGCCTAAATAAACACCTTGCGCGGTAAAAGGAGCCGGATTACCAGCACCACCAATTGATTCGGGAACACCAGTAACATAATTGGTTTCCATACGGATATATTCCATATCGCGTGTATTGGTACCCATTTCTTCTGCCGTAATGAATTCGCCATTTAGGTTTTTAATAAACCTACCGTAGCTACGCATTAAAGTTTCTGTTTTATCTTTCCTGGAATCGCCGATAATTACACCTTTTCCACCACCCAGATTCAATCCGGTTATCGCTGCCTTGTAAGTCATTCCACGCGATAAACGCAATGCGTCTTCTAAAGCTTCGCCTTCTGTACTATAACTCCACATACGTGTTCCGCCTAAGGCAGGGCCTAATGTGGTATCGTGTATAGCAATAATTGCTTTTAAACCTGTATCTGGATCGTTGCAAAAAACCAACTTTTTATGGCCATAGGCACTTAATTGATCTAAAATTGAAAAATCTGACGGAGAATTTGCTGGCATATTGAACGTTCGGATAACCTGCTGCAAAATTAAAATAAAAAACCATTATTACACCTATTTAACGAAACTATAACAAAATTAATTCGGTTGTAGCTAAATTAATAAACCTTTGAGATTTTTAAAACGGCATAGGCTGAAGGTAAATAATTAAAAAAACTTGGTTAAATCCACTAATGAATGGTTCGTGAGGACACGGACCAAGGCGTAAGAAATTAATTCTATTTGTCATCCTGAGGGGTAATTTATTGTATAAAAATCAATATTAATGGCAGTTCTTTTTGCGAATCATAGGCTGCGAGGATTCGTCATTCCCAACTCGATTGGGAATCGTAATGCAAGCGCTTTAAGATTCCCGCCTGCGCGAGAATGACGACTGTACTAATGGATTCTGCCAATGGTAGGCACGAAGGATGACAGTATGGGTGAAGTTGCTGCTATAATAGAATTAATTTATTCTGAGTTTCTGTGGCAAAACACTTTCATCTTCCGTTTTACGTCGTCAAGTGTCATTAATTTTTAAAGCTTAGACCAGAATAGATAAATATGTATTATGAAATAACAAAATTAGCTAAGTTTGTATGGAATGAAACATTTAAGCCGATTAAACAAATACTTTCTTAAATACAAATGGTGGATTATCCCCGGAAGCATTTTCGTGGTAATTTCTAATATTTTTGGTGTAGTGCCAGCCCAGGTAATTGGTTATGCGGTTGATCTGATTACCGAAAACATTCAGGTATTTAATCTCTTTTACGGTTTCGATCGCCAGGCTATAATTTACGATATATTTAGCAGCAATCTTCTGTTTTTCGGCTTGTTGGTTATTGCTCTTTATTTATTGCGTGGATTGTTCCTATTCTTTATGCGCCAAACCATTATTTTAATGTCGCGGCATATAGAGTTCGATATGAAAAACGATATCTACCAACATTATCAGGAGCTTAGCCTGGGTTTTTACCGCCGGAATAACACTGGCGACTTAATGAACCGTGCCACGGAAGATGTTAACCGGGTAAGAATGTACGTTGGTCCGGCGATTATGTATACCATTAATACTTTTGTTTTGTCGGTACTTATTATATGGTCGATGTTTGATGTAAACGCAAAACTAGCCATTTATTGCTTATTACCCCTCCCTTTTCTGGTGGTGATTATATATTATGTAAACACTTTGATTTTTAAAAAAAGCGGGAAGATACAGGAACGTTTGTCAGATCTTTCAAGTTTTGTGCAGGAGCGTTTCTCGGGGATCCGGATCATTAAATCATATGTCCGTGAAGATTATACCAGAAACATGTTCTCCATCCAGAGCAACGATTATAAAAAAGACTCGATGAGCCTGGTTAAAGTATCGGCCTTGTTTTACCCTACTATGCTTTTGTTAATTGGCCTGAGTACCATTTTAACCATATATATAGGTGGTATCCAGGTGATGAATGGCAGTATCACCGCAGGGAATATTGCCGAATTTATCATTTACATCAATCAGTTAACCTTTCCGGTAACCATGTTGGGCTGGGTTACTTCTTTAATTCAGCGGGCTGCCGCATCGCAAAAAAGGATAAATGAATTTTTGGATATTCCATCTGACATCCAATCGAAAGAAACTGCTGAAATTGAGCTAAATGGCAATATCAAGTTCGACCAGGTAAGTTTTACCTACCCAGATACAGGGATTGAAGCCTTAAAAGATGTGAGTTTTGAGATTAATAGTGGCGAATTTGTAGCCATTATCGGGAAAACGGGCTCCGGAAAATCGACATTGGCCAATCTGATTATGCGCATGTACGATGTAGAAAATGGTACTATTGATATTGATGGAAAAAATATTAAAGCTTTAAATCTAAAAGATTACCGTAGCCAGATTGGCTTTGTACCACAAGAGGTTTTCTTATTTTCTGATACGATAAAGAACAATATTGCCTTTGGTTTAGACCAGGTTACAGATGAAGAGGTGCATACTGCTGCTAAAAATGCCTCAGTTTACACCAATATTATCGATTTTGAAGAAAAATTCGAAACTATGCTGGGCGAACGTGGAATAACCCTCTCTGGAGGGCAAAAACAACGCGTTTCTATCGCCAGAGCATTGATTAAATCACCCAAGATTTTAATATTCGATGATTGTCTTTCGGCGGTTGACACTAAAACCGAGGAGGAAATACTACAAAATCTTGGTAAAATTATGGATGGAAAAACAAGTATTTTAATTGCCCACAGGATTTCCACCATTAAAAATGCGGATAAGATTTTGGTGCTGGATAATGGAAAAATCATTGAACAAGGCACACACAATGAATTACTTAGTTTAAATGGCAGCTATACCGAACTTTATAACCACCAACTTTTGGAGGAGGAAACCCGAACTATTTAAATTGTGATAAAATTGTATTTTGAACTTTAAATATTTGCTTTATATTTACCGAAACCAAAAACCAACATCAATACCAACCATGGGAGAATTCGACAACAAGGAAAGAGAAGAAGTTTTTTCAAAGAAAGTAAGAG
>Ga0308160_10000388_pt1 | contig 88215 bp, 69 predicted proteins | sample PhyFR1_FD_201036 | JGI IMG/M metagenome (GOLD analysis project Ga0308160, IMG submission 201036) | Phyllosphere microbial communities from UC Gill Tract Community Farm, Albany, California, United States - DLSLF.R1 | ecosystem: Host-associated > Plants > Phyllosphere > Unclassified | place: USA...
AGCTGCTGTCGATACCGAACACCAGCGCATCGGCCTCGCGGTCGGTGGTGGTGATGCCGTAGGCGCTGGTCAGGCCGGTCTGCTTCTCGTAGCGGCCGTACAGGCGGCTGCGTTCCAGCACCTGGTAGTCGACGCCGGCGGCGATGCGGTTGCGGTCTTCGCCGGACACGCTCTGCTCGTACTCGGCGCCCAGCGACAGCTTCGCGCCGACGCGGTAGCCGGCGCCGATGCGGGCGCTGTCCGATTCCAGGCGGGTGCCGATCGGCAGGTCACTGGCGGTGCCGGTGACGGCGCTGCTGGAGCCGATCACCGGCAGGCCGGTCAGCGGATCCAGCGGCTGCTGGCCGTAGCCGAGCGCGCCGCCGCCGGAGCCGGTGGCGAAGCCGCCGGTCAGACCGCCCGTGTTGCCGTAGCCCAGGCCCGAGGACCACGGTGAATACGCGCCGACGGTCTCGCGGATCGAACGCACACCGAAGTCCAGGGTGAGCTTTTCGGTGGCGCCGACGCGCACGCCGGCACCGCCGGCGTCGCGCTTGCCGCCGTCCGGATTGCGGTCCTCGCTGCGCAGGCCTTCGGCATACAGGTCCACGCGCTCGGTCAGGTGATAGTCGACCTTGGCGTTGTACTCGCCGCGCCCGCCGAACAGCGGCGAGGCCGGGTTGTTGAACGCCGGATCGGTGCGTGCGGCGAACAGGTTGGCGTCGAGCTTTTCGCCGTCGTGGCCGAACTCCACGCGCCAGGCATCGCCTTCGACGCGGCCGCTGAGGTCCTGCAGGCCCGGGGTGGCGACCTGGTTGATCGAGTTGGTATTGATCTCGCTCTGGGTGCGCGCGAACTCCACCGCCATCGCGGTATTCGGGCCGAAACGGTAGCCGGCGTTGACGCTGCCCATGCGGAATTCGGCGAACGGGTTGCGGTCGTCCACCACCGCGCCGCCGACTTCCAGCGCATCGGTCAGCCGCAGCTGGCCGTCGGCGCCATAGACCCAGAAGCGCTCGGTGCCCTGGTCGAGTTCGTAGGTGATGCGCAGCGACACCGGATTGAGGTCGCTGTCGAACGTGGCCAGGAACTGGTTGAGCAGGATGCGCCCCGAGAACGGCTCGAAGCTGTAGTCCACCAACCGCGCCAGCGGCTGCACCGAGACGATCCGCGAGGGCTGGTTGCGGTCGCGCACGACCACTTCCACCCGCTCGCTGCCTTCCAGCACCGCGTTGTTGCGCAGTGCGTACGGGCCGCTGCCCTGGCTGGCGAATTCTTCGATCACCTGGCGCAGCGAGTCCTGGATGGCGAACACGTTGGAGCGCACGCGTGCGTTCTCGTAGTGCCAGCCCAGGCCGGTCGCGGTGCGGTTGTAGGTGCCGAGGCTGCGCTGCGGCATGCTGCTGCGCGCGCCGACGCCGGTCGCGGTGGCCAGCGTGTCGCCGGTCTGGAAATCGCCGTACAGCAGATAGCTGCGGCGGTTGTCCACGCGCACGTACAGGCGCTCGGCCGAACGCGCGTCGAAGCCGCGCAGCGAGGAATCGCCGTACACCGGATAGAACTCTTCCGGCTGGATGTCGCGCAGCAGGCGGCCGCGCACCTCCTTGTCCGAGTCGTAGGCGGCGGTGAGCAGGTATTCGCCCTTGATCCGGCCCTTGACGAAGAACGCGGTGCGCGCGGCGGCGTTGGCCTTGCCGTTGTTGAACTGCTTTTCCCAGCGGCGGATGTCGCGTTCGAACACGTCGTCGTGGTCGACCGGGGCGATCAGTCCGCTGTTGTCGCGGCGGCCGAAATTGACCACGCCCTCGATCAGGCCGGTGGCGATCATCTCGCGCATTTCCGGCACGAACCCGATCGTGCCTTCGGCGCTGTGGCCGCCGGCGGTGACCCGCAGCACCACGTCCTGCGGCTGGTCCGGCGCGAGCAGGTCGAACTCGGCCACGCCGTCGCGCACCGGCAGCTGCACGCCCGGGGTGACCTTGTCGGCATCGGCCGCGCCCGGCCCCAGTTCGTCGGTGCGCGAGCCCGGCAGCAGGATGCGGCCGCCGGTGTGTTCGACGGTGGCGAAGGTTTCGCCCTGCAACGGCTTGCCGGCGTCGTCGAGCAGGCGCACGGTCACGTGCACCGGGGTCTGGCCGTCGGCCGGCGCGCCATCGCGGTCGACCTCCACCTGCACCTGGTCCATGCCCTGCGCGGCATGCGCGTCGAGCGTGCCGCGCGGCGCCAGCGTCTGCGCGGCGGCATCGGCGCTGCTCGGCGTGCGCGGGTACAGCGTGCCGGCCTCGCCCAGCACCGGGGTGAAGCGGCTGCTGCCGACGGTCTGCTGGGCCAGCGCCGGCAGCGCGGCCAGGGCGCAGGCGAGCAGGGTCAGCCGCGGCAGGCGGCGCGTCGTGACGGGCCGGCTCATGGTTGCACCTCCGCAGGAACGGTGACATCGGGCGGTGGGGTGCCGCGTGGCTTGACGATCGGCGCTTGCGCCGGGCTGTCGGTGCCCTGCTGCGGCGCGCGCAGCGGCTTGCTGCTGAAGCGCAGCGGCGCGTGGCCGGTTTCGGCTTCCGGCGCGCGCACTTCGCCTTGCGTGCGGCGCGCCTTGACCTGCTCGATCACCGGGTTGGAACAGCTGCCCTCGACGAAGTCGGCGCGGTGCAGCTCGCCGTTCTTGAGATCGATGAACAGGCTGTCGGCATCGCCGAGGTTGCGGTTGCTGCTGGTGGTCAGGCGCGAGCCGACCGGCAGCGTGCTGGCATCGACCTTCAGCGTGTGGCTCTGCGGCGGCAGGCCGCAGTAGCTGTACTTGCCTTCCGAATCGCTGATCACCCAGGTGCCGTCCTCGAAGTACAAACGCACGCCGGGAATGCCGAGCTCTTCGCGGTCCTGCACATGGTTGACGTTGCAATCCACGAACACCTTGCCGAGCACGCAGCCCTCCTCGGTGAACACGCCGCCGCTGACACGCACGCGGTACTGCGCCTGGTTGGACGGCAACGAACCGGAACGCGGTTGCAGCGAGACCGGATCGATACAGCCACCGGCGATCGAGCAGCCGTGCGCCTGCGCGCGGTTGATGCCGTCGCCCTGCTGCGCGCCGACGCCGATGCGCACCCGGTAGGTCAGCGCGATCTGCTGTCCGACCTGGATCGGGCCGGTGGCGAAGCCCAGGGTCGGGCCCGGCTTGCCCAGCGGCGCGGCCACGGCCACGCCGTTGGCGCGCGCGGTGCCGTCGATGTAGGTGAAGCCGCGCGGCAGGCGATCGACCACGTTCACCGTCTGCAGCGGGCTGCCGGCGGTCTGGCGGATGGTGATGGTGTATTGCACGGTATCGCCCACTTCGGCGGTCTGGCGGTCGCCGGTCTTGGTGATGGCCAAACCGGTGGCCACCGCGGTGTCCAGCGGGATGTGGTTGTGCACGATGCCGGCGGTGGCCGACCCGGCGAACAGCTGCAGGTAGTACTGGGTCGCGGTGCCGACCGGACCGGTCGGCGCCAGCGCGTTGGGCTGCACCTGGTAGTTGCTGCCCACCGCGCCGGGCGGCGACAGCGAACTGCCTTCGGCCGGGATCAACGTGGAGACGAAGACGTAGCCACCCGGTGGGGTCACTGTCAGCGCGAACTCGCAGCGCGCTGGCGCCGCCGGGCCGAACAGGAACTGGTAGTAGCCGTCGTTGCCAACGGTCATCGACACCGCGTTGCCGTCGATGCGGTAGCCGCCGGCCGCGGTGTTGAGCAGGCTGGTGGCCGGGTCGTAGCCGGCGCAGACGCCGACCGGGGCCAGGGTGACGATCGCACCGGGCACCGGGTCGCGGGTGACCGCGTCGTAGACCACGCCCGACGGATCCACCGGCAGGCTCTGCTGCGGCAGGTTCTCGCCGGCCTTGAGCACCACTTCCAGCTGGCTGATGCCGCCGTCGCTGACCCGGCACGAGCTGTTGCTGCCGTTGCTGATCGCCGCGTCGGCCGCGCACGGGGCGGCGGCGCCTGAAGCGGTCTCGCCGCTGACCGGGAACGCCCAGATGATCCCGGAGTTCGGATCGCGGAAGCGGATGTGCCACTTCTGCCCGGGGATCACGTCGCCGAAGCGGTAGCTGCCGTCGGCGGCGCTGAGCGTGGTCTTGACCACCTGGCCGCTGGTCGGATCGACCAGTTCGACGATCCAGTTCTGCAGGCGGCGATCGCCGCCGTCGAGCAGGGTGTCGTCGCTGCCTACGTCGAACCACACCGTGCCCGACACCGAGGCCGCCAACTGCACCTGAGTCGGCACGCGGCAGGCGTTCTGGGTGATCGCCGGATCGCACACCGGCAGCTGGGTCACGTCGCCCTCGAACGCGCCGCGTTCGGCCGGCGTCGGGCTGTGCGTGGCATCTTCGCCGCCGCCCTGCACCAGCACCGCATTGTTGACCGGAGTGCCGGTCGCCGCGGCCGCGCCGACCGCGACCTGCACCTTGATGCGGTCGCTGGCGGTCTGTGCAGGCGCGATCAGCGTACTGGCATCGCAGCTGAAGCGGTCGCCGCCGACCGCGCCGGTGCAGGTCCAGCCGTTGCCGGTGGGCAGCGCCGCCAGGGTCACGCCCGGCGGCAGGCGGTCCTGCACCTGGTACACGCCGGCGGTCGGACGCGGGCCGATGTTGCGCACGCTGATCGTGTAGCTGGCGGTGTTGTTGACGGTGAACTTGACCGGGTCGGCGAGCTTGCTGACGACCAGGTCCGGGGTGTTGGCGATCTCGCCGAAGTTGTTGTCGATCGACTGCGCGCCCGGAGCCAGGATCACCGCGGAAATCGCCGACGGCACGGTCTCGCGCGGGGTCGCCACGCCGCGCGTGGCGCCGCCGACGGTACCGGCCGTGGTGATGCCGTTGCGGGTATCGGCCGGCTGATCGGGTTCGGTCACCGTGTAGGTGCCCGGACGCAGGTTCTCGAAGCGGTAGTGGCCCTGCGCGTCGGTCTGCACGCTCAGCTGCACCGCGGCGCCGAGATCGTCGGTGCCGGTCAGCACCACGCGCACGTTGGCGATGCCCGACTCGTCGCTGCCGACCACGCCGTTGTCGTCGTTGTCGTAGTACACGCGGCCGGACAGCGAGGCCGCCGCCACTTCGCCGAAGTCGTAGTGCTGGCCCTGCTGGTTGGCGCCGAGCACGATGGTGGCGATCGCCGACGGCGTGGTGGTCACGCCGGTGGCGGTGCCGCCCTTGTCGCCGGGCACGGTCTTGCCGTTGAGGGTGCCGGTCGGCTGGGTCGGCTCGGTCACCGTATAGGTGCCCGGCAGCAGGCCGATGAAGCTGTAGTTGCCGGTCGCATCGGTCTTGGTGGTCAGATTGACCGCCTGGCCGTTCTGGTCGGTACCGGTCAGCACCAGCTCCACGTCGGCCAGGCCGGTCTCGGCCGGGTCGATCACGCCGTCGTTGTCGTCGTCGCGCCACACCCGTCCCTGGATCGCGCTGCCGCTGGGGTTCTCGCCGAAGTTGAACTCGGTGCCGTCCAGGCCTGCGCCCAGCTGGATCTGCGAGATGCGGTCGGTGCTGGCCGCATCCGGGCCGCCGGGGGCGGCTACCGCGGTGCCGGGCACGCAGGTGGCCGCCGCGCACGCCGCGCCGCCGATCTGGCCGGGATTGATCGCGCTGGGACGGTTGCTGTACTGCCCGCTCGGCAGCGGCTCGCGCACGCTGTAGGTGAGCGTCGGATCCAGGTCGTCGAAGCGATAGGCGCCGTTGCCGTCGGTGCTGGTGGTGGCCAGCACCGCGCCGGTGGTGGCGTCGAGCAGTTCCACGGTGGCACCGGCGATCGCCGGATCGCCGCCGTCGCGCACGTTGTTGAAGTTCAGGTCCACGTAGACCCGGCCGGACAGGCTGGGACGACGCACTTCCGGGAAGTCGTAGCGCACCGCCGCGTCGGTCGCGCCGACCGGAATCGTGGTGTAGCTGGAGTTGGGACTGCCGGCGGCATAGGTGCCGCCCAGCGACGGCGCGCTGGCGCCGGCGGCCGGCGGATCCACCGGGCCATTGCGATAGCCGGTCGGCTGGGTCTGGGTCAGCGTGTAGCCGCTGGCGCCGGCCGCCGACAGGTTGTCGAAGCTGTAGCTGCCGTCGGACGCGGTGGTGGTGCTGCGGTTGACCGCATTGCCGTAGGCATCGGTGCCGCTCAGCACGATGGTCACGCCGGCGATGCCGGGTTCGCCGTTCTGGCGCACGCCGCCGTTGCCGCCCGCGCGGTCGCGGTCCTCGAACACGGTACCGGCCAGCGACGCCCGGGTGACCAGGATCGGCACGGTGGAGGTGTTGTTCGGCGGGACGCGATCGACCTGCTCGGTGGTGATGGTGGCGGTGTTGTTGATCGCCGACGCGCCCGGATAGGTATCCCAGCGCACCGGCACCACGATGCGCAGCTTGCCGCTGACGGTGACGTCGCCGAGGTTGCAGGTCAGCGTGGCCGAGGCCTGGGTGCAGCTGCCGGTGCCGTTGGGCACTTCGCCGCCACCGCCGCCCGGGATCGGACCCTTCTTCTGCCAGGTCACCTGGCCGACGACCACCAGCCCGGCGGGCAGCGTGTCGCTGACCACGGTGCCGGTGCCGTTGAGCGGACTGCTGCCGCTGCGGTCGCGCGACAGGCTCGCGCCGGGACCGTTGTTGATGCCGTCGATCACGTAGAAGAACGGCTGGCGCAGGCCCACCGAGGTGGCGTTGGCCGGCAGCGCCGCATCCGGATCGGCATCCGGCGCGGTGGTGACCACGTGCTTGCTCACGCCCACGTCGGCGGAGGCGCGGATCGTGGTTTCCTGGCTGGCGCCGTTGTTGGCGGTGTTGCTGTCGGTCTCGGCGGACGTGGCCTGGGCCAGGTTGCTGACCGTGTCGCCGGCCGCGCCGGGCGGGGTGTCGTAGCGGTAGCGCAGATACAGCGTGCTGGTCTGGCCGGAGGCGACCACGCCGGCGACGTTGTTGCTGAAGCCGATGCCAGGCATCAGGCAGTTCAGCACCTGCACCGCGCCCACAGTCGGGTTGCTGCCGGAGGTCACCGAACAGGCGGCCGGATCGAAGGTACCGGTGGGCGTGGCCGAAGCGCCGATGAAGGTGACGGTGCGGCCGGACGGCGGAGTGAAGGTGTCGGCCAGGCGCACGTCGGTGGCGACCGACGGGCCGTTGTTGCGGATGGTGATGCGGTAGGTGATCAGGTTCGCCGCGGCATTGGTCGCGTCGAAGCCGAGCGGGTCCACGCCGCCGGTGAAGCCGGTGTCCACCTTGTTGGTGATCAGGTCGACCTGGCCGGCCTCGAACGGCAGCTGCGCGCTCTTGCTGTCGTCGCTGGTGTCGGTATTGAAGTCGTAGGTGTTGCCGTTACCGTCGGTGCCGGCGGTGGCATCGCCGTTGCCGTCGCCATCGAGGTCCACCACGAAGTCGGCGGTGTTGTCGAACTGGCGGCCGGTGTTGCCGCTGTTGACGTTGGGCCGGATCACCACCTGCAGGGTTTCGGTCTGCTCGTTGGTGAGCGAGGGCAGCGCCGGGCACTGCACGGTGAGCTGCGCCGGCGAACCGGTCGGGTTGGCATAGGAGGTGCCGCCGGCATCGACAGTAACCGTCACGCCGGCGCCAGCGGTGGCGGTACAGGCGCGGGTGCCGGCGCCGGTGCGCTGCGCGGACACCAGCACGAAGCCCGAATCGTTGGCCGGCAGGGTGAACACGTCGCGCAGGATCACCCCCGGCACCGTCGACGGGCCGCGGTTGATGTAGGACATCACATAGGTGGTGTTGACGCCGGCGCGGCCGGGCGTGCCCGAGGAAATGGTCTTGGCGGTGGTGGCGACATTGGCCACGCGCGCGATGCGGATCCAGTCCGAGGCCTGGTTGTTGTTGCCGTTGAGCTCGCCCACCGAACCGGCCACGGCCGCATCGATGCCGACCCCGGCGGTGTTGCAGAACGCGCCGCTGGTGGCGGTGCCGCCGCAGGTGCCGGCGGGCTGGTTGAAGCTGTCGAACAGCGCGCGCTTGACCTGGATGACGATCTGCGCGGTGGCGCCGTTGGCCAGCGCGGTGGTGCCGGAGCGGCAGACCACCGAGGCACCGTTGATGGCGCAGTTCCAGCCGGCCGGGGTGGTGGTCACGGTGATCTGGGTGCGGCCGTTGACGAAGCCGGGCACGGTGTCGTTGACCACCACGCCGGTGGTGCTGTCCGGGCCGTTGTTGGCCACGGTCAGGGTGTAGCTGAGCGTGTCCTGGTTGGCCGCCAGCACGTTGTCGGCAGCGCCGGCGCCATTGGTCTGCTTGGCGATGGACAGGTCGGCGCGCTCGTCGGTGGTGCGGGTGCCCGCGCCCGAGCAGTCGTTGCCGGTTTCCGGGTCGCGGTCGATGCCATTGCCGGTCAGCGGCTCGATCGAGCCGCCGGAGCCGCCGGTACAGGCGTTGTTGAGCAGGTTGGCCGAGGAGCTGCGCGCGCGCGTCAGCAACTGCAGCGTCGGCGCTTGCGCGCCCACTGCCAACGGCAGCGAACCGGCGCCGAGGTCGCAGGTCACGTGCTGCACGCTGGAGCCGCTGTAGGCCTGGTCCACGGTGCAGGTCCACGCGCCGCTGGCGAACGCCACGCCCGGCTGCGCCACGCTGCCGTCCGGCTGCAACAGCTCTTCGCCGGTCGCCAGCGTATCCACCGTCTGCACCTGGCCGGTGGCCGGGCGCGGACCCATGTTGCGCACGACGATGCTGCTGGTCATGCGGCTGTCCAGATCGCTGCCGACGCCGCTCCACACCGGCACCAGCGCCGGGGTCTTGGTCTTCTGCAGCGACAGGTCGGCGCCGTCGGCGAGCACGGTGAAGGTGGTGCTGCCGGTGTTGTCGGCGCTGTTCGCGTCCGGCGTGTCGGAACTGGCGGTGGCGCTGTTGGTGACGTCGCCGCTGCTGTTGGTGCCGGACGCCGGCACCGTGCTCTCGATGGTGAAATCGGCCACGGCGCCGACCGCCAGGCTGCCGTTCAACGCGCAGGTGCGGGTGGCGTTGCCGTTGCTGTTGGTGCAGGTCCAGCCGGCCGGCACGGTGCCGCCGGTGGCCAGAAAGCCGGTGGGCAGATTGTCCACGAAGCGCGGATTGACCGCGGCGCTCGGGCCCTGGTTGCGCACCTGGATGTTGAAGGTGATCGGCTGGCCGGAGATCGCCGGCGAGGGGTTGACGCTCTTGCTCAGCGCCAGGTCGGCGCCGGCGGTGACCGTGGTGGTCACGCTGCCGGTGTTGTTGTCAGGCAACGGATCCGGCGTGGAGCCGGCCTGCACGCGTGCGGTATTGACGATGTTGCCGCTGGCCGCGGTGACGCGGGCGCGGAAGGTGAAGCTGCTGCTGCCGCCGTTGGCCAGCGCGCCGGCGTGGGTGGCGGTCATGTTGCCGCTGTTGAAGGTCCAGCCGCTGCCGTTGAAGCTGTTGGCCACGTACTGCACCGCGGCCGGCAACGTGTCGACCACGGTGAAGCCGGCCGAGGCGCTGGGGCCGGCGTTGCGCACGGTGACGGTATAGGTGACCTCGGCGCCGGCGACGACCGGGTTCGGCGTGGCGGTCTTCTCCACGCTCAGGTCGCCCGCCGATTCCAGCGTGGTCGCTTCCAGGCGGCGATTGTTGGCCGCGTTGCTGTCGCCGGCGAAGAACGGATCGGCATCGGCCAGCGACGCGATCGGCGTGCTCGCCGCGGGCAGGCCGGTTTCCACGCCGATCGCACCGCGGATCTCGATCGTGCCCGGGGCCAGGCCGACCGTGCTCACCGGCAACTGGAAGGTCACCGGCGCGCCGTTGGAAGAGAAGGTACCGACCAGCGTGCCGACCCGGCATTCGATGCGCTGCGCGTTGCCGGCGGCCACGCTGCAGGAGGACGGCAACGGCGAGCCCGCCTGGGCACCGGCGGGCAGGTCGAAGATCACCACCGCGTTGTTGACCGTATCGGCGGCACTGTTCTCGACGGTGACGCTGTAGACCACGTTGCCCCCGGCCGGCGTCGGATCGTAGCCGGTGTCGGACAGGTTGGTGATCTGCAGGTCCGCGGCCGCGGCCAGCGCAGGCGCGGCCGACAGCAGGACGGCCATCAGCAACCGCAAGCGTCGCCCCGACGACGCCGTGGTCCGGTGGTATTCGCAGGCGGCACGCGCCCACGCCCGCAGTGCAGCCGCACGGCTGCCGCGCATCAGATGATCCATGTGCCTCTCTCTCCCCAAGCATCCAAGCCGGACCCACGAACCGGCGCCCCAGGCCTAGGCCGTGCGGAGCGCGCTGACGATCGGGATCGGTATCCACCCCGAAAGCGCAGGCGAGGCCTGCCGGTGTGGTGGCGCGGATTCTGCGCAGAGGCGCGCAGGCAGTCAGTAGCAGCAGTTCGCGTTCGCTCTCACTTCCTCACGCCCACAGCGAGACGCAGAGCGCAATGGCAATGAGATGCGGCCCGTGACCGCCCTGTGACGGAAGCAGGCAAGCCGGCATGGCGGGCGAAACGCGGGGATCTGTCTACCGATCCGTCTACCGATCGGGTGGCATCGGCTCCGCGCGCGATGCGGATGCGGATGCGGATGCGGCGAAGACTAGGCGTTGTCGCCCAGCAGATAGCCCTGCCCGCGCACCGCACGCAGCGGCAGCGTCGCCGCGGTGGCCGCGGTCACCCGTGCGCGCAAGCGGTGCACCAGCACCTCCAGGCGGTGCGGGTCGAAATCCCACGGCGCGTCGGTGACCGCCGCGATCAGCGTGTCGCGATCGACCGGCGCGCCGCGTTGCGCGAACAGCGCCCTCAACAGGCCGCGTTCGGCCTCGGTCAGCGCCAGCGTGCGCTGCGCTGGTGAGGACAGCGTCCAGCCGTCGTCGCTCAGGCGCCACTCCTGCGCCGGCACCGCCTCCGGCGGCGCGGCGGGCTGCAAGCGCCGACGCAGATTGGCCAGTGCGGCGATCAGCAGTTCCACGTCCAGCGGCTTGACCAGGTAGATGTCCGCGCCTTGCAGCAAACCGCGGGTCATGTCGGTGTTGGCGCCGCGGCCGGTGAGCATCACGATGCCCGCCTGCGGCGCGATCTGCCGCAGATAGCGCGCCACCGAATAGCCGTCTTCGCCCGGCAGCCCGACATCCAGCACCACCAGCTCGCAAACATGGCCAAGCAGATGCCGGTACAGCAGTTCGGCGCTGCCGAAGCCCAGCACCTGCGCGCCCTCGTGGCCCAGCTCATCGACGATGATCGCGCACAGTTCGGCGTCGTCCTCGACCACCGCAATCCGCACACCGTCCAGCACCAGACCCTGCGACGCCGTCATCGCCGGCCGCTCGCAGAAGGCGACGGCACGCGCGCGGCGTATGCCAGGTAGCGAGCGCAGGCCGCGCTGAACAGCGCGCTCAACGCCAGGCTGATCAATGCGCCGGGGCGCCACGCCGCCGGCACCGCAATCGCGCGGTACAACCACGCAGCGAGGGGCAAGGTCCCGAACAGCAGCAGCACCACCTGGAACATCGGCGCATTGCGCATATCCACCGGATCGGCGACCGGCACGGCACGCAACCATCTAGCCGGGCCATGCAACAACCGGTTGAATATCCCCTCTCCCCGCATCAGCACCGCCAACCGCTCCTCCCCGCGCACCCCTGCGCGAGCAGTATGCGACGATTGCGTCCCATACGCATCCTTCACGCGCTTGCGAACACGCGAGGCGTGCGCGCCGGGCTTTCGCCCCATTCGTGCCCATGACCTACTGCACGCGCCACCGGCGCGGAAGTGCGCTGCAATCGCGGTCCTGCTGCAGGAGTCCGTTATGCGCTTTCGCCACCTTGTCCTGTGCGTACTGCTGAGCCTGAGCGGCGCCGCGGCCGCGGCCGACGACGACGCAGCCGCGTTGCGCGCCGCCGATGCCCGCTACTGGCAGGCCTACAACGCCTGCGATATGCGTGCGATGGGCGAACTGCTCACCGACGACGTGGAGTTCTACCACGACAAGACCGGCCTCACCGCGTCCAAACCAGCGGTGCTGAAATCCTTGCGCAATGGCCCCTGCGCCGACCCGGCGATGCACCTGCGCCGCGAGCCCGTCGCCGACAGCCTGCAGTTCCATCCGCTGGCCGGCGGCTTCGCGCTGCTGTCGGGCACGCACCGCTTCTATGTGCAGCGCGACGGCACACCCGAACACCTGGACGGCCAGGCCGAGTTCACCAATCTCTGGCAAGCGGTCGATGGCCACTGGCGCATGCGCCGCATCTACAGCTATGCGCACGGTGCGGCGCCCTACGTGGCGCCTGCCACGCACCTGACATTGGCGCCCGACATCCTGGCCGGCTACGCCGGCACCTATCTCGGCCAGAAGGTCGGCGACATCCTCGTTGCGGTAGAAGGCGACCATCTGAAGCTCACTGCCGGCGCATTGGTGGTCACTCTGCGCGCCGAATCGCCGACGCGCTTCTTCGCCGAGGAACGCGACCTGCGCTTCGTCTTCGCGCCGGCAACGGATGCAGGCGCGCGCCAGCTGAGCGTTTACGAGAACGGCGCCATCGTCGAGACCGCAATCGCGCAGTGAGGCAGCGACGGCAACATCGCGTGCTGCGCTTCAAGGCCGATGCAGCACGGACACCTCGATGAAATCGGTCGTGCTGCGTTTCAGATAGACCCGATAGGAGCCTTGTCCGGCAATCGGTACATCGAAGCCATCGCCCGGCGACAGCCCTGCGCGCTCGACTGATGCACCCTGACGTAGCGTCGCGCGCAAACGCGTCTTCGCGCCATCCTCGCCGCGCGTCGCATTGGTCACCGTCAGCGCGCCGTCCCAAAGGACGCGGCTGTCGCCCGGCAACAGGCTGAACTCGATCGAGGGCGAACTGGGCGCCGGCTTGCACGCGGCGGCCTGCGCTTCGGCCAACCGCCGCTCCAGCGGCTTGACCTCCACGTACTGCACGCATCCGTAAGTGCCGCCGACCAGCACCAGCACCGCCGACACCTCGGCGGCGGCACGTTTGAACGACAGCGTCTGCCACCATTTCTGCGCAGGTGATTGCGGCGGCTGACGGTTCGCTCGGGCCATGCACGCCACGCTATCGGCGCCGCGCAGGCTTGTCTGTTAGCACGGCTTGCGCCGCGGATCGCGGAAGCTTCCGTCTACACAGCGCTCCGCAGTCCATCCACGCATCGGTCGAAGGATGGAGCGATCGGCTGAGGATCGGCGCCAACACTGCATGGCGAACCCGCTCGATCGGGCATGGCGCCGATCGTCAGCGGACTGGCCTTGGCCACCATCGCCGCGCGCCGCGCAATCGCACCCGGCGCCACTACCCGCACCCGCGGCAATGCCCCGCTTCCACGCATGCTGCGCCGCAACTTGACGCAGCGACTGCGCCTGGCGGAACCTTGGCATGTACTTTCGAAATAATTTTCGCAATCCGAAACCCGCTTGTCAAGCGACATCAGCCCGCCGGTTCGGCAAGCTGGCGACGCACGACAGCCACCAGGAAAGCCGATGACCAAGACCATCTCCCCAGGCGCGTTGGACGCCGCCGCCGAGGACAGCGGCGACGCGGCGGACAAGAAGTTGCGCAGCACCGTGCAATCGCTGGCGAAGGGGTTCCGGGTGCTCGAAGCGTTTTCCTCCGAGCACGAGGAACTGTCGCTGAGCCAGATCGCGGCGCTGGCCAAGCTCGATCCGGGGACCACCTTCCGCATGCTCAACACGCTGGTCGAGCTGGGCTACGTGAATCGCCTTCCGGAAAGCCGCCGCTTCCGCCTGACCCTGAAAGTGCTCGACCTCGGCTTCCACGCCATCGCCCGCCGCGACCTGCGCAGCGTGGTGCGGCCGTTGCTGCGCGCGCTGGTCAGCGACGTCAACGAAGCGGCCAGCTTCGCGGTGCTGCAGGGTCCCGACGTGCTCTACATCGAGCGGGTGCGTGCCGGCATCACCCGGCTGGGCGTGGACATCCGCATCGGCACCACCGTGCCCAGCACCCGCACCGCGATCGGCCTGGCCATGCTCGCGCATCTGTCGCCGGCGGAAGTGACGCGGGTGACCGGGGTGAACGTGCACGCGCCGCACGCACCGGAGATCGCCGCCATGCTCGGCACCTTCGAGCGCATCCGCCGCGACAACTACGTGATCCTCGATTCGATGCTGACCGAGGGATTGCGCGTGCTGGCGGTGCCGGTGCTGGATGCCGACGACTATCCGCTCGGCGCGATCAGCGTCGCCGCGCCGTCGGTGCGCACCAGCCACGACGAACTGCTCGACACCGCCCTGCAACCCACCCTGCTCGCGGCCAAGGACATCGCCTTCGCGATCCAGGCCAGCGGGAGCGTCGCCGTGACCGCACCCAGCACCTGACCGTCCGGGCGCCCGCCCGGTCCCCTGCAATCCGACCGCTTCGTGGACGCTCCGGCGCCCGCGCCGGGTTCTCCTTGTCTTGCGAGAGGCAGCAACGATGCTCATGCCCACCACCGCCAACGCCGCCACCGCCCGTTCGCTGCCGCCCGCCGAGGCGCAGGCCGAAATCGGCGCCCGGCTCGAACGCCTGCCCATCACCCGCCAGGTCTGGTGGGCGCGCAACATCGTCGGCGCCGCCACCTTCTTCGACGGCTATACGGTGATCGCCATCGCCTACGCGATGCCGGTGCTGGCCAAGGAATGGAACCTGTCGCCGGCGCAGATCGGCATGATCCTGTCGGCCGGCTACCTGGGCCAGTTGCTCGGCTCGGTGTTCTTCGGCTGGCTGGCCGAGCGCGTCGGCCGCCTGCACGTGCTGCTGTTCACCATCCTGCTGTTCGTGTCGATGGACGTGGCCTGCCTGTTCGCCGGCGGCGCGGCGGCGATGATGGCGTTCCGCTTCATCCAGGGCATCGGCACCGGCGGCGAAGTGCCGGTGGCCAGCGCCTACATCAACGAACTGATCGGCTCGAAGAAGCGCGGCCGCTTCTTCCTGCTGTACGAAGTGATGTTCCTGCTGGGCCTGGTCGCCGCCGGCGGCATCGGCTACTTCCTGGTGCCGGCCTACGGCTGGAAGGCGATGTTCATGGTCGGGCTGGTGCCCGCGGCGATCATGATCCCGCTGCGCTTCTTCATGTTCGAATCGCCGCGCTGGCTGGCGTCCAAGGGCCGTTACGACAAGGCCGACGCGATCGTGTCCGAACTGGAGCGCAGCGCCGAACGCCGCCACGGCCCGTTGCCGGCGCCGGTGTTCGACCGCAACGCGCTGCCCAAGGCGCAGCGCTCGGACTGGCGCGAACTGTTCGGCAGCGTCTATCTAAAGCGCACGCTGGTGATCTGGTGCCTGTGGTTCTGCTCCTACCTGGTGGCCAACGGCATCATCACCTGGTTGCCGACGCTGTACCGCCAGCATTTCGGGCTGTCCTTGCAGCAGAGCATCGCCTACGGCTTCCTCACCTCGCTGGCCGGCGTCGCCGCCGCGGTGGTGTGTGCGCTGTCGATCGACAAAGTCGGGCGCAAGCGCTGGTACGTCATCGCCTTCGCCGCCGGCAGCATCCCGCTGCTGGCGCTGGCGATGCTGGGCGGCACCTCGGCGCTGCAGGTGCTGGTGTTCGCCGCGCTGGGCTATGCCGCGGTGCAGACCATCACCTTCTCGCTGTACCTGTATTCGGCCGAGCTCTATCCCACCCGCATCCGCGCCATCGGCACCGGCCTGGGCAGCGCCTGGCTGCGCCTGGGGTCGGCCAGCGGCCCGCTGGTGGTCGGCGCGGTCATCGCCGGCATCGGCCTGCGCTACGTGTTCGTCGCCTTCGCCGCGGTGCTGCTGGCCGGCGCGGCGGTGACGCTGCTGTGCGCGCTGGAAACCAAGGGCAAATCGCTGGAAGAACTCTCGCCCTGAGTCCAGCGCCGGCCGCGGCTGCGCAGTCCGCCGCACGCCTTCGATTCGCACCACCCCACGTCGAGCCCCGCGTTCGACTCCATCCCCCGTTGACCCGAAGAAGAGGAAAACAGCATGAGCAACATCGACCTGAAAGGCCTGGTTCCCGCACCCGTCACCCCGTTCACCCGCGACGGCGCCGTCGACTATCCCGCGATCAAGCGCATCGGCAAGTGGCTGGGCAGCATCGACGGCGTCAAGGGCCTGACCGTCCTCGGCCACGCCGGCGAAGGCACCTTCCTGGAGCGCGACGAACAGGCCAAGGTGATCGAGGCGTTCCGCGATGCCGTCGACGCCCGCATTCCGATCATCGCCGGCATCACCCTGGAAGGCACCCGGGTGGCGGCCGACGAAGCCAAGCGCGCGGTCGCCGCCGGTGCCTCGGCGGGCCTGATCTATCCCTCGCACGGCTGGCTGCGTTTCGGCTACCAGAAGGGCGCGCCGCAGGACCGCTACAAGGCCATCCACGAGGCCAGCGGCCTGCCGATGATCCTGTTCCAGTACCCGGACGTGACCAAGGCCACCTACAACCTGGAAACCCTGCTGGAGATCGCCGCGCTGCCGGGCGTGATCGCGATGAAGAACGGCGTGCGCAACATGAAGCGCTGGGACACCGAGATCCCGGTGTTCCACAAGGAGCGCCCGAACGTGCCGGTGCTGACCTGCCACGACGAGTACCTGCTGCACACCATGTTCGATGTGGACGGCGCGCTGGTGGGCTACGGCTGCATCGCTCCGGAGCCGCTGATCGAGATGATCGCCGCCGGCAAGGCCAAGGACTACGCCAAGGCGCGCGCGCTGCACGACCGCCTGCTGCCGGTGACCAAGAGCGTCTATCACCGCGGTTCGCACATGGAAGGCTCGGTCGCGCTGAAGTGGGCGCTGGCCGCACGCGGCCTGCTCGATCACGCCACGGTGCGTTCGCCGCTGCTGCCGCTGGCCGAAGGCGCCGACAAGGAAATCGCCGACGCGATGGCCGCCGCCGGCCTCGGCAAGGTGGCCTGAGCCGAGGAGTCGCATTCCGTTCGATGGGCCGCGCGGTTGCGCGGCCCATCCGCTACGCCGATGGCGCGCGCATCGGCGCAGCGCAATGTGTTCGTCACCGCGTGTTTTGCCGGTCCCCCCACAGCTCTGCGCACATGCCGTGTCCGTCGCCGACGGACGCGACGCTGTCCTGCGGCTCCACGACCGGAAGGTGTCTCCCCTTCGCGCACTGCCGCAACGCCGCACACCTACTGCGCGCGTCCAGCGAGTGCCTCGCCTCGTCCGTGGAGCGTCCCATGTCCCGAACTTTTTCTTTTGTCTCGTTGCTGGCGGCCGCCGCCGCGCTGCCCGCCACCGCCACGGCCGCCGACACCGACCAATGGCTGGACGACCACGGCATCGCGCCGCGCTTCGTCTGGTCCAACGACTACGCGCGCAATGCCGATGGTGGCCTGTCGCGCGGCGATCGCAATGCCGGCGGCGTGGTCGCCGGCGCCGACCTGGATCTGCAGCGTCTGTTCGGCATTCCCGGCGCCACGCTGCACGCCACCGGCGCCTGGTACTACGGCGACAGCCTGTCGCAGCGCCAGATCGGCAATACGGTCAAGGTGCAGGGCTACTGGTATCCGCAACAACAGGCGCAACTGGCGCAGCTGACCTGGGAACAGGCGTTCGCCGATGGCCGTTGGCAACTCGTCGCCGGACGCATGAACACCACCTGGCAATTCGCGCGCAGCCGCTACGGGTGCCGCTTCGTCGGCGCATCGGATTGCCCGTTCCAGCTGAGCCAGGCCGATGGCGGCTTCGTCGGCTTTCCGTACGTCAACTGGGGCGCGAAGCTGCGCTACAAACCCGGCGCGACCTATGTGTCGGTGGGCGCGTTCGAACTCAATCCGCAACGCAAGAACAACCACGGCCTGGACTGGAGCACCGCCGACAGCAGCGGCGTGCTCGGCACCCTGGAGGTCGGCTACGAGCCCGACCCCGCGCTCGGCCGAGGCGCGCCGCGCTACGTGGCCGGCGTCTGGTACAACTCGGCCGACTACAGCGACCTGCGCTACAACCGCAGCGGCGGATTGCGTGGCCTGGTCGGCGGGCAGGCGCGCATGTACGACGGCGGCCGCTGGGGCACCTACGTGATGGGCGAACGCGCGCTCTACCGGCCGCAGGGCATGGCCGGCAAGCGCATGCTGGTCGCATTCGGCAACATCGCCGCGCCGCTGGATGCGCGCCAGGTGTACGACCTGCAGGTCACCGCCGGCCTGTACTACGCCGGCCCGTTCGCATCGCGGCCGGGCGACGGATTCGGCATCGTCGCGAACTACTACCGCTTCAGCGCCGACCAGCAGGGCTACATGAACGACCTGCTGCGCAAGCGCGGCGCGGCGCCGGACATCTCGCGCAACGAAACCATCTTCGAACTCAACTACAGCTACCGCGTCGCGCAGTTGCCGCTGTCCCTGGTCCCGAACGTGCAGTACATCGTCAATCCCGACATCCTCGGCAATGCCGCCGCACGCCGCGCGCCGGACAACGCGCTGGTGATCGGCTTGCGGGTGATGGTCAACATCGGCGGGCTGGGCACGCCGAAGTGAAGCGCATGCAGGGCGCACCGCGATAGCGGCAAGCGCTGCGGCTTGCAGCGCTTGCATGGCCGCGCGCCCCACCCGAGCCGCATGCCGATCGGGCAAAGCCTGCGGCGCGGACGGACAACGTATCTCGCCGCACGTCGCGGCACGGCGCAGCGTCCGTTTCTCGGGCAGGAACACACAGCGATGCCGTGCCTGCGCCAGCCGCCGCGCAAACGCTCTGGCTGCTGAACGGCCGAGTTGCAAAGGTCGCCAACTGCCATTAAATGTACAACTGAACATTTATGCAGGAACACCGATCATGGCGGCAAAGCCACCCGCGCGCCCCCGCGGCCGCCCGAGCAAGGATCAGGCCGACGGCCGCCAGGCGCTGCTGGCGGCGGCCACCGGCAGCTTCGCCCGGTACGGCTTCGAGCGGGCCGATATCCGCACCATCGCTGCCGCCGCAGGGGTGAGCCCGAGCCTGGTGCGCGTGCATTTCGGCAGCAAGGCCGAACTGTGGAACGCCTGCGTGAACCAGCTCGCGCTGGACGTCGTCCCGCGCCTTGCGGCCATGGCGCAGCTGACCCGCCACGACCAGCGCCCGCTGCACGAACGGCTGACGGACGCCATCCTGATCATGGCCGCCTTCTACGAGGCCAACCCCGCGGTCCGCGACTTCGTCGCGCGCGTGGTGTCGGAAAGCCCAGAGCGCGCCACCGTCGTCGCCGAACGCTTGCTGCGTCCCTCCTACGAGGCCGGCCACGCGTTGATCCTCGCCGGCATCGAGGCCGGCATCGTGAAGGCCACGCACCCGGCGCTGTTCTTCGTGCTGCTGAACAGCATGCTGAGCCAGCCGCCGGAATTCCCGCAACTGCTGGCGCGGCTGGCCCCGGAAATCGGCGCCGGCGAGGCGCGGCCGCGACTGGTCGCCACCGTCCTCGCCACCCTGCTGCATCCCCCGCATCGCGACACCGGTGGCGTGCCGGCCGCCGCGCTGCGCACTCCCCAGGAAGGCACCCCATGACAGACGCAATCCCGCAACCGCGTTCGCTGCCGCTGCTCGGCAATTTCCACCACCTCGATGGCGATGCGCCGGTGCAGAGCCTGATGCGGCTGGCCAAGGTGCACGGCCCGATCTTTCGCTTGAACAGCGGCCCGCTGTCGCTGACCGTGCTGAGCGGGCAGGACCTGGTGGACGAGGTCTGCGACGAAACCCGCTTCGAGAAGAAGCTGCACCGTCCGCTGCAGGCGCTGCGCGACCTCGGCGGCGACGGCCTGTTCACCGCCTACAACGACGAACCCAACTGGGCCAAGGCGCACCGGCTGCTGATGCCTGCGTTCGGCCCGATCGGCGTGCGCTCGATGTTCGGGCGCATGGAGGACATCGCCGAACAGATGCTGCAGCGCTGGGAGCGATTCGGCCCGGACGCGGTGATCGACGTGGCCGACAACATGACCCGGCTGACGCTCGACACCATCGCGTTGTGCGCTTTCGACTACCGCTTCAACAGCTTCTACCAGAACGAGATGCACCCCTTCGTCGCGGCGATGGTGGGCGCCTTGGCCGAGGCCGGATCGCGCGCACGCCGGCCCGACCTCGCCAATCGCCTGCTGGCGCCCGGCCGGCGCCGCTACGAAGCCGATCTGGCGATGATCCGCAGCGTCGCCGATACCTTGATCGCGGAGCGCAGGGCCGACCCCGACGCGGCTTCGCGCGACGACCTGCTCAACCTGATGCTGTACGGACGCGACCAGGCGACCGGCGAAGCGCTGTCGGACGAGAACATCCGCTACCAGATGGTGACCTTCCTGATCGCCGGCCACGAGACGACCAGCGGCCTGCTGTCGTTCGCGCTGTATCTGCTGCTGCGCCATCCGGCGGCGCTGGCGCGCGCGCGCCAGGCGGTGGACGCCGCGCTGGGCACGCAGCCGCCGCAGGTCGAGGACCTGGCCAAACTGCGCTACATCGAGCAGATCCTGCAGGAAACTCTGCGGCTGTGGCCGACCGCACCGGCATTCGCGGTCGCGGCGCGCGAAGCGACCACCCTGGCCGGCCGCTATGCGGTGACGCCGCAGGACACCCTGCTAGTGCTGATTCCCACCCTGCACCGGGATCCGAAGGTGTGGGAGGAGCCGGAGGCCTTCCGCCCGGAGCGCTTCGCGCCCGACGTGGCCGAACGGCTCCCGCCCAATGCCTGGAAACCGTTCGGCAACGGCGCGCGCGCCTGCATCGGGCGCGGCTTTGCGATGCAGGAGGCGCAGCTGGTGCTGACGATGATCCTGCAGCGTTTCGACCTGGACCAAGTCGATCCGAACTACCAGCTCGAGGTCGCGGAAACCCTGACGCTGAAGCCGGACGGCTTCCGCATCCGCGCGCGCCGGCGCGACGACGTCGCCCTGCGCCGCCGTAGCGCGGTGCCGTCCGCGCCGCAGAAAACCCTGGCGCCGGCCACCATCCCGGCGCCCGCCAGCACGGCCGCGGGGACGCCGCTGCTGGTACTGTACGGCGGCAATTCCGGTTCGTGCGAGGCGTTCGCGCAGCGCATCAGCGGCGACGCGGCGGCGCAGGGCTATGCGCCGGTGGTCGCGCCATTGGACGACCATGTCGGCCGCCTGCCGCGCGACGGCGCAGTGGTGGTGGTCACCTCCTCCTACGAAGGCCAGCCGCCGGACAACGCGCGCCGCTTCGTGGACTGGGTCGAAACCCTGGCTGCCGGCGATCTGGCCGGCGTGCGCTACGCCGTGTTCGGATCCGGCAACCGGCAATGGGCGCGCACCTACCAGGCGATTCCCAAACGCGTCGATGCCGCGCTGGAAGCGGCCGGCGCCGCACGCTTCAAACCTCGCGGCGAAACCGATGCCGGCGGCGATTTCTTCGGCGGCTTCGATGCCTGGTACGCCGGCCTGTGGCCGGATCTGGGCCAGGCCCTGGGAAAGGCGGCGATGGAGCAGACCGCGCACGCGCTGGAGGTGGACATCGTGCCCTCCGCACGGCTGGGCGCATTGCGGCTGACCGAACTCGACCAGGGACGCATCGTCGACAATCGCGAACTGGTCGACATGTCCGCAGCGTTCGCGCGCTCCAAGCGCCACATCGAGATCGCGCTGCCCGACGGCATGCGCTACCGCACCGGCGACTATCTCGCGGTGCTGCCGCGCAATCCCGCCGCGCAGGTCGAGCGTGCGCTGCGGCGCTTCGGCCTGGCCAGCGATACACAGGTGGTCATCGGCCAGCGGCCTGGTGCCGCATCCGGCCTGCCCAGCGGCTATCCGGTGGCGCTGGCGCAGGTGCTCACCGACTACGTGGAACTGGCGCAACCGGCCACGCGCGCGCAGGTCGCGCAACTGGCCGCCGCCACGCGTTGCCCGCCCGATCGCGACGCGCTGGAAACGCTGGCCGCCGAGCCGGCCTATACCGACGAGGTGCTCGCCAGGAAAACCAGCCTGCTCGATCTGCTGGAGCGCTTCCCCGCCTGCGAACTGGGGCTGGGCGCGTTCCTCGGCGCGCTTCCGGCCATGCGCGCGCGGCAATATTCCATTTCCTCCTCGCCGCTGCGCGACCCGGCGCAGTGTTCGCTGACCGTGGCCGTGCTCGACGCACCGGCGCTATCGGGAATGGGGCGGCGTCGCGGTGTGGCCTCCACCTATCTGGCCGGCCTGGACGCAGGCGCACTGGTCTCGGTCGCGGTACGGCCTTCGCAGGCGAGCTTCCACCCGCCGGAAGATCCGGCTACGCCGATCATCCTGGTCTGCGCCGGCAGCGGCATCGCCCCGTTCCATGGCTTCCTGCAGGAGCGCGCGATCCAGAAGGCGGGCGGCCGCGACGTCGGCGAAGCCTTGTTGTTCTTCGGCATCGACCATCCCGACGTCGACTGCCTGTACAAGGAGGAATTGCAGCGCTGGCAGGACATGGGCGTGGTCGATGTGCGCCTGGCCTGCTCGCAGGCGCCGCAGGACGGCGTCGCCTATGTCCAGCACCGCATGTGGCAGGACCGCGAGCGCGTGTCGGCGCTGTTCCAGCAAGGCGCCACCGTGTTCGTCTGCGGCGACGGCGAGCACATGGCGCCGGCGGTACGCGACACCTTCGTGCGCATCTATCGCGACAGCATGGGCGTCAGCGACGAAGCGGCCAACGCCTGGGCCGACCGTATCGAACGCGAACACGGCCGCTACGTGGCGGACATTTTCTCGTGACGGCGAGGAGATCAGGACCGCCTGGCGAACAGCAGCGGAGGCAGCCGCCTGCGAATGTGCTCGTCCCGGGCGGGCTGGCTTGCGGCCATGCGCCGACGGCGTTCGTCCGGGCAGCGCGCGCAGCTGACGCCTTCGCCTCGGCATCGCCTTGTGCGATGGCCAACGCGACGCCAGCCAGGCTGTATTCCTCCGTAGCCGCGGCGCGAATGGCAGCGCGGGGTTCTCTGATCCGGTTGTGGGGTGGAAAGCCGCAGGAGCAGCGACATCGGAGTGCCGCGTCGCGACAGGACCCTCGTGGCAGCGCGCCATGCGCGCGCCGCCCATGCAACGCTACTTCTTCAGCGACGCATCGTCGCCGGACTTCGTCGCGGCCGCATCCTTGGCCGGGCGGTCGCGATTTTTCTTCGCCCGGGTGACCAGATAGAAGGCCGATCCGACGAACAGGATGAACAGTCCGGCGACCCATGGCATCAGCGTGGTGTCCATGCAAAGCTCCGTGTGGTTATGCGGCCTCTAAAACACCACACCGCAGGTGAAGGGCTTGCTAGCCCGATGTGCGCAGCGACCGCGACCGCACCGGACTGAATGCGTCAGGGGGTTGCGCGACAAGCCTTGCCGCTCGATCCGCGACCGCGGTCCACGCCCTTAGAATCCACTGTGCCGCAGGGCCATACCGGCAGCGTTCCGCGTCGCATCGCGTGCGCGCCACGGTGGTTCCATGCCGCGCAGCGACGACGCTGCACGTTGCGGTATCCGTGTCCACTCAGGAGAGCCCAGATGATCAGCAAGAACACCATTTGCCTGTGGTTCGACGGCACCGCGCTGGAGGCCGCCACGTTCTATGCGCAGACGTTCCCCGACAGCGCGGTGCAAGCCGTGCATCACGCCCCTGGCGACTATCCCTCCGGCAAGCAGGGCGACGTGCTGACGATCCAGTTCACCGTGCTGGGCATCCCCTGCCTCGGCCTCAACGGCGGCCCGACGTTCCAGCACAGCGAGGCGTTCTCGTTCCAGGTGGCCACCGACGACCAAGCCGAAACCGACCGCCTGTGGAACGCGATCGTCGGCAACGGCGGCCAGGAAAGCGCCTGCGGCTGGTGCAAGGACAAATGGGGACTGTCGTGGCAGATCACCCCGCGCGTACTGACCGACGCGATCGCCGATCCCGATCCGGCAGCGGCCAAGCGCGCATTCGAGGCGATGATGGGCATGACCAAGATCGACATCGCCGCGATCGAGGCTGCACGGCGCGGTTGAGGCCTGCCCATGCCTCGCGACCCGGCCGGCCGCCGCGGACGGCACTGCGCAGATTCGCAAGCTCAATCGCCTCCAATCACGATTTCGTAGCTGGTGCCATTTCCCGCAGGCACAAATCACCGCATTTTTTGCGGCGATTAGGAACCGTAATCGCCGCATCGGCAAAACAGCCCTTTTTGCGCCGCTTTTGGGGGGAACCCCCAGTGCCCGCTCAGTAATTGTTGCTTGACTGCCAGACCTCGGACTGCAATAAATGACCTCCGGGTCATTTATTAAGGAAGCATGCCATGGCCGAAGTACTGATCGTGGGCGCCGGTCCCACCGGGCTCACTCTGGCGTTGTGGCTGACCCGGCAGGGCGCGCGCGTGCGCCTCATCGACAAGAGCGCCGGCCCGGGCGAGACCTCGCGCGCCATGGCGGTGCAAGCGCGCACCCTCGAGCTGTACCGGCAAGTGGGCATTGCGGACGCGGTCGTCGCCGCCGGCCATCGCACTCCAGCGATGAACCTGTGGGCACGCGGCAAGCGCCGCGCGCGGATCGCGCTGCAGGATTCAGCAGCAGGCATCTCGCCCTATCCGTTCGTGCTGGTGTATCCGCAGGACCAGCATGAGCGCCTGTTGATCGCCCAGCTCCAGGCGCTGGGCGTCGCCGTCGAGCGCACTACCGAACTGCTCGCCTTCGAGGACCACGGCGATGGCGTCGCCGCGCGCCTGCGCCTGCCAGACGGCAGCGAGCAGGCCGCGGACTTCAGCCATCTGGCCGCATGCGATGGCGCGCGCTCGCCGGTGCGCCACCAGCTCGGCATCGGCTTCGAAGGCGGCACCTACAAGCAGGTGTTCTACGTCGCCGATGTCGAACTCGGCGGCCTGCAGTCGATGGACGAAGCGCACGTCGCGCTGGGCGACGGCGACTTCATCCTCGTGCTGGCCTACAGCAAGCGCGGGCACTACCGGCTGATCGGCACCGTGCGCGACGCGCGCGCCGACCGGGCCGAGCACCTGACCTTCGCCGACGTCAGCCAGGACGCCATCCGCAGCCTCGGCGTGCGCATCGACCGGGTCAACTGGTTCTCGACCTATCGCGTGCACCATCGCGTCGCCGACGCCTTCCGCCGCGGCCGCGTGTTCCTGCTCGGCGATGCCGCGCACGTCCACAGTCCGGTCGGCGGCCAGGGCATGAACACCGGCATCCTCGACGCCATCAACCTGTCCTGGAAGCTCGCCGACGTGCTCCAGGGCCGCGCGTCCGACGCCGTGCTCGACAGCTACGCCGCCGAGCGGCAGGCCTTCGCCCGCACCCTGGTCAACACCACCGACCGCGCCTTCACCCTGGTCACCGCCGAAGGCAGCGTCGCCGGTTTCGTCAGGACCTATCTCGCCCCGACCCTGGCCAGCCTGGCCTATCGGTTGCGCAACGTCAGCGAACTGATGTTCCGCACCGTGTCGCAGACGATGTTGAACTATCGCGACAGCCCACTGAGCGCCGGCAAGGCCGGTGCCGTCGAAGGCGGCGATCGCCTGCTGTGGGTGCAGACCGCGGACGCCGACAACTACGCAGCGTTGCCGCAGATCGGCTGGCAGCTGCACGTCTACGGCAGCGCACAGCCCGCACTGCAGGCCTGGTGCGACGCGCGCGACATCGCCCTGCGCGTCTTCGCATGGCAGCCCGACCATCATGCTGCCGGCTTCGCGCAGGACGCGGCCTACCTCGTGCGTCCCGACGGCTATGTCGCCTTCGCCACGGCCGATGCATCGCCCGCGGCGCTGGATGCGTATCGTGTGTCCCACGGATACAGCCAGCACTGAGCATCGAGACCGCATGACGCAACCGACGACCCCCAAATGGAAACGCCGCAAGGACGACCGCCCTGCGGAGATCCTGAGCGCCGCGCTCGACGCGTTCGCCGAGAACGGCTTTGCCGAAACCAAGCTGGCGGACGTGGCCAAGCGCGCAGGCGTGGCGAAAGGCACGCTGTACCTGTATTTCGACAACAAGCAGGACCTGTTCGCCGCGGTCGTGCGCCACGGGCTGCTGACCAGCCTCGCCCCGATCGAGGAAGCCGCCGCCAGCTTCGAAGGCGGGCTCGCCGAACTCACCACCCTGCTGCTGGCGCGCGCCGCCGAGCGCATGGGCGACCAGCGTCTGCCGGCAATCATGCGCATGGTGATCGGCGAGAGCCGCGCGTTTCCGGAACTGGCCCGCATCTGGCACGCCGAGGCCATCGACCGGGTGATGTCCACCGTCGCCGGCCTCATCGAAAAAGCCCAGGCGCGCGGCGCGGCCCCCGCCGGCGATCCGAAGCTCTACGTGCTGTCGATCATGGGGCCGATGCTGATGGCGATGCTGTTCCACCAGGTGTTCGGCAGCGACAGCGCGCATGCGCCGGACCTCGGCGCACTGGCCGCGCAGCACGGGCGGTTGCTGTTGCACGGGATCGAGCCGAGAGCCGGTGCCGGATGAGCGGAGATCGGACTTCGCCGCTCCCTTCCGCGCCGCTCGACCTGCGCCATCGCCCCCCATCGCATCGATCCCACTTCCGATGAAAAACCCCTACTACAACGGCCCCGTCAGCGACCACTTCGATGGCGTGCGCTTCTTCAATCCCGGCCAACCGACCATCGACAATTCGCTGGGCAAGGTACTGCGCTGGAAAGCCGCCATGGCTACCGTGCCCTGGCCCGCGCAAGTCCCGGTGACCCCCAGCGTCCCTGCGCAGCGAAGCGACCGCATCCGCGTCACCATGGTTGGCCATGCCACCCTGCTGATCCAGATGGCCGGCATCAACCTGCTCACCGATCCGGTCTGGTCGCAACGCGCAAGCCCCTCGCAGATCGCCGGTCCGAAGCGGGTCACGGCGCCAGGCGTGACCTTCGCGGATCTGCCGCCGATCGATGCGGTCCTGCTCAGCCACAACCACTACGACCACTTCGACATCGCAACCTTGCGCAAGCTGCATCGCGCGCATCGCCCGCTGTTCGTGATGCCGCTGGGCAACGACCTCCTGCTGCGCAACAGCGTTCCCGAGGCACGGATCGAAACCGGCGACTGGCACGATCGGCTCCCGATCGGCGCCAACGCGACGGTGACCCTCACCCGCGCCAACCACTGGTCCAGCCGCGGCGTGCGCGACCGCAGGATGGCGCTGTGGTGCGGCTTCTTCATCGAAACGGCGCGGGGTTCCGTCTGGTTCGCAGGCGACACCGGCTATGGCGACGGCGCCATCTTTCGCGAGATCCGCAGCAGATGCGGTGCGCCCGATGTCGCGTTGATCCCCATCGGCGCCTACGCGCCGCGCTGGTTCATGGCGCCACAGCACATCGACCCCACCGAAGCCGTGCGCATCTTCCAGGACACCGGCGCCCGGCATGCCCTGGGCATCCACTGGGGCACCTTCCAACTCACCGACGAAGGCCGCGAAGCGCCGCGCGAGGCGCTGTCGGACGCGCTACGCCTGGCAGGTATCGCCGCGGCCAGCTTCGTCGCCGCCGAACCCGGGCAGGTCTTCGACTTCGCGGATCCGGCGGCAGCGTAGCGCTGCGCGCCTGCCGTTCCCGTCAATCGATCCGGCAAAGCGGCTTTTCCCCAGGCCGCAACGTCAGCACCCGCACGCCCGTGCGCGTCACCGCCACGGTGTGCTCGAACTGCGCCGACAGCTTGCCGTCGCGCGTATGCACCGGCCATTGATCCGGCAGCGCGCGGATCGCCGCGCGGCCACCAGTTCCTCGTCAACCATCCGCACCTTTGGCCCCTCCCCAGTCAGGAGGAGCCAGGCCTCGAGCGGAAGGAATGGCCAGCATGGCTAATCGCACCTTGCCTGCGGACTGGCTGGACGCAATTGGGCAATTTGATCATTATATCTTCCAATTAGGCCAAAGCCCTATCTTCCATCCGAGGCTCTACAAAACAACATGTCGAGCATTGCAATCACCGATCTCACTGTGTCCAGGGACATCGACAGCGTCTCGCGACCCGTTGTGGCCTTGAGTGCCACATCGGTAACCAAGGACTGGGAAAATGCGAAGCATCAGCACCGCAAGGCGCAGCTTATCTACTCCCTACGCGGCATCCTCAACTGCGAAATCGAAGACGGCGTCTGGATCGTGCCGCCGCAGTGCGCCATCTGGATACCGGGAGACTTGCCGCACGCGGCGCGGGGTACGGGTGAAACGGAATGCTATTGCCTGTTCGTCGAGCCGGACGCCGCACCGGATCTTCCGAAAACCTGTTGCACGATTTCGGTATCGCCATTGCTACGCGAGTTGCTACTGAAGGTGGCCGGTTTTCCTGAGTTGTACGCACTGGGGGGACGGGAAGACCGGTTGATTGCCGCCTTGCTCGATGAGTTGGTGGCGGCACCGGTGGAAGATCTGCATCTGCCCATGCCGCGCGACCTCCGATTGCGCCGCCTCGCGGAAATGATGCTGGCCGATCCCACGGACAAAACCTCGAAGGCCGATTGGGCCATTCGCATTGGCATGAGCGAGCGAAGCATGAGCCGTCTTCTGCTGCACGAAATCGGAATGAGCTTCGGGCGCTGGCGTCGGCAGCTGCATGTGATCCTTGCGCTTCAACGTTTGACCAAGGGAGAAAGCGTGCAAACGGTGGCATTGGAGTTGGGCTACGAAAACGCCAGCGGATTCGTCACCATGTTCCGCAAGGCAGTAGGCAAGCCTCCGGCACGCTACCTCTCGGATCGCATGAGCGGCGCCGAGCTTGCTTCCGTGCCCGGCATCATGCTCCCCGATGAAATCTCACCCTGATCGGATCAGGCTGTCCTGGCCCGTGACCACCGACCGCCCTCCATCGTCTGCTGTCCTTCCTTGCGGAATTGCCGGCATTTCGCACATGTCGTGGTGATGGTGAAGACCGACTCCTCGTCGAGCGCGAAGCCCTCCTCGGATGCCAGCGACTGCAGGTGTTCACGCAACGCCAGGTCTTCAATGAAAACCAGCCGCGCGCCACAATGGCATCGCAGTGTGTCGTGCTGGTCGTTCAGCGCCTCCGGTTTGATTGCATAGAACGCGCGCCCACGTGCGCCTTCCGTGCGAACCAACAACCCGGCAGTCCATAGATCATTCAGCGTTCGGTAGATCGATCCCGGCGCGAAGCTGTCGGATTGCGTGCTGAGGAGACGATACATCTGGTTGGCATCCAGACAGTTCGGTGTCGCCTGCTCCAGCGCGTTCAAGACTCTGGTACGAGCGAGCGTCGGTCGCAGTCGGCTCGCCAGCAATCGTTGTTCCTGAGACGACATCGGCGCTCCGGCCTCGGGATTGGCTGCTGCGGTGTGCTTCATCGTGTGTTTGCCTGACGGCAGGTTCTTGCTACCGAATGATGTAATCAGGTCAATGATCCGAGGTGGGTCATCGTGCGGTTCCATCTCTGTCTTCCTTCGCTATGCCGGATCTCCGGTTGTTTGTGACAATGCGGAGCGGCGTGGCTGATGGTTGGCCTCGAACATGGGCACGATGGCGGGGCCGCCGCCGCGCCCATATCCGTAGGAGCTACTGCGTACTGGCCTGTTCCCATCCGCCGCCGAGCGCCTTGAACACGCTGACCCGGGCGGAACCCACGCGCTGGTCGGCAGCGGCTACCTGCGACTTCGTGTCGATCAGACTGGTCTGCGCGACGATCACGTCGAGGTAGCTGATAGACCCGGCGCGGTAACGTTGGTCTGCCAACTGGAAGGCTTTCTCGGCCCGGTCGCGCGCTTCGATCAGCGCCTCACGCTGCTGCATCGCGGCCCCGTATGCACTCAACGATTGTTCGGACTCCTTCAGGGCATTCAGCACGGCGCCATCGAAGCTGGCCAGCGATGCCGCGTTTTGCGCCTTTGCCTGTGCGATGCGGCTACGTGCGGCGGTTGTGTTGGGGAAGCTCCAGGAGATCAGCGGTCCGAAGGAGAACGACCAGGTGCGATTGCCTTTTACGTAGTCGTTGCGCAGGTAGTCGCCAGAGGCGCCCAGCGTGACGCGCGGATAGAGGTCGGCAACTGCCACGCCGATGCGGGCGGTATCGGCGGCCAGTTGCCGCTCGGCCTGGCGCAAGTCCGGGCGGCGGCGCAGCAGCGCGGTGCCATCACCGATCGGCAGCGCCCCCGCGATCTCCGGCGCCTGGGTACAGGTGCGCGCCGACTCGGGCACTTGCGACGGCGTGCGGCCGATCAGCGCAGCCAGTTCGAACAACGCGGCATCGCGCTGACCCTGCAACGGCGGCAAGGCGGCCCGGGCCTGGGCCAACGTGACACCGGCCCGCTCCACATCCAGATGCGACGCCGAGCCGGCGTGTTCCTGGCGGCTGACCAGATCCAGGCTGCGCTGAGCCAGGTCGATGGACGCGTGTGCGACGCCGATGGATTCGCCATAGGTGCAGGCGTCCACATAGGCGCGCGTCGTCTCGGCGACGACGACGACCTTGGCTGCATCATGGGCGGCGGCGACTGCATCGGTGTCGTCGCCTGCGGCCTCGATGTCGCGCCTGACCCGGCCGAACAGGTCGAGTTCGTAGGAGACGTCGAGGCCACCGCTGTAGCTCCATTGTGTGGGCGCCTGGCCGGTGCCCGTCCACGTGGACTGGTCGCGGCCGTAGCCTGCGCCCGCCGACACGTTGGTCGAGGGAAACAGGCCACCGCGCGCTTCCTTGTAGATGGCCCGTGCGCGGTCGAGGTTGGCCAGCGTCACGCGCAGGTTGGTATTGGCCGACAGGGCTTCCTGCACCAGATCGTCGAGTGCCGGATCGGCATACAGCTTCCACCAGTCCGCCGGCAGTGATGCAGCGGAGTCCGTATCGGCCGGCTTGCTGACGAAGGGGCCTGCCGCGGTTTCCGGCGTGGCCGGAGCGCGATAGTCGGGGCCGCTGGCGCAGCCTGCGGTGATCACGGCAACGGCAATGGCCATGAAGGCAGCGCGCCGAGGGGGAAACATGGCTGGATGCGAAGCAGTCGTCATGGCAGCAATCGGTTTAGAGCGCGACATCGGGGGCCTCCGCAGTGGCGAGTTCGCGGGCACGGGGACTCTCCGCTGCCGCCCGGTGATCCTTGGCGATGAAGCTGTAGATGGTGGGCAACACGAACAGCGTGAAGAAGGTGCCGACCAGCATGCCCATCACCACCACGATGCCGATGGAGAAGCGGCTGGCCGAACCCGCGCCATCTGCGAACAGCAGCGGCACCAGGCCGGCGACCATCGCCGCGGTGGTCATCAGCACGGGGCGCATACGCACCGCTGCGGCCTTCTCGATGGCCTCGATGCGGCTCAAGTTTTCGTGATGCTGGATGTGGTTGGCGAAGGTGACCATCAGGATGCCGTGCTTGGAGATCAGGCCGATCAGCGTGACCAGTCCGATCTGGGTGTAGATGTTGAGCGTCGCGTAGCCCAGCCACAGCGGCACCAACGCGCCGCAGATCGCCAGCGGCACCGTCACCAGGATCACCAGCGGGTCGCGCAGGCTCTCGAACTGCGCCGCCAGCACCAGGAAGATGACCACCAGCGCGAAGCAGAACGACACCAGCAGGCGGTTGCCTTCCTGCACGAACTGGCGGCTGTCGCTGAGCCAGTCCACGCTGGTGCCGGGCGGCAGCGGTTGCGATTGCAGGAACGCCACGGCGTCACCCATGGTCACGCCCGGGGCCGGCAGCATTTCCAGCGTGGCCGAGTTCATCTGGCCGAACTGGGTGAGCTGGTTGGCCTGCGGACGCATTTCGACGCGGGTCACGGTCGATAGCGGTACCAGCGCGCCGGAGGTCGCCTTGACGTAGAAGCGCCCGAGGTCTTCCGGCGTCATGCGTTCGCCGCCGCGCACCTGCGGGATCACGTCGTAGGAACGGTCGTGGAAGTTGAAGCGGTTGACGTAGTTCTCACCCACCAGCACGGCCAGGGTGTCGGCGATGGACTGCATGGTCACGCCCATTTCGCTGGCCTTCGCATTGTCGATGCTGATATGCGCCTGCGGACTGTCGTAGGACAGGTCGTTCTGCACGTAGAGGAACAGTCCGCTGGCATAGGCGGCGGTCTTGATCTTCTCGCCGGTCTCGTACAGCGTCTTGAAGTCGTCGGGCGAGCGCAGCACCATCTGCACCGGCAGGCCGCCGCTGGAACCCGGTAGCGGGGGCAACTGCACGGCGGTCAGCGTCTCGCCGTCAATCGCACCGCCGGCAGCCTGGATCTGGCCTTGGATGTCGGCGGCCGATCGCTTGCGTTCCGACCAATCCTTGAGGATTGCGCCGCCCACCATCATGTTCTGGCCGCCGGCATAGTCGCCGATATTCATGAAGCTGCTATCGAACTCCGGAATCGACTCGAACAGCTTTTCGATCTGCTGGGCATAGTGGGCGGTGTAGCCCACGCCGGCATACTGCGGCGCCTTGGTGACGACGATGACGGCGCCCTGATCCTCGGTCGGCGCCAGTTCGTGGCGGGTGCCGGTGAACAGCACCACGATGGCGGCCAGCACGACCGCGCCGACCAGCAGCACCGCCCCGCGAGCGGCCAGCGTGCGGCCCAGCAGGCGTCCATAAAATGCGGTCAGCCCTTGCATGGTGTGTTCGACCCGCTTCGCCAGCCGTCCCTCGCCTTGCTTGGAACTGAGCAGCATCGAGCTCATCACCGGCGAGAGCGTCAGCGCGACGATCCCCGAGACGAGCACCGAGCCAGCCAGCGTGAAGGCGAACTCCTTGAACAGGGTGCCGGTCAGCCCGCCCATCATGCCGATCGGCGCATAGACCGCCGCCAGCGTAATGGTCATGGCGATCACCGGCCCGACGATTTCGCGCGCGCCGAGCAGTGCCGCACGCACGGGTGTCAGTCCTTCCTCGATGTGGCGATGGATGTTCTCCACCACGACGATGGCATCGTCCACCACCAGGCCGATCGCCAGCACCATCGCCAGCAGCGTCAACAGGTTGATCGAGAAGCCGCAGGCCAGCATCAGTGCCGCGGTGCCGACCAGCGACAGCGGAATGGTGACGACCGGGATGATGACGGCGCGGAAGGTGCCGAGGAACAGGAAGATCACCACGATCACGATCACGATGGCTTCGATCAGCGTGTGTTTCACTTCCTCGATGGAGGCGTTGACGAAACGTGCCACGTCGTAGTTGGGTGCCACCGTCAGTCCCGGCGGCGCCATCGCACGGATCTTGGGCAGCAGTTCGTTGGCCCGCTTGACGATCTCCAGCGGATTGCCATCGGGCGTCGGCTGGAGGGCAACGAAGATCGCGGGGACGCCGCTAGCGAACGAGAGATTGTTGTAGTTCTGGCCACCGACTTCCATCGTGGCGACATCCGACAGCCGCACCACGCCGCCGCCGGGGCTGGACTTGATGACCATCTGGCGGAAGTCCTCGACACCGCGCAGGTCGGTGGCGGCGCTGATGTTGGTGACGGTCAGCGCGCTCTTGAGCTGGCCTGGCGCGGCCTGCACGTTGTTGGCGCGCAGTGCGGCCGAAATCTCGCCGGCCGACAGTCCATGTGCGGCCAACCCTACCGGATCGATCCAGATGCGCATGGCCAGCGCCTGACCGCCGAAGACGTCGGCCGAGGCCACGCCGGGAATGCTGGTGAACAGCGGTTGCGCCACCCGGGATGCGAAATCCGTCACCTGCGGGATCGACAGCGTCTTGCTGTAGAAGGCGACGTACTGCACGGCGGTGCCGCCCTCGGTGGACTTGGCGATGACCGGATCGGTGACGCCGGCCGGCAACTGGTACTTGACCTGCTGCACCTTGGCGAGGATCTCGGTCATCGCGCGATCGGCGTTGGCGTTGAGCACCAGCCGCGCCTTGATCTCGCTCTTGCCCTGCGTGGTAGTCGAACTGAGGTATTCGATGCCGCTGGCCGTGGCGATGGACTGCGCGATCGGGGTGGTGACGAAGCCCTGCATCACGTCCTGGGTCGCACCCGGAAGCTTGGTGCTGACCGTGACGGTGGCATTTTCCAGATAGGGGTACTGCCGCACGGGCAGCAGGAACATGGCGGTGGCGCCCATCAGCAGGATCAACAGGCTGACGACCAAGGCCAGGATGGGGCGGCGGATGAAGATGTCGGTGAAATGCATGGCGCCGTCCTCTATCGTGCGCCAGCGGCGGAAGCGGCCGCCGGGGCGGCATGCGGCGCTGCGGCGGCAGGCGCGGGCGCATTGATCTTCACCGTCGCGCCGGGCGGCAGCCGATTCTGGCCGGCCATCACCACGACGTCGCCGGGCTTGACGCCCTGGGTCACCAGGACGTCCTCGCCGAGCCGGCGACCAGTGACGACCGGCACGGCGACCGCCTTGCCGATTCCCTGCGCGTCGGCGCCTTGCACGAGCACCACGCTGTCACCGGAGGCCGACGTCTGGATCGCCGTCAGCGGCAACACGATGGCGTCGGTCGTGGCGGGCAACGCCAGCCGCGCCGTCGCGTACATGCCGGACTTCAGCAGCCGGTCGGCATTGGGCAACAGTGCCTGCACGGCCACATTGCGGGTTTCGCCGTCGATGCGTGGTTCGATGGTGCTGATCGTGGCGTTGAACAGCCGACCTGGTGCTGCATCTACCGTCACCTGCACCGGTGCGCCCGGCGTCAGCTTGGGCAAGTCCTGCTGGGGCAGCGTGAAGTTCACGTAGAGCGGGTCGAGCTGGGTCAGCGTGGCGATCGCATCGCCGGCATTGAGGTACTGGCCGGGATTGATGCGCCGGAGGCCGATCTGGCCGGAGAACGGCGCACGAATGCTTTTTTGCTGGATACGTGCGTCCAGTTGCCGGACTGCCGCGACGGCCTGAGCCGCCTCTGCCTTGCGTTGTTCGAGCAATTCGCGCGGCTCGGCGCCGGTGGGCGCCAGTTCCTGCGAGCGCCGTAATTGCGCCTGAGCGAAGTCGGCCTTGGCCGCAGCAGCGGCACGATCCGCTTGCTCGGGAGCGTCGTAGAGCTGAATCAGCACCGCCCCTTCCTTCACGGACTGGCCGGCGTCGAAATGGATGGCGGTCACGCGGCCCGAAGTGTCGGGCGCCAGCAGCACTTCGCGAACGGCTTGCAAATTGCCGACGGCCTGCAGCTCCTCGGCCACGCCGCGAGGTTCGGCGCGGATCGTCGAGACCGGCATCGGCGGCATCGCGTAGTGTTCAGCGCCACCGCTGCGGGTGGTGCGCCAGGCATACAGCAGGCCGAAGACCACGACCAGGCCAACAACGCTGACGACAATGGGTTTGGCACGGGAGACAACGGCGGTACTCATGCGTTCCTCCCGGCGACAACGGGAATTGGGGTGGCGCGTGACCGGCTGTGCGGGGCCGATCCACCAAGGCAAAGCGAATGCATGGGGGAATTTCCTCGGGAAGAACGGGGTTCTCGTTCGGCCGGCCAAGCACGCTGGGTGGAGGCATGGCAGACCACGATGAAGCGCAGCCTATCCGCGTGGGCACACTTCTACATTGCGAAAAAAGGAAAATTTATTTCGCAATACGGCCAAAGACCCAGGGGCGAGCGCATTTGGCCTAAGTGAATAACAATCTGGCCTAATTTCACCATCATGCTCATGCCGCTCTATTGTTAAATAGGACGTCTAAACGCAAATGAGTATTGTTAATGTCCGCCCTCACAACTGCCGGGAAGCCCCGTTGGCCAGTCGCTACGCGCACAGAGCGCGCCAGTCATCCTCATCTGGATGGGCAGTACAAGGGCGCCATCAGGAGCGCGTCCCGCACCGTGCTTGGCTCGGCAGTTGCGGCGGCCGTTTTCATTAGCGCGCAGGGCGCATTCGCCGCCGAGCCAGCGCAGCTGCAAAACGAGGCCGAGGGGAAAACGTCTCAGGAGGGGACGACCTTGCCGGCCATCACCGTAACGCGCCGCGTGGATCCGGCGGCGACCGAGGGTACGGACTCCTACACCACGGGCGCGACGGCAGCGGCGACGCGCCTGCCGCTGTCGCTACGGGAAACCCCGCAGGCGGTAACGGTGATCACCCGCCAGCGCATGGACGACCAGCAATTGAATTCGGTGCAGGGCGTGCTGGAGAACACCACGGGCGTCTCGCCGTACCAGTCCGACAGCGAACGGACGAGTTTCTATTCGCGTGGTTTCCTGATCAACAACGTTCAGTACGACGGCATCCCCACCGTCGTCGGCGACATCGTCAATGGGAGCGGCATCGGCTCCCTCGATACCGCGTTCTACGATCGTGTCGAGGTCGTGCGCGGCGCCTCCGGCTTGCTGACGGGCACCGGCAATCCCTCGGCCGCCATCAACCTGGTGCGCAAACGACCGACCCGTGACTTCTCGGCAGCCGCCTCGCTTGGTGCCGGGAGTTGGGACACCTACCGGGGCATGGGCGACCTCTCGACGCCGTTGACCGAAGACGGCCGCATCCGCGCGCGCGTGGTGGGGACGTACCAGGACGGACACTCGTACCTCAACGGCTACAAGCCGAAGAGGAAGTCGTTCTACGGCATCATCGAGGCAGATCTGACACCAGACACGACGGTGAGCCTGGGCTATGACTATCAGGACATCACGCCGAAGGGCTCCACCTGGGGAGGCTTGCCGCTATGGTTCAGCGACGGCACGCAGGCGGAGTATTCGCGCTCCAGGAACTACGCGCAGGACTGGAGCCATTGGGACAACACCCTCAAGACGGCATTTGCCGAGATCGAACACCGCTTCGACAACGGGTGGAAACTCCGGGCCGTCGCCAACCAGTACCGCACCGACTACGATGCCGAACTCCTCGGCCTGATCGGCCGCCCCGATCGCGCCACGGGACTGGGCTTCTATCCCTACGGGGCTTATCCGGTAGCACTGGCGTCCGAAGGTAGCAGCCGTCAAAACACCTTCGACGTGATGGCGAGCGGCCGCTTCGAACTGCTGGGCCGCCAGCACGACCTGGTGGTGGGTGCGACGAGTTCGCGCCGCACGGCCAGCCAGGAGGATATCGCTCCGTTCTATCCAGGCTTTGCGCCGGTCAACGTCTATACGCTGAGCCCTGCCTTTCCCCGCCCTGACTTCGATGCCATGGCGCGGATACCGACCCGCACCCGAATCAAGCAGAGCGGTGTCTATGGCGCAGCCCGGTTCTCGCTGGCCGAGCCGCTGAAACTCGTTGTCGGCGGCCGCTTCAGCAACTACGAAATCGACGATGCCGCCGGTGGTTCGTCGTTGCGCTACAAGGAGAGCAGCGAATTCACCCCGTATGCCGGCTTGATCTACGACATCGACAAGACCTATTCGGCCTACGTGAGCTACACAGGCATCTTCAACCCGCAAACCGACTATCGCGACAGCAGCGGCAACGTGCTCACGCCGTCGAAGGGGAAAACCAAGGAAATCGGCCTCAAAGGCGCTTACATGGACGGGCGTCTGAATGCGTCGGTGGCCTTGTTCGACACCGAGTTGGACAACGCTGCACAGATGGTCGCGGGAACCTATACGCCGGGCGGTGCCCAAGCCTACAAGGGCGCGGACGGGACGAAGTCGCGCGGGATCGAGCTGGACCTGCAGGGCGAACTGGCGCGCGGCTGGAACATCTACGCGGGGATCGCCCATTTCACCGCGCAGGATGGCGATGGCGTCCGCCTGAATTCGCAACTGCCGCGCACTACGGCCCAGCTTTTCAGCACCTACCAGTTGCCTGGAGAGTGGAGCAAGTTGACGCTGGGCGGAGGCGTCAAATGGCAAAGCCGCTTCTACCAGGCGCCCAACACTGGCACCAGTTCGTTGGGCGGGGAACAGGGGTCTTATGCCCTGGCATCACTGATGGGGCGTTACTCCATCACGAAGCAGACCGACGTGGCCGTCAACGTCAACAACGTTTTCGACAGGAAGTACGCGCTACAGAAAGGCGATTTCGACACCGTAGGTTATGGCGCACCACGCAACGTGATGGTGACGCTGAACTACAGGTATTGATTTTCGCTCAGGCGAACGCTTCAGCCGTTGGAAATCCTCAGACATATCGCCATTGATTACCGAGACAGCTCCCATGCCCCTTCAGTTCCCCCCACGCCCCGCACAAGACCTGGCCGTGAACAACGCAAACAGGGTCGCCTTGTTCTGGTTGACGACAGCCGCTGGCGCCGTGCTTTTTGTCACCTTCCAGCTGTTCTTTTACGTAAACGACTTTGTGAGAGCGCACGGAGCGACACCGGCGATTACGTTTGAGCCCAACGTACTGTGGATGTTTTCCGCGTTCTATGGTTGCTGGATCGTCACGGTGCTTCTCGCACTGATCGGAACCCGCAAGGCCCAGTGGGTTGCGCTGGTCCTCGGCAGCCTGCTTGTCGTCCTGAATACCCTCGGGGGAATCTCCGACGGGTTGCGCGACGGTTGGCACATTGCCTTTTCGGCAGTGTTCTTCATTACGTTGCCCGGCGTGTTCGCCATTGCGGCGACTTGGCGGCACATCAAAAACAAAGGAAACGGCCATGTTGATGAACAGTTCTGACTTCCCTTTGGTCTGGATGAATTTTGCGCAAGAATCCGGACATGATCACGAGAAGGACTTCGACGAACTCGAGGAAAATCTGCGGCGCGGGGAGCCCTTCGTGCTCTTGACCGATACCGCGCCTGCTGAAGACCATGAGCACTCGCCGGAAGAAAAGAAACGCACCGCGCTGTGGATGAAGAAGCACAAGCTTGAATTGCGAAGGCTGGTTCTGGCAATGATCCTGGTCGAACCCAACTCGGCAAAACGTCTTGGTTTCAAGGCATTTGCGGTCCTTTTTGCCAAGTTCTGGGGCTACCCTCTACTGCTTGCCGCTTCGCGTGAGCAGGCAATAGAGATGGCGGGAGAACTGCTCCCAAAGGACGGAAGGCCATCCAGCTGATGGCCCACGCTGGCGTCCGATCTCCCATGAAACCCTGTCGCAGCGCACTGTCGCAGCGAGCTGCCGCCCTGACCGTTGTTCGCCGGCGATACCAGCTACGGCGATGACGCCATCTTTAGCGAGATCCGCGACAGGTACGGCGCGCCCGATGTGGCGTTGATCCCCATCGGCATTTACGCACCGCGCTGGTTCATGGCGCCCCAGCACATCGACCCCGCCGAAGCCGTGCGCATCTTCCAGGACACCGGCGCCCGGCAGGCCCTGGGCATCCACTGGGGCACCTTCCAACTCACCGACGAAGGCCGCGAAGCGCCGCGCGAGGTGCTCCAGCCATGCTGTCTTCGCATCTCGCGCGGACGTAGACCGTCTGGTAACGACGGCTACGCCTCGACCAGGCACGCCTGCCGGCGCGGCAGACACACACCCGGCCCGATCGTGGCACTGGCGATATGCTGTACGCCGTTCCCGGCAACCTGCAGCATGTCCCCGATCAAGTTCGGCATGTGGAGCACCATCCTGTTGCTCGGCAGCCTTCACGGCGTGCTGGGCGCGGTCTTGCTGTCGCTCGCCCCGGCCAACCGCAGCGCCAACCGCTGCCTGGCGGCCTTGCTGTTGGTGGTGGTGGCGCTGGTCACCCCGTACACGCTCGGCTACGCCGGCGTCTACGATGCCTACCCGCAGCTGACCTACGCGCCCTTCTCCTGGGAGCTGGCGATCGGCCCCTTGGTGTGGATGTACGTGCGCCAGCTGGCGCATGCGCGCCTGCCGCGCTACTGGTACTGCCATCTGCTGCCCGGGGCGCTGCAAGGCCTCTACTACAGCGTGCTGTTCACCTGGCCGCTGTCGCGCAAGTGGGCCTGGGACGCGCAAGTCCAGCAGCCCTGGGGGCAGCCGGCGCAGGACGCGCTGGTGCTGCTGTCCCTCGCCATCTATCTGGGCCTGGCCTGGCGCCAGTACCTGGACTATCAACGCTGGTTGGAACAGCACAGCGGCGCACGCGAGGAACTGAGGCTGTCCTGGCTGCGCGGTTTCCTGGTCGCCGCCTCGCTGCTGGTGCTGCTGCGGCTGGGGTTCACCGTCACCGATCGGCTGCTGCGGCCGCTGTCCTACTTCGACGAATTCCCGCGCTACCTGGGCCTGGTGCTGCTGATGTACTACCTGGGCCTGGAAGGCTGGCGGCATGCGCGCGTCGCCTATCCGCAGCGCGCATCGGCACAGGCCGCGGCCGACGTCACCGCGACGGCGCCCGAGACGGCGCCCGAGACGGCGCAGCCAGTAGAGCTCGTCGAACCGGTCGAGCTCGTCGAACCTGACACAACCACAACAACCGGCGCAGGCACGGAGAAGGACTGGGCCGCGCTGGGCCAGCGCTTCGCCGCGCAGGTCGCCGCGCAAGGCTGGTGGCGCGAGCCGGAGCTGAGCCTGGGCGAACTGGCGCGGCGCCTGGGCACCAACAGCAACTACCTGTCGCGGGCGTTGAACGAAGGCCTGGGCCAGAGCTTCAGCGAGTTTCTCAACCGCCAGCGCATCGCCGAGGCGCAGGCGCTGCTCGCCGGCGACGACGACGTACTCGCCATCGCCCTGCGCGTGGGCTTCGGCTCCAAGGCCAGCTTCAACCGCGTGTTCCGCGCCTACGTCGGCCGCACGCCCAGCGACTACCGCCGGGCGCAACGTCCCATCGCCTGAAAAACATGGCGCACAGGCGCTTTTGAGTCGCTACCGCGGCGAGCGTCGCGCAGGCTGGGCGCTCTTCCGAGGATCGCCCATGCCCCCGCTCCTGCTCCGTCTGTGCGCCTGGCCGCTGCGCCTGGCGCTGCTGCTGTCTGCCCCGCTTGCGCATGGCGCCATCCCAGCGCCTGCCGACCTGCCCGCCGATCCGCACGCGGACAGCCCCCTGCCCGGCGCCGGCTTGGCCGCCGATGTCGAGCTGCTGCGCCAGGCCTATACCGCCCTGCACCCGGGCCTCTACCGCTACGTCGGCGAAGCGGAGATGGCGCGCCGCTTCGATGCGCTGCGCGAGCAACTGCGCAACGGCGCCACCCTGGGCCAGGCGTACCTGGCATTTTCCCGGTTCACCGCAGGCATCCGCTGCGGCCACACCTATCCCAACTTCGCCAACCAGCCCGAGCCGATCCGGCGGGCCCTGTTCGAGCACGCGGGCCTGTTGCCGTTCCAGTTCGTGTGGCTGGACGGGCGCATGGTGGTCACCCGCGACGGCAGCGTCCCGGCACGCCTGCCGCGCGGCACGCAGGTGCTGGCGATCGACGGTATCCCGACAAGCCGCATCCTGTCGGCACTGATGCAGGTGGCGCGCGCCGATGGCGGCAACGACGCCAAGCGTGTCGCGCAGATGCAGATACAAGGCCGCGAACGGACCGAGGCATTCGACGTCTACCTGCCGCTGCTGTTCCCGCAGATCGGACGCAACCCGCTGCTGCGCGTGCAGCTGCCCGGCGAGCGCGCGCCACGCAACGTGCGCGTGCAAGGCTTCGCTCCCGCGCAACGCAGCGCGATGGCCAGCGTGCGCGAACGCAGCAGCGATGCACCGGCATGGACGATTCGCATGCAGACCCCGCAGCTGGCGGTGCTGAGCATGCCCGACTGGGCGCTGTACGACAGCGCCTGGAACTGGCGCGACTTCCTGGACACCACCTTCGCCGATCTGGAGGCGCGCCAAGTGCCGGCCCTGGTGATCGACCTGCGCGGCAACGAGGGCGGACTGGACGAGGTCGGCAACGCGCTGCTGGCGCGCCTGACCGAACAACCGCTGGCGTTGCCGCAGATCCGCCAGTTGGTGCGCTACCGGCGCGTGCCCGACGCGCTCGCGCCGTACCTGAGCACCTGGGACGCCTCCTTCCGCGACTGGGGCGACGCCGCGCAGCCCTACGACGACCACTACTATTCACTGACCCGCTGGCAGCCGGCGACCGCGAACGTCGTCGTGCAACCGCAGGCGCCGCATTACCGCGGCAAGGTGTTCGTGCTGATCGGCCCGGACAACAGCTCGGCCACCTTCAAATTCGCCGACCAACTCAAGGCCAGCGGCCTGGCGACGCTGGTCGGCCAGAGCACTGGCGGCAACCGCCGCGGTATCAACGGCAGCGCGTTCTTCTTCCTGCACCTGCCGCATTCGGGCATCGAACTGGATCTGCCGCTGGTCGGCCAGTACCCGGCCGACGCGCAACCCGATGCCGGCATCGTCCCGGATGTGGCGGTCGCACCCGGCATCGCCGATATCGCCGCGGGTCGCGATGCGGAAATGGCCGCGGTCCTGAAAGCATTGGCTGGCATGCCGGGCGCGCCGCCTTCGTCGCCGCCAGGGAACGCGCTGTAGCAGCGCTGCGGATCGGCGCGTTGATCGGCCGACGCTGCTGCCGCCGCTTCGCGCCGCCAGCGACAGCGCCAAATGCGTAGGCCCTTGTCGCCGGCGTCTGCCGCGACACGCAGCAAGCACACGCTGCGTACGCATCACTCAATCGGGCAAAGCGGCTTCTCTCCAGGCCGCAACGTCAGCACCCGCACGCCCGTGCGCGTCACCGCCACGGTGTGCTCGAACTGCGCCGACAGCTTGCCGTCGCGCGTATGCACCGGCCATTGATCCGGCAGCGCGCGGATCGCCGCGCGGCCCTGGTTGAGCATCGGCTCGATGGTGAACACCATGCCTTCCTGCAGTTCCAACCCGGTGCCGGCATGGCCGTAGTGCAGGATCTGCGGATCTTCGTGCATCTCGCGGCCGATGCCGTGCCCGCAGTATTCCTTCACCACGCTGTAGCCGTGCTCGCGCGCATGGCGGGCGATGGCGTGGCCGATGTCGCCCAGGCGCGCACCGGGGCGCACCGCGGCGATGCCCTTCCACATCGCCTGGTAGGTCGCCTGCACCAGCCGCCGCGCCGGATAGGCGACCTCGCCGACCAGGTAGGTGGTGCTGGAGTCGGCGATGTAGCCGTTCTTCTCCAGCGTGATGTCCAGGTTGACGATCTGCCCGCTGCGCAGCACGTCGTCGGCTGACGGCACGCCGTGGCAGACCACGTCGTCGATCGACGCGTTGAGCACGAACGGGAATCCGTACTGGCCCTTGCTGGCCGGCCGCGCGCCCAGCTCATCGACGATCATCCGTTCGACGAAATCGTTCAGTTCCAGCGTGCTGCGGCCTTCCAGCGGCAGCTGGTCCAGCGCATGGAACACCTGCGCCAGCAACCGGCCGGACTCGGCCATCAGCGCAAGCTCGTCCGGCTGCTTGATCACGCCCGTCCCGATTTCAACGCCTGCGGTTGCACCCCGGCCGCACGCAGCTCGCGCGCCACCAGGTCCTGGAACGACAGCTCCGGATGCATCTCGCACAGCATGCCGATCCTGATCCAGAAAGTGGCCTGCGCATTGATCGAGCGGCTGGTCACCGTGCAGGCGCGGCGTAGTTGGTCGTGCAACTCGTCGTCGATGTTGACGATGCCCATGGGGTGCATCCCGCAGCGAGAGGATGCATGGATCGTATACGTTTCGTATATATCCGCGCAACCGCCATCGATGCCGCGCATGTGCAAGTCAGCCAGGCGGGCGTGATCGCGCGGCAATCCGCCGAGCCGGCACCGCCGCGCGAGGTTGCGCCACCCGCAGCGCATGACAACGGGCAAAAAAAACCCCGCCGAAGCGGGGTCATGCCGTGCGGCTGCAGCGCATCAGACGCTGGACATCAGGCCGATGCTGAAACCCGACACCTGGCTGATCCGCCCACGCCACAGACAACCGTTGACCGGAAACTCGCCGCCCGTGGCCACGACCCGCGCATCGGCGAGGTGGACGAACGTGGCCGGCTTCAGCTCGCTCTGCTCGTAGATGTCGCGGTACGGCTGGAACCGCTCCTGCAGCGGCGCGACCAACTCGTCGGGCGCCACCTCGGTGATCGACTCGGTCAGCCGCTGCATGAACTCCTTGCCGCCGATCAGCATGCCGGAGATGGTGCTGCCGCCCACCGTCAGCGTCAGCCCGATCTGCACGCCCAGGTTCGCGATCGCCACCAGATCCTGCAGCAGGTAGTCGGGATGATGGGCAGCGGCGAGCAGCGCATCGGTATCCAGCGCCGCGGTCGATTGTTCTTCGTGTTGTGACATGTGTCCTCTCCCTTCGAGTCGCCACGGCGATCCCATGGTCGCATGAGGGTATACAGATCCGCGGGCGCCTGCATGACGATGCTTTCTCATCGCGAGGGCGGTCGTGTTCAGGGGTCTCCCAATCGCGGCAATGTGGCTATGCGTGCCTGTGAAAGCCGACGCACCGGATGGGAAGTGCCACGGAAATTCCGTCTGTGGCACCACGCCACAGGCATGCATTCCCCGCTAGCCGAATCTGATCGCGATTCGGCCGACGCCACCAAACACTCAAGCGGCCGCATACCTCTGCGGCCGCGGGCGGCACGCCTAAGTCGACAACTTGCGCGAACGCTTCTTCTGGATCGTGGACCGCACTTCAGAATCTTGCACGCAAATCCTGCATCCGGGTTGCAACCGCGCGCTGGCGATTTCCCGCCAGCTAAGCGGCCATCCCTTCAAGCGCGGCGGCAGCCTGTTCGAGCCCGCCCAGGATGGCGTCGGCAACGCGCGGGGAGAAGTCCTGCGGCAGGTCCGCGCGCGCCTCGGCGATGGCGGCCGGTGTACGCGCCAGGATCTCTTCGATGACCGGTTCGGCGGTCGACGCGTAGCCAAGCCGCTGCGCCGTGCTGCTGAAATGCCTGCGCTGGATGCTGTGCATCGCGTAATGCTTGTTCCTGCCGAGCAACGCCATGGCCAACTTGATGTCGTAGGGCGACCACTGATGGGGGCCGTCGCCCAATACCGGATAGGCCGACATCACGTCATACAACCGAGTCAACTGGAATCGGCCACGCGGCAGAAGCTGGATACTGAAATTCTTGGCATGGCCATCGGGCGCGCGCAGCAACCAGAACAGCACCTGCGCAGCCAGCACCGTCTTCATGTCGGCCTCGGCGTCGACCGACTGGCGCAGCGTGCCGAACAAGGCCTTGAGCCCTGGACCGCCCTCGTTCTCGTACTTGCGCAGCGGCGAGCAGCCCTCGACCTGGCAGAAGTCTTCCTGCGGCAGGCGCATGAGCCACTGCCCATTGGGCGCCAGGCGCCGGTCGAAGCGCTCCACCACCAGCACGCGCTGCTGGCCGAAGCGGGCGATGCGCGCATCGGCCACGTTCAACCCATAGGCCTTCAACAGCCGCAGGCACAGCCATTCGTTGTCGACCGAGGTGCTGAAATCCGCCCGCCGCCCGCCCACCAGGCCCATCGGCAGCTTGAAAATGTGGCTGGTCGGCGTGGCACCGCGCGGTGCGTACCACTGCCCGTCCCACCACAGGAAGGCCGTCTTCTCCTGCGCACCGGCAAGGGAGATGCGGAAGTCCGCATCCGGGTCGCGGTGCGCGGCGAAGGCGTGCGGCGAGACCGTTTCGATCAGGTGCCGTTCGATGTCCTCTTCGGACAGCGGTACGCCCTCGATGCGACCGACATCCTGCGGCACCTCGTCCTCGCCCAGGATCTGCACGGCCCCCACGCAATCGCGCCCGACTGCGCTCAGCAGATCGAAGGGATCGGTGGATGGCGCCCTGAAGCGCTGCGCCACGCGCCGGCGGATCGCATCGCTGTCGGGCAGCAGGTTGTCGAAGTAGTTGAAGACCTTCTCGCCCTTGAGCGGCTGGTTCTGCAGATTGAACGGCAGCGATAGCGACAGCGGCCGGCCAACGTCGGCACCCACCCAGTCCGTGTCGTAGTGCAGCTCCATGTCCCCGCGTGTGGGCATCGTCCAGCGCGCGACGCGCACGCCGTTGGTCCAGATGGACAGGCTGCGGCTGTGGGATCGGCGCCCCATGTCACCACTCCACAGGCGCGCTGGAGCGCGCGCCAGCGTCGCCGCGGGTGCCGATGGTCAACTCCAACCCCAGCGCAGCGCACCAGGCCAGGAGTTGCTCGACGCTCAACGCGTGGGCGTTCAGTTCCAGATGGGAGACGCGCGATTGGCTCAAGCCAAGACGGCTAGCCAACGCCGCTTGAGTCAGGCCTTTGGCCTTGCGCGCGGCCTGCAGCGTGGCGCCCAACTGCGTCGCGGTGACCAGAACGTGGCGTGTCGGCATTGGGCGGTACCCGTCATCCAGCTAAACGCAAAATACCTGCAAAACAAATAAGCGTCAAATAGCTGATATTCAAGTTAAGCAAACATCCTGCGCATGGCCGCGTCTGGTCGCCGTGCGCCGAAGCGGAGGCGGGGCGTCGGCTGGGCGACATGAAGAGCAGCTACCTCATGTCCTCGACTCGATCGGAAACCGCTGCTTGGCTGCGCGCGCTGCCGCGGCCGCTTGCGCGCGCGTACTGCGTCGGCGGCTGTCCGACGTGGCGCGCGAACGCGACGCTGAAGGTGCTCGCGGAGCTGTAGCCGACGCGCTCGGCGATGTCGGCGATGCCGAACTCGTTACGGCGCAGCAGGTCCTTGGCCAATGCCATGCGCCAGGCGAGCAGGTATTCCATCGGCGCCATGCCCACGGTGCGGCCGAAGCGCTCGAAGAACGCCGAGCGCGACAACGCGGCTTCCTTCGCCAACGCCGCCACCGTCCATGCGCGCGTGGGCTGTTCGTGCATCGCGCGGATCGCCGCTGCAAGGCGCGCATCGGCCAGCCCGCGCGCCAGGCCCGGCGACGCCGCCGTGCCGGCGGCCGAGCGCAGGGCTTCGATGAGCAGCACTTCCAGCAACCGCGCGAGCACCACCTCGCGTGCGGGCCGCGCCTCGCGCGACTCCTCGCTCACCAGTTGCACCAGCGTGGCGAGTCGTTGCTCGCCGCGCACGCAGACCAGTTGCGGCAGCAGCGAGACCAGCAGCGCCGCATCCGGCGAACCGAAGCTGCAGTGCCCGGCCAGGATGCGCAGGTCGGTCGGACCCTCTTGCGCGCCGATCCTGAACAACCCCGGCCCCAGCGCGGTCGGCACGGTCTCGGCCGCGCCCGCGTGCGGCACAAGGCTGGACATCGTGACCTCGTAAGCCGCAGGGACAAGGACGAAATCGCCCGCCTGCAGCACGATCGGCTCGTCGCCATCGAGCGCCAGCCGGCAGCCGCCCTCCAGCACGGCGCAGTAGAAGGGCTGGCCGGCGTCCGAGCGCCGGATGCGCCAGGAACCTGCACCGACCACATGCTTGGAGAACCGGGCGGTCGGCTGCAGCAGCGTGACCACCTCGGCAAGAGGATCCACCATCGCTGGACGCTCGCAAACGAATCAAGGACTCTGAATCGTAGCGAGTACGGAGGGGGCGATCTATCGTCACTACATCGTCCACCCATCGAAGGAATCCCCTTGAAGACCGTCATGATCACCGGCTGCTCCTCCGGCTTCGGCCTGGAAACCGCACGCCACTTCCTCGCCCGCGATTGGCGCGTGCTCGCCACGATGCGCACGCCGCAAGACGACCTGCTGCCGCCCTCGGAGCAGTTGCGCGTGCTGCCGTTGGACGTCACCGACGCGCAGAGCATCCGCGCCGCCGTCGCGGCCGCCGGCCCGATCGACGTGCTCGTCAACAACGCCGGCTTCGGCGCGCCCGCGCCGTTCGAGTTGACGGATATGGAAACCGTGCGCGCCCTGTTCGAAACCAACACCTTCGGCACGATGGCGGTCACGCAAGCGGTGTTGCCGCAGATGCGCGCGCGCGGTGCCGGCGTCATCGTGAACGTCACCTCCAGCGTCACCTACAAGCCGCTGCCGCTGGTCGGCATCTACCGGGCGGCCAAGGCGGCCGTGAATGCGTTCTCCGAATCGCTGGCGAGCGAACTCGAGCCGTTCGGCGTGCGCGTACGCATCGTGCTGCCCGGCTCTTCCGGCGAGACGCGGTTTCGCGACACCGCCCGCACCCGCCTGCGCGGCATGGACGATGCGGTCTATGGCGACTTCATGCGCCACACCATCGCGCGGATGGCCGAATCCACCGGCCCGGGGACGCGCATGCAGGATGTCGCCGACGCCGTATGGCGCGCGGCGACCGATGCGTCAACACCGCTGTACCTGCCGGCCGGAGCGGATGCCCTGCAGTGGGCGGCAGAGGCAAGCTGAGCCGGCGACCGCGCCGGGCGCGCGCGCACGACGCGCCTGGCGATTCCCGTATTTGCTGGAGATCTCCAAGCGGTGTCGTCGACCTGCTGCAGGCGGTCAACGACATCGCTGGGAGGCAAAGGATCTGCTGGGCCGGCAAGGAGCGGGGAACGCCTGCTGCGCCCGACATTGCTCCCCGGCACCTGCCACACCAGGGCCAGGCGGCTACAGCGCCGAAATGGTGCATGGTTCTTCCCTGGAAGATGGATGGGCCAATCTCGGCGGGGCTTCATCCGCTGTCAGGGACAATCGCGCGTGAAAATGCGATCTCGCAGCGCCGAAACGGCAAACAGCCAAGCCTCTGCGTCTTCGCTTTCCTCCCACAGTTCACGCAGTTCGGAAGGCACCGAGACAATGCGGTCGAGGGCAGCTCGGGCTTTGCTGGCCAACGCAGCGCTGGGGACCAGGCGCGTCTTCTTCACCCAGTCGTCCACGGTGCGGGAATACGCATCGCAAACGCCGAAGTGGCCTTGCAACCGCGCCACCACCTCCGCCGCCGCGATCGCTTCGCAAGACGCTGCCATGTCGAGGTCTTCGTCGTCGCCCGCGTCGAGCACCCGTTGCAGCGTCTCGTCGACGTAGGCAAGGTCGACGGCGTCGGCCAGCGGGCCGGACCAGTCGCAGGCCGTGTCGTTGCCAAAGGATTCATGCGACCAGGCACCCATGCTTTTCTCCTTGCGTCAGCAGCTTCATAACCGGGGATCGAGCCTGCACCGCTCAGGCCGAGGCCTGCAGGCGCAGCACCTCCTGCTTGAGGAGTTCCAGAAAAGCCGCCTTGAGCTCGGCGCCCGCGTACGCCGGCAACTCCAAGGGAATGCCCAGGTCGTTCAGCACCGCGTCGCCCTTCTCAGACAGCCGCAGCGAGCGCGCATCGAGCCTCTCGATCGCGACGCGAACCGGTGCTTCCATCAGATCCTTGCCGTAGAGCGCTTTGGCCGTCAGTGCGAACCCGTACGGGCCACCGAACAACGGAAAGTCGACCAGTGCGAAGTGCAGCGACTCGTCGGCCGGGATCTGGAATTTGCCGACCACCTTGCCGAGCTTCTTGGCAAGTTTGGGGTTTGCCGGATCGAGCAAGGTGTCGCCCGCGGCATGGTCGGCGATTAGCCCGGTCAGGGTCCACGTGCGTTGCGGCGCCTGGCGCTGGCTGGCGTGCTGCGCGTGGTAGTCCAGCACGGTCGTCACCACGGCATCGAGCAGCACGTTGAGGCGAGGCGACAGGGTGGACTCCGGACAGCCCGCGACGGCCGTCCAATCTTTCCAGGCCTTGTAGCGGCCCAGCAGCATCGACACGAAGGGGTCGGCGTCGTCCGTACGCAGGGGCAGCGCGTGGCCCTGGGCCGGCGGCGGCGAGGCGGACAAGACGGTGAAGTTGTCCTGCACGTAGAGGGCCTGATCGGTCAGCAGCAGGCCCTGCGACGTGCGTCGGCCGCTCAGAATGTTCATGGCGTGGTAGCCGACGAACAGCAACGGGATCTCGTCGCCGACCCAGGGTTTGGGGCCGTAGATCTGATCGACCGCCTGCGCGAATACCTGGGCCGCGTCCTCGTGGTCGGGGTGGTCCGCCTGGTCGGGCAGAAAGAGAAAGGCCGAGAGGTCGGCGTTGGACGGCCTGCGCACCTGCGATTCGACGGCGGCGCGCAACGCGTCGCCATGGCGCGCGTGGGCGGCCGGCAGCGCCGCCAGGTGGTCGGTGAACGATGAATAGGCGAATGGCACGATGTGTTTTCTCCTGAAGCACCCGTTGAAGTTCGAACCAACAATAGCCGCGCGCCCGAGCCGAGCGCGCTGAAATCGCCTAGCGGCCTGCCGCCTTGGGCGGAAGGCAGTGCAGTGGATTCTCGGGCCGGCCTGCGTCCAAGGCCTTGGCCCGCTCGACGCGCAGGCAGGCCATCAGCGTATCGTCCTTGCGCGACCACAGGCCCTTGTCCTGGCAGCGCATGGCGCGGGTGGCGAGCAGCGCCATCGCATCGCTGTCGTCGACCTCCAGCCAGTTGGACTGGTGCACGAACTCTTCGGCGTTCTCGCAGCTGTCGCGCGTCAGGGCGCCGGTGAACTCGTACGCCAGCACCGGATCGGGTGTGGCGGCAGGCGCATCGCCCGCCTTGTCGCTGTCTGTGGACGCAGCCGCGGGCGGTGCGGAATCGGAGACGATGCGGTGGATCACCCCCGAGAGCACGGCAGTGAACACCAGCAGCACGAAGACGCCGCCGAGCAGGGTGACCAGGGTCTTGTTGCGCGTGCCGAAGTAGCGTTCCTTTCGATCGGACTGGCGCGCGCTCCGGGACGCGACCTCGGTCTGCACCGCCTGCCAAGCCGGCAGATGGGCGTGGCCCTGCGTGCCCAGGTGCAGCGCGAACCAGTCCGGGAAGTCGCGGGCCATGTCAGCGAGCGCCTCCGCAAAGCGGCTGGTCTGTGCGGGGTCGGGCGAGCCCACGTGCGCGACCGTCTCGAGCGCCTTGCGCTGCAGGTCGATGACCGACGCCTTCTGCGCCTGCCACTGCAGCCCCTGGTTGATGACGCGCGAAATCCAGTACGCGGCGGCAGCGTTCGCGAAGGGCCGTGCATTGCGGTCGGTCCAGTGGAAGCGGACGGCGGCAGCGTCGAACAGCGGCGCCCGGCCGGCCGGGTCGTCGTGCAGCAGATCCGCGATGCGGGCCTCGAGCTGCGCGTGGCTGTCCAGGTGCAGCAGCCGCGGGTCGGCCAGGGCCGCTTCGAGCACTGTCGCTGCGTTCGCAGCCTGGGCGTCGCGCAACTGCTCGGTCCAATGGCGCAGGGCCTCCCTCGCCTCGTCCTGGCGGGGCATGGCGGCCGTGGGGACGGTAGCGGGCGGACCGGGCTGCGGTGCCAGCGGCGGTGCGGCATCCAGGCGGTGGACATCGAGCGGCGGGGCGTGCGGCAATCCAACATCGGGCATCCGTGGCTCGTCTTCGACGTCCATGTCGTCCGCATCGCCCTCCTCCTGCTCGTCCCCGCTCTCCAGGTCCTCGTCGTCCTCGTCGGCCTCGTCTTCCCGCGCGGCCCAGGCCAGCGCCTGCTCGTAGGCCTGGCGCAGCCGCTCGAAGGCCTCGCGCTCGCTGGCCTGGTCGATGGCTTTCAGCGCCACGGCGTAGGCGCGCTTGATGGCCCTGACGTCGCGGGTCGGCTCGATCCCGAGCCGGACGAAGGCGGCGCTCATGCCGCTCAAAACACGAAGTCCGGATCGAAGTGGCTGTCGCGCTCGAAGAAGCCCACGGCCTTGCGCAGCCGCTCGCGCGCCGGGCGGATCTGCCGCTCGTCCTGCGCTTCGAGCGCGAGCTCGAAGCGGGAGATTTCGTCGCCCAGCCGTTCGCGCGCATCGCTGCGCAATTGCTGGAACACCCGTTCGGCCTGCGCCACCAGCGCGCGGTTCTCGGCCTTGTCGCGCGGGTGGATCTTGAGCTCGGCCAGTTGCTGCAGGCGCGCCGCGATCTCCAGGTCGCTCAGCACGCCGCTGTTGCCCTGGATCACGAGCCGGTGCACGTCGTGCGTGGCCACCACCGTCGCCTCCACCTCCAGCAGGCCGTTCACGTCGTAGGTGAAGCGCACGTCGACGCTGGCGTCGTCGCGCGCGCCGCCGGGCAGCGGCACCTCGAGCGTGCCGAGCTTGATGTTGTCGCGCACCAGCCGCGCCTCGCCCTGGAAGATCTGCAGGTTGAGCACACGCTGGCCGTTGCGCACCGGCACGTAGCTGTTGACGCGGCTGGCCGGCACGACGGTGTTGCGTTCGATGATGGGCGAAAAATAGCCGTCCACCTCGCCGCCGCCGGGCATGCGGTGCACCGTCTCCACGCCCAGCGTGTACGGGCACACATCGGTCATGACCACTTCCTTGAGCGCCTGGTCGCGCGCCTTCAGGCCAGCCATCACGGCGGCACCGAGCGCGACCACCTCGTCGGGGTTGATGTCCATCGCGGGGAAGCGGCCGAACATGCGCGTGACCATCTGCCGCACGATGGGCGAGCGCGTGGCGCCGCCGGCCAGCACCACGTTGTCGATCTCGCCTGCGCGGATGCGCGCATCGCGCAGCGCGCGCTCCACCGGCGCACGCAGCCGTGCCAGCAGCGGTTCGCTGATGGCGCGAAAGCGCTCCTGCGTGAGCGCCAGCGTGTGCTCGCGGTCTTGCCAATGCAGCGTGAGGGTGGCGCTCTCGCTGTCCGACAGCGCGCGCTTGGCCAGCTCGGCGCGTGCCACCAGTTGCTGCATGAAGCCGCCGTCTTCGCGGGCGGACTCGGGCAGGCCGGTCTCGGCAAAGAACAACTGCACGATCTCGTTGACGAAGTCCTCGCCGCCCAGGAAGTTGTCGCCCGCCGTGGCGCGCACCTCCATCACGCCCTCGAACATCTCGAGGATCGAGACATCGAACGTGCCGCCGCCCAGGTCGAACACCAGGAACTGCGTGGCGTCTTCGTCCTGGTGCAGCCCGTAGGCCAGCGCGGCGGCGGTGGGCTCGTTGACCAGCCGCTCCACCTGCAAGCCGGCGAGCTGGCCTGCGATGCGCGTGGCCTTGCGCTGGCTGTCGGAGAAGTAGGCGGGCACGGTGATCACGGCCTCGGTCACCGGCTCGCCCAGCATGGCCTCGGCGTCGGCCTTGAGCGATCGCAGCACCAGCGACGACAGTTCCTCGGCGCGAAAGCTGCGCACCCCCAGCGGGAAGGTCTTGTCGCTGCCCATGTAGCGCTTGAACAGCGAGGCCGTGAGCGCCGGGTGCGTCTGCAGGCGGTCGCGCGCGGCCTGGCCGACCAGCACGCTGCCGTCGGCGTCGAGGCTGACGCACGACGGCGTGAGGTAGGCGCCCAGCGCGTTCACCACCAGGTGGGGGCGACCGTCCTTCCAGACCGCCGCCAGGCTGTGGGTGGTGCCAAGGTCGATGCCGATGATCGTCAAGGGTTGTCCTGTCGGGCGCTTCAGGCGGGGAGAGGCTCCATGATGCCTCACCCGTGCGACAGTGCTTCGCAGTCCCCTTGCTCGCCCATGCGCCACACCATCGCGCGGATGGCCGAATCCACCGGCCCGGGGACACGCATGCAGGATGTCGCCGAAGCCGTATGGCGCGCGGCGACCGATGCGTCAACACCGCTGTATCTGCCGGCCGGAGCGGATGCGCTGCAGTGGGCGGCAGAGGCAAGCTGAGCCGGCGACCGCGCCGGGCGCGTCCGCACGACGTGCCTGGCGGTTCCGCCATTTGCTGGAAACCTGCGACGGTGTCGTCGACATGCGGAAGATGGTCAACGACATCGCTGGAGGCCAAGGGGTTTGCAGGGCCGGCAGGTAGCGGTGATCGCCTGCTGGACTCACATTGCTCCTCCGGCAACCGCCATACCGAGGGCAGGCGGCTACAGCGCCGAAGTGGCGCCGCGCCGCGTCTTCGCTGCAGGCGGCGCCGCCGGCTCGGCCGTGATCAGCAGGGCGCCATTGGCCATCGTGATGCGCACCTTGCCGCCCACCGCGAAGCCGAGGCCTTCCAGCCACAGGCCATGCAAGCGCAGGCTGGGCACCTGCCGCCCGACCCGCATGCCATTGCGGTCCACATCGTAGTAGCGATAGCCGATGGTGCAGTGCGTGGGCCGGCGCGGGATCGAGCGCCTGGGCGCGGCGACCTCGTCGGCATCGGCGCACACCGGCGGCGCCGACGCTGCACCAGGCAGCGGTTCGGCGGCAATCGCATCCAAGGGGTCGGGGGATTCGAGCTTGAGCCAGCATGGCGGCGCCTTGGTGGCGCGGCGGGTGGATGCGGTCTTCGAGCGGACGGAAGCATTACGGGACATGACGTTCTCCTTTTGAGTAGGAGTCCGCCATCGCGAGACCAATCGGGGTGGCGGACGGTGCGGGTTGGTCTACCGGTCAAAAGGCAACCCGGCGGGCCCGAAGGCCCCCACGCACCGCCCGCCATTGAAGAGCGAGCAGGCCCGACGCAATGTCGAGGCAACAAAAAAGCGCCTGACATCGACGAAGGGCGCTGGTGCGCCATTTGATTTCGGGAGACCAATCCCGGCTGCGGAATTTGCCGCAGCGAGTAGATAGTTGCTCGATCAAAAGAAGCTGTCAACGCTTAAAGTAGGACGTCTGTAGACATTTACAGGAATCCTCCGCCCACCTGCTCGACGCTGCACCGGAACAGGAATGCCGGTTACAAACCTATTGGCCTCTCATCTCAGCAAGCGCCTCCTTGGCGCGCTCAGGCAGATCGGCATTGGCAATTCCGGTGATACCAGGATGGTCTTGGTAGTACCGCGCCAATCTATTAATCACTTCGTCCACTAGGTCAAGCAGCTGCAGTCCGAACTTGACCCTCTCGTGCGCCATGCGTTCTTTTTCTTCTGCCGGGAGGGCAAGAATTTCTTCCAAGGACCTGCCAGGTCCATTGTTGAAGAACTGCCATGAAGTAAGCACTGTCAAGAGCGCGAACGCATCCTCATCGTTGAACCCTTGCAGCCTATCGGAGAACGTCCGGATCAGGGTGAGATCGTTAAAAGGTTTCTCGTTTGCAAACGCGTCCATAATGACCCGAGAATTTCCGGCAAAAGATCGCGGATCCCAGTCAAGAAGGGTTGTACACAAAAACCGCTTTGCGTAGGCGAGTTCTCGAGCGAATGCGTGAGCGAGTCTGACCGCCGTCTGGCGCTGCTCATTGGCAGCCGCCTCCCATTCGTTGCGTTGGATTATCTCTGCGGTGGCGCGCTCTTCGAGTACTGCAGCCTTTGCGACCTCGATCTGCTGTTGCGCCGTCCACAACGCGACGACGACGGCACCAAACGTAGCTATCGCGGAAGCCCAACCCGCCGCTTCGCTCGACCACAGCCGTGGAACGCCGAGCAAGGCGACTACGCCGGCGGCGCCGACTCCAAAAGCAACCACCATGGCCCCAAGAACATGCTTGCGCGTCCAGTGCAAAAGCGACATAGCCGGCCTCCGATCCACAACGAGTCCTATTTTTCCATGCCCTCCGAGATGGACAGGCCGGCGCGCTTGACTTGGCGGCGCTGCAGCGCGCCGCGCTCTTTTCTCCTAGCTGTCCAACGATTCCGTCGGGTCCAGTGGCGGGTACTCGCGAACGGCCATTTCCACGTATTCCTGTAAAGATCTGGCGCAGCTGACTGCGTCGCTATAGGTACGCATGAGCATGACATCCAACGCCCTAAGATTGTCAAGGCCACGGCTCGCCCTGTAGTAAAACCTGCCCTCCTGTTCCAACAACTGGCCGTTGACGATATTCGCCGCCACATGCAACCCGCGAACCAGACTTATGAGCAGCGAGAGCCGGTTGCCGAGCACCGGGGGCAAGGTGTGAAGCCTGGGCTCCGCGACTTCAGCGCCGTCCAATCGGATCTGAGCCAACCTCGTCGGAAGATCCGAGGCTATGGAAACGACCTTAAATGGCGAGGGTTCGTCGGACCAGACAGCGGAGTCAAACGAGCGCCTGGCTTCCCTCAGTAGGGTGAGAGCGTGTTCGATCTTGATGGGAAGCATGCTCAATTCGGCAACAAGCAGTCGGGCAAGGATTCTCGCGGTCCCATCGCGCTGATCCCGGACTTCTTCATGCTGTTGACGCGCAATTTCGGTCGCCGTCTCCGCTATCCCCTTAGCTTGGACCGCGGTGCGCCATGCCAACAGACCTACGCCACCCGCGAGGATCGCCGACCACGCCTCCCAGTCGATGCCGCATGTGCGGCTCAAGGTCCAACACCTTGATATCCCGTAGATCCAGTCCATCTGATCCCCCTATCCCAGGAGCCGATTCTGCCACGCTGCACGCCAACGGTGGGGCACTGGTGGCACCTTGATAGCGTCCTTGCGTCAATCGAAAGCACGCCAAGCTCCAGTTCTATGACGGCGATGACGGATGTGAAGAGATTGGCGCTACATTCGCATCCGCTTTGCCGCGCCGTAGCTTACGCAACTCGGACAGCACGTTGGTGTCGAGCAGCGAACTGAAGAAGCTCTCCATCACCGCATTGTCGTAAAGCATGCCCTTGCGGCGCATGCTCGCGACCAGCCCAGCTTCCTGCAACTGCCGCTGATATGCACCGCTGGTGTATTGCGTGCCTTGGTCGCTATGGTGGATTGCGCCCTGCGCTGGCCGCCGGCGGTGCAGGGCCATGGTTAGCGCAGGGCTGACCAACGCCTGGTCGGCCCGCTCGCCCATTACCCAGCCTGCGACCTAGCGGCTGTGCATGTCCAGCACCGCCGCCAGGTACAACCAGCCCATCCGGGTCGGCACGAAGGTGATGTCCGCCACCCACACCCGATCTGGCCCTGGACTGACGAACGGCCATGCCAGCCGGTTAGGCGCCACCGCCACCCGCTGATAGGTGCTGCGCGTGCGCAGGTAGCGTTGCCGCCGCTTGGTGCGGATCGCATGTGCCTGCCGTAGGCGCCGCACCCGATGCCAGCCGCAGGTCTCACCTTGCTGGCGCAACGCGCGCCACAGGCGCTCGCTGCCATACGACTCGCGGGTTTGTGCGCGCAATTGTTCGATCCGCTGCAATAGCCGAGCATTCTCTTGTGCGCGTGGCCCGGGACGGCGAGTGCACCAAGCGTAGTAACCGCTGGGCGACACGCCCAGCGCATGGCAGAGCCACCGCACCCGGTAACCCCGCTGGTCTCGAATCCAGGCGTACTTCACGGTAGTTCACGCGCAAAGTACGCCGCCGCTCTTTTTAGGATCTCGTTCTCTTGGCGCAGCCGCTCGTTCTCGCGCTGCAGCTTGGCCAGTTCATCCGGGCGGGCCTTCGGCCAACCACTGCCGCCAAAGGCGCCCGCGCCCTTCGCATCGAACACCTCCGTGCGAGAATCGTCCTCGCTTTAAGGTGTCCGAGTTATCGGGGGGACTCAGATTCACTTCTAACGTCCGCCAATTTTTCAAAAGAAGACAACATACAATCGACTTTGCATGTCTGTGGTTGGCCCACCAGGATTCGAACCTGGAACCAAAGGATTATGAGGCACCACATTCAAGCTTTGCTTTCAACGAATTAAGCACGCCAATTTTTCCGATCTCAGATCGTGGAACGCCTGCTACTCAATAGCTGCGGTGCCAATTTTTACAGTCACAAGCTACCTTTTTCTGCCGTCTCCGTCCCTTGCGTAGGGGGTCATCCCCTGGCTGTGGTACTGGTGATTTCGGGCAATCAAGAACGCTTCCAATGGGTACAGGGTGATTCCCTGACCTCTCATGTAGAGGTCGAGCCCCTTCACCGAGGGCTGGAAGGTCACTGTGATTGTGCGCTCGTCTCTCACTGCAGGGGCAATTTGGGCAAACCTGGCAAGACCGAGCGCTACTAGACCGTCGAGCTGCGGACGGAATCGACCGATCGCCAAGTAGTGGAGGCCAGCGCCGCCGAGGATCGATGCGTGCGTTGCTCCTTCGATCGGCACAAAGCGCGATAGATCGCCAGGGAACAGGCCGAGAACCTCCTCCGCCGGGTAAATGACCGGATAGCGAGGCGAAAACTCCTCATCCCGAAGCTGCGCGAAGCCTGCAACGTCATAGGTTCTAGGGTCGCTGTAGATCAGGTTCAGCACTCTTGCCTGGAACGGGGACAGCCGCTTAAGAACATCGGTGTAGAGGATCGAGTCGTCAACCTCGGTTGTGCACGCGGTGGCCAACAGGCCAGCCCACATGTCTTGGATGTAGGCGTCATCCACCCAGGAAGCTTCTTCAATGATCTGCCTTACCAGCGGGGGGCTGCACTCTCCAGTCGGGGCGGCGCTTTGTTGCTCGAGTCGCTCTTGGGTCTTGTGAACGATGGCGGCCAGGTTCTTCTGGCGAAAGTGGGCCACCCGGTCACGCAGGGCGAGTCCAATCTCCTCGGCAGCCGGCATGCAGATGGCGGATAGGAACTTACCTACACCGTCTACAACCGCCTTCGAAGCATGCTCTGCCGCTGCAGCAACGGGTTTGATGCCGAGCAGGTCGAGCGAAACATCAACGGCGCCATCTTCTTTCTTCGACATGGGGTCGTCCCTAACCTGAGGTGGCTGGAGTCTAAGCCCTGCCCGGCTGGACTGCATCGCCTTCAACCGGGCCTACCCCCATCCAGCCGAACGGCGGTGGGAGCTTGTCTTTAGTCAACCTGTTCGTCCTTACCGCGTCCCGCCATGCGGTGATACTGGCGACATCCGCACGCAGGCGCGCCTCATGCCTGGCCAGCCACATCTCGGCGCCAAGGTGTTGGCCTTCGCACGCGAGCGCGGCGCCAGGGCGCCCCACACCAAGGGCAGCTGCCCCGGATACCTTGCGCCGGCCATGGCCCTTGCTTTCAGCGCGCCTGCGCGGGATTGAGGTCTGCATCCTCACTGACACCCACCAGCTTGACCAAGGCGTGTACGGCGAACGCAGGAAAGGCTCGCGCGCGTCGATCACCGAGTGGAATGACGAAATGACCGAGGAGTCGAAGGCACTTGTCGCGCGTCGCAATTCCATCTGGAATCGCGACGGCCGCAACTTCGCTATAACGATACGGTTGGAGTAGCGCTTCTGCTGGTCGAGCAGACTGGCATCATCCGTGTCCAGCGCGTGGCAACGCTTCATCCACATGGCGATGCGCGAGGGTGTGATCGAGGAAAGCGAACGCTTCTCCACGCATGGCCTCAAGCACCGTGGCGTCACCGACACTGCGGGCAACCGGGCGACAAGCAGGACGCTGCGGGGCACATGTCGCCGATGACAACAGGCCGTTACGACCACAACATCCGAATAGTCAAGCCACCCAGAAAGCGATAGCCGAAGTAGGAATTTCAGACACTATCGTCGGGCGCAAAGCAGCACTTTATCTCAAGCCAATCCTTCGGCACCTCTTGGTACGGAACGTCATCAAGAATGGCCGCTACGGGTGCCTTCTCTTCCCACAACGCTACTTGTGCACTTATCCACCATGCCAGTGACTGAAACTCACAAGCAACTCTGCCGAAGTTCCTCTCACTTACGCGGAACATGCACTGGTCGGGATCACCCTCTTTCATAGCTATTTGGAAAGCCCAGCTACCGTCCATCACTCCCCAACCCGTCATACCGCGCTCTGCCAGCGAACGCTTTATTGCCAATGCGTCGATGATGACAGCGACATGGATTGACCTATGTATGAATGGAACTAGGTTGGATGGTTTAAAGGACAGAGTGAAGGGGTACGCGGGCAACCATGTTTCATCAGGAGTAAGCGTAAATAGAACCTTGCCAGGCCCAGCCTCTCTTCCGAGGAGTTCTTTGACTCTTGAGAGCTCTTCCCCGAATTCAGAGTTAAACGCCAAATAGGTCAGCCCCGGTTCTGGGTACCGCACTGCGCAGCCGCCGGCTAACGCGTCGCGCATACACTCATTCATACAGGAAGAGTGCTCAACTTCATCAGGCGAGACCTCCACTCGATGGACGTTGCGCATCCCGCGAAAGGACTCAGCATAGTCATCGCGGAAAAATTGGGCAATTTCCCGCATTCCATAAAATTGTCGTTCCGTTCGAGCATTCGAATTTCCTGAGGACTTCATCTCGAGGACCAGAGGATCCAGACCCGCCAGCGCACACAGATCACCGTGCCTTATGACGTTCGTTATATCGCACAGCACAACAGGAACATTCATCTCAATGCCCTTCCTCAGAAGCTTGTACTCTTTTCGGAAGCCACTCTTACCTGAAATGAACCCGGGCCCTTGCTTAGGCCTGTATTCGCTGTCGTAGAAAAGATGCTTGAGCGCGTACTTCGACTGATAGATGAAGGCAATCCCATCGCCGAAACAGCGCCATAGGAATATGGTGTGATGTAAGGACTTTATTCTTTCGTCCAGCCTCGTGATGAGCTCCTTGACGTCCCTAGCTCGCTCTTTTTTCACCCGGTTACGCGCAAGATATCTTTTGCAGCGCGCTCGCGCTTTCCGCAAACGTGGGACACGCTTTTCACATTGGGAGATGCTCCGAATTAGGTATCGTTGTAGCCCAAGCACCAAGTCCAAACGGTCGTCTTCTTGCTTGATTGACCACAGAAGCTGGGCCGCCTCCGCATACTCTCCACGCGCCTGTCGGCGAGGGCTGCTCATTGCTTTCCTGCTCCCTTCCTGGTCTCTTGCAGGCAGTGTCCACTACAGGTCAACGAGCAGCAAATCCCGTGGAACCTTCCCGGTCTCTGGTAGTTTTTCCGGCAAATTTTCCGCCAGCACGAAAAAGGCACTTGGACCGACGCCTGAGTGCCTGTTTTTTATGGTGGGCCCACCAGGATTCGAACCTGGAACCAAAGGATTATGAGTCCTCTGCTCTAACCGTTGAGCTATAGGCCCTGAAGGGGTTTCAGGCGGTTTTGCGCGATCGCCGTTGCAATTTCGGTGTAACCCTGCGGCTTGTCAGCCGACTCTGGAGGGCATCCATCGCGTCCCGCATCGAAGCGGCGTGAGTGTACCGTTCCGCCATGGCGCGTGTCTTCCACCCGCCCATCATTTGGATCGTGGCCGCGTCGAGGCCGGCGTGCGCCGCGTTCGTCGCCGCGGTGTGCCGCATCGTGTGCGGGGTCACGTGCTTGCTGATGCCGGCGCGCTCAACGCACCGAGCGAAGATGGCGTTCATCTGGTAGACCCTGCCCGACTTCGCGCGCGGCGAGGCGAACAGGAACGCTTCGGCCTCCATGTCGGCGATCACCTCGCCCAGGTAGTCGGCCAGCACCTGCGGCATGGCCTGCTCGCGCCGGCCGGCCTTGTCGTGACGGATCCACAGGATGCGCCGCTCCACGTCGACGTCGGCGGCGCGCAGGTTCAGCGCCGCGCTGTGCCGCAGGCCGGTGTAGAGCGTCACCATGACGAAGCGGTGCGCCAGGTCCGACTGGTCCTCCGCTGCGGCCGAAAGTAGACGCTGCGACTCGGCCGGCGTCAGATACACCAGCTTGCCCTCCGGCTCGGCCTGGCGCGCCAGCATCGGCACCGCGGCCAGCAGCTTCCGCCGGCGCATCGTGTTGAGCATGTGCAGCAGCGCCGATCGCTCCCGGTTGATCGTCGCGGGGCTCGCACCCTCGGCCTTGCGCTTGGCGACGTAGGCCATCCAGTCGTCGTCGGTCAGGCGCGCAGCCTGCTTCTGGCCCAGGTGCGGGGCCAGGTGCTGCTCAAATCGCATCTTCTTCGCCACCAGGTCGCGGCCATCGTGCTTGGCCAGGTATGCCAGGTAGTCGTCCGCAGCCTGGGAAATGCTCAGAACGCGCGCCTGCCGGCTACCCGCTACCCCATGTGCGGCGGAACGCTTGGCGGCCTTCAGCGCGCTCACAACGTCTTCGGCCTGCGTGCGGGTGTAGCCCTCGGATTCCAGGCCGACGACCTGGTGGTGCCGCCGGCGGTTGACCATCACGTTGACCGACCACCGGCCGTCCCCGCCGCTGGTGCGCGTGTAGGTGATGCCGTGCTCGCTCAGCGACTGGCCAGGCTGCAGGCCGCGCATGCCGGCGCGCGTGAGCTTGGCGAACGCGGTCATTTTTCCGGACGCTTCTTCTTCAAAGGCACGCCCGCCAAGATGTACGCGCTCAGCCGGTCCAGCTTCTCATCCACCCTTGCCAGCGACGCGGCTTGCTGCACCAGCTTTGCCTCGTGGGCTTCAAGTCCTTCGGGAATTAACCGGTCTACTTCGAAGCTCTCTTCAAGACGCTTCACGACCTCGGCGCCAAACGTCCGATTCGCCTCCTTCGCAGCATCCGTGAGGCGCTGCTTCAAGTCAGCCGGGAGGCGGATATTCGTCTGTGGGTCGCTTCTTGCCATGCCGCCAAACATAGCAGGTAGCACGGGGCTTGCGCGACAGGTAGCCCGGTGCTACAAATACGCAGGAGGTAGCACCGGGCTATCCAACCCAACCGAGGACCACATATGACCACTGACCCCAACACCATCCCCGGCTCTCGCCTGAAGGGGCCGGCCGCCGCGACCTATCTCGGCCTGAGCCACAGCACGCTGGAGAAGATGCGCCACGAGGGCCGCGGCCCGCGCTACGTGAAGATCGGCGGTCGCGTGTTCTACCGCCGCACGGACCTCGACGCCTACATTGAGGGATCCGTCGTGGAGACGACCGACAGCCGCGGTGCCGCGGCATGAATTGCGCGGCGCTGAGCTATTCGCCCAGTCTGGAAGTTCAGGCAATCGGCGATGCCGAGCACCGGGTGAAGGAGTTGGAACAGCGGGCCGCCGAGTACGCCGACGAGCCGGACACGCTGGCGGCAATCAACGAATCGCTGGCGCATGCGCGCTCGCGCCTGGAGCGCCTGGCGGCACCTTGGAAAAAACCATGATCCCGAACGTAGAAACGGCCCGAGCGCGCCAACGCCCGAGCCGTCAAATTGCAGACCGAACCCTCACGAGGAACGACCATGAACGCAACGATACACCATCTTTCGCCGAACGTAGATCGCCTGCGGCTGCTGCAGAACGCGATGGACACCAACAGCGCCAGCATCTTCATCCAACGCCTGCGTTTCGAACGCTTGGATTGCTTCGGCAACGACGGTGTCGCTATCGCTTTCGAGATAGTCACCAAAGCCATAAGGGAAAGCGTCCGGAGAGACAAGGAGCTGTACGACGGAAGCGACACCCAAGCCCAGATGGAAAGGCTGAAGTACTTGAGCAGGATTGATGCCTGGATGGGCGCGGGCAAGCTGGACACGTGCCGCGTGCTGCAATTCCCTTCAGACAGGATCGTGCGCCAGTTGAAAAAGAAGCGCCGTCCGTTGACGCAAACGGACTTCCCGCTGCCACCCCGCAGGCGTGCTGCCGAACCGCAGCCCACAGCTACCCAGGACCGGGAGAAAGCCAGATGAGCTACCGCCCCATGCGCTGCCTCACGGCACGCCAGCTGCGCGACGTGCCGCGTGCCCAGGTCGAGCGCTGGCTCGCCTGCACGAAGGCCGCGGAGAGCGCCCTGGACACGCTCATCGGCATGGGGTGCAACGCACCCCAGTACGCAAACGATCGCGCGGTGTGCGAGCACAACCGGCGGCTGCTGACCAAGCAGCTGTCGCGCGTGGCGGCCTGAAGGATCAGCATGGCCAGGAGGAAAAAGGAAAACAGGTGGGAGGACATCGACGGCGGCTCAGCATTCGTCGTCCCCTACACCCTGCTGCGCCACCCGAACTTCACCAGGCTCAGCGCCTTCGGCCACAAGCTGCTGATGGATCTCGCGCGGCAGTACACCGGCTTCAACAACGGCTACCTGTGCGCGTCGTGGACTCTGATGCAGGAGGCCAACTGGAACTCCGAGAACACGGTCCGAGCGGCGATGCTGGAACTTGAACACTATGGCCTGATCCAGCGCACCCAACAGGGAGGAAAGAACCGCCCCAACCTGCACGCTTTCACCTGGCGACGGATCGACGAAAAGAAGGGCCAGCCGCTCGATGTGAGCCCCACAGCGAAGCCGACGGATCTGTGGAAAGGGGAGCGGCCGGAATACAACCGGACTGCAGGCGAGCGCAAGGCCAAGAAGGTCCTGATTCCTGCTCGGAAGGCGGCATGAAAAACGCAATCTGTACAGCGCCCCGTGCTGCAATGTACAGCGCCCCGTGCTGTAGTCGTGCCGGATGTACAGCGCCCCATGCTGTACGAATCTCTGACTACAGCGCCCCGTGCTGTAGTCGTGCACTTTTCCGGGGCATAGTGACAGCGCCCCGTGCTGTCCTTAAAAGTATTACCAGGCGGGTGTGCGCTTTTGCTGGTGCTCCAGGCTCTGGATTACCGCTCCAGCACCACGGCGGCCAAATCGGCGAGCGATCGACGAGCGTTCGGCGAACGGTGATGCGGTCGCATTGCGTTCGCATGCTGGATCGATGCGTTCGCATGCTGCCAGCACGAAATCGGCTGCTGGTAGCAGGCGCGCGGCTCACTGAGCACTCAATGAGCGCTCACCGCCTGGGCGATTCGGCGGCAGCGGCAGCGGAAGGCTTACCGGAAGGCTTCGGGAAAGGCTTTCGAAGGGTTGCCCGAACCGTTTGCCAAACCGTTTCGGGGTCTCCATGACCGCCCGCGCCTTCTGTCCATGCTGCGGCCAGCGGTGGCCAGGCGAAGAGACCGCCATCAACGTCGATGACTTGGAGCGCGACTGCCGAGCGCGTGGCTACATGGTCACTGCTGATGGGCGAGTGCACGAAGAGGTAGCTGCTGAACTCCTGGGCCGCTCTGTTCGAACCCTCGAGGACTGGGCAAGGTCGGAAAAGATCCCGACCATCCGGGTGAACCGCCGGCGCACCTATCGTCTGTCTGACATTGCCGCTTTGATGGTCGAGCGCTGAAGAAAACTCCGTAAAACCCCGTGATTCCACGTGAACCCACGTGGCCCGCGTCTACGAGTCGGCCCATCCTTTCTGGCATCCGAACCTCACTGGAGCCAGCAATGAACTCAGGCGTATCCCTTGCCGCCCGCGGCCGCAATTTCACCCGCAGTGTGCTGCTGCGCGCGGGAGGCTGTGGACTGGATGTTGACTCGATCCGCCAGACCGCCCTCACCCGCTGGGGTCCGGTGGGCGCTGAGGACATCGCGAAAGCGGCCGTCTCAGCATTGGGCACCAGCGATACCGGCAATCAGTCGCCCGCTGCCGTAGAGTTTTTTGACCTGATCCGCGCCCAGTCCATCTATGGCCGCTTGACCGGCCTGCGCAAGATCCCATTCCGCGTGCGCATGATTCGGATGACCGGCGGCAGCCGCGGCTACTGGGTGGGCCAGGCCAAGCCCATTCCGGTCAGCAAAGCGGCTCTCCTGAATACCGCCGGCATCGAACCTGCCCAAGTCGCGGCGATCGTCGTTGCGACGGATGAGGCAGTGCGCTTCGGCGGCGTCGCTGAATCCACCTTTGAAGGAGACTTGCGCCGTGCCGTGGCAGCGTCATGGGACGAAGCATTCCTGGACCGTAGCAACGCTGGCGAGTCCACTTCCATCGAGGTCGTGCGCCCTGCTGCAGTGACCTACGGTGCACCGAGTGTTGCCGGCACTGGCGATCCCGTGGCCGACATCGCAGCACTGATTGAGGGGTTCTCTGGCGATCTCGGCGCAGCGTTCTTCGTCACCGATCCGAAGACGGCGGCGCAACTCGGGTTGTATCGAAACGGCAGTGGCCTGGTGTTTCCCGACGTTGGTCCTCGGGGCGGGACCATCGTTGGCATCCAGGTTCTCACCAGCTCGAGCTCGCCCCGGGATTCCGATGGCGGCCAGATCGCCCTGATTGATCCCACGGGCATTGCTGGCGGTGATGGTGGCATCGATGTGGACCGCTCAGACGTGGCCGCCCTGCAGATGAGCGACACACCCGAAGAGGGTCCCACCGAACTGGTGAGCCTGTTCCAGTGCAACCTCGTCGCGCTCAAGAGTGTGGTGTTCGTGAACTGGCGTATCGAGCGGCCGGGCAGCGTCTCGGTGTTGACCAATGCTGACTATCCGCCGGCGAGCTGAGAGGTAATCGAATGCAAATCGATGCAGCGAAGTTCGGTACCGAGATCGGCAAGCTGGTGAACGATGCCATTGACCGGCGGCTCGGCACCCAGAGGCCAGGACGCTTGGCGCATATGGCAGTGAAGATGCACCGCTTGGAGAAGTTCGTCGGCAACGGCAAGCGGACCATACGCGGATTGGCGTCGACGCCGAACGTGGACCGCCATGGCGACATCGTGGTGCCGGGCGGTGGGAACTGGAATCTCCCCCTGCCCCTGCTCTGGCAGCATCGCCATGACGAACCCATTGGATGGGTGAAGGAAGCGCGCGTAACGCCGCAGGGCCTGCACATTGTTGCCGAGTTGGCCGAGGGCCTGGGCCGCGCAGATGAGGCCTGGGCAATGATTGAGGCCAAGCTGGTCGACTCCTTCAGCATCGGCTTCATCGGCCTCAAGGGATCTCCTATCCCCACCGGTACCAAGTGGGAGAAGTGGGAGCTGATCGAGACGTCGATTGTCACCGTGCCTAGCAATCGGGAATCGAAGATCGGGAAGTCTGTGCATGCCGGTGTCAGGTTGATCGACAACCGCGGATCCGTCCCTTTGATCAAGGCGGCACGATGAGCGCTCAGCCCAGCGTCGACTCGTTCCGATGGCACGCAGCCGAAGAGGTGGCGGTCACATGCAGTGGTCTAGGCATCGAAGCTGAGGACGTGGACGTTGTGGTCTCTGTCGCTCATGGCTGTGCACAGATCATCGTCCGTGATCGCGAGTTCGGTCCTCTGTTCAAAGGTGGCTTGCGGGTCGGGAGAGTCAATGACGACGTGCCGCTGCTGACTGCAGGACAGATCCAATCTGCGATCGCTACCGAGCTGGCCAGGATCAGGTCGCCGAAACCGTGAAACATGAACCGGGGGGGGGGGGTGAAAAAATCCTGACCCCCGACCGACGGACACCCGCCGCCCACTCATTCGTAGGTTTTTTCTCGGCCAGAAATTTCGGCGAAAACCCAATTTTTGCGCAAAAACCCAATTTTCGGATTGCACCGCATGAAGGACAGATTTGAACTGGCGCCCGAGCTGCGCGCCGAGATCAGCGCGGTGATGACTGCCTGCCGGGGGCTGTGCCCGAAGCTGGTGGCGCAGGCCGTGTCCAGAGCCCCGGACGCGGCCCATTCGATCGGCAATGCTCTCGGCCGCGGCGACCGGCTCATGGTCGCCTTCGACGTCGACGGTCCAGACCCGATGCTGCGCGTCTTAACCATCGGCGCCGACCAAGTCGCCACCCAGCACGTGGCTTTCGGCGCAATCTCTCCCAGCGAAAGGACGAACTGATGATCCAGCAACCCAAGGTCCGCATCGTGCGCCTCTACGGCACCCTGCGCGCGCGCTTCGGCAAGGAGTTCCGCCTGGCCGTGGCGTCGCCGGCCGAGGCGATCCGCGCGCTCTCTGTGCAGTTGCCTGGCTTCCAAGCTTTCCTCATGGGTGCCAAGGATCGCGGCATGGTGTTCTCGGTTTTCAACGGCCGCCGCAACCTCACCGAGGACCAGCTGCACGACCCGCCCGGCGACGACATGATCCGCATCGCGCCGGTGTTGCAGGGTTCCAAGCGCGGCGGCGTGCTGCAGACGATCGTCGGCGTGGTGCTCGTGGCCGCTGGTCTCGTCCTTTCGGCCTACGGCGTCGGCGTGATCGGCGTCCCGCTGACGAAGGCCGGCATCGCGATGGTGATCGGCGGGGTGGTGCAGATGTTGTCTCCGACGCAGAAGGGCCTGGGCACACAGGAGAGCGCGGCGAACAAGCCGAGCTATGCGTTCAACGGCCCCGTGAACACCCAGGCCCAGGGCAATCCCGTTCCGGTCGCCTACGGCGACACCTGGTGCGGCTCGGCCGTCATCAGCGGCGGCATCTTCGCAGAGGACCAGGCGTAGAGTCGCGCCGCGGAGGTAGATCAGCCGCTAAGGTAACGAGCGCGCCCAGCTGGTCGAATTGCGAGGCGAGCTCCGTTGATGGCAAACGGACGGGGCCCGCAGTCGGCGCCGGCGCGGAGGGCGGCATGGCCTCAATCGCCGGCTACACCAGCTGTGTCCACGTTGCCAGCCAAGCGATCGATACGCCCGCACATCTGCTCAAGCAACGGGCTCAGTTGCTCGGCAAAATTTATTGTGTTCTCGCAGTCCTTGCTTATCTGCGCGCGTGTCTCAGATTGAAGGTCTTCGTGATAAATCGCCTTCATACCCTGTTGCAGCCAGAAGAGGCTGGCTACAAAGCGATTCGCAAGCTCCGACGCCTCGCCAAGAAAGTGGAAGGACGGATGGAACTGCTCAACTGTCGTGGGTATATCGAAAGCATCCTCGGTCACTTTCTGAAGCTTCTCGACCGGCGCTTCTTCGCTCAGGGCGTTCAACAAAAATTCGGCGCGGCGACGGTATGCAGGAATGAATGGCTGGATCGCGCCGGCAACGATCTTGGCCTGAAGCATCTGGTCATGCTTCCTCGTCTGCAGCTCCTTCCGGCGCTGCCATGCCGGAACCAACATCGCTACTGCGATCGCAGCAATGCTGCCCACTGCCTGTACCCACGCAGGCCAGGCCGGCTCCTTCATCCACTTGGGGACAACGCCCCAGGATGGCCAGGTGAGCGCCGCGGTCAAAGCGACGATCACCAGCAGCGCGAGTGCGTATGGAACAAGGCTGAACCGACCGATGCTGCTGTCCTTCATGGCGCCGCTCCGTCCTGGGGTTTGGCCGGATTCTAGCGAACGTCGGCCGCGCCGCGGAGGGTGCGCGTCTAGGGAAGAGCCTTGTTCGGCTTCCAGGCCGGCGCTGGCGCGGGGGTGATCGGGTCAGCGCCGATCGCAGCGCGAAGCACTACCGGCCGACCGTTGTTGTCCAGGTAGTGCCGGATGCCATTCCGCCGCAGGAACTCCAGCTGCTTTGCCCTGATCGGAGTGCGTGTGAATTCCTGGATCTCGTCGCGAGACAGACACAGCCCCAACTCCATTCCACACCTCAGCAGGATCGAGAACGAGCATCCATCGTGAGCGATCTATCCGGCGGCGGCAACGCAGCGGCCGGCCGCCCTGGTGATCACCCGCTCATCGTCCTCGCCAGCCGCTTCTCCTCCCTGGTCGCCGGTGGTTCCCGCCTCGATGCGGCCCCCGCCGCGATCTCGCGACGCAGCCTCGTTGCGTGAGCGCTTGCCCAGCGCTCAACCGAGCGCATCGCTGCGCGCCGGCTACGGAAGTATGCGTAGGGGCACGAGACAGCGCCCTCCCGGTGCCGGTTCACGTTCGCTATCCAGATCCCGCGGATCGCAGTCTCGCTCACGCTGGCCACGATCTTGTGGCCGCATTTGAACCAGTCCCTACCCCATTGGTCGGTCCGGTCCCACGCGAGTTCTTCAGGAAGCGTCATGCAGGCATGCTAGGGCCAGCCGTCGCACCGACCGAGACAGGCCGCTGAAGCACTCAGGTGCCGGCCTGGCGCTGCTCAGGCGCCCCGCGGGTTGAGCGGCCCTACTGGCCCCGCGTCCGGTGATGCCAGAATGCCCAATCAGGGCTCCAGGGCGAAATCAGGGCATCAACCCGGGGGCTGTAAGGGTTTCCCTAATCCGATGTAGGCCGTTCAGGAAAACCGTTCAGCTTTCCCTGTCCTCTCTCGGCCGCCGGCCCTTTCGGCCAAGGCGCAAACCCTTGGTGTATCAAGAAATGGGGAACTTGGCCGATGCTGTTGATGTCGAAGTGCAGGCGGAACTCGGGCGGATAGACCTTCCGTCTACGGCTTGCACCATTGGCTTCGCTTGTCAACTAAGCGCGTAAAGCAGGTGTTACACTTTCCCGCCAGCCGAACTCGATACCCGGTCGGCTCAGCAATCCCGATACATGGAGTGAAAAATGCGTCGAACCCCATTCGTAATGCGCTGCTATGCGAAGCGTGTAGACGATCAGTGGGTGGCGGTTTGCATTGATCTCGGACTCGCCACGCAGTCTGATTCGCTGCCTGATGCTCGGAAGAAGCTGGATTCGCAAATCCGCGACTATGTGCATGAAGCGCTCACCGTTGACCGTGCGCATGCTGCTGAGCTTCTCACCAGGAAAGCTCCGCTCGCTAATCGACTTGAGTATCAGGCTATCCGGCTGTTGCAGAGAATTTTGCCCAGCAAGAGTGAGCGCGAGTGCGCTTTTGAAGAGCTGGTAAGCGTTCCGGCGTAATGGCGCGCAACCATCCTCTCACGGATCGAGAGGTCATCCGGGCGCTACTTTTTTTGGGATTCGTTTTTCGTAACGCCAGCTCGGGCACTTCACACGATAGCTACGTTGGGACCTTCAGGGGTCGCTTTCGGAAGGTCACGGTTGATTGCCCAAAGGCGCCTTTTAGCCAAGACTTGATTAGCTCAATGGCGAATCAAGCGGGGCTCACGAAAAAGGAGCTCTACTCAGCAGTGCAGGGCATAAAGCCGCACGGCTGGCCAGATTGACTAACCCCGCTTATGCGGGGTTTTCTTTGCCTGGTGCTGCGTTCGACTGCGTCAACTCGATCCGCGCAACTTGCATGAGATGCACTGCGTCCCTGTCGCGCAAATGCTCGATAAAGCCGCGTGTAGTTCCGGTGTAAGGATGCCGGAAATTCCCAGAGTTCCACCAAGGAAATCGGAAAGCGAAGGCGCACTGAGATCCGCAGAAACAGCCTATTTTCAGGGCATTTGGAGCGAATCGACGGCTCACGGAAACTCAGCCGAACCGGATTATGAGTCCTCTGCTCTAACCGTTGAGCTATAGGCCCGGACGCGTCCGGAGCGGGCGGGCCGATGCGTCGGCCGCCGGCTTGGCGCCTCTAGCGTGCATGCAGAGGAAGGCGCCGAGGCGGGCGTGAGTTTAACGTCCGCGGTGGGCTGTGTCTTCTTGGGGGCTGTCGATGCGCGCCACTGCTGGCTCGCATGCGCCGTGGCTAAGGAGGTAGCGAATCGCCCGACTGCTATTGCTATGACCCCTGGTCTCCCGTGTGTGGGCGGGCTACCGCCCCGGCAATGGGCCGGGGGGCCGCGCGTCGGGGCTGAAGCCCCTCCCACAACGGCCGAAGTCGGCTATTTCCCCTATCGCCCGACGGCAGAACGTTGGCGCGCATCGGCAACCGTGTCGACGGCCGATACGGCGGCGCCGCTGGCCGCGCACCCGACATCGCTAAGCGCGCAAGCGCCCTGCCCTCAATCCTCCAACCCCAACACCAGCACCCCCAACGGCGGGATGGTCAGCGACAGCGAGGCCGGGTGCCCGTGGGCGCCGATGGTCTCGGTGCGCACGCTGCCGCCGTTGCCGGTGTTGCTGCCGCCGTAGATCTCGGCATCGGAGTTCAGCAGTTCGCGCCAGCGGCCGCCGCGGGGCACGCCGATGCGGTAGCCGTGGTGCACCAGCGGGGTGAGGTTGGCCACCACCAGCAGCGGGGCGTCGCTGCCCTGGGCGGTGCGCAGGTAGGCGAACAGGCTGTTGCCGGCGTCGTCGCCGATGACCCAGGCGAAGCCGTCGGGGTCGTCGTCGCGGGCGTGCAGCGCGGGGTGTTCGGCGTACAGGCGGTTGAGGTCGCGGACCAGGCGCTGGATGCCGCGGTGGCGCGGGTCGTCGAGCAGGTGCCAGGGCAGCGCGGCGTCGTGGTTCCACTCGGTGGGCTGGGCGATTTCGCAGCCCATGAACAGCAGTTTGCGCCCGGGGTGGGTGTACATGTAGCCGAGGTAGGCGCGCAGGTTGGCGAAGCGCTGCCAGTCGTCGCCGGGCATGCGCCCGAGCAGGGAGCGCTTGCCGTGCACCACTTCGTCGTGGGAGATCGGCAGCATGAAGCGCTCGGAATACGCGTAGACCATGCTGAAGGTCAGTTCGCCGTGGTGGTAGCGGCGGTAGATCGGGTCCAGTTCGATGTAGTGCAGGCTGTCGTGCATCCAGCCCATGTTCCATTTGTAATTGAAACCCAGGCCGCCGTGCGCCAGGTCGGCGGTGACGCCGGGCCAGGCGGTGGATTCCTCGGCGATGGTGATGGCGCCCGGCGCGTGTTCGGCCACGACCTGGTTGAGCCGGCGCAGGAAGGCGATGGTCTCGTAGTTCTCGCGGCCGCCGTGGATGTTGGGCACCCATTCGCCGGCATTGCGGCTGTAGTCGCGATACAGCATCGAGGCGACCGCATCCACGCGCAGGCCGTCGACGTGGTAGCGCTGCAGGAATTCCAGGGCGCTGGCGATCAGGAAGCCGGAGACTTCGCGCCGGCCGTGGTTGTAGATCAGCGTGTTCCAGTCGCGGTGGAAGCCTTCGCGCGGGTCGGCGTGTTCGTACAGCGAGGTGCCGTCGAAATGGGCCAGGCCATGCGCGTCGGTGGGGAAATGCGCCGGCACCCAATCGACGATGACGCCGATGTCTTCGCGGTGGCAGCGGTCGACGAAGCGGGCGAAGCCGTCGGGCGAGCCGAAGCGCGCGGTGGGCGCGAACAGGCCCAGCGGCTGGTAGCCCCAGGAGCCGCCGAACGGGTGTTCGGTGACCGGCATCAGTTCGATATGGGTGAAGCCCATGTCGGCGACGTAGGGAATCAGGCGGTCGGCCAGGGCGTCCCAGTCGAGCATGCTGCCGTCGTCGGCGTGCATCCACGAGCCGGCGTGGATCTCGTACACGCTCAGCGGCGCGCTGGGGCTGTGGCGGCGCGCGCGCGATGTCATCCAGGCGTCGTCGCGCCACTGGAACGGGGCGGGATCGGGCACGATCGAGGCGGTGCCGGGCGCCAGTTCGGCGCGGCGTGCGACCGGGTCGGCCTTGGCCGGCAGGTCTTCGCCGCGCGGGCCGCGCAGGGCGTACTTGTAGTGCGCACCGGCGTCCACGCCGGGCACAAACAGTTCCCACACGCCGGCCTGGTGGCGCAGGCGCATCGGGTGGCGGCGCGCGTCCCAGGTGTTGAAGTCGCCGATCACCGCCACGCGGGTGGCGTTGGGCGCCCACACCGCGAAGCGGGTGCCGTGCACGCCGTCGACTTCGACCACGTTGGCGCCGAGCGCGTCGGCCAGTTGCAGGTGGTGGCCTTCGGCGATCAGGTGCAGGTCGAAGTCGCTGAGCTGCGGGCCGAAGGCGTAGGCGTCCTCGGTTTCCTGCTCGCCACCGGGCCAGCGGATGCGCAGCCGGTAGCGGCTATCGTCGGGCAGCGTGGCAGCGAAGAAGCCGGGGCTGGGGCCTTCCTGCAGCGGCACTTCGCGGCCGTCGTCGAGTACCGCGGTGACCGCTTCGGCCCCGGGCAGGTGGCTGCGCAGCACGCGCGCGTCGCCGATGCGGTGCGCACCGAGCACGGCGAACGGATCGCCGTGGCGGGCGTTGGCGAACGCGCGCAGCGTTGCCTCGTCCCAGGTGTGGCCGACATCACTCATCGAATCGCCTCCTGTGGCGCGGGAAAGCGTTCGAGTATGCGCAGCAGTCCCTGTATCGGCACCATGATCCAGGCCGGGCGGTTGGCGGCCTCGTAGCGAATTTCATAGCTGGCCTTTTCGATCAGGAACAACAGGGTGGTGGTTTCGAAGGCGGCCGGCGCCACCCACGGATGCGGGCTGGCGTCGAGCACCTGGCGGTAGGCGGACAGGAAGGTGGCGCTGGCGCGGCTGCGGAATGCGGACAGGAAGGCGTCCAGCGCGGTGTCCAGGCCGACCCCGGCGCGCGCGGCGGTGCCCTCTTCGCCGCGTGCGGAGACTTCGCTGGCGTAGTCCAGCGAGCGCAGGAAGCCGGCCACGTCGTGCAGCGGGCTGGCCTTGGCGCGGCGTTCGTCCAGCGACTTGGCCGGCTCGCCTTCGAAGTCGATCAGCACCACGTCGTCGAACGCGACCAGGATCTGGCCGAGGTGGAAATCGCCGTGCACGCGGGTCAGCAGCGCCCCATCGAGCAAGGCTGGCGCCTGTTGCAACCAGGCGTCCAGACGCGGGCGTTCCGCCAGCAGCGCATCCACCACGGCGCGCTCGGCGCCATCCTCGCTGCTGTCGCGATGCGCAGCCAGCGTGTCCCACATCGCCTGCACTTCATGCTCCACGCCGGCGACTACCTGCCGGGCGGCCGCGGCATCCACCTGCTGCGGCGCGAATGCGGCGGCATCGGTGGGTTGGGCCAGCACGTTGTGCAGTTCGGCCAGGCGCCGGCCGACCACGGCGGCGAAGGCGTCGTAGCCGGCCACGCACTCCTCGCGCGCGGCATCGTCCTGCGCGGCCGCGTATTCCTCGGCGCCGCGCGCCAGGTGATCCAGGGTCCAGCGCCAGGCGTCGCCCTGGTTGCGCACGAAGCCTTGCAGCAGCGCCAGGGTGGTTTCCACGCCCTGCGCATCGACGCGGGTGACGTGGCCGAACAGTGGCGCGGCGTTGGCGTAACCGATCGCGGTCAGCCGCTCGCCGAGTTCGATCTCGGGATTGGCGCCGGCGGAGACGCGGCGCAGCAGTTTGAACACCGCCTTGTCGCCGACAATCAGCGAGCTGTTGCTCTGCTCGGCCGACAGCCAGCGGATCTCGGCATCGTCGGCGATCTCGACCGCCGCCAGCGCCGGCGTGGGACAGAAACGGATCTGTTCGGGCGCGGCATCGGCACCGGCGTGGGTCTCGCCATCGACCGACAGCACCGCGCCCTCGCGCAATGCGGCAAGCGTGGTGCGGGTCAGCGATTTCAGCGCGAAGCCGTCGGTGAGATAGCCGACTTCACGGCCGTGCCGCACCCGCGCCAGCGCCAGCTGTTCGGCGAGCACGCTGGGTTGTTCGCGGTCCCAGACGATGCCCAGCGGCAGCATGTAGCGCTCGTATTCGCCATGCTCCAGTTCCGCTTCGATCTCCAGCATGGTCAAGGCGTCGGTACCGGGCAGCGGGGTGCGGCGGGCGATGCGCACGCTGCGCAAGGCGCGGTCCTTGGCCGCGAACCAGCGCCGCGTGGACAGCCACGCCGGCAGGATGTCGCGCTCCAGCGTGCCCAGGTGCGGCAGCAGCGCATCGGCATCGACCGCGCCGCGCAGCACCAGGGTCTGGTAGTCCGGCAGCGGCATCGGCGCGGGCACGTGCCAGTCCGGCAGCGTGGCGTTGCCAACCAGTTGGAACGCGTAGAAGCCGAACGCCGGCACGGTGAGCAGGTAGGTCAGGCGCCCGATCGGCGGGAAGCTGCCGCCGCCGATGATGTCCACCGGCACCCGGCCTTCGAATTCGGACAGGTCCAGTTCCACCGCCTGCAGCGTGTGCGACAGGTTAGCCACGCACAGCACGGTCTCGTCTTCGTGGCAGCGCAGGTAAGCGAGCAGGCGGCGGTTGCCGGGATACAGAAAGCGCAGCGTGCCGCGGCCGAAGGCGCGGTAGCGCTTGCGCACCGACAGGATGCGCCGGGTCCAGGTCAGCAGCGAATGCTGGTCGCGCTGCTGCGCTTCCACGTTCACCGCCTGGAAGCCGTACAGCGGATCCATGATCGGCGGCAACACCAGTGCGGCCGGGTCGGCGCGCGAGAAGCCGCCGTTGCGGTCGATCGACCATTGCATCGGCGTGCGCACGCCGTCGCGGTCGCCGAGATGGATGTTGTCGCCCATGCCGATCTCGTCGCCGTAGTACAGCACCGGCGTGCCGGGCATGCTCAGCAGCAGCGAGGTCATCAGTTCGATGCGGCGGCGGTCGCGCTCGAGCAGCGGTGCCAGGCGCCGGCGGATGCCTAAGTTGATGCGCGCGCGGCGGTCGGCGGCGTAGGTCTGCCACAGGTAGTCGCGCTCCGAATCGGTGACCATTTCCAGGGTCAGCTCGTCGTGGTTGCGCAGGAAGATCGCCCACTGGCAGCTCTCCGGGATTTCCGGGGTCTGGCGCATGATGTCGGTGATCGGGAAACGGTCTTCGCGCGCGATTGCCATGTACATGCGCGGCATCAGCGGGAAGTGGAACGCCATGTGGCATTCGTCGGCGTTCTCGCCGAAATACTGCTGGGTGTCTTCCGGCCACATGTTGGCCTCGGCCAGCAGCATGCGGTCGGGGTATTCGGCGTCCAGCGTGGCGCGGATGCGGCGCAGGATGGCGTGGGTCTCGGGCAGGTTCTCGTTGGAGGTGCCGTCGCGCTCGATCAGGTACGGCACCGCGTCCAGGCGTAGCCCGTCCACGCCTAGGTCGAGCCAGAAGCGCATCACTTCCAGCACCGCTTCCAGCACGGCCGGGTTGTCGAAGTTCAGATCCGGCTGGTGCGAATAGAAACGGTGCCAGAAGTATTGGCCGGCGACCGGGTCCCATGTCCAGTTGGAATTCTCGGTATCGCAGAAGATGATGCGGGTGCCGGCGTAGTCCTGGTCGCTGTCGGACCACACGTAGAAGTCGCGCTCCGGCGAGCCGGCCGGTGCGTTACGTGCGCGCTGGAACCAGGAATGCTGGTCGGAGGTGTGGTTGATCACCAGTTCGGTGACCACGCGGATGCCGCGCGCGTGCGCCTGCGCCACCAGCCGTTCGAAGTCGGCGATGCTGCCGTAGTCCGGGTGCACCGCCATGTATTCGGCGATGTCGTAGCCATCGTCGCGGCGCGGGCTGGGATAGAACGGCAGCAGCCAGATGGTGTCCACACCGAGATCGGCGATGTAGTCGAGTTTGGAGATCAGGCCGGGGAAATCGCCGATGCCGTCGTCGTTGGAATCGAAGAACGACTTGACGTGCACCTGGTAGATGATCGCGTCCTTGTACCAGAGTGCATCGTGGGCGAGCGGACTTGGCTCGCTATCGGCGGACAAGGGAACTGCAGCATTCATGAAGTGGCTCCGGCGCGGATACGCCATAGGGAAAACGGCCGCGACGGATCGAGGCGAATGGTTTGCTGCTTGCCGTGCCAGGCGAAGGCGTGGCCGTCCCACAGGTCCTGCACGGCGACGCTGGCGTGGTCGGGCAGGCCCAGTTCCCACAGCGGCACTTCGATCTGTGCTTCTTGCGCGCTATGCGGGTCCAGGCTGATCGCCACCAGCACCAGGCTGCGGCTGCGCGCCAGATGCGCTTCGTCGAGGAACTTGCCGAAGTACAGCACCTGGTCGTTGTGCGCGAGATAGAAACGCGTGCCCAGGTGCGACTGCAGTTCCGGGTGCTGGCGGCGCAGCAGGTTGAGGCGGGTGATCTCGTCGACGATGTCGCCGGGCGCACGCTCGGGCCACACGCGCAGCTGGTACTTCTCCGAGTCCAGGTATTCCTCCTTGCCCGGCGCCAGCGGCGTGGCCTCGCACAGTTCGAAGCCCTGGTACATGCCCCACAGGCCCGACAGCGTGGTCGCCAGCGCGGCACGGATCAGGTGGCCGCCGCGGCCGCTCTGTTGCAGGAACACCGGGTTGATGTCCGGCGTGTTGACGAAGAAGTGCGGGCGGAAGCATTCGCGCGGCGTGCCGGCGTTGAGCTCTTCGATGTAGGCCTGCAGTTCGGCCTTGTGCTGGCGCCAGGTGAAGTAGGTGTAGGACTGCGAGAAGCCGACTTTGGCCAGCCGGTACATCGGTTTTGGCCGGGTGAAGGCTTCGGACAGGAACACGACTTGGGGATGGCGGCCGCGCACTTCGGCGATCAGCCATTCCCAGAACGGGAACGGCTTGGTGTGCGGATTGTCGACGCGGAACAGGTGGACACCCTCGTTGACCCAGAACAGCACCGCGTCGCGCAGCGCATTCCATAGCTCCGGCACCGCGCCGCTGGCGTAGAAATCGACGTTGACGATGTCCTGGTATTTCTTCGGCGGATTCTCCGCGTACGGGATCGAACCATCGGCACGCCAGGTGAACCAGTCCGGATGCTCGCGCAGCCACGGATGGTCGGGCGCGCACTGGATCGCGAAATCCAGCGCCAGTTCCAGGCCCTGCGCGGCGGCGGCGGCGTGCAGCCGGCGGAAGCCGTCCAGCCCGCCGAGTTCGGCATGCACTTCGGTATGGCCGCCTGCAGCGGAGCCGATCGCATACGGGCTGCCCGGCTCGCCAGGCTGCGCGTCGACCGCATTGTTGCGGCCCTTGCGGTTCTTCTCGCCGATCGGATGGATCGGCGGCATGTACAGCACGTCGAACCCCATCGCACGGATGTGCGGCAGGCGCGCGATCACGTCGTCGAAGGTGCCGTGGCGCGCGAGGTCGCCGCTCTGCGACCGCGGGAACAGTTCGTACCAGCTGGAGAAATGCGCGCCGCGGCGCTCGGCCTCGACGCGGAAGGTCATCGGGTATTCGGTGCGGAACGGCTTGTCGTCAGCGCGCGCCATGGCCTCGGCGGTGCCGGGCTCGAGCAAGATTTCCGCACGCGCCAAGGGGTCTTCGCTGCGCGTGATGCGCGCGACGATCGCCTTCAACCGGGCGGCCAGCGGGCCGCGGCTGCGCGCACGCGCCGCCTCGACCTGGGCCAGCGCTTCCTGCACGTCCACCGACAGCAGCGTGCCGGCGGCGCGCTTCTTTTCCAGGTCGGCATGGGTGGTGGCGAAGATGTCGCGCCAGGCTTCGATGCGGAATTCGTAACGGCCCAGCCGCTCCAGCGGAAATTCGCCGCGCCAGCGGTCGTTGCCCAGCGCGCGCATCGGCGCGGTGGACCAGGTGCGTGCGTCGGCGGCGCGCCACAGCAATGCCACCGCGATGCGGTCGTGGCCATCGCAGAACGCATCGGCTTCCACGCAGATGCGGTCGCCGACGGTGCGCTTGACCGGGAAGCGGCCATCGTCCACCGACGGCGTCACCGTCTCGATGCAGATCCGCGCCGCCGCGGCGGCGACGTCGGCCGGCGTGCGTGCACGCGCGGCGGCCAGCACCGGACGCGCCGGCACGCTGCGATAGACGCGGACTTCGCCCGCTTCCAGGGTGCCGCCCTGGTCGCCCTGGATCGGCTCGCCCTGGTCGCTGAGCAGGGATTCGCTGTCGCCGAGCAGGCGCAGCAAGGCCGATCCCGGTACCGGCAACAGATGATCGTGGTCGCTGTTGAGCAGCACCAGCCACGGCGCGGCGCCGAGCGGTTCCACGGCGACGGCAGTCAGCGCGCCATCGCGCAGCAGCGGACGCAGGCGCAGGTCCTGCGTGGCCGCGACCGGCAGCGCCGGCGCTTCATCGGCGTCGGTGTCCGACGGTGTCGGCAATGCGGTGGGTTCGGCGATCGCCCAGGCATCGCCGAACGCGGCAGCGAGCCTGGCGCGTTGCGCGCGCCGCAACGGCGGCTGCGCTTCGCTGGGCGCATCGGGATCGATGGTGGCGATGACACGACGCGCCAAGCTTCGCAGCGCCACGTCCTCGTCGAAGAACCAGCTGTCGCGTCCGTCCCACCAGGCCAGCGACGAGAACGCCGCATCGAAGCCGGCGCCGTGCAGGCCGCGCAGGGCCTCCAGGCCCAGGCCAGGGGTCCAGGCCAGGAAGGTCGCCGTCGGCACATGCGCTTGCACATCGGCGATCAAGCTGCGCCACAACGCGGCCGGCACCCGCTGCGGCTGCAGCACGCGGAAGCCGGCCACCCCGCTGCGCAACCAGTCGCGCAGGCGCACGCTCCACCATTGCGCCAGGCCCGCGCCCTCTTCGGCGTAGGCGAAGCGGCCCTGGGCGATCTCCGGTGCGCCGCGCTGCGTGCGCGGATCCGGCAGCGCCGAGGTGCGCGCGCGGAACCAATGCGGATGTTCCTGCAGCAGGCGGCTGCCGCCGCCGATCTCGTCGATGCGCAGATCGACCAACAGCTTCAGGCCGTGCTTCTGCGCCAGCGCCAGCCACTGCTGCAGCCGTGCGGCGCCGTCAGCATCGTCGGCCGCGGGGTCCGCCAGCCGCCCTTGCGGGTCCTGCGCGAACGGGTTGGGCAAGATCACATGGTCGCAACCGTTGGCCTGTGCGGCCGCCATGGCCGCCTCCAGCGCGGCCGTATCGAGGTTGCTCAAGGGGGACAGCAGGCAGACATGCATTCGGATATCCCGTTCGGCGTCAATGAGGAGTGCACGATCCAGACCGCAGCGATCGCAATCGGCGGTACGAATCGGCCGTCGCACAAGACGGAGACGGAATGCGCCTGCACGATGTGCCGCATCCGCAATCGGATTCGGCGCCGTGGCGCCAATGCCGCTCGATGCGATGCGACAGGCGCCACAAGACCACAGCCGATGCCAATGAAATGTGTTCATGGCATTAAGCAGGCGCATACATCTGCACGCGATGTACGCGCGCCATACGCCGCGGCGACGGCGCCAGAACGCCGCTGCCAGGGCGTTTGCGAGATGCGGGCGGCATGCATGCGACGGCGCCCGTGGTTTAACGTCATCGCGCTTTCACGCGCCCGCCACGTGTTGCGCACCGCGACGTTACTGTCGTCGCGCCGGAGGGGCCGCATGCCGCCGGCGTCGCGGCGGTTGAGGGCGACACGCCCGATGCAGGGATGTGCATGGTCAGGCCCCGGCGACCACGTCGGGGCACTTGCCGTGAGCAATCCCAGAGGTGCGTGCGACGGGAATCGAGCGGCGTGCTCGGCAAGATGCCACCCGCCCGTGGAACCCTGGATTCAACGAAACGTTAACCCCGCACGTCGCTTAAGGAAGAATCAGACGATCCTGGTTGACTATGCCGGAATAGCTCTATCCCGAAGGCTGGACAGACCTAGGCCAGTAACGGTCAGGGAGTGTGGACGTTGGCTTTCAACCAGGCCTCGACATTTTCCAGCTCGGCCCCGGTCCTGAAGTTGAAGGTCCGCTCCATTTCCCACGCTACGCCCTTCCCTTGCGCAAAGGCAGCACGGTACTTCTTGATCATGTTCGCCGGGTCTTCCGCCAGTTCCTGCATGAGTTGAGGAACGCTCCATACCGCGAGCTCGAAAGGTGCGCCGAACGTCTTCTCGAGAATTCCCGGAAGTTCGCCATAGCCGATCGTATCGCCCGCGAGGTACACGATCTCGTTACGGATCATGGGCGAGTAGAAGACGATGCGCGCCGTCATTGCGCCAATGTCCTCCGGCGTGGTCAGCGTGACGGCGTTGGTCGCCGAGCCCAGCGCGTTGACCTTCCGCCCGGAGAGATCGACCACCCCGAATTCCGGCTCGAAGAGATAGCTGGTGAACATTCCGGTGGAAATGACGACCCATTCCATCGCGGTCTGCGCTCGCAGATATTCGCGCACGTCCAGTTGCGCGTCGAACAGATCCTGAGGACCTCCACGGCCGATGGCATCGAAATCGACACCGAACTGCCACGGGAAGTACCTGGGGATGCCCGACTTCACCGCGGCGCGCGCGACCTTCATCGGGGTATCGCGACCGGCAGCGTAACCGGTGCATCCAATGACGGTGTCGAATCCGGAGAAGGTTGCGGCCAACGCATCCTCGCTCGCCACGACAAGATCACCGGCGACGATCTCGACGCCCAGCGAACGGATCTCGTCCACCATGCGCCGCTTTTCGGGCAGGTCCGATGCGATGGAGGCCGGCCGCAGCATGACGCTGATGCGCGCCTGGCCATGCTCCTTCGAGAGCCGTGCCAGGTTGCGGATGACCGGCATCCCAAGTTCTCCCGCTCCCAAAACCAGGATGGACCGGGAGGCCGTTTTGTTGGCGCGAGAAGCCATTGAATCACCATGTCTGTGTACGATGGCGGCGATTCTGCCTGCCGCACAGACCACACATAAGAAGGCACACCCGTGATACCGACCGCCCCGTTCATGAGTTCCGATGAGCTCCTGCAGCATTCCCAACTGATCTGCGACGGGATGAGCGCAGACGACGACGGTCTACGCCGCGAGGTTCTGGCGCACGCGGGCAATCGCTGGTCCCTCGGGATCATTCATGCGCTCGGCGTTTACGGAACACTGCGTCATGCGGATCTCGCGCGCAGGATGAAGGGGATCACGCAGCGCATGCTCACGCGCACCCTGCGGCAACTCGAAAGGGATGGCCTGATCGGCAGGCATGATTTCAACGAGGTGCCTCCCCGTGTCGAGTACAGCATCACCCCATTGGGCAAGGACCTGCTTGTGCTGATGATTCCCATGTGGACATGGGTGGTGGAACACGCCGAGGATTTTCGCCAATGCCGGCAGGACTTCGATGCCGAACGCAGTGCGTGACAGTCTCAGCGGCCTTCGCTGACAGCGCCGGCCGTCCACGAGCGCGCTGGCGACAAGCAGGGCACAGTCGAGCGTCGCCGCCGACCGCGACGGCGCTACGTGCCAGTCGTGAAACCACCTCGCAAGCGCTGATTTTTTCCGGCGCTTTTCCGAAGGCAAAAAATCACCCGGGCGGAAAGCCCAAGCGCCTGTTTTTATGGCGGGCCTGGCAGGATTCGAACCTGCAATCGAAGGCGCATGAGGTCTCTGCTCCAACCGATGCGCGAAGGCCTGCTGCAGCCGCACGGTGCAGGACGGCCTCGGCGCGGACCACTGGCAGGGAGCGCTACTGGCCCCACTGCCCGAGCACCTTGCCTTCGCTCATCGAATACGCCCGCTCCGCGCCCGCGCCCGCCGCCCACGCGGTGTTCGGCTCGGCCTGCAGGGTGAAGCGCAGTTCGCCGCCGGCCATGATTTCCTCGTGGCGCAGGAAGGCGCGGTCCAGCGGGCGGCCGTTGAGGGTGACGCGGCCGATGTAGGGATGCGCATCGTCCAGACCGTCGGCGACGATGCTGAAGCGCTTGCCGTTGGGCAGCGCCAGCGTCGCGTGCGGCAGGAACGGGCGGCCGATGATGTACTGGTTGCTGGCCGGTGCCACCGGGTAGAACCCCAGCGCGGTGAACACGTACCACGCCGACATCTGCCCCATGTCGTCGTTGCCGGCCAGGCCGTCGGGACGCGCCGCGTACTGGCTGCGCATGATCTGCTGCAGCCGCGCCTGGGTGCGCCAGGGCTGGCCGGCGTAGGCGTATAGATACGCGACGTGGTGGCTGGGTTCGTTGCCGTGCGCGTACCAACCGATCAAGCCGGTGATGTCTTCCATGTGTTCGAACACCTTGGGATCGACCTTGGCCTCGAACACCTGGTCCAGCCGCGCCAGCAGCTTGTCCTCGCCGCCATGCGCGCGGGCCAGGCCGGCCACGTCCTGCGGCACGTACCACGAGTACTGCCAGGCGTTGCCTTCGGTGTAGTCGCTGCCATAGCCGCTGGCGCTTGGATCGAACGGTTCGCGGAAGCTGCCGTCGCGCTTGCGCGCGCGCATGAAGCCGGTGTTGGCGTCGAAGGCGTGCTGCCAGTTGCCGGCGCGCTTGCCGAATTCGCCGGCCACGTCGCTGCGACCCATCGCCTGCGCCATGCGCGCGATGGTCCAATCGTCGAACGCGTATTCCAGGGTCTTGGACGCGGCCTCGCCTTCCTCGTCGATCGGCACGTAGCCCAGTTCGCGATATTGGGCGATGCCGTCGTAGGGACCGTAGTCGGCGCTGGCGACCATCGCCTCGAGCGCGGCATCGGTGTCGTAGCCGCGGATGCCTTTCATGTAGGCGTCGGCGATCACCGGCACGGCGTGGTAGCCGATCATGCACCAGGTCTCCAGGCCATGGAACGACCACACCGGCAGCACGCCGTATGGGCTGTTTTGGCGGTGCGCGAGCAGCGAGTTGACGATGTCGTTGGTGCGCTGCGGCGGCTGCACCAGGGTCAGCAGCGGGTGCAGCGCGCGGTAGGTGTCCCACAGCGAGAACGTCGAATAGTTGGTGTAACCCTGCGCCTGGTGCACGGCGTTGTCCGGCCCGCGGTAACGGCCGTCGCTGTCCATGAACAGCGTGGGGCCGAGCAGGCTGTGGTACAGCGCGGTGTAGAACTGGGTGCGCTGCGTTGCCGGCGCGTCCACTTCCACCGCACCCAGCGCCTGCGCCCATTGCGCGCGTGCGGCGCGGCGCACACCGTCGAAGTCCCAGCCCGGCACCTCGGCATCGAGGTTGGCGATGGCGCCGTCCTCGCTGACCGGCGAGATCGACACCTTCACCAGCAGCGGCTCGCGCGTGGCCTCACCGAAGTCGAAACTGGCTACCAGCTGGCGGCCTTCGATCTGCGCGCGCTGGGCGGGGTCGTTGTCGCCCGGCGGCGGGAAGCCCTTGTACGCAATGTCCTGCTCGGTGTTGTGCAAGGCATGGCCGCGCAGCGGCTGCGAGAAGCGCAGCGCGAAGTACAGCTGGCGGCCCGGCGCCCAGCCGCGGGTTTCGCGGAAGCCGGTGACGGTGCCGTCGGCGCGCACGCGCAACCGCGACCAGCTGATCTTGCCCGGGTAGTCGTACATGCTGGTGCGCAGGTCCAGCAGCACGTGCGCCGGCTGGCCCTTGGGGAAGGTGTAGCGGTGCACGCCGGCACGCGCGCTGGCGGTGAGTTCGGCGCGCACCTTGTAGTCGTCCAGGGTCACCGCGTAGTAGCCGGGCTCGGCGCGCTCGTCGTCGTGGCGGAAGCGCGAGCTGTAGCCGCTGCCGGGCTTGTCCGGATCGCCGCGCTCCAGCCGCACCACGCCGCTGATCGGCATCAGCAGCACGTCGCCCAGATCGGAATGGCCGGTGCCGGAGAAGTGCGTGTGCGAGAAACCGACCAGGCTGCGGTCGTCGTAGCGGTAGCCGGCGGCCCAGCCGTAGGCGTCCTTGCGCGGCTGGATGCGCGTGTCCGGGCTCAGCTGGACCATGCCGAACGGCACCGTGGCACCGGGATAGGTGTGGCCTTCGCCGCCGGTGCCGATGAACGGGTCCACCGCGGCGACGGCGCGCTCGCCAGGGCTGGCGGCGGCGGAACTGGTGGCGGCGTGCGCCGCCGGCCAGACGGCGACCAACAGCAGCGCGGCGACCGCGCGCTTGGTCCAGGTGCTGTGCATGGTGTCTTTCCCCGGTCGAATCGGTCCAAGAAACGGATACCACAAAGCCGCCGTGCATTTTGCTGCACTGCAAAATGCGCAGCGGATCACGACGGCGCAGGATGGGCGGCCTTTTGAACCGGTCTAATCGCCGTGCCGTCGTCCCCCGCCGACAAACGCGTCACCGTGTCCGACATCGCCGCCGCCTGCGGCGTGTCGCGGGCGACCGTGTCGCTGGTGCTGCGCAACAGCCCGCTGGTGCATGCGGACACGCGCGCGCGGGTGGCGGCGGAGATCGCGCGGCAGGGCTACGTCTACCACCGCGGCGCGGCCAGCCTGCGCGGGCGCGCCTCCAACGCGGTGGCGCTGGTGGTCAACGACCTGGCCAATCCGTTCTTCGCCGAATTCGCCGGCGGCGTGGACGCGGCGCTGGCCGAGGCCGGCTACGTGATGCTGATGGGCAGCACCGGCGAATCGCCGGAGCGCCAGCACAGCGTGCTGGCCTCGCTGATCGAGCACCAGCCGGCGGCGCTGATCCTGTCGCCGACCGAGAACACCGACGCGGCGCGGCTGCGCCAATTGCTCGGCACGCGGCTGCCGGTACTGCTGTTCAACCGCGCGCTGGACGGCGACTGGCCGCTGCTGGCGCTGGACAACCGCCGCGGCGCGCGCCTGGCCACCGAACACCTGCTGGCGCTGGGCCACCGCGCGATCGCGTTCTTCGGCGGCCACCGCCAGTCCAGTTCCTGCGCCGAACGCCGCGCCGGCTACCGCGATGCGCTGGCCGCCGCCGGCATCGCCGCCGACCCGGCGTGGCTGATCGAATGCGCGCCGACCCGGCTGGAAGCCGCGCGCCAGGCCGGCGCGCTGTGCGCGCGCGACCCGCTGCCGACCGCGCTGGTCTGCTACAACGACGTGGTCGCGCTGGGCCTGGCCAGCGGCCTGGCCGAACGCGGCCGCCACGCCGGCCGCGACTACGCCTTGATCGGCTTCGACGACATCGCCGAAGCCGCGGTCGCCACCCCGCCGCTGTCCACCGTCGCGGTCGCCCCGCGCGAACGCGGCATGCAGGCCGCGCAGCTGGTGCTGGACGCGCTGCGCCAGCAACAGTCACTGCCTGCGCTTACCATCGCCCCGTCCCGGCTGTGCCTGCGTGCCAGCAGCCGGGTCGCCTTATCGTCCGTTCCCGGAGTCGCTGCATGAGCCGTCGTCCGCTGTCCAACACTGCCGCCATCGCGGTGGTCAGCATGATCTTCTTCACCTGGGGCGGCCTGACCAGCCTCAACGATGTGCTGATCCCGCATCTGAAAGCCGTGTTCCAGATGAACTACGCGCAGTCGATGCTGATCCAGTTCACCTTCTTCGGCGCGTACTTCCTGATGTCGCTGCCGGCCGGCGCGGTGGTGGCGCGCGTGGGCTACAAGGCCAGTATCGTCATCGGCCTGGTGGTCGCGGCGATCGGCGCGGCGATGTTCTATCCGGCCGCGCGGCTGCCGTCGTATCCGCTGTTCCTGACCGCGCTGTTCGTGCTGGCCAGCGGCATCACCTTGCTGCAGGTGGCGGCCAATCCGTACATCAGCCTGATCGGCGAACCGAGCAAGGCGCCGAGCCGGCTGAACTTCGCGCAGGCGCTGAATTCGCTTGGCACCACCGTGTTCCCGCTGCTGATCGGCCCGCTGATCCTGGCCACCGCGGTGCTGTCGGCCGACAAGATCGCGGCGATGAGCGCGGTTGAGCAGGCGGCCTATCGTGGCGCGCAGGCACAATCGGTGCAGGTGCCGTATCTGCTGCTGGCCGGTGGTCTGTTGCTGCTGGCGGTGTTCGTGTTGGTGATGCGCATCCCCTCGCTGCGCGAGGACGACGCCGGCAGCGTCGAGTCGCATCACAGCTTCGGCGATGCGCTGCGCCAGTCGCATCTGCTGTGGGGCGTGGTGGCGATCTTCATGTATGTGGGCGCGGAAGTGTCGATCGGCAGCTTCCTGATCAACTACATCTCCGGCCCGACCACCGGCGGCCTGACCGAAGCCACCGCCAGCCGCTACCTGGCGTTCTACTGGGGCGGCGCGATGGTCGGCCGCTTCGCCGGCGCCGCGCTGCTGCAGGTGATCCCGGCGCGCAAGCTGCTGGCCGCCTTCGCCGGCGTCGCCTCGCTGCTGCTGATCGTGACCATGATCAGCACCGGCCACGTGGCGATGTGGAGCGTGATCGCGATCGGCCTGTTCAACTCGATCATGTTCCCGACCATCTTCACCGTGGCCATCGAACGCCTCGGCCCGCTGACCAGCAAGGCCTCGAGCCTGCTGATCATGGGCATCGTCGGCGGCGCGCTGGTGCCGCTGGCGCAGGGCGCGCTGGCCGACGTGGTCGGCATCCAGCACGCCTTCGTGATTCCGCTGCTGTGCTACGCCTACATCCTCTGGTACGGCCTGCGCGGCTCGCGATTGTCGGCAAACCTGCCGGCCGAGGCGCCGGGCGCCAAGCCGGTAGCGCGCGCGATGCATTGATGCGCGAGACGGGCGCGGCGGCACGCTGCCGCCGTGCCTGCGCTCGGCTGTTCTTCCCCCTTCCCCCACTCACATGGCTCCTAGCGACCGCATGAACCTGCCTGCCACGCCCCTGCCCGACTTCGCCGATGCCGCCGTGCTGCGCGCGCATATCGCCGACACCATGGCCTTCTACCATCCGCGCGCGATCGATCCGGCCGGCGGCTTCTTCCACTATTTCCGCGACGACGGCAGCGTGTACGACGCCGGCCATCGCCACCTGGTCAGCAGCACCCGCTTCGTCTTCAACTACGCGATGGCGGCGAACGAGTTCGCCGATTCGCCGCTGGCCGCCGAGTATCTGGACGCCGCGCGCCACGGCCTGCGCTACCTGCGCGACGTGCACCGCGACGCCGCCAGCGGCGGCTACGTGTGGACCCTGCGCGACGGCGTCGCCGAGGACCGCACCCAGCACGCCTATGGCGCGGCCTTCGTGCTGCTGGCCTATTCCACCGCGAAGAAGGCCGGCCTCGACACCGACGCGTGGATGGACGAGACCTGGCAGTTGCTGGAAACCCGCTACTGGGACGCCGACGCCGGCCTGTACCGCGATGAAGCCACGCCCGAGTGGCAGTTCTCCAGCTACCGCGGGCAGAACGCCAACATGCACCTGTGCGAGGCGCTGATCGCCGCCTACGAGGCCAGCGCCGAACCGCGCTACCTGCAGCGCGCGCTGCTGCTCGCCGACCACATCACCCGCCGGCAAGCCGCGCTGGCCGGCGGCCTGGTGTGGGAGCACTACGACGCGAACTGGCAGGTGGACTGGGACTACAACCGCGACAATCCCAAGCACCTGTTCCGCCCGTGGGGCTTCCAGCCCGGCCATCAGGTCGAATGGTCGAAGCTGCTGGTGCTGCTGCACGGGCATCTGCAGGCCGCCTCCGGCAACGCGCCGGACTGGCTGCTGCCGACCGCGCGGCACCTGTTCGACACCGCGCTGGCGCACGGCTGGGACGCGCAGCACGGCGGCATCGTCTACGGCTTCGCCTCCGGCAGCGAGGCCGAGCCGGTGGTCGGCGTGCCCGACGTGGCGCAGCACCCGACCTATTTCTGCGACGACGACAAGTATTTCTGGGTGCAGGCCGAAGCCATCGCCGCCGCCGCGCGGCTGCTGGCCGCGAGCGGCGATGCCAGCTATCGCGCCGCCTACGACAAGCTGTGGGCGTATTCGTGGGAACACCTGGTCGACCACCGCTACGGCGCCTGGTTCCGCATCCTCAGCCGCGACAACCGCAGCTACAGCGACGAGAAGAGCCCGGCCGGCAAGACCGACTACCACACCATGGGCGCCTGCCACGATGTGCTGGCGGTGATGCGCGGCAGCAAGGCGTTCGCGTAGGCGGATAGCGCGGAGATGCACTGTGGGAGCGACTTCAGTCGCGACGAAGCTTTACTAGGAATGCCCGTCGCGACTGAAGTCGCTCCCACAAGAGTTGGCTGACCGCTGACATGACAGCGCATGGCTGCGGCATGCACCGCAACCATGCGCAACACCACTGAATCCACACCCACAAAAAAGCCCCGCACATGGCGGGGCTTTTTCGTTGCCGCGAACCGCGCTCGATCAGTCGATATCGAGGAAGCTGCGCAGCTGCTCGGAGCGGCTGGGATGACGCAGCTTGCGCAACGCCTTGGCCTCTATCTGGCGGATCCGCTCGCGGGTGACATCGAACTGCTTGCCGACTTCCTCGAGGGTGTGGTCGGTGTTCATGTCGATGCCGAAACGCATGCGCAGCACCTTGGCCTCGCGCGGGGTCAGCCCGGCGAGCACGTCGCGCACGGTCTCGGACAGGTTGATGTTGGTGGTGTTCTCGATCGGGGACTCCACGTTGGTGTCCTCGATGAAGTCGC